>ERZ773005.589-NODE-589-length-26297-cov-6.292623_pt1 | contig 26297 bp, 24 predicted proteins | sample MGYA00580666_ERZ773005 | MGnify/ENA primary metagenome ERZ773005 (study PRJEB29015, sample SAMEA2737999) | human oral metagenome | biome: human oral; feature: human-associated habitat; material: dental | place: China | collected 2061 ...
CTCAAAATCAAGCGTAGTTCCCTACGTGCCGGTTCGAGTCCGGCCTTCGGCACCATAGAGATTTCAAGGCTTCCGAGCGTTTTGCTTGGAAGCCCTTTTGCGTTTTTATTTTTGGCAGCCTATTTGACGACTTGCGCGGGGCAAAAGAAGAAGCCTGCGGGCTATTTTGCAGGCTTCTTCTTTTGCATTTTTGCGTGTTCGTCGAGTATCTTCTGCATGGCGTCCGCCTTCTTCTCGACGCGCCTTTCGTAGATCCAGGCGCCGGCGACGAGGAGGACGGCGGCGATGCATACGAGCACGAGGCGCGTCGGGTCGGGGTTCTTGAGCACGGCGTCGTGCCCGATGATCGCCTCGATGGCGGTCGAGGGGAACTTGCCGACGAAGGAGGAGATGACATAGTCCCTGAGACTGATGGCGCTCAGGGCGCCGAGCGCGTTCAGGAGCGCCGACGGGACATAGGGCACCATGCGTGCGATGAGCATGACGGTGAAGCCGTTCTTGCCGCTGTAAGCATCGACCTTCTTGAGCCTCGGATGCTTGGCGATCAGCTGCTCTGCCGAGGCGCGGAAGAGGAAGCGCAGCAGCAGGAAGCTGATCGTGACGCCGACGGTCTCGGCGATGACGGAGAGGACGATGCCCGGAACGATGCCGAAGATCAGGGTGTTCGCCGTGGAGAAGATGATGGCGGGCGGAAAGCCGATGGCATTGACGAAGAGCACGAGCCAGAAGCTGAAGAACATCGCCCAAGAGCCGAAGGAGCGGATGTAGTCGGCGGTCGCGAGGAGATCGCCGCTCTTTAAGACATGCCACAGTTCGGGAAAGAAGGTCGGATTGGCCAGGTGGATCGCATAGAGGAGGGCAAACACAAGGAAGAGGGCGACGAGCTTGACGATGTTCATGGGATTCTTGCGCATGGACAGCCTCCTTCGATACAATAAAAAAGACGATTTTATTATAGCAGAGATTCGTTGGATTTGCACGCTGCAGACTGCTTGGGCAACTTGCATTAAGGGGGGCACGATGTCCGCAAAGGTATGTTTATGCGTGCAGTTTGCACTAAGAACAGAATAAGAAATGGAAAAGGTTGGGACGGATGGACAAAAAAGAAGGGCAAGCCGTAAGGCGAGCCCTTCTTTTTCGGGATAGAGAAAGAATTAGATTTTCAAGCAGCAGGGAGGCACAGAAGTGTGGAAAGGGCCACCGTTGCCGCTGGCATCGAGCCGGCTGCTGGATTCCTGCTCGATGTAGAAAGTATAGCATGACAAGATTAAAGGAAAGGGGCAAGTGCAGTTAAAAAGCAATTAACAATTCCGATTGAAATGGAAGGGATTGTTAATTGCTTGACAAAGTTGATATAATGATAGCACGACAGGGTAGGAAAATTGCCGAATCGTGAGGTTTTGCACTGGGAAATCGTGCGGGGGAAAGGCGCATGGATCTCGCCGGCAGAACCTTGCGGGCTGTGCGAGAGAGGAATGAGCATCATAGATTTCAAGGTTTTGCAAAAAGAGGACAAACCGCTGTTCGACTGTTTTTTTCGGGCGCGTTACTATGAGAATTCGCACTTCAACTTCACGAACCTTTACATGTGGCATGAACCGTACAAGATCATGTGGGCGAAGGAAGACGATGTGCTTTATATGAAGGCCGAGTGGGAGGGGCGCGAGTTCGCCATGCAGCCCTTCGGGCCGGAGGAGAAGATGACGGCCGCCGTTGGGCGCTTCATCGACTGCTTCAAGGCGCAGAAAAAGCCCGTGCGCTTTTCGGGCGTCGAGCGCTTCTTCGCCGACATCCTCGAAAATTACGAGGGCGCGGACTTCGTTGTCGAGTCCGACCGCAACAACTTCGACTATGTCTACCTCGCCGAGGATCTGATGAAGCTGGCAGGGCGCAAGTTCCATTCAAAGAAGAATCATTTGAACAGCTTTCGCAAGAACTATCCCGAGGCCGAGTATCAGCCGATCACGGACGAGATCGTCACGCAGTGCAAGCTGACGATCAACGGCTGGTACAAGCAGCATGCGCAGGAAGCTCCCGCTGATCCGTTCATCGCGCTTGAGCGTCAGGCGATCATCGAGGTCTTGAACAATTTCGAGGATTTCCGGCTCAAGGGCGGCGCGATTCTCATAGGGCAGCGCGTCGTCGCTTTCACCTTCGGCGAGCAGCTCAACGACGACACGGCGGTCATCCATGTGGAAAAGGCGGATCCCGAGGTGCGCGGCGCGTACCCTGCGATCAATCAGGCGTTTGTTGAGCATGCGTGGTCCGACATGACGTACATCAACCGCGAGGAGGACATGGGCATCGAGGGGCTTCGACGGGCGAAGGAGTCGTACAAGCCCGTGAAGCTCATCGAGAAGTTCAATGCTTGGATAAAATGAAGAAGTAGGGGTGAGGCTTGTGCGTCTGCGCGGCAGTTTGGCGCTCTTTGTCGCCGCCTTCATCTGGGGTACGACGTTCGTCGCCCAGTCCGTCGGCATGGAGGGCATCGGCCCTTTCACATACGGTGCGGCGCGCTACGTCGTCGCCGTTCCCGTCGTCTTTTTCCTGTGGCTCTTTTTCGCGCCCAAAAGACGTGCGGCGAAGGCGGCGGGCACGTATCGTCCGGGCTTTAAGGCGGGCGCTCTCGTGGGCGTGATCCTCTTTCTGGGGACGACTTCTCAGCAGGTGGGCATGCAGTATACGACGGTGGGCAAGACGGCGTTCATCACATGTCTCTATCTCGTCCTCGTGCCGCTTGCCGCCGTGTTTTTCGGCAGCCGCATCCGTCCGCTTCATTGGTGCGGCGCGGTTTTGGCGCTCAGCGGACTCTATCTCCTCTCGATGAAGGACGGCTTTTCCCTCTCTTATGGCGATGCGATCATGGTGGCGAGTTCGCTCCTCTGGACGATGCACATCCTCTGCGTTGGCCGCTTCGCAGCCTTTGTCGATGCGGTGGAGCTTTCCTTGGCGCAGCTCTTCGTCTGCGCCTGTGCAAGCCTCGCGCTCGCCTTTCTTTTCGAGCAGCCGACCGTTGCGGGCGTCGAGGGGGCGGCGGCGGCGATTCTCTATGCGGGCGTCATGAGCTCAGGCGTCGCCTTTACGCTGCAGATCGTCGGACAGCAGTACGCTGAGCCTGCCTTGGCGGCCGTCATCATGAGCCTTGAGTCCGTGTTCGGCGCGCTTTCGGGCGCAATCCTCCTAAGCGAGTCGATGAGCGCTGCCGAGCTTTCAGGCTGCGCCCTGATGCTCGCGGGCATGCTTCTCGCGCAGCTTGCGGGAGTTCGGGGGATGAAACGTCCTCGAACAGAGGGGCAGAACGGGACGAATTAAGCATTTTCCCTCTTTTTGCAGGAATGGCGAGAAGAACGGCGAATAAAAGCAAGTGGATAATTGACAAAGAGGGATGGATCTGTAAGGCATAGAGAGGGGGAACCGCTTCCATGATGACGGACGATGCGAAGATCAAGAGAGCGGTAGTCACGATAAAGATCATCGGCGTGGGCGGCGGCGGCAACAACGTCATCGAGCGCATAGCTGAGGGAAATGAGCTTGATGTGGAGCTGATCGCGATCAATACGGATGAGAAACAGCTCGCGTATATGGCTGAGGCCGGCATCAAGGCGATCGCCATCGGGCGTGAGCTGACGAAGGGGCTTGGCACGGGCGGTGTGGCGGATCTCGGCGAGGCGGCAGCGAAGGGCGATGAGGAGAAGATCAAGGAAGCGCTGAAGGGCGCCGACCTCGTCTTCGTCACGGCGAGCATGGGCGGCGGCGCGGGCACGGGAGCGGCGCCCGTCGTCGCAAAGCTTGCCAAGGACATGGGCATATTGACGGTCGGCGTCGTGACCGTGCCCTTTTCCTTCGAGGGCGCACGCAAGAAGCGCATCGCCAACGAGGGCATCGCAAAGATGCAGGGCAATCTCGACGCCTTGATCGTCATACACAACGACAACCTCATGAAGCTGCCCGAAAACAAGCACATGTCGCTCGTCAACGCCTTCAAGGCGGCGGACGACGTCCTTCGGCAGGCGATCAACTGCATTGCGGAGCTGATCTTGACGACGGGTGAGATCAACGTCGATTTCGCCGATCTCACGTCCACTTTCCGGCAGAGCCAGAGCGGCGATGCGCTCCTCGGCATCGGCGAGAGTCAGAGGAGCGCGATCGAGGCCGTGCAGAGGGCGGTGGAAAGCCCGCTTGTCGAGAAATCCCTGACGGGCGCGCGCGGGCTGATCCTGAACCTCAGCGGCAGCGAGCGCATGACACTCGACGACGTGAGCGAGGCGACGAATTACATCCGGGAAAACACGCACCCCGACGTGAACATCATCCTCGGCACGGTCATCGACTCTTCCATGGGACAGACGATCCGCGCGACGATCATCGCGACGGACTTCGTCGACGGCGCCGTCATGAAGGCGCAGCGCATGGAAGTGCCTGAGAGCAAGCTCCAGACGGAGAGCATAGCCTCCTTGGAGCCGCCGTCTTTCATGAAGCAGCCGACGGAGAAGATGCCGGCTTTCGCCTCGCGCAGCGACTTCACGCTGCCGAAGTTCGACCCGTTTCATCCGAAGAAGTAGGGAAGGCTTGCAGGAAAGGAGAGTCTTGATGGAGGAACGCTTTTGCCGCACGGCGATGCTCATCGGTGAGGCGGGGCTTGCGCGGCTCAAGACGGCTCGCGTTGCCGTCTTCGGCATCGGCGGCGTCGGCTCGTTTGCTGCGGAGGCGCTCGCGCGTGCGGGCGTGGGGCGGCTCGTGCTCGTCGACAACGATGCGGTCGCCGCCTCGAACATCAACCGTCAGCTTGCGGCGCTCTGCAGCACGCTCGGGCGCAGCAAGGCGGCGGTCATGAAGGAGCGCATCGAGGACGTCAACCCTGCTGCCGAGGTCGAGATCGTTGAAGAATTCTTCCTGCCCGAGCGGGCAGGTCTTTTTTTTCATGGCTCTTACGACTATATCGTCGACGCCATCGACACTGTCGCGGGAAAGGTCGGCCTCGTCATGGCGGCGAAGGAGCGGGCGATCCCGATCGTGAGCAGCATGGGGGCGGGCAACAAGCTTGACCCGACGAAGTTCGAGGTCGCCGACATCTATGAGACGAGCGTGTGCCCTCTGGCGCGCGTCATGCGCCGCGAGCTGAAGTCGCGCGGCGTGGAAGCTCTGAAGGTCGTCTATTCCACGGAGAAGCCGCGAAGGCCGCTCTTTGCGGTGCAGGAAGAAAGCGCAGGACGAGGTGAGCAGGTCTTTTCCAAGCAGCCGCCGGGCAGCGTATCCTTCGTGCCTTCCGTCGCCGGACTTATCCTCGCGAGCATCGTCGTGCGGGAACTCGCGGGGTTGGCATTGGAATGAGCCGCCTTTCTTCGCGCACGGTCTGCGAAGAGACGGGGGTGCGATTTGTACGGAAAATTTGCATGGATATGCAAGATATGTTATAATAGCATACGTAGTATATAATAGAATTATATCTGTAGGAGGTATGAACCATGCATTTGGGCAAACTTGGGAGAATCCTCGTAGCAGCGACGCTCCTGATTTTTTGCACATTGCTTCTCGTCGGCTGCGGCGGTTCGGGAAGCAACAAGTTCATCAACATCGCCACGGGCGGCACGGCGGGCACGTACTACCCGATCGGCGGCGCGATGGCGGAGATCCTGAACAAGGCGATTCCGGGCATGAACGCGAGCGCCCAGTCCACGGGCGCGACGGTCGCGAACATCAACATGCTGAAGGAAGGCTCGGTCGATCTCGCCATCGTGCAGAACGACATCACCTATTACGCCGTGAACGGCACGGAGATGTTCAAGGACAAGAAGGTTGAAAATCTGCGCGGCATCGCGGCGCTCTACCCCGAGACGTGCCAGATCGTCACGCTGGAGTCGACGGGCATCAAGAGCGTCGCCGATCTCAAGGGAAAGCGCGTGGCCGTCGGTGCGGCGGGCAGCGGCGCGGAGGCCAATGCGCGTCAGATCCTTGAGGCGTACGGCATCACGTATGACGACATCGACGAGCAGTTCCTGTCCTTCGGCGAGGCGGCGAGCGCCCTGAAGGACGGCAACGTCGACGCGGCTTTCGTCACGGCGGGCTTCCCGACGGCGGCGGTGCAGGACATCACGTCGCAGAACAAGGTGCGCCTCCTGCCGATCGAGGCGGACAAGGCGGACGCCCTGATTGCGAAGTACCCGTTCTACACGAAGACGAAGATTCCGGCGGGCACCTATGCGGGCTTCGATGAAGAAGTTCCGGGAATTTCCGTCATGGCTATGCTCGTGGCGACGGACAAGGTGGACGAGAAGCTCGGCTACGACATCACGAAGGCGCTCTTCGACAATATTGAAAAGCTGCAGGCGGCGCATTCGGCGGCGAAGCAGATCACGAAGGAGAGCGCGAAGGACGGCATGTCCATCGGTCTCAATGCCGGCGCAGAGCGCTACTACAAGGAATAGATGAAGAAGCGGCTGGGTGTGAGGCTCTTCCTCGCGGCTCTCGTACTTGCGGCGCTTGCAGATTTCCTGACACGCCCCTTGCTCGTCGTGGAAAGCGAGCAGGGGGCGCTCCTTTATGCGGAAAAAGCGTACGCAGGGATGCCCGTCGTGATTCGTTTCATCCATTCGGTGCAGAAGACGCCCGTGGAGGAAGACCTGCGCGTGGATGACGAAGTTTCAGGCTTCGTGCTCGACGGAACGCGCTACCAATCGTTCGGCGTGGGGCTGCCGTTCCTCGCGAGCGAGGGCGAGTTCCGCACGGAGGGCGATCATTTCGTCATGGAAGGCATGGAGCGTCGCTTCCCGCGCCTTTCTTTGCGCACGGGCACAGGGACGGAGCTGACGCTCGTGCTCGACGGCACGGAGGAAAGGCTCTTTGAGAAGCTTCCGGCAGGAAGCCGCGTCGACCTCTCGGTCATCGCCCCGTGGCGCTGGGGCATGGAGAAGCTCTTCGGCAGGGGGCTTGGAGCCGCTGCTGCGGCAGGAAAGGAATGATGTTCATCATGCCGGACAAGAAGCATGAGGAACTTGCGAAAAAAGTTCTGAAAAAATACGACAAGGAATCCGACGTCATCGAGCACAAGGGGCTCATGGCGAAGGTCGTGGCGGTTCTCGCCGTCACGTTCTCCCTTTTTCAACTCTATACGGCGACGTTCGGCGTGCTCGATGCGCAGCTGCAGCGTGCCGTCCATCTGGGCTTCGGCCTGACGCTCGTCTACCTGCTCTTTCCGATGCGCAAGGTTTGGTCGCGCGAGAAGGTGCATGCCGTCGACGTCGCCCTCGCCATCTTGGGCGCGGGCGCTCCCGCCTACATCATATTCGCCTATCGAAGCCTCGTGATGCGTGCGGGTACGGTCACTTCGCTCGATCTCGCCGTAGGACTCATCGGCATCGTGCTCGTCATCGAAGCGACGCGCCGCGTCGTCGGCTTGCCGATGGTCTGCGTCGTGCTCTTCTTCCTCGCCTATGCGTTCGCGGGGCCGTACCTTCCCGGCGTGCTCGCGCATCGCGGGCTGAATCTCGACCAGCTCGTCTCGCATCTCTTCTTCACGACGGAGGGCGTGTTCGGCATACCGCTCGGCGTGTCCTCGACCTTCATTTTCCTCTTCATCCTCTTCGGCGCCTACCTGGAATCGACGGGACTCGGCAAGTTCTTCATCGACCTTGCGAACGCCGTGGCAGGGTGGGCGCGCGGCGGCCCGGCGAAGGTCGCCGTGCTTTCGAGCGGCCTCATGGGCACGGTCTCGGGCAGCTCGGTCGCCAACGTCGCGGGCACGGGCGCCTTCACGATCCCTATGATGAAGAAGCTCGGCTACGAGCGCGACTTCGCGGGCGCGGTCGAGGCGGCAGCCTCGACGGGCGGGCAGCTCATGCCGCCCGTCATGGGAGCGGCGGCCTTCCTCATGGCGGAGTTCGTCGGCGTGCCGTACTTCGACGTCGTCAAAGCGGCGACGATTCCTGCACTCCTCTACTTCCTCGGCATCTGGCTCGGCGTCCACTTCGAGGCGCGCCGCAGCAACCTCAAGGGCGTGCCGCGAAGCGAGCTGCCCAAGCCTTGGGATATCTTGAAGGAGCGCGGCCACCTCGCGATTCCGCTCGTCGTCATCATCTATCTGCTCGTCTCGGGCTTCACGCCGATGCGTGCGGCTCTCTGGGCGATCGTGCTTGCCATCGCGGCTTCGTCTTTGCGCAAGTCGACGCGCATGAAGCCCGTAGAAATTGTGCGCGGTCTTGAAAACGGTGCGCGAAACGTCCTCGGCGTGCTCGTCGCCTGCGCTTCGGCGGGCATCATCATCGGCGTCGTGACGAAGACGGGCGTGGGCCTCAAGCTCGCATCGGCTCTGCTCGACCTTTCGGGCGGCATGCTTTTGCCGACGATGTTCTTCACGATGATCACGTCGATCATCCTCGGCATGGGCGTGCCGACGACGGCGAACTATGTCATCACCTCGACGATCGCCGCGCCCGCTCTCGTGCAGATGGGCGTGCCCGTGCTCGCCGCGCACATGTTCGTCTTCTACTTCGGCATCATCGCCGACGTGACGCCGCCCGTGGCTCTCGCCGCCTTCGCTGGGTCTGCCATCAGCGGCGGCAAGCCGCTGAAGACAGGCATCAACGCTTCTAAGCTCGCGATTGCCGCCTTTATCATTCCGTACATCTTCGTTCTCTCGCCCGTCGTCCTCATGATCGATGCGACGCCCATATCGCTCATCACCGTGCTTGTGACCTCGGTCATCGGCATGGTCGGCCTGAGCGCCTCGATGATCGGCTGCCTTGTAAGGCCATTGAACGCCGCGGAACGAGTCGTGTTGTTCGTCGGCGGTCTTTTGATGATCCAGCCGGGACTCGTGACCGACCTCGTGGGTTTCTTGCTCTTGGCCTCTGTGCTCTTCTGGCAGCAGAGGCGCGGCAAAGCGGAAGCGAGCAGCCTCGGGTAGGGAACAGAGCGAAGCCTTCGATGTCATTGCGGCATTGAAGGCTTCGCTTTTTGGGATGAAAAACCTATAGGAAATAATTGTTTTACAGAGAAAACTTTTCTTAAGTCTTGCATTTAGGAACTTCGTCGGCTATGATATATATATCAGGATTATCGGGCAAGCCCGACAACAGGAGGTCGCCATGCGCCGAGCGCCTAGAACTGCATTGAGTCCGCTTTTGAAGCGGCTGAAGATTTATTTTGATGTGCTGAAGAGGACGACGTCCGGCTATCTTTACGTGGTGGATCTGCAAAGCAAGGTGGCTATGACGTCGCCGAACATCGTGCGGGATTTCGGCATACCTGCGGAAACGATGGGATTTCCTGCCTTTCGCCGGGCGTGGCAGGAAATCATGCATCCGACGGAGCGCGAAAGCGTCACGAAGGTCTTCGACGATGTGCTGCAGGGGCGCATGAGAGAGGGCTGCGTCGAGTTTCGCGCGAGGACGCGCAAGGGCGACTGCGAGTGGGTCGAGTGTCGCTGCGCCGCTGCGCTCGACCATGAGGGAAAGAGGACGCTCTATGCGGGAATCTTTCGATTCATGGGGCAGCGCAGCCGTGCGGACGCCGTCACGGGACTTTTGAACAAGTATCGCTTGGAGCAGCGCATGAAGGCGGCGCTTGACGAGGCGCGCGAGACGGGCAGGGGCGGTGCGCTGATGATTCTTGGCATTGACAATTTCAAGATCGTCAACGAGGCCTACAACCGTGCCTTTGGCGATCAGGTTCTGCGCGAGGTCGCAAAGCGCATCGAGAAGATCCTCTCGACGGATTTTCATCTCTACAAGCTCGACGGCGACGAGTTCGGCATCATCTATCCAGAAGCGGCTGAGGCGGATGTCGAAACCTTGTACAGAAGCATTCAGACGGCTCTCTTGGAGCCGCAGGAGATCAACGAACGCAAATATTTCTGTACGGTGTCGGGCGGCACGGTGTTCTTCCCGCAGTTCGGCAAGGACTACCTCGTGCTGCACAAGTATGCGGAAGCGGCGCTGACCTTGGCGAAGCGAGGCGGCAAGAACAAGAACTGCATCTTCTCGAAGGAGCTTTACAACCGCTGGCTGCGCTCCTTGACGGCGCGCGAGGACATACGCTGCTCGGTGGAGGACGGCTGCCGCGGCTTCAGCCTGTGCTTTCAGCCGCAGGTGGGTGCGGACAGCCGGCGCATCATCGGCGCGGAAGCCCTCTTGCGCTGGCAGAATTCCAAGGGGCGCATGGTCGCGCCGATGGAGTTCATCCCTCTTCTGGAAGAGTCGCAGCTGATGATACCTGTCGGCAAGTGGATCGCTGACACGGCGGTGCGCATCTGCCGCGAGTGGCAGAAGATCGTTCCCGATTTCTGCATGAGCATCAATCTTTCCTATGTGCAGCTGCGCGACCCGTCCTTCAAGGACGCTGTCAAAGAATGCGTCGAGCGCCATGGCGTGAATCCGGCGAGCATCGTCCTGGAGCTTACCGAGCATACGGTCATCGCGGACTGGGACTTCATCAATCGTCAGTTCGCCTCTTTGCGCGAGTGCGGCCTGAAGATCGCCATGGACGATTTCGGCACGGGCTGTTCTTCTTTGGCGATGTTCAAGAATCTTTCGTGCGACATCGTGAAGATCGACCGGGCCTTCGTCAAAGAGATCCTGTCGTCGGACTTTGATCGCCGCATTGTGGACTACACGGTGGAGCTTTGTCACAGCATGGGCATGAAAGTCTGTATCGAGGGCGTGGAGACGCAGGAGGAGTACGAGCTTCTGACGAAGACGTGCAAGGTCGATTCCATTCAGGGCTATCTCTTCGGCAGGCCGGAAACAAAGGAAGGATTCGAGGAAAAGTTTTTGATGCGCCAAGAAGCGCACGGAAAGGAGCGGCCATGTCACGCACGCGCGATGAGATGAAGGGCGTCACGCATCTCGGCGAAAAGAACACGCAGTATGCGGCGGACTATGCGCCCGAGCTTTTGGAAACCTTCGAGAACAAGCATCCCGACAAGGATTACTGGGTCAAGTTCAACTGCCCCGAGTTCACGAGCCTCTGCCCGATTACGGGGCAGCCGGATTTTGCGACGATTACGATCTCCTATGTGCCTGAGCGGCGCATGGTCGAGAGCAAATCGCTGAAGCTCTATCTCTTCAGCTTCCGCAATCACGGCGACTTTCACGAGGACGTCGTGAACATCATCCTGAAGGATCTCGTGCGTCTCATGGAGCCGCGCTACATCGAGGTCTGGGGCAAGTTCCTGCCGCGCGGCGGCATCTCCATCGACCCGTACACGAATTACGGCAGGCCGGGCACGAAGTATGAGAAGCTTGCCGAAAAGCGCTTCGCCGAGCATGACCTCTACTTGATGGACAAGGTGGACAACCGATGATCGAGGTCTACACGGGCGCGGGCAAGGGCAAGACGACGGCGGCGATCGGCCTTGCCGTACGCGCCCTAGGTGCAGGGCTTCGCGTCTACATCATGCAGTTCATGAAGAGCCTAGCCTACAGCGAGCAGAAGATCCTGCAGGGATTTTCGCCGCAGCTTGCGCTCTATACGACGGGCAAGCCGTTCTTCATCGCGAAGGAGGGCATGCTGACGGAAGAGGAGCGTGCGGCATGGGGAGAAGACGTCGTCGTGTTCCCTGAGGGTGAGCCGCCCGCTGACTACCTGCAGCTGATGCAGGACGGCTTCGCCAAGGCTGCCGCAGCCGCACGCTCGGGAGCCTGGGACGTCGTCATCCTCGACGAGCTGAACGTGGCTCTCTTCTTCGAACTCGTCTCGCGCGAGGAGATCGAAGCCCTGCTCGACGATCTGCCGCCCGAGCGCGAGATCGTTCTGACGGGCAGGAACGCGCCAGACTGGCTGCTCGCGCGAGCCGACCTCGTCACGGAGATGCGGGAAGTGCGCCACTATTATGCGAAGGGTGTGGCGGCGCGCAAGGGCATAGAGAATTGAAACGAGATGAAGCATGATGAGAGGGGGGTGAGAGCCGCTCTCTTTTTTTGGACTTTCCTTGGAAAAACTGTTATACTATAGCGTAGAAAACGGATGGCAGAGAGGTGCTGAATGTGCAGGAAGAAATGACGGGGGTTCGCGGCGATTTCGCAGAGCAGATCGTGGCGGAGAGCGGATCTTTTTTGAATACGGCCGTGGCTTTTGCGAACGGACGAGGCGGACGCATCATTTTCTACGGCGAAAGCGGCAGGGGATTTTCAGCGGAGGCGGAGCTCATTCCATGCATAGACGAGATCACGCAGAAGATTTTTGACAGCTGCGAGCCGCGCATTTTTCCGCGCATCGGCGTGGAGCTTCAGGATGGGCGGCAGGTCGTCGTCGTGGAGATCTTCCCCGGCATGGAGAAGCCGTATTTCGTCAAGGAAGCGGGCATGATGGACGGCACCTACGTACGCGTCGGCGGTGCGACGCGCCTCGCCGAGCCGTACCAGGTGCAGGAGCTTCTTCTTTCGGGCACGAACAGCAGCGCCGATCAGCTGGCGGCTGAGGGCGTGCTCAGTGATGTGGAGATCGAGGAGTTCTGCCGCATGATGTACGGCGAGGCGAAGAAGCGCCGCGCGGACAGCGAGGACGTCGTGCGCCTGCAGAAGGAGGATCTCTTGGCGTGGAAGCTTCTGCGCGAGGAGGAGGGCGAGCGCCGCGCGACGGGCGGCTGGCATCTGCTCGCAGGAACGGCGGAGGAGCTTTTTCCCGAAGGATTCATCCAGTGCGCCGAGTATCTTGGCGCGACGCGCCTTGATTTCGTCGGCGGCGAGGAGTTTGCCGGCTCTTTGGCGGAGCAGGTGGACGGTGCGGCGGATTATGTGCAGGAACGCCTTTTGGCGCGCGGCTTGACAGCTCTTCCCGAAGACCTCATGCGCCGCCTGATCGCACGTGCCGTCTGCCAGAGAAATTACGCAGCACCGGGGCGCATTTCCCTCGTGCTATACGAGGATCGTCTGGAGATCACCGTGCCGGGGCTTCTGGAAGAGGACATGACGATCTGGAAGCTCAAGACGGGATTTGCCAAGATCCGCAACCGTGCGATTGCGGCGGCGTTCCTCTACATGGGCATGATGACGGGTTTCCAGAGCATCCTGCCCGAAATCTATCGCGCGGCAAAGCGGGCGCATCTGCCCGAACCCGCCGTCATCACGCTCGGCGATTCCGTGCGCATCAACCTCTATTGCCGCGTTGAAGAAGTGCAGCAGCGGGGAGAAGTTGTCGAGGAAACCGAATTTGTGCAGTCTGCTGAGGCCGCTGAGGAGGCTGAGCCTGTCCAAGAGCAGGGACTTGTCGAGGAAGCCGAACTTGTGCAGGATGTTGAGGCCGCTGAGGAAGAGGAGCCTGTCCAAAATCAGGAGTTTTTCGAGGAAGCTGAACTCGTGCAGGATGCTGAGCCTGTTGAGACAGCGAAGCCTGTTCAAGAGCAGGAGTCTGCCGAGGAAGTGGCGCTCGCAGAGGAAGCTGAATTTGTGCAGGAAGTTGAGCCTGTAGAAGAAGCTGAACCCGTAGAAGAAGCTGAACTTACACGGGAAGAAGATCCTTTGCCGGAGGAAATAGAGGAAGAACAGGCGCCGTTGCAGGAAGAAAGCGGCGCAGGCGATGTTTTGGCATCCGGGACTTCGTTGGAAGATGGACAAGATGCGAGCCTCGTTCAAGAAGTGGAAGCCGATCATGAGTTGGATTTTGAGCTGGCGCCCGAGCTGAAACTTGAGCTTGAATCTCTTGCGGATCTCAAGGCGGATGCTGTCGCCATTGAGGAAGAGCCGGCAGAGCCGCGTGAAGAGAAGGTGAGCGCAGGGCAGCAGGAGCTTTCTTTCGATGCGGAAGAGTCTGCAGAAGCGATTGCGGAGGAATCTGCGAAAGAAATTGCGAAAGAAGTTTTGGAAAAGCCTGTGGAGGTTTCTTCAGAAGAATCTATGGAGGAAAGGCTTCTCAACGTGATTCGCGAGAATCCCAAGGTCACGCAGAAAGCCTTGAAGGAAGCGCTCGGCGTATCGATCGCCACGGTCAAGCGCATGACGACGGCGCTGCACAAGGCGGGCGTCATCGAGCGCACGGGAACGAACCGCAGCGGCGAGTGGCACATCCTCAAGAAAACGTAAAGAGAAGCAAAGAACCCACCACGCCCGAGCGGGCATGGTGGGTTTTTCCTCAGGCAAAGTATTGGTAGTAGCAGATGGCCGCGAAGAGGGCGAAGGAAACGGCGATGAAGAACATGCTGGCACGCGTCATCCAAAGCTTCTCCTTCTCGCCGAAGTTCCCTTGCTTGTAGCCGTAAATGAGGAGGAGGGAGGCGGCTAGAGAGCCGTACATCGAGCGGTTCAGCCACGTCATTTCCGACCAGCCGATGATCGCGATGAAGAGCGTGAGCGCGAGCATGATCAGCAGGAAGATGTCCTTGCCCTTTTTAAAAGGTTCTTTCTGTGCATTTTTGCCGCCCGCTTGCGGCTTCATATTCCTGCGGATCTTCTTCAGTTGTTTCGCCATATCGAATCCCTGCTTTCTATGCAATGATTTCTTTTTTCATATCTTTTCTATTATACATGGGATATGAGAACTTGGCAATGTGCTTGTCGCTCTTAACATTTCGTAGTAGAATGAGATAGTATGATACGGAGGGCAACGAGATTGTTTATTCATAGAATACATTTGACTTGGACGGGGGATAGATATGATACGGGAGCAGCGCAGCAGGGAGAAGCTTGAGGCGTATTGCCAGAGGTTTCGCGACGAAGGGGAAATCGACGTCAACGTGCATCCGTGGGTTGCCGAGGCGTGGCGCGAGAGCAGGCGCCTCGGCGTGCCGCCGATGGGGACGGAGCCGAAGCGTACGCTGTCTGCGGAAGATTTTTGTGCACTGCAGAAGAAGCATGCTTCTGCCATCGACTGTCTTCTGCAGCTGACGGAGGACGTGCAGGAGTTTTTTTCACGTTACGGTCTGAGCCTCTTGCTGCTCGACGCTGACGCCCTTGTCTTGAAGAGCTGCACGCTTCCTTTCATGCGCCTGTCGCCCGGCAAGGTCGAAGGATCGCGCCTCGGCATCGAGGAGATCGGCGCTTCGAGCATCAGCATAGCGAAAGAGAAACGTGTACCGTTCTGGGTTTTTGGCCCGGAAATCTGGCGCGAGGCGGCTCATGAAAACGATGCCTGCACGGCGCCCGTCCTCGTCAGCGGCGAACTGCGCTATCTCGTGAACATCGTCGTCGATGATCCGAAGCGTGTGCCGCAGGATGCCGTCATCGCGCAGCTTCTGCTCATCGCGCGTTCGCTTGAGGCCGCCTTGACGCGCGATCTCAGGCTGCAGGCGCAGGAAGCGATCTTGGATGCCGCGCCGTTTGCCGTCTATCATATCCTGCCGAACGGCGAAGTCGCCTACGCGAATCGCTTGGGGCTTGATCGTCTCACGCGCATCGGAGCTAGAGACAAGGCGACGAGCCGACTGTCGAATCTTAACGACATCGTTTTGAATTATCGTCACACGCCGATCTATCAGGGGTTCAGCGGCACGCCCTGCTACAACAAGGAGGTCACATGGATTACGGAGGCGAAGACGTATGAGGACGTCACGACCGTCGTACCGCTCGAAAGCCCTGTGACGCGCGAGGTCACTGCCGTCGTGACCGTTTCCATGCCCATTGAGGATCTTCGGATGCTCGTCGCGCATACGGCCGGCTATACGGCGAAGTACAGCCTTGCGACGCTGGCAGGCAAGGGGCAGGCGTTCCAGACGCTGCGCGAAAAGGCTCTGCGCGTGGCGCGGGGCAAGAACCATGTGCTGCTGCAGGGCGAGGCCGGTACGGGCAAGCAGCGTCTGGCGCACGGCATGCATCAGGCGTCGGCGCGTGCGGCGGGGCCCTTGATTTCCTTCCGCTGCGGCGACGTGCAGCCCGAGCTTCTGGCCGAGGAGCTTTTCGGCGCTGCCATTTCCCCCGACGTCAGCCGTCCCGGCAAGCTGGAGCTTGCCTTTGGCGGCACGCTCTTCCTCGATGAGATCGAGAAGCTGCCGAAGAAGACGGCGGCCGCCCTCGCGGCGGCTCTGCGCGAGGGCAAGGCGCATCGTCTCGGCGAGACGGTCGTGCGTCCCATCGACGTGCGCATCATCGCCGACTGCGACGGCGATCTCAAGCGCCTGACGGAGCGCGGCCTCTTCGAACGAAGCCTCTATGACATCGTTTCGCGCAGTGTCATACGCATGCCGGCGCTGCGCAACCGACGCGAGGACATCCCCCTGCTCGCCGAGCAGATCCTCTGCGAGCTTGCCGAGCAGCACCGCATGGAGAGGAAGCGGCTCTTGCCGGAGACGCTGAAGATTCTTGAAGAGTACGATTGGCCGGGCAATATCAAGCAGCTGCAGAGCGTCTTGGAGCATGCATTTTTCCATACGGAGAGCAGGACGATCGCACCCGAGGACATCAATCTCATGGGCGACGTCAAGCCCGATGATGATTGGAAGACGGATCGGGAAATATTTCTGCGTGCATGGCAGGCGGCGGGCGGCAATGTCAGCCGTCTCGCGAACCTTCTCGATGTCAGCCGCGTCACGCTGTACCGCTATTTGAAGAAGTTTCAGTTGGAGAAAACGTAAGGAGGAAGTTCTGTGCGACTGCGCAGGAAGCCGTGGGTCGATGAGGCCATTCATGCATACGATGATTTTGTCTATCCGAAGGATCGTCCGGCGGACGAGGCGGAAAGGGGGCGCTGGCAGGAGATCTTCGGACGTGAGGCGCCGCTCTTCGTCGAACTTGGCACAGGCAAGGGCGATTTCATCAGCCGGATGGCGGAACGCTCCCCTGATGTGAACTTCATCGGCATCGAGAAGCAGCAGGACGTGCTCATCGCGGCGGCGCGGAAGGTGCGCGAGAAGGAGCTGAAGAATGTGCGGCTGCTCGTCTTTGACATCGCCCAGCTTGAGAAGATTTTTGCGCCGGGAGAAGTTGATCGTTTCTTCGTGAATTTCTGCGATCCATGGCCCAAGGCGCGTCATGCGAAGCGCCGCCTCACGCACCGCAGTTTTCTCGCTCGCTACAAGGAACTCCTCGTGCCCGGCGGCAAGCTCGTCTTCAAGACGGACAATCGTGCGCTCTTCGACTTTTCGTTGGAGGAGTTTCGCGAGATGGGACTTTCGCTGCACGATGTTTCCTATGATCTGCACGGCGAGGAGCATCCCGAAAACGTGATGACGGAGTACGAAAAGAAGTTCAGCGGCAAGGGTGAGAAGATCAACCGCTGCGAAGTCACATTTCCGTGAAGGAGGAGCGTATGGAAAGGCAGGACGGCACGGAAGAGAAGGGCAAGAAGAGCTTCTGGGTCAGCGATATGGAGGCGGTGCTCGCCATCTTCCTCGTGCTTCTCGTTTTCGGCAGCATCAATGTGTTCAGCTCAAGCTTCGTGCTGGCGGAAACGACATTCGGCACGCCGTACTTCTTTTTGCAGCGGCAGCTTTTCAATCTCGCGGCGGGCTTCATCTGCTTCTTTCTTGGCTGTCGTGTGAATTACCATCGCTGGCGTGCGTGGATCGTGCCCGTCGTCGCCATCACGATCTTCGCGCTCGTCGCAGTGCTGCTCGTGGGCGCGGAGGTCAACGGTTCGAAGCGTTGGCTCGGCACGGCAGGCTTCCAGATTCAGCCGGCGGAAATCGCGAAGCTCGTTTCCCTGATGCTCATTTCCGCCTATGCGGCGTACCGTGTGCGAAACGACAAGCCCATCGACCTGCTCTTTCCCAATCCGCAGTATCTGATCGTTCTTTTCATGGGCCTCTTGATAGAATTGGAGCCGGACGGCGGCACGATGTTCATCGTCATCTTCGTGCCCTTCATGCTTCTTTGCATCGCAGGACTCAAAGGGACGAAGGTGCTGACAACAGTCGCCGTCTTCGTGGCGGCGGGCGCGGCGCTGTCCGTCCTGCAGCCGTATCGCCTTGCACGCCTCAAGGTTCTGCTCGATCCTTGGGCGGATTCGCAGGGCATCGGCTATCAGACGGTGCAGTCTCTGTCCGCCATCGGCTCGGGCGGCCTCACGGGCATGGGACTCGGCATGGGCGTGAGCAAGTACAGCTACCTGCCCGAGGCGCATACAGATTTCGCCTTCGCCATCTTCAGCCAGGAGACGGGCTTCTTGGGCGTCATCCTCGTTCTCGTGCTCTATTCGGCGTTCACCGTCTACGGCGCACGCATCGCGAACGCCGCCTCCGACGCCTACGGGCAGTTCCTCGCGACGGGCATCCTGCTGCTCATCAGCGGACAGGCGGTCATCAACCTACTGATGGTCGGCGGCCTCCTGCCCGTCATCGGCGTGCCGCTGCCTTTCATCAGCTACGGCGGCACGTCGCTGATGATCAGCATGGCGAGCGTCGGCATCCTCTTGAACATCGGCCAGCACGGCACGGGCGCGTCGAACCGCAGCAAGCTTCGGGAGGCCTTGGAGCGCGATGTGGCGAAGAAGAAGGCGGAGCGTCATCTGCGTCTCGTGAAGAAGTAGCAGGGGAGGAATTCTCTTGGAAAGCATCTATGGCAAGCAGGAACAGGCGCTCCCTGAGATTCTCGGAGCGTTTCGCACGCGCATCGAGGAGATCGGCGCACGTGTCAAGGAGCGCACGGGATCGGCGCCCTATGAGCATCTGATCTGTCGCGTTAAGTCGGACGAGAGCATGCGCGAGAAGTGCCGCCGCAAAGGACTGCCCGAGACGCCGCAATCGGCTCTCTGCAAGGTGCATGACGCCATCGGCGTTCGCGTCGTCTGCCGCTTCATCGACGATGTCTACCTCGTCGTGCGTGCGCTCAAAAATCTTTCGGGCGTGACGGTCTTCGAGGAGAAGGACTACATTCGCGATGTGAAGCCGAACGGCTATCGCAGTTACCACATGATCGTTTCGGTCGAAGCGCCGTTCGAGGATGTGGCAGGGAGGAATCCCGGGCATTTCTTTGTGGAATTGCAGCTTCGCACGCTCGCCATGGATTCCTGGGCGAGTTTGGAGCACGAGATGATGTATAAGCACACGGTCAAGAATCGCAAACTCTTGGCGGCGGAGCTCAAGCGCTGCGCCGATGAGCTTGCCTCTTGCGACCTTTCGATGCAGACGATTCGCAACTTGATTCGAGAGTCTGATGTGATGGGCGAGGTGATGGCATGAAGCTCCTGCTGGCGGAAGATGAAAAGGATATGGCGGCGGCGCTCGTCGCAGTTCTGGAGCATTCGGGCTACGAGGTCGACGCCGTTCGCGACGGCAGGGAGGCTCTGGCGCTCGCGCACAAGGGCGCTTACGCCTGCATGGTCTTCGATGTGATGATGCCCGTGATGGACGGCGTGACGGCCTTGAAAGAGCTGCGTGCGGCAGGCGATGCGACGCCTGTCCTGCTGCTGACGGCGAAGGCGGAGGTCGGCGACCGTATCGAGGGGCTTGACGCAGGTGCGGACGACTATCTGCCCAAGCCTTTCGCCATGGGAGAGCTGCTCGCACGTCTGCGCTCCTTGATGCGCCGCGCCGAAGCTTATGCGCCCGCCGCGCTGTCGCTCGGCTCGGTCACGCTCGACGTAGAGAAGCAGGAACTTGCAGCGAAGAGCGCCGTGCGCCTTGCGAGCAAGGAGACGCAGCTCATGCAGCTCTTGATGATGAATGCGGGAAAGTGCGTCACGACGTCGGAGATTTACGAGCGCGTGTGGCAGGGAGCGGAAGAGGGCGCGGACATCGTCTGGGTCTACATCTCCTACCTGCGACAGAAACTCAAGGCGATTCATGGCGACGTTGCGATTCGCGGCGAGCAGGGGGGAAGCTACACGATCTGCGAGGTGGGCTAGATGGAAATGGTATCGCGGCTGCGGCGCAAGTTCATCGCCCTCGGCACGGCCGCTGTCGTCCTCATCGTCTTCGTCGTGCTCGCCGCCTTAAACCTCGCGAGCTTCTACGACGAGGGAAGCCGCATCGAGGCGGTGCTCTCCTACATCACGCGCCACGACGGCAGGCTGCCCGAGAAGCGCATCGTCGACGAGGGCTTCGACTACACGCCGGAGTTCGCCTTCCAGACGCGCTACTACTGGGCGAAATTCAGCGAGGACGGCACACTCCTCTCGGCGGATGCGAGTCACATCGCCGCCGTCACCGACGAGGAAGCTGAGGCGCTGGCGACGCGCCTCGTCCATGGCGCCAGCCTGCGCGGCAACTATGAAGCCGACGGCGCTTACTACGCCTATCTCGTCACGCATCTTGAGGCGGGCGATTCCTTCGTCGTCGTCATGGACTGCACGCGCGAGATGCATATGGTCTGGAACGGCGTGCGCTTCTCCGTCCTCGTCGGCATTCTCTGCGTGCTGCTCTACATCGCGCTCGTCGCGTGCTTCTCTCGCTGCCTCGTCGCGCCTTTCGTGCGCAACTTGACGAGCCAGCGCCAATTCGTCACGAACGCGAGCCACGAGCTGAAGACGCCGATCGCCATCATCTCGGCGAACACGGAAGTGCTTGAGATCACGATGGGCAAAAACCAGTGGACGGAGACGATCTTGAAGCAGGTAAAGCGTCTCTCGGGTCTTGTCAACGACATGGTCGCGCTTGCAAAGCTCGAAGAGCGCGTCTCGGAGCATTTCCATCCGATCGACGTCAACTGCGCGGAGACGGCGCGCGAGGTCGCCGCCTCTTTCGAGCTTCCGGCGAAGGAGCAAGGCAAGCGGATCGTGACGGAAATCGAAGACGGCGTTCATGTGCTCGCCGACCAGCGCATCATTTACACATTGATGAACGTCCTCGTCGACAACGCCGTCAAATATGCGGACGACGGCGGCGACGTGCAGATCGCTCTCGCGAGCGGCAGGCGCGGGCGCGGCATGGTCTTTTCCGTGACGAATCCCTATGCGGCGGGCGAGGGCATAGACTATTCGCGCTTCTTCGAGCGCTTCTACCGCGAGGATGCGTCACATAACAGCGAGAAGGCCGGCTACGGCATCGGCCTGACGATCGCTGCTGAAATCGTCAGCTATCTTAAGGGAAAGCTCGCGGTTCGTTACAAGGATGGTGCGATCACTTTCGAGGCCGCACTGAAGTGAGGAGAAAAAGATTGAAGCTCATTTCCATCGTTGTCCCCGTATTCAACGAGGAGGACAATCTCGAACATTTTTATCAGGCGATTTCCGAGGTCATGGCAGGGGCGAAGTACGATTTCGAACTGATCTTTGTCGACGACGGCTCGTGTGACAAGAGCCGCGAGATCCTGCGCCGTTTGGAGGAAAAGGATGCACGCGTGCAGCCCATCTTCCTCTCGCGCAACTTCGGGCATCAGCTTGCCTTGACGTGCGGCCTCGACCACGCGGACGGAGCGGCTGTCATCATGATGGACGGAGACATGCAGCATCCGCCCGCGCTGATTCCGACGCTTCTCGCCAAGTGGGAAGAAGGTTTTGACGTCGTGCAGACGATCCGTGAGACGACGGAAGGCGTCGGCTTCTTGAAGCGGGCGACGTCGTATTGGTACTACAAGGCGCTCAACAAGATTTCGCGCGTCCACATCCAGGAGGGCGGCTCTGATTTTCGCCTTATGGATCGCAAGGTCGTGCTGGAATTTCGCTGTTATCGCGAGCGCGCGCGCTTCATTCGCGGCATGATCGGCGCCATGGGCTACCGTCAGGTGCAGATCCGTTTCGTCGCGCCCAAGCGCTTTGCGGGCGTCTCGAAATTCTCGCCGCGAAAGATGCTGCACTTCGCGCTCGACGGCATCCTCGCCTATTCGACGGTGCCCCTGCGGCTGGGCCTTTACTCGGGGTTCATCTGCGGCATATTGAGCATCTTGCTGCTCCTTCATGTGCTTTACATCAAGTTCATCGAGGGGAGCGCCGTGCCCGGCTGGGCGACGATCACAGCCTGCGTGCTGCTCTTCGGCGGCCTGCAGCTCGTCGCGCTCGGCATTCTCGGCGAGTACATCGGGCGCATCTTCGAGGAGGTCAAGCGGCGGCCCCTCTACCTTGTCGCACGCGGCAAGCCCAAGGAGATCGCACGCATGGCGAGCGAGGACGCTGGAAGGGAGAAGGGAAGTCGTGAGGAGAGGGAAGGACATGACGATGAAGAAAAAGGAAATCATCCATGAGGTGCGCCGTTACCTCGTAATCCTTTTCGGCTGCGCCGTCTGCGGCGTCGGCATCAACCTTTTCATACTGCCGGCGAATTTGCTGACGAGCGGCCTCGGAGGCATCGCCATCCTCCTGCACTACTTCGTTGGCTGGCCTGTCGGTGCGCAGCTTCTCGTCTACAATCTGCCGATTCTCTACCTCGCCCATCGTTTTGTGGGAAAGCGCTATGCCGTCGATACGATCTTGGGCACGGTGCTCTTCTCCCTCGGCATCGACGCTTTCAGTCCGCTTTCGGCGTTGCATCCCGTGCACGACACGATGCTCAACGCCATCTTCGGCGGCGTCGTCTCGGGCATCGGCTACGGCGTCATCTTCCGCTTCGGCTCGAATACGGGCGGCGTCGACGTGTTCGGCGCCATCTTGAAGAAGTATTGGTCGATCGACGTCGGCACGGGCGTGTTCCTGCTCAACATGCTCATCATCGCGGCATCGGCGGCTCTTTTCGATCTGGAAACGGCGCTCTTCACGCTCGTCTGCATCTACGCGACGGCGGAGCTTACAAACCGCTGGGCGGCGGGATTCAATCGCGAGAAGGCGATCTTCATCATCTCGGAGGAAAGCGAGAGGATCGGCGACGCCATCATGGAGAGCCTGCACCGCGGCATCACGTATTTGGAAGGCCGCGGCGGCTTCCTGCAGGAAAAGAAGGCGGTCGCCTTCGTCGTCGTCTCCTTGACGCAGCTCGCACGCGTCAAGGAGATCTGCGATCGCTTGGACAAGAACGCTTTTCTCATCATAGCGAATGCCTCTGAAGTGCGCGGCAGAGGTTTCTCAAGCGAGCGCATCCTCTATCAGTTTGCACAGCGCAAAGAGCTGATCGAGGCGAAAGAAAGGGAGAAGGGCGGGGCGTGATTCAAAGGATGACCTCAGCAACGACAACAGGCAGAGCCGCATGGGATGGCGGCTCTGCCTGTTGTCGTTTGCTTATGTCTTTTTGCGGCGGCGCCGGCTCGATTCGCCCCGCTTCGGTCGTCTTGTCAGCGAAGCCTCATTGCACGCCGCGCTTTTCGCGCAGGTAGACGTCCATCGCTTCCGCTACATGCTTGGCGTCGTTGACGACTTTGACGACGTTGCAAGGGCCTAGGACGACGTCGCCGCCCGAGAAGACGCCGGGGCGGGTGGTGGCGCCGGTCTCATCGACCTCGACCAAGCCTTTTTCGTTCGTCTCGACGCCCGTGGTCGTACGCACGATCTTGTCTTTCGGATCTTGGCTGACGGCGATGACGGTGCTGTCGGCAGGACATAGGACAGGTTCGCCCTCGCCCGTCAGCTTGCCGTCCTCATCGAAATGGCGGTCGCGCATCAAAGGCCCTTCCTTCGTGATGGCTTCAACGCCCTTGCAGAACTCGAATTCCACGCCGTCCGCCTGTGCGTACTCGAATTCGCGCACGCTGGCGGCGACCTTGTTGCTGCGCGAGTAAACCGTGACGTAGCGGCAGCCCTTGCGGATCGCGGTGCGCGCGACATCCATGGCGGAGTTGCCCGAGCCGATGACGGCAACGCGGTTGCCGAGAGCGAAGGAGTCGGGGTTTTGCAGATAGTCGACGGCGAAGTGGCAGTTGCCGAGGCTTTCGCCCTTGACGCCGAGGCTGCGCGGACGCCAGACGCCCGAACCGATGAAGATGGCGTCGTGTCCGTCGTTAAAGAGCGTGTCGAGCGTCAGAAGACCGCCGATCGTGCGGTTGGGACGGATGCAGATGCCGAACTCACGCAGCTTTTTCTCATAGCGGTCGAGAATGCTCAGCGGCAGACGGAAGTCGGGGATGCCGTAGCGCATCATGCCGCCGATCTTGTCCATGCGCTCGAAGATCGTCACGTCGTAGCCCTTCTGCGCGAGCTTGATGGCGACGGTGATGCCGGCAGGACCCGAGCCGATGACGGCGACGGTCTGCCCCGTAGAAGGCGCACGCTCCAAGGCGACGCGGTCGAAGTAGGTATTCGAGATGTAGTGCTCGATGCTGGAGATCTGGATGGCGGATCCTTTGCGCAGTTGGATGCAGTTGCCCTCGCACTGCTTCTCGTGGTCGCAGACGAGCGAGCAGATGATGCTCAAAGGGTTGTTTTCGAAGAGCATGGCACCCGCCTCGTTGATGCTGCCTGCGAGAAAGAGGCGGATCATCTCTGGGACGTTCGTCTGCACAGGACAGCCTTTGATGCGGCACAGAGGCTTTTTGCATTGGAGGCAGCGCCGCGCCTCGTCAATGACATGGATTGCCATGAAGATCACCTATCCTTTGCTGAAAATACATTTTGCTCTTATTTTACATCAACGACGGGATCTTTTCTGTTGCTTTTATCACATTTTCTCAAGAATGATGACAATTCATTCATTGGCGGCATGGGCAGCAGAGGACTGCCTTGCATCCGCCGCTTTGTTGGAGAGGCCGAGCCGCTGCAGAAGCGCCATGTCCTCGGCAATGGTCGTGCCCGAGGTCGTGAGCATGTTGCCCGTGATGGAGGCCGATGCGCCGTATAGGAAGGCGGGCGTGCCGTTGTCCTCGATGAGCTTGCGTCCCGCGCCGAGGCGGATGTTTGCCGTCGGGTTGATGAAGCGGAAGAAGGCGATGGTGCGCAGGATCTCATCGCTCGTCAAGGGCGTCCGGCCCTCAAGCGGCGTGCCGGGAATCGCCATGAGGGAGTTGATGGGAATGGATTCGATGCCGAGTTCGGCAAGGCTCACCGCCATGTCGAGACGGTCTTCCCACGTCTCGCCCATGCCGATGATGCCGCCCGAACAGACGCAGAGCCCTTCGCCCTGTGCGAGACGGATCGTACGGATGCGGTCATCGTAGGTGTGCGAGGTACAGATCTCGGGAAAGAAGCGGCGCGACGTCTCGATGTTGTGATGGTAGCTCGTGACGCCCGCGGCGCGAAGCGCACGGAACTGTTCGCGCGTCAAAATGCCGTGCGAGGCGCAGAGGTCAATATGGAGCTTCTTGCGCATGGCGCGGTAGCAGTCGAGCGCGGCGTCGAACTCCTTGCCCGCGAGCGCCCTGCCCGAGGTCACGACAGAGAAGCGGTTGACGCCCGCCTCCTCGTTGGCGCGTGCGTTGGCGATGATCTCTTCCTGTGCGAGAAATGCGTATTCCTCGACGCCCGTCCTGTGGTGCGCGGATTGGGCGCAGTACTTGCAGTCCTCGCTGCAGTGACCGCTGCGCGCGTTGATGATCGTACAGAGGTCGATGTGCTTGCCGCAGAACTGCCGTTGCAGCTCGTGTGCGCCCTGCTGCAGCGCTTCGAGCGGCGCATCGAGGAAGATGGAGAGGTCGTCCTCGCGCTTGATGCGGCGGCCGCAGAGAATTTCCTTCGTGAGTTTTTTGACGGCGTTTTCCTTTGTCATGGCAGAGCCTCATTTCTTTCAAGAAGTTTGCATTTCCTCCCATTATATTTCAGACGGCGCATATAGTCAACTGATATGGAAATCCAGGTTAACCTTGGACTGCTATTGCTTCCTCGACGGCTGCAAGGTATAATGGGAACGATGAATTTAGAAGAGAGGAGTCTTTCTTTGCAACAGGTTTTGGAGGAGAAGATCGCCTTTGCCGATCAGCGCGAGGCGACGGCGCTTCTCGGCGAGCACGACGAGTACTTGCAGGTGCTCATGGACAATTTCGACTGCCGCTTCATAAGCCGCGGCGAGGAGCTTGCGATCGACGGCGAGGCGCAGATCGTGCGGGCGGCGGCGCAGGTCGTGCGCGAGCTGCAGTACCTGCACCGGCAGGGCACGACGCTCACGATGCACGAGGTGCGCTACAGCGTGGGACTCGTCAAGCGCGGCAAGGGCGAGGCGCTGCACAGCCTTTTCAGCGACACGATCCTCGTGACGAGCCGCGGCCGTCATGTGCGCCCGAAAACGCTCGGCCAGCGCATCTACCTCGACGCCATTCGCAAGAAATCCATCACGTTCGGCATTGGACCTGCAGGCACGGGAAAGACATACCTCGCCGTCGTCATGGCGGTGGCGGCGCTTCGTGCGAGGCTGGTGGAAAAGATCGTGCTCACGCGCCCCGCTGTCGAGGCGGGCGAGCGACTGGGCTTTCTGCCCGGCGATCTGCAGGAGAAGGTCGATCCGTACCTGCGCCCGCTCTACGATGCGCTGCATGACATCCTCGGCTTTGACACCTACCAGAAGCTCCTCGCCAAGGGCGTCATTGAGATTGCGCCGCTCGCCTACATGCGCGGACGCACGCTGGAGGACGCCTTCGTGATTCTCGACGAGGCGCAGAATACGACGCCGAGCCAGATGAAGATGTTCCTGACGCGCCTGGGCTTCG
>ERZ773005.590-NODE-590-length-26284-cov-6.137253_pt1 | contig 26284 bp, 28 predicted proteins | sample MGYA00580666_ERZ773005 | MGnify/ENA primary metagenome ERZ773005 (study PRJEB29015, sample SAMEA2737999) | human oral metagenome | biome: human oral; feature: human-associated habitat; material: dental | place: China | collected 2061 ...
GTGACTTCATAAACTCACGAATGATAATTTCATAGTTATTTTCTGGAACAAAACGACCAACAATCAAATAATAATTTTTTTCTTTACTCTGCCATTGGTTAAAAAAATCACGCACTTTTGTAGTCTGATCTGTCAAAGAAGATAAATTTAAATCTGTTCCATAAGCGATAAAAGTCGTTTTAGCCCAAGGATAGATCTTGTTGATGTACATTTCAATTCCTTGATTATCTGAAATTACCAAATCTGCATGTTTAGTCATCAAGTTTTCAGAATACTTGAGATAAGCTTGAACTGGTTTTGCCCATTTTGCACGCTTCCATTCCAGGCCATCAGGATTGATGTAAAATATACCACCGGCATGGTGAATTTTTCGAGCAAAAGGTGCAATAAAAGCTCCGATTGTATTTCCTAAAATATAAAAAACTGGTTGAACTATTTCTTGCTCTTTCACTAACTTCAAAGCGTAATTGATTGCCATCATATCATAGGCAATAACACGAGCTGGACCAAATTTCGGTGCTTGAATCGTAAAACAATCTACGCCTTTGTAGTCAAAATGATGATAGGCTTCTTTATCTGACAAGCAAGCCACATGATACTGAATCTGTGGTGAAACCTGGTGTCCAACCAAATTTTCTACAAAAGTTTCAAATCCACCATATTTTGCAGGAAGACCACGACTTCCAATAATGAATACATGCTGCATGATTTTCCTCACTTCAAGATTTTACAATCCATACTATTATACCACTTTATGAACAGTTTGTGTAACATAAAAGAGAAAAGCAACCTTTCGGCTGCTTATACCTTATTTCTTTCCTTGCCTATAAAATTCTTGCAAAGCATCTTGCCACGTTGGAATGACAAAGCCGGTTGCCTTAGCTTTAGCTAAACTCATGGTCGAATTCAATGGACGTTTCGCTTTCGCTGGAAACTTACTAGAGTCTACTGGCAAAACTTCGACATCTGTATTCTTTAAGATTTCTACTGCAAAATCATACCAAGTCGTATCCTCTGTAGCATCATTTGACAGATGGTAATAACCAAATTCTTTTTGATTTTCTGCTAAGTAAGTCATGAATTCGGCTAACGTACGTGTCCAAGTTGGACGACCATGCTGATCATTAACAACTGTTAGGGTTTTATGTGTTTTGGCTAAATTCTGCATGGTAAAAACGAAGTTCTTTCCATAATTTCCAAAGACCCAAGCGGTGCGAATAATATAGAAACGACTAGAATATTTCTCAACAAGTTCTTCTCCCATACGCTTCGTGCGACCATATTCTGTCTGAGGATCTGGTCGATCATCTACTTCCCATTCTTGCCCAACTGGCTTATCTCCAGCAAAGACATAGTCTGTAGAGATGTAAACAAGTGTTGCTCCATGGGCTTCTGCCGCTCTTGCGACATTCTCTGTCCCGGTCACATTGATGACATAGTCCAGTTCTTTACCTTCGTCTTCTGCTGCGTCTACAGCTGTATAGGCAGCGCAGTGATAAACCAAACTTGGCTTCACTTCTGCAAAAACCTTCTCTACCATTTCGGCATTGGTAATATCCATTTCTGTCACGTCAACTGCCACATACTCTTCATTGCGTTCATCTAAAAGATAACGAAGTTCTGTCCCAAGTTGTCCGTTAGCTCCTGTAATTAAAATCATCTGAAATTCCTTTCTGAACAATAAACATTCAATGAATTTATTATATCAAAAAAAGCAGAAAAAATCTGCTTTTTCTACTCGCTCTTTTCTTTAATAACATAAATTGGCCTTTTTTTGGTTTCCATAAAAATTTTCCCAATATACTTACCAAGAATGCCAATTGTCAACAACTGAAAACCACCTAGAAAAAGAATAATCGAAACCATAGAAGGCCAGCCAGCTGTAGGATCCCCAAAAATCAAGGTACGAATAATGACAATAATGATAAGGAAAAATGCCAATAAGCAGGCAACAATACCTCCCCAAAAAGCTATTGTCAAAGGAGCATCTGAAAAGTTTATAATCCCTTCTAGAGAATAATTCAATAATTGCCAGAAATTCCAACTGGTTTTTCCTGCAACTCGCTCCACGTTCTTATATTCCAAATATTTTGTTTTAAATCCAACCCAAGCAAAAATCCCTTTGGAAAAACGATTATACTCAGAAACCTCTAAAACAGCATCTACCATTTGTCGACGCATGAGACGGAAATCACGCGCTCCATCTACCATCTCAACTTGGCTAATTTTATTAATCAACTTATAAAACATCTTCGCAAAAAAACTACGAATCAGAGGTTCTCCCTCGCGTGTTGTACGACGCGTTCCTACGCAATCCAATTCAGCATTTTCATCTAGCATATTTTTCATTTGAATCAATAATGCAGGTGGGTCTTGCAAATCCGCATCCATAACAGTCACTAAATCACCAGTTGCATGTTTGAGACCCGCATACAGAGCTGCTTCTTTCCCAAAATTTCTCGAAAAAGAAAGATAACGAACACTATTATTTTTCTGACTGAGCTCTCGTAAAATAGATAAAGTTCTATCTTTTGAGCCGTCATTGACAAAGATATATTCAAAATGATCATTTATCTGAGATTTAATTTTTTCCATTTCCGCATAAAACAACGGAAGCGACTCTTCCTCATTAAAACAAGGAATGATGATTGAGATTGTCATTTTAGCCTCCTTATATCATTAAATATATTCTAACACAAAAATAAAAAAGTTAGGAACAAAGCCCAACTTTAAAAGAGATATTTAAAATAAATGATTTGCTAACTATTCACAAGCAACCCCATCTCCGTCTCTATCCAATTTACTACTATAACCATGCTGTCCACGATAAATAGGAGTTACACCGGCTCTTCGGGCAGCTTCACAATTTGGATATATATCCGGATTCGCTATATTTCCTGAATTAGAAGACGATTGATGAGAAATTGGAGCCCCTAACCCAACAGCATACCAACTAATGCCTTCATAACGCCAACCAACATGAGTTAAATGCACTTTTTCTGCTTCAGATAATGTGTAATGATGACTACCCGCTCTAGCATTTGGATTATAAAGTCTATACAATGGATACTGACCAGAAGATTTCCAAGCTACTCCCTCATATTTCCATCCTGACTTAATAAGGAAATCTCTTTCATTAGCATTCAAAGTATAATGGTGATCGCCAGCATTAGGGTTGTACATTCTATATACATCCTGTCCTTTCAAGGAAGCGATCCAACCTCTCCCCTCATAACGCCAGCCAACTCTTGAAAGCATTTCTTTTTCATTCCAATTCGCTGTATAAAAATGTTCGCCACTATTTGGATTATACAGACGGTACATTTCTAAACCTTCATTATCAGCCTTTGCCTTTTCAATTCCCAACAACATTATTAATGTTAAGAAAACAAAACCGCTTAGTGCTTTTTTCATTTAAAATCACTCCTATCTTTAGCTATTAAATTTTAAAACCATAATATTGAAGTACTGTTAATACGACAGACATCATTATAAAGACCAATGCAATAAATAAAACAAAGGTATCTCTTTTCTCCTCTTCTTCTGAAGAGAGTGTCGGATATACTGGCACAAATAGTTTAATATTATTAAACGTTAAACCTAAAAGTAAAATAACCCCAGTAAAATATCTCCCTTGAACACCTTGAATAGCAATTTCATTAACTTTTCCCCACATTAAATAAGCTGTCATTAAAATGCCAAACGTAACTCCAATCCCGACTAAAAAAGTTCCATATTTACTAATCTTAGGTAAAGGATTATATTGAGGTATCATAAATATGACACAACTGATAAATATTAAATAGAACCATAGTAAATTTCCTAAACCATAGGTTAACCAACCAAATGTAAATAGGGAGGGGATTTTATTTGGAATTAAATTCACCCACTCTTGCACAATCATTCTTGTAAATTCACTCATATGCTCTAATGTGTATTTAATCTTTTCAACTGGATTTACATTAGAAGTTACCTGATTCATATTAATATTACTAGATAAACGTAACCAAAAGAAACTTAAAATTCCTACTAACAAGATTAATCCAATAATAAATATATAAGCATACTTATCTGGTAATTTCTTTCTTGGTATAAATAATAACAGTCCTACCAATAATACATAAGGCAATTTCATGGTAGCCATTATTAAACACAATATTGCAAATAAAAGGATATTTGATACGGAAACCTTATCTTTTTGAATATACTCACAAAATAAAGCAATAATTAGAAAGAGAAGCCCATTCACCATGCCATCTGTGCTAAAAGAAGATGCTAAATATACACTCATTGGCAACATCCCTAGACTTGCGAACAATAATTCTTTCCCCTTAGCTTTTTTTATAGCCACCTTAATTAAAAATGCATAAACAAGAAGATTACATAACCGACCTAAAATAATTGAGGATAGAACACTCAATCCTAAAATCTTAGAAATTATCAAACCCAATACTTGAGGTAGATAAGGGATAAACGATGAAGCATTCGTTGCTAAAAATTTAGGATAACGCGCAGTCTTTGAAGAAGTTTTAACCTTATCTAAATCTGAATGTATCAATGGTTTTTTAAATACTTTTTCAGCTTCTATGACATCCTTAGAAACTCTAAACTCTGAAGATTTTTGGGGTAGGTAGAGATGTGCCTCTGATATATATAAAGCTCTTGAATAATGGGCTGTTTCATCGGGGGCATCTAAAATAGGAGTTAAAATAACAAAAAGACTTCCTGAAAAAAGAATGCTCAAAAATACCTTATTATATAATTTTCCAGGTAAACAAATAGTTATACTAAAAACTAAGCCGGTTATAAGCAATAAAGTTCTTGGAACGGTAGTCGTTGAGCCACCTAAATAGAAATAAGTAAGTAATAACAACACCCATAATCCAACTAAATATTTCCATCGTTTTGTTATATTCAATGCAAAAGAATAAAACCAGTCTTTTGCATTGAATATAAATGACCAATTAATAGACTTCTCCATCACAATTACTTATTTCTCCAATCTTCTTTTGTTTTAATATAGAGTATTAGTTTTTCCTAACTAGCAATAACAATCCAAACCATTCATTCTTCAATACTTTTAAAAACAGTGGGACAATGTAGGCTAATTTAGAGTGAATATTCACTTTTTGTACACCTTGTTTTATATATTTATTCTTCTCCCAGTTTTTTCCAAAATACTTTTCCATAAAGAGAATGATATCTTTGAAATCTTGCTTTTTCACTGCCGGATATTTTAATAGTCTGTAGGTATGACCAACACATAGATGTTCCAAGGCTAAATATTGTAACTCTTCTTTATAGCTATCAAAATTATCACCAAACAAAGCAAACAGATATTTTAAAGCATCATAGATATCAAAAATATTTGACTTGCTTGAATTCATAATTGATCCAGAAGTATCAACTGTATATCGATATAAATATTTTTTTATGTAAGAAATACTAAAGCACTTTGAAGTCATATAGGGCATTAAGGCAACATCTTCATAAATTTTCCCTTTTGGAAAATAATTGGAATCAAAAAAATGTGACTTGTAAATTCTAGTCCAAGAAGCGTGTTTTGTTAGCATGAATGAACGAATATTATTATCTGAATCTTCACTATTATCATTAAAGAAAGGATTGACATTTAAATGTTTCATCAATTTCTCATCACTATCAATTAAATCAAAATCAAAATAAATAACATCATTTCCTTTTGCTGACAAAAACTCTGTTAAATAATTAGGATATATACAATCATCCGGATCAATAAAAGTGGTATATTCACTATCAAAAACTTGATTTAATCCATAGTTTCTTGCATCTGACACTCCTCCATTTTCCTTTGAAAACAATTCGATAAATGGATATTTTGCAGCATATTCCTTAATAATCTCTTCCGAATGGTCCGTACTCCCGTCATTAACACAGATAACACGTAGCGCACATTTTTCTAAATTGTCTTGATTGACAATACTATCTAAGCATCTTCTTAAATATTTTTCTGTATTATAAACGGGAATAATGACAGTTAAATCATATTTCATCCTTATTTCCTTTTCTTCTCCCAACTACCATATAAATACCAAAAATACCGACTAAATAAGCGGTCATAACAATCAAAAAGCTGAGTGCTGCACCGAACATATGATAACGATAAATAAATAGTTCCGTTACCAATTTAGTAATAACTAATAAAACAATATATAAACCTACTAATAAGTGTTGCTTTCGAATAATGGTTAGAATATTTTCAAAAACAATGGCTAAGGCATATAAAACTCCCGCAAAGATTAGAATTGCAAAAGGAAGAGTGTATTGTGATAATGCCACTCCAAATACTAAACTAAGAATTGGAGTACCTATGAAGTAAACCACTATCGTAATGACTATACCACCTATGAATAAATAAAACAAGAGCTTTTTAACAATTAGAGAAAATTCTGCATACTTTTCTCTATTCCACAAAATAGCCATTTGGGTTATTAAGGGTCTCACCATTAAAATGATGAGACTCATAAAAAAAACAGGCATAAAAAGAATATTAAAATCACGTTGCATGCCAGTTTGTAAAACTCCTTGATTTAAGCCTTTTTCAATAATAATTTTAGGTTCATTTAAAATATACAATAAAATAAATCCATTTACAAATAATGGCCAACAAGCCAGAAAAATATCTTTTATATCTTTTTTGTAATTGCTAGAAAAGAGTTCTTTCCAATGAATCGTTTCAAAATACTTAAGAAAACTGGTTTCATAAAAAATGATCACCAAGCCATTCCAAATGACTAAAGAAAATAGACCTACAATCACAGACTTGGAAAGCAAGATACTAAGAAATAAAACAACTGCACTAGTGGAATAACGGTAAAACATTGTTTTCCCAGCTATATCCATACGTTCTCTTTGTTGAAATAAGCCTTGAAATAAATCAGACACCGCATCCCACATACGATAAAAAATCATTAAAAATGTCAATAAAATCGTTTCAAAAGAATAACGGCCTTCTCCTATAATATATAAATAGGGATATAATGTGACCAGCATTGCTAGAATTGTTATCAACCTAGTTTGAAAATACCCTATAAAAGAATGCTTTTGACTCACATCCGTTCCTTGATAATTTCTGACTTGAAAAAGTCCGATAACAATCCAAAGAGTCCCAATGGAATTAGCTAAGCTAAATTGGTCTGCTACTTTAGCAGAAGTTAATCTTGTTACAATTAGTAGATAAAGAACAGAAACTCCTGAAGCTGCTAAATTCCCCAGTAAATTCCAAAAATAAATCTCTTTAGCAGAAGGATTAGTTTTTATTTTCATCTTTCTCCCTCAGTGCGATTGTTTGAACTAAATTTTTAAATTTCGTATCTAATTTAGATAATCTAAGAGTGAGTTGGAATTGATTGATGAGCAATAAGAAAATGACAAATAAAAAGATAAAATTGACTGCTGATACAATTCCTAATGCACTTGCGATAGTTTCTGCTAGACTTGGGAAAATGCTAAATACTAATAAAATTAAAGAGAAAAATACCCAAAATATAGCATCGTTGATTTGAACTTGTGATTTTCGAATGCTACGTAAAATAAAAGCACAAGTCATAATAGAGACAAAAATCAATACAATTTGAAACCAAATAGTCATTTAATGTCTACCCTCTCTTTCTGAAATTCTGAATAATCAAGATAGATACAAACATGTGCGTCATATATTGAATAGAGCGAGAAAGTGTCAGATAACTCTCACCAGCTTGCCTCTCTTCCATTCGTACTTGGGCTTCTGCCACTTTCACACCATGGCGAATTAGATATGAGACGGTATCTGGCTCAGGTCCATAATTGATATTGAGAGCAAATTCTTTGATAAGTCCTTCAGAAAACATCCGCATACCAGAAGTTGGATCATTGATTGTCTTTCCTGTGGTTAATTTAATGGCTGCGCTAATGAGAATATTCCCCATCATCCGTAGAGACGTTTCGCGCTTTTCTGTCACAAAGCGAGATCCGATAACCATTTCGTAGCCTTCATCCATTTTCTCTTCTAAAACTGAGATATATTCAGGCAAATGTTGCCCATCCGCATCGAACTGCACTGCCTTTTTATATCCTTGCTCATAAGCATATTGAAGTCCTGTTTGAAATGCACCTGCCAATCCTAAATTGACCGGCAAATCCACAATATTATAACCGTTTACATGGCAAATAGCTGATGTTCTATCCTTTGATCCGTCATTGATAATCACATAATCATATTGTGAATAATTCAAGATAATATTTTTTACAACATTTTCGATAGAGCCTTCTTCATTGTAGGCAGGGATAATAATCAATAAATCCGAAGATTTCACTTAATCTCATTCTCCTTAAAAATTATATAACCCCATTATACTATATCCACACGGCATTTTCTACTATTTCCATAAAAGAAACAAGAAATTCTCAATTCTATAAATCAAGATACTTTTATTTTATACCAAAAATTCCGCATTAAAAAAACAAATTTTACATAGACTAAATGCTGGTTAAATATTTTTGCGATGAAATCCATCGTTTCTAAAGCTTTATTGTCATTTCTTCATCGTTTTAACTGAGATGTTTACTATTAATTTAATATTAAAGAGATTTTTTAAATAATCAAAATAATCCCTTGGTGTAATGAACCAAGGGAAAATCCGTTACATATTATCTTTCACTGCTACTGCTACCATTTTTGCTTTGGCACGTACCTGATCCGCTACTATCATCTCCATTGTCACAATGACTTTTCTTTCACCCAATTCTTCAAGTCGAGAGACAACCGTAATTTCCTCATCAATAGGTGTTGGACTTTTATAATCTACTTCCAATCGTGCTGTAATAAATCGTCCAATCACCGTTTTTTCTGTCAAATCTAACCCCTTATTTTGATGGGCAAACCAAGCTGCTGAAGCGGTACCGTGACAATCAAAAATCATGGCAATCATGCCACCAAATAGATTAGCTGGAACACCACCAGTATACTGGCGAGCTGGTGTTATCTTACTAATACAACTTGTTCCATCAAGACTAGGATAAGTTTTTAAATGCAAGCCTGACTCATTCTTAGGACCACACCCCCAACAATGTTGAAATCGATCGCCATAAGTATCTTGAATGGTAATGTTTTTTGTTTCTAAAGTCATTTAATCTCCTTTTTAAATTGAATTTTTAAACGCTTTCAAAGCTATTATATCAATCTTTTTATGAAGAGTAAATACGAAATAGATTCAAAATATTTTAATCGTTCGTCTAAGCAAAATTTATAGAAAAGTGGCGTGAGAAATGCTCAGCTTGAAAATATTCAGTTCGTTTAGTCTGAATGAGCGTGCTAAAAAGTTAGACTTGACAAAGAGGAGAATGTTTCCTATATATGCTTGACGATTATCTATGCTGAGAAATAAAATTGATTGATTTGCCCTTGGAATTCAACAGATTTAAATCAGGTAAATGTTACACCTACTCAAAAATACTTTTTATTCATTTAAATATCTTTCTAAGATATCTGTTTTCTGTTTTTGAATTTCTACAATCTTACTTTCTTCAATCACAATCAAATCTTCCAATTTTTCTATTTGTTTTATTGCTTCATTCTGATGTTCTATATTACAATTTTTGCTAAGAAGAGATTGACGAGTTTATCGAAGGCATTTTCACATCCACCAACATTATACTTACGAAGAATTGTTGCAAATTGATTATATTTTTTTTGAACTTCATCATGTGCGATTTCTTTTAAATCAGCAATTGAAGATTTCGCTTGTCCAATTTCAAAAGGCTTAATGTTAGCTTCTAATACTGCATTTGTAACATAATCTTGTTGATAGATATCACGCCAAATTTCGAATTTATCATTTCCTCCTTTAGCATCATTATATGATTTTGGATTATCCAGAGTCAAAAGAAAATCGGTATTATCAATCAAATGAATTGCATGATACATCCGTTTAATCTCACCAGCTTCAATTGAGAAACATATAAAACTAGAGCTCTTGCCTTATTTTCTTGTTTTTCATATGAGAAAAGTTGACCACCATCAACTTCTGTATTTTTCCACTCTTTATCAAATTCATTTCCAAAAGTCTTAGCTTCAAGGTGTACCTTCATTATCTTCAACTGTTATATCAGCATTCCCAGATTTCGTATTACGTCCTAATTTATAACCTTTGGGAATTATATACCTGTTTACACAACTACAAAGTATAGTTATCAAATTTACAAAAATCTTATTTAAGATACTATATATTGTGATTAGTGTAAAGCGCTATATAGTTTCCTAACCTTTTTCAATTGATATATGACATGGTAAATACCCTTGTTTCAGTAATCCAACTATAATGTCTAACACAACAAAATTTTCTTCTGAAGAAAAATTTATTGTAGTATTTCACCCAATTTATTTTAAATTTGGATAATTAATTTTTTCCTGTTCTATATTTACTTCAATTTTATTTTTGTTTATTATAAGTTCAAATAATTTATCTTTTTGAATCTCCTTGAACTTTAGTTCATGAAGCCATGGGATAATATCGGTCATTAGTATGTCCTCCTACTATTTCATATATTATATTTTGTAAAAACTACTATCAAAATTAGAATAGTATACTACAGAACCAGTCACTACGATTAAATTAAAATATAGCCTACATATCAATACAATACTTCAATAAAAACTTCTTATCTAAAGTCTTATCTTATCTCAGAACAGACCATTTCCTTACACTTCGCCGATAGATCATCTCGTATAAGCAGTGATACTACCTCCACATGTGCTGACGGTATCTTCCTATACTATGAAACGAAATATGGACTGTCTGAATATCTGAGTTAAACTATTAAACGTAACTTATCCGGTTATTTACAGCTTCATCTATATATAGGACGGTATTAAAGATTTTCAAAAAATCCTTCTTGCTTATCTCTCCTGCCCATCTCCCATGATTAACCATATGACGATTCGGCCAGTTCAGTGTGAACTTATTAGTATTCTCAAAAAAGAGATAAAGCCACTTAAGCAATCCAGTATCTAATAACGATTTTTCGACGAATTTCTTACTTAAAATGCCTACTGTGGACCTTCCAACGGGAACATAATTATCTTTACTATAATTTTTCTCAGATACCCTGTTCATTACTCCGTCAATTATGATTGTAGCCATTGTATATGCCGCATAATAATTCTCAGACTGATAACTCTGAATCATGGCCTGGATTAAGACTGCTGGAATGAACTGAGATTTTTCCAATTTAAATATAGTCTTCTCATCAGCTATATCATTCTCTAACATCTCAAACCAGAATTCTTCAACTTCCTCAAAATCCTCAGCTTCTACATCATAAGAAAAATTACTATCTTGAAAGTAGACAACCCAACCTTTTGTAGCTAAAATTTCAAGTTTAGATTTTATATCTGCAATTTCTTCTTCAGAATAATGGTCTGAAAGAGACTTTAGAACTTCTGAAATAGCTGATATATCATTAAAAATAGTAGTCTGATAGCTATTTAAAAAATCTCTCATCGCAGTTGATAAGGAATTTAGACTATTAAAGCTATAACTTGCTGGGATTACCTTTTTTATATTAACAAGTTCTTTGGCCATGGAGCTAGCTGCTTCTGTAATATTCATATTTAACGGAGTATTTATTATCTTGGTAAATTCCCTTATCGGTTCCATTATCTTGGCGATTTGTTCAGCATTCATATTTGCATACAACTTTACAAACTCATTTCTGGCAGTCGATATGCTCTCTAAAGCTTCCTTTGGTAATTCTATCTTTTCATCATCCAAAATTATATCTCACCTCCAACTATCTTTCCTTAGCAGATTGCTCTCCTAGCTTCTTATCTGCGTTTTCCTTTGAGTTCACTAGTACATCATATAATTCAAATTCTATCTCGACAAAATAGATAAACGCATCCGCAATTTCTAAAAGGAGAGGGTTAACCTCTTCTCTGATTGGAAGACCAACCGAATAATGAGGAATATCTTCTTCATTACCCCACCAACTCTTATGAATCGCTATATCTGAAAAATGAACATAACCGGATGCTTTCACATAAGCATCATCAATCTCAGGACAATAAACTGATATCCTTTTTCTAAGATTATAATCCGTCATCTTATTTCCTTCATCATCATATAGTTTTCTAACCGGGATACCTTTTAGAACCTTCTTTATAAATTCTGACCTATCTGCAGCTATAAAAGCCGCAAAAACTCTCATCAAGTTATCTAATTGTATCCTAACTAAGATACCTGCACAAGTAAGATTCCTTGTTTCTAAGAGGTTTGATATTCCATCTAAAATATCCACTGTCCGTCCAATAGCTGAAGAAAAAAACAAATCTTCTTCAAATAAATGTTCTCCTATTACTCCAGCAGCTAAAGTTATAGCTTCTTTTCTTAGGACTTTGAATCTAGCTATTCGCTTACTGAGCTCTTCAAAATAGTCCTCATTCAACATTTTTAAATTGATTGATTCATTAGACTGTGATAGTTCATTATTACTGCTCATGCCGAACCAGCTCTCCATTTTATTGTTAGTTCTATTTTACCGCATAAAAACAAAAAAGGCCATAGCTAGAGCACTCACCCTTAACTATGGCCTTATGAATTCACTTCTGTTCCTTCTAAAAACTTAATGGTGATGCTGCCGTCTTCTCCAAGAGTAATCTTCTCAAGTACCTGGCACATCTTTCTTTCATTGAATTCTTCCTGATCTCCGCCCAGCAACTCCTCCAATTGAGTCGCATGGTACCTCTCCAGCTTTTGTTCTTCTCTAAAGTTATCCCACTTCTCTTGTAGCTTTTCTTTATTTTCCCTTAGAATTTCTAAAGCTCTAAGGAAAGCTTGCTGAAGAGTTTCTTCATCAATATGGCGATTAGTGCACCCCTGTACTCCTTTTAGCTTATATCGGTTGTTGCATTGCCAGACAGGCCGCTTTCCTCTACTGGTTGTCCAGTTCTTTCGGCCGAATAGACCTCCGCATTCTTTACAGAATACTTTGCAGGTGAATGGGTTTTGTTCGCACTGGATAATGTAAAAATTGATGTGATTATCCTGCCTAAACTGATTTCTCCGGTCTACCTCAAGCTGAACCAACTCCCATTCTTCCTTATTAATAATGGCTTCATGGTTGCCCTCGATATAGTATTGATTGACTTGTCCCTGGTTCTCACTGCGCTTCTTGGTCAGAAAATCTACCGTATAGGTTTTCTGCAAGAGGGCATCTCCCATGTACTTCTCGTTTTGAAGCATTCTTTGAATGGTAGTCGGATACCAGTTAACTTTTCCATTCCATCCTGGAACTCCCTCTTCTTTCAGTGTTCTTGCTATACTTTCTGGCGTTTCTCCTTGTAAAAAATCCCGAAAGATTCGTCTGACAATCTTGGCTTGCTCCTCATTGATGATAAGATTTCCATTCTCGCCCTTGTCGTAGCCTACAAATTTGGTTGTATTAACCCTTACTTCTCCCCGTTCAAACTTCTTTCGAATCCCCCAGGTCGCATTCTCTGAGATAGAACGGGACTCATCTTGAGCCAAGGAAGAAAGAATAGTCAAAAGCACCTCTCCTTTGGCATCCAGGCTATCAATATTCTCCTTTTCAAAGGTAACCCCAATTCCTAGCTCTTTAAGCTCTCGGACATATTTCAAACAGTCCAGCGTGTTTCTGGAAAAACGGCTTATGGATTTCACAATGATTCTATCTACTTTTCCTTTCCGGCAGTCACCTATCAACCGATTAAACTCCGTGCGTTTCTTGGTGTTTGTTCCTGAAATTCCCTCATCCGCATAGATATCAACCAACTCGTAGAGAGGATTCTGCCGAATGTAGTCCTGGTAGTAACGGACCTGGTTCTCATAGCTTGATAGCTGTTCGTCTTGGTCGGTGGACACTCGGCAGTAGGCCGCCATCCGGATTTTCTGAATGTGTTGATTCTGCTCGACTTGTATAGTTTTCTTGGCAGGAATAACTGTAATGTTTTTTGCCACTGATGTTCTCCTCCTTTACCACTGTGGGTTCATCGATACTCCAATCCTGGACTGCACTGTCTGGCACGCGCATGCCAATGCAGGAAGCTTTCCCTTCTCGGATGTACTTGCTGCAGACCCAGACAACCTTTCCTTTGTAGTACTTCTGTCGTTTTAAAGTAGAGCCACAATGCTCGCATTTCAATAAGCCACTCAAAGGATATCGTCTATTGTAATCAATGCTTAGCTTTGCCTTTCGCTTCTGTTTCAGTCGCTTTTGAACAGCTTCCCAATCTTCTCTGGATACAATAGCTTCATGGTTATCTGTAAGCAGGTACTGCTGCACCTGACCTTGGTTGAGCCGTTGTTTGGCCTTGATTTCCGCAAAATAGTATTTTTGCAGGATTGCATCTCCCTTATACTTTTCGTTTTTTAGAATATTGGTAATGGTGCTTGAATACCATTTCCCACCGTCTACCGTAGAAAGCTTCTCTTCATTGAATAGCTTTGCGATGACATGAACCCCCATACCAGATAAATAAAGGTTATAAATCCGTTTGACGATTTTAGCTTCTTCAGGATTGATGATTAACTCACCATTCTCATCCTTGTCATAGCCTAAGAAACGCTTGGTGTTAATCACCAGCTCTCCTCGCTGGAACTTCTTCTGAAAAGCCCACCGTTGGTTCTCACTCATATTGCGCAATTCTTCTTCTGCGTAGCTAGCAAGAACCGTAAGCATGACTTCACCCTCATTTGACAAGGTATGGAGATTTTGTTCTTCAAAGAAGATATCCACTTGAATAGTTTTCAGTTCCCGGCTCACTGCAAGCAATAATTCAGTGTTTCTGGCAAAGCGAGAAATAGACTTAGTATGAATGACATCAATTTTCCCGGCTCTGCAATCCTCCAGCATCTGCTGAAAACCTGGACGCTTGGCCAGTTTGCCTGAAATCCCCTGATCATAATACACTCCGATGAAATCGACATCTTTTTTATTTTGATAAAAATGATTATAGTAGGATTGCTGATTAGTGAGGGAATCCTGCTGTTTTTCTGTCATGGTTGAAACTCGCTCATAGGCACAAACTCTTATCTTTCCTGGCTTCATCCCATTCTCCTTTCTTCCTTACTATATATCACTCTAAAGGCTAAATTTATCAAGTATTCAGCCCACTCATTCAAGCATTTTTTTAGTTGAAATGCTGTCTATGTAAAAGGCCTGCATGGACAACCACACAGACCTTGATGGATTATTCAATTCGTAACACTTGACCGAGATAAATCAAATCCGGATTCTCAATTCCATTGATAGCCGCTAAGTGCTGGTAGTTCGTGCCGTACATAGCTGCAATAACGGAAAGCGTATCTCCGTTTTCAACGGTATAGGTGGTAGTACTGGATACTTGAGCACTTCCCGTAACCTGCAAAACTTGCCCCGGATAAATCAAGTCAGGATTGGCAATCCCATTGATTGCCGCTAATTCCTGATAACTTGTTCCATAAAGAGACGCAGCTTCAACATTTCAAGCACTTCTCCATCTGCTTCTTTGAGATGCTTCGTTACCTCCTTCTTTCCTAGCGAATCCATGAAGACTCCTTGTTCTTCTAACCAGCCTTTCAGTTGAGAGACAGAGTTAGGATTTTCTAGGCCACTTATCTCATAGGCACGCTTCGTCACTTGCTCCTTATAAGAGAGGTCACAAAGAATGGCCTGTTCAACCAACTGCAAGTCTACTTCTATGCCTCGGTCATTGATTTCTTGATCCAGCTGATAGAGAAGCTGCTCACTATCAAGCAAGGGATAATTTCTTAAACGCTCTCGAATAGCTTGTTCCACCTCTACATCTCGCTTGCAGTAACGTTTAAATAATTCCCAGTCCTCAGGTGCGTGATGGGGAAAATTTCGTTCACGCATGCCATTGGCTTTCGTTGCTTTACAGGGAAGACAGAAATAGCGAATCAGCCTGCTTCCCTCTTTCATCTTTTGTTCTTCTATGTTGAGAACTCGGCCCACTCCTTCAAGGGATAATGGTAGGCCTAGATTTGCTGCAAGCACTGCCGTACAGGACCAGGAATTAGCTGAAAGATGCTCTCCTAGAAGCTTGGAAAGACAGACCCTCTCAAAGTTGGCGTTGAAGGCCGTTTTTATAATGGCATCATCTAATAGAGCTAAACGAATCTCTTCAGGAATCTGTTCTCCCTGAGCTAAGTCTACCACCTGTGTTTCTTTCTCGTCCTCTTTATAGGCAAAGAGCAAAATCTCAAAGGCTAGACTATCCACATAGCGATAGACTCCGCATTTTGTTAAGTCTACATCTGAATAAGTTTCAATATCAATGCTTAAAGTTTTCATCCGTCCTCCAATAGGTAAAGAGATGGATACCCACCTCAAGCTAGAAAGTCGTCATCATCAACGGTACCGAATTCATCTTCTGCTCGAACTCGACCACCCAGTGGTTCTCCGTCTTTCAATTTTTGAATGTTTCCAAGGCCAGCTGCTACCCCACGATTGCCATTGGAATTAAAGCCGTAGAAGGTCACAGATACTCGACCATAACAGCCGGAATAGACTTCTGCCTGATCCAGGATTGGTTGAACCTGCTGGTCTACAACCTGCGGCTTTTGTTTGGAATTACAGTTAATGAAATAGCTATTGGCATAGGCTTCATCATCCGGCCGGTCAATATCTCCATCTCGGAGTGGCAGTTTCAGATTGGCTGGAATTTTCCCGCCAAATTTTGAAATAGCTTCTTGTTTCGCTTGCTCTACGGCTTGTTGGATTTTCTGAATGGTGGCCTTATCGCTCTTTGGAATAATGACCGATACAGAATATTTTGGTTCAGAACCATTAATGGATTGCGGTTCCCATACATTGGCATAGGATAGACGTCCAGGGACGATTACTTTTGTTTCTTTTGACATATTAGTTTCCTCCAAATTCAGCTGCTGCTGGAATATATTCTTTTCGTTTATCACTTTCAGGAACAAGGGTCAGCTTGCCTTGAGGTTTGCGGACCAAATGCCCTAACACTCGGTTAAATTCTTTCTTGCCCATTCGTTTCTCCAGTTCAGTCAGAGAAACCAGACTTTGTTTATAGATATCGGTGAAGCCTTCTGCTTCTGCAAGTTTAGCCACTTCATCTTCATCAGTGAACTGACGGATAGAGCGACCTTCGACCAGTTTAAACCCATTCCATGATTTATGAGAATCAATGGCTACCTTAGTCGCATAGTCTTTCACCTCTGTTGCCCATTTGACTAGGTCATCCACATGAAGAAGAATTTCTTCAATCTCTCCATCCGTCAAAAGATGAGGGGATGCCAGCTGGAATTGTTCTAGCCTTTTATGGTAGTCCATTCGTGCCCGAAGGACCGCATTACATGGAGAAAACTGACACCAAGGGCCATAGGTGACTTCTCCTTCTCCTTTAAAGGCCAGTTCAGCCTTTGATTTCAGATCCGTTTCAGCCCACTCTACCAAATCTTCTCGTTGTAAAATGGCAGTTGAGATGTTACCTTTTCTCGGCTGAAAAATGGTCATCTTGACCTCTTCAATATCATAGAGTGCATCATAGAGTTCCAAGGCTCCCAGGGCATAGAGCTTCATTTGTGGGTTGTTCTCGGCTTCCACAAGTATCCCTTTGCCATACTTAAAATCCACAACATGAAGAATGCTGTCTGCCACAATAACACAGTCTGCTGTCCCAAAACCTTCTGGAACGAAGCGAGAAAAGTCAACTTTCTGCTCAATGAGAACAATTGGATCACTCGTTCCTTGTTTGAGCTGTTCCAACTCATCTAAGATGAAGGCAACATAATCTTCTGTGGCCTGTTCCATCTCAAGCGTTAGTTCACCTTCTGGTTCTTCTGCTTCTAGTTGAAGAACACTTTTTAGCTTATATTCAGCTAAGGCATGAGCCAATGTTCCTTCTACCGCTGCAGGATTGGTCTTATGTTCAAAGAATTCTTCCAAGCGAGCAAGAGGCGGCACTGTCAACCAACGATGGCTGGAAGATGCCGATAATAGCGCGTGTTGTTTTTGAGCCATATTAGAGTCCTTTCGCATCTTCAAGGAGAGAAGGATAGTGCTGTTCATCTACCGCAGAGAGCTTGTTCGCTCCATACTTCTGAAGAAGTTCTCGCACCTGTTCAGTCTTACCTGCCCGAGACTTCTCGGCCAGAATTTTGCGGATATCTTCAATCGTAACAGCCGTTGGTGAAGCTGCCTTTTCTACTTTTTTAGTGGGTGTTTCATCTGTTAAGTCGACTGCCCCACACAGTTCTTCCAGGCTATCTGCCAGCATTCGCAAATTGGAGATAACCATCTCTAGTTTCTTCATTTGTGCCATTGCTTTTCCTTTCTTACTCTAAGAACATGCTTGGAAATTTAGACCAAACAGAGTCTTTAGTATTCGTAACTTTTGAAGGCTTTTCTCCTGCATAACGTACCTTGTAGCCACTGCATTGAAGAGCAAACAAGGATTCTACTCGGTCATCAATTTCCATGGTATGTGGGTTAATAGGTTTACCATTCTCGTGGAATAATCGAAAAGGTTTCCCAAGCTTTTTCGCCGTTTCAATCTCATACTTCATACCTTGAGAGATATTGGGACCATAGATCCAAATCTCATCGCATCGCTTTAAAATCTCCTGCCCCATAGTTAGCCCTTGAATCCGTTCATCGGGATTCTTATCGTTTAAGAACTGTGTCAAGAGCAGATGAGGTGCAAGGGGGACATAGCCAGCTTTGGCAGCTTGCTTGGAATAAGCAATGGCCTTCTTTTCATTTTCTGCAACATTCCCTCGATAGGGTGAACAAATAAATACTGTTTTCATTCGGAAAATTCCGTCCTTCATTAATTTTTTGGAGTTACTGTTGATGGCCATCTCCAACTCACAAGACTAGTATAATACGATTTCTAGCCGCCGAAAAGGACACTTTTTTGCCCGCTACAGATCACTAGATAAATAGCTGCTTCAACAGTCTAGACTCTGTAAACACGAGAAAAGAACTCTAAAAAACGGACAATAACATGTCCGTTTTTTAGAGTTCTACACCCACTTTATTTAAAAAATCTTTCACCTGCCCAATAGAATGATTGTAAAAGTTATTTAAGACCATTTGATAGCGTCGATGTTTTATATTCCCCATATCTAGTTTCCATCCGGATTTATCCAATAAATGGCCAGATATAGACGGAGGGAGATTAAGACAAATACAAAATAGTAAAAACAATTCTAAACTTGCATCTCCCTTAAACAATCGCCTAATAGTACGCTCATCATAGTACAACTCCTGCGCAATCTGCTTGTACGTCAGCTTACGCCACTTCTTTACCACTTTCATCGAAGTCTCAAAGTCATTCGATAGTTGACTGTAAATCTTATCCTCTTCTGCTAATTGTTGTACTAAAATGGCATCTTGCTTTTCTTTTGTAGAATGTTCATAACCATTCTGATAGACCATCTGAAAAGAAATAGCACCAAAAGAAGCACGATTTAAAATAAAATCTTGGTAAGGGATATCAACTGGTTCATTCTGTTTATATTGATATTCAAAAACGAGAGCGCACTCATCCAAATGTTCCCTAGCTTGCTTTGTTAATTGTAGATTCCCTAACTCATCATGCTCCACATAATCAGGAAGATTCAACACAAAATGTGACTCTAAGTAGACATATAACCCCATCTTCATGACATTGCTGAAGTCCGTATTTTCTTTCAAAAGTTTATCCACTTCTCGTAGCGGAATCGTAAAGGTCTGATTTCCTTTAAAATCATTCACTTTAAAGGAATAGGCGGGAAGATAGCGGCCATCAATATAATCTAAGACCCCTTTAGCTTCTGGATATCCGATTTCGACCATTCTTAATTTCGCTGATAGTCTCGATACTTGAAAAAATGAAGCTAACTTTGTAATAGCCTGCTCTAAAATCTTAAGATAGGAACCACCAATAGTCAGTTCTAACTCTGAAATGATTCTGCGAGCCATCTTAGAAAAAGTCTTTCTAGGCATTAAAATTCGAGGAGTAATGGCTCTGGCCTGTTTTTCAATCCAGAAAACAGCATCTTCTTTATATAGTTTCTCGACTTCTTCAGCATCAAAATATCGCTTTAAAGCAAAATAATGTCGATGTTTATACCAATGAAAACATTCATGAAGAATCGTATTATGAAGCTGACCAACATTATGGTGATGTGTGTCATACAAAACAGTTCGTTTCTCAATTACTTCTTCAACTTCTGTATCACTTGTCAATACATCACCAAAATAGGTTCTTCCCAAAATTTGACTGCATTCTTTAAAAGTGGTCTCTTGTGTATGAAGTCCTAAGCGATTAGCAATTTCAAATACATCTACTACCATTGGCTTGTTCAATGCTTCAGGATAAACATCGTATAAAAAGTGCTCTGCTTCATCATCATAGTGGTTGGCCTGAATATAAGGAATCAGATCAGCTCTTAAAGAGTTTTGCTCATCATAGTTATCTCTAATTCCTCGCTTAGCTTCTATAAAGATTAATTCATAGCCTTCCTCATTAAATATTAAATAATAATCTAAAGTTACCTGATAATCCATCTGAATCCAATCGTCAATCATTCCAGAAAGACAAAAACTATTGGATTCTATTTTTAAACCAATATGCAGTAAAATTAAATTAGCTGTTTTCAACTGTGGATGAACACTAACAATACTTGTATTTTGGTATGTCATTTCGTAGATATCCTGAACATTTTGATTTTCTGGAATAAAAATTTCTTTCTTCTCAGTCATCAAACACTTCACATCCTCAATAATTTGTTCAAAACAGTGACGGATGATAAAAGTTGAAATTGGCATACATTGTACGTCTCTTTTCTATAATCTCTTCTTGTATCTTATTATAATATATGATATAATTTTGTCAACATATAAGTTTACAAAGGTGATGAAAATGTTTTCAAATAAAAGATTAAAGGAAATAAGAGAAGCTCAAGGATACTCTCAAACCGCTATAGCTAATCAACTAGGAGTGACTAGAGCAGCCTATTCTAATTGGGAACTGGGAAAAAGAAAACCTAACAAAAACCACTTACAAAATCTGGCTGCGCTATTCCATATCAAGATAACTGATTTTACAGAAAAAAATTCTTTGTTGGAAAAATATTCTAAACTCACCTCAACAAATCAGGAAAAACTAGAGCATTATGCGGATGAATTACTGTCTGACCAACAACAGGAAGAAAAAATCATTCCACTTTATTCTGTTAAGGTATTAGACAATATTTCTCTGTCAGCAGGTACCGGAGAAGGTTTTTACGATGAATATGAAACAGTTGAGGTATGTACAGATAAAAAATACCACTATGATATTGCCACCTGGATTAAGGGAGATTCAATGGAACCGATTTATCATGATGGGGATGTAGCGCTCATCAAATTGGGAGAATTTGACTATGATGGTGCCATCTATGCGGTCTCTTGGAATGAGAAACTTTATATAAAAAAAGTTTATTTAGAATCTGATGGATATCGCCTTGTTTCACTCAATAAAAAATATGAGGACATCTTAGCCCCAGCAGAAGATTCCCCTCGTATTATTGGTAAAATTACAAATAGATTTACCAAGATTTAAAAGCACTCAGGTAAATGCCCGAGTGCTTTTCTCTGCACAATTAATCGTGGAGTATTTCTAAAAATTCTGTGAAACTACCAGCAATAAATTCTACGGAAGGATCTAATTCATAAGATTCTTCATGATACCAGATACAAATGCTAGGATTTTCTTTACTTTTAGTGTAATCTAAGCAGATAAAATCGCCTCCAAACAATGCTGCTATTGGTATCAATTCAAAACCCAAAATGTCTTCGTGGACAAAAAGTCTTTCATCAAGTTGGGACATCACAACATCTATATCATATACGCCAAGCGGATTGTTTTTTGTGTTTTCTAATACACACAAGAACCGCTCTATCAAATATGACCTGTTTGTTAAGGAAAATAAGTTTTTAGAAGGGCGAAAACCATTTTTACTCATTATAAAATTTTTATAATCTCCCGGCAGGGTAACTCGCCAATTTTTCTCTAAATCAAGTATAAAATTTTCTTTAGGTAGAGGATAAATAATATCGTTAGCTAACATTTGTCAATTCCTTTCTTTTATTATCTGGGTGCATAAGCCCACATACCTATTGTTCTTCCTCCATTATGTGGAATAACATTATGTATTCCAAATGGAACCAATTCCATTTGTCCTGGGAATTCAGTATGATGCCAAGACATACCTTCTCTAGTACCACCAATCTGCTGACTCAGCGTGAAAAACACTTAATGGAATCAATAAGTGTTTTTCTTAATTCAATAAATATAAAAACTACAAATAATTATAAGAAAACATATCCTTATAGGAGTATATCCTGATAACCAATTTCAGACAATACGCCATTAACAAATTTTATTCCTATGCCATTTTCTTTATCCCAATCACACTCACATAAAAAACCAAACTCTTCAATATTTTCATCAAAAGTTAAAGGAAACATGATTTGTTTGGGTTGCAACAAAGAATAAATTTTATCTTTGTCTCCAATTATATCTAAAAAATATTTTTTTTCGTTATTATTCGTGTAGCTTGAAACAATATCTGATATTTCACGATTGTAATATGATATAATTGCAGAATCTGCCTCTTTTACTATTTCATCTAAGTGATTATTGAAAAATATATAAGCTTTTTCCTGATTAATTTCAAATTCAGCATCTTCATCCGCATCAATATTGATTTCCAAAACATGGTGCTTATTGAAGATATCTAGAGAAATATCTTTTGTCCAACCGTAATTAAATTTTATTTTACCAAAAGTCTTATGATTTATTTCCATACATTACCAAGTTGATTTTGATTAGATTATCAAAAATATGATCACTTTTAATCTCCGATAGGCCCAGCAAATTGAGTAATCAGTAAAATATGCTCATACATTTTTACCTTATCCAGATGATTCACATCTTTAAAGCCTCCCAAAGCCAAAAGTGGCACAAAACCAAAACACTCTGCATAATCAAGCAGACCATATTTCTCTACCGCCTCATGATAAAGCAGTAAGTCAAAATAATCATCTGTAAAACTTTTGTCAGGTAGAAACTTGATAAAAAGTGATAAATTTTCTAAAAAAATATCAAATGTGCCATCTTTATATTTAATAATCCCCAAAAATTCGTTCTTCTCCCAAGTTATAATGTCCCCAAAAGCTGTCGCAAAAATAGGAATAGAAATCTCACCTCTGAAATAGGTCTCCTGAACCAGTTCAAGATAATCATCCGGATTAATCACTTTCAGATAACCGTCTAAAAAGGTTCCCAGACCGTCTTCCTCCCAGATTTGAACCAGTTCTACTGGCACTTGTTCTTTGTACTTTTTAATTACTTCTTGAGGCACGGCTGCCACTCTTGTAAAATCTTTTAACATATAGACTCCTTGTTTAATAAATTAAGCGAACATTTAGATAGGTAGTTTGTAATTGCTCTGGCGTCATCTTCTCAGCCAAGGCTTGTATCTGCTCATCTACAGCATCAATCCGATATTTCCATTGAGAACCGATAGAAGAATTAATTCTCTTATCTCCCATTCCGCCAATCTGATTAGCACGCCCTCCAGCTATCTGGTCTGGATTATGAAGAGCTGCTTGAGTATCCAACCACTCCTTTGCTTTGATTTTTGCTTCTGAACGTGGCATACCTAACTCAATTAATTCTTTATATTTTTTAGATAAAGCTTCCCTACGTGCTGCTTGTTGTGCTGCATTTCCTTCAATCGCCCGTCCTTCGGCAATATACCGCTCGCGATTATCAAGATACTCTTTAACGGTAAGCTTGTTCATACCTTTTTCCTGATCAGCTAGCTGACGTGCAAACTCTGGTTCATTATATTTGACATTACGATTGAAATTAACTTCAATTTCTTTCAGTCTTGGAACATCATCCCCATGCTTAATAGCAGTCTCTCCAGCCTTACTTCCAGCCTCCATGACCTCATCCACACTGCCATCCAAGTTCTTGGCAAAGGCACTGAGATTGTCCGCCAGAGGGGATAGCTTCCCACCTCCGCTTGGCATGGTACCACCCACTAACTGTGGCTCTAATCCCATGTTCAAGCGGAAGTTCTGTGCAGCTTCACTGAGCACATTGTCCGCATGGCGTAGACCGTTACTAAGGCTTTCTGCTGACTTCGATAATACCTTACTTGGGCGCAGATTGTCAAGTTGTTGGCCATAAGTTTTGACCTTGGACAGGATAGTGTCCCCAAAGCTCTTGGCATTTCTCAATACTCCCTTGAAGTTATCCAGGTTCTTCGCGCCTTGCTCAAAATCTTCCCTCCAAGCGGTTTTGAGACTGATCTTGACACCGACTATTCCAGCGGTTTTCCCCGTCTTGACCAAACCACTCAGATACTTTCCGGCTGGGATCAAGTTTGTCACGGCGAAGACAATTTCTATACCACCATTAAACTCTTAAGATTCCTTAAATCATATTTTATATATAAATGAACTAAGTTTTCTACAATAGGGTGATGCATATACTTAGCTCACCCCTATATATTGTAGAAAATTCTACTAATCATTAAATTGCTCTTGAAATTTTTTCATCTGTGAAAATATTTCTTTTTCTTCATCACTTATTGGAGAATATTTGAGGTATTGATACATAAAATAATATAGACGATCTGTCGGTCCAAAATCTGAATTCAACCAAGGAGTATAATCAAATGAAAGATTCATTCGTCCTTGTACATAAGAAATTATTGCGTTAGACCACTCCGCTAAACCATTCTCTTTAAAAAGAAACCAAAATTCTCGACCAATATTAAACTGCTCTCTATAGTACGCTCTAAAAATTTGATTAGAAATCTCAAATTCTTTAGGTATAGAGACACTATAATGAAATTGTATTTCATCTGTTCTTTTAAAAAAGAAATATACTGTTCCACCATCATTATTCATTTCTATATTTACATATAGCTCATCCCAATGAACCGGAATACTCTCATTAATTTTATTCAACAGCTGTTCAATTTTTATTTGAATTTGTCCTTCTACTGTTGTCATTTTTATCCTCCAGCTTTATTCATTATTGTTCTCATTTCAGGAAGCTTTCCTTCAATTTGGAAAAAAATTTCAAAACTCTCTGGTCTCATTGAAGTAGAGTCTTTAGCATAGATTGGTTCAATATTTACTGAAACTTTCTTAGGTGGAACCTCGCTTAAAGCTGCTTTCCATTCCTGTTCCATTTCATACCAAGCTCCATTAGTACGATTTATCTGACTATTCATAGCAACAAGATTATCAATATCACCAGAACCGTTGAACATAGAAGCAATTAAATGGCCTCCATCATCATCTGCCAAGCGGTCTATACCGCCAACTGTACGTTGACTGTAGAGGTTTCTTTCAGCTGTTCCCAATGCAAGTTCATCAGCTTGGGCAGATGTAATACGCCCTAAAGAATCTGTCGTATATTTATATCCTTCCTCACTGACATATTGAGCATTCGGAAGGAGGCGTTTCTTCCCTTGTGCACCTTTAATAATATGGTCACCGTATTTGACCTCTGTGAGAATCGTATCTGTTTTTTTGACAGTATTTTCAATAATTTCTTTCTCAAGCTTAAAGTTCTTACTCCCAGCCTCCACGACCTCATCCACACTGCCATCTAAGTTCTTGGCAAAAGCACTGAGGTTGTCTGCCAGATGGGATAGCTTCCCACCTCCACTTGGCATGGTACCACCCACTAACTGTGGCTCCAAGCCCATGTTCAACCGGAAGTTCTGTGCAGCTTCACTGAGCACATTATCCGCATGGCGTAGACCGTTACTAAGACTTTCTGCTGACTTTGATAATACCTTACTTGGGCGTAAATTGTCAAGCTGTTGGCCATAGGTTTTGACCTTGGAAAGGACAGTGTCCCCAAAGCTCTTGGCATTTCTCAATACTCCCTTGAAATTGTCCAGGTTCTTCGCGCCTTGCTCCAAGCCTTCCTTCCAAGCAGTTTTGAGACTGGTCTTGACACCAACTACTCCAGCGGTTTTCCCTGTCTTGACCAAGCCACTCAGATACTTTCCGGCTGGAATCAAGTCAAACAGGGAAAAGGCGGCTCTCAGCCCTCGCTCTGTACCGTCCAGCTCTCGACCAGTCCCCCAGTCCTTGCCTGAAGCCGCAGAGTACATATCCGCCGCTGCTAAGGTTGTACCCGCTATTGCTCCGGCTGGTGGACAAAAGATGGTCAATACAATTAACCCTGCTCCAAGAGCTAAATCTCGCCACAATTCTG
>ERZ773005.591-NODE-591-length-26262-cov-16.515740_pt1 | contig 26262 bp, 25 predicted proteins | sample MGYA00580666_ERZ773005 | MGnify/ENA primary metagenome ERZ773005 (study PRJEB29015, sample SAMEA2737999) | human oral metagenome | biome: human oral; feature: human-associated habitat; material: dental | place: China | collected 2061 ...
AGTTGCGACGCGTGCGACGCGTGCGACACGCGCGGCGCACGATGCGCGACGTGTGACTTTGGGTGGCTTTACAGTCCTAAGTTGGGTGTGGCAAGCGTAACGTTGCTGCGAACAGAAGGCGCCTCTGTACGAATCGCATGAAATGGTTAAACCCTCGTATCTGCTTTGGATACGAGGGTTTTGCGTTTTGCGTGCACTGGCGGTCGTCATTGCAGCAAAAAGTGCCTCTCAAAATAAAGCATGCCTTCAAAACTGGACATTATGTCCACTTCTAGCACCGCAAAGTACAATAGTCTGCGTTTTTAACAGTTTTTGAAGTCGTCGACCACAGCAATGTCGGATAATCTGTCAAAAATGAGCTCAAAATGGCCGTTTTGCACGTTAATGAGGAAATTTTCAACAGATTATCTGACATAGATGTGCTTTTTAGGTCCAAAAATGCAGATTATCCGACATTGCTGTGTTTTCGAGGTCCTAAAACTGACCCCTAAGCCTATGGCGAGAAGATCCGATTTTCTCGCGATTCATCTACCTGCGGTTTTCTTTATTTAAGCTATTTATAAATTGAGATATTTATATAAAAGATTTCGCAGCGATGTAAAACCGACAAAATAGCGGATATTTGTCCTATTATCGGCGCTTTTTCACTGGCTACGTCAGCGGTGTCGTTACTGGAGCAACTTGCACCTGCGTTTCGTGTCAAGACTGTGTCAAATTCTTGCAGACTACAAGGTAGAGCGCGTTAGAGTACAATAGATGACGCAAAAAGTAACTTCGAAGAGGTAGGTGCCCATACATTCGATGGACATTGCGTTAAGTATTGCAATAACTCTGCTGCTTACCCTGGTAAACGGCTTCTTTTCTGCAGCTGAGATGGCCATTGTCAGCGCTCGTCGCGGCGCACTTGAGGCAGACGTGGACGAGGGCGACTTAAAAGCCCAGTTGGTCATTGATATTGCAGCCGATCGCGGATATTTTCTTGCAACAATTCAGGTTGCAATTACTTTGGTAGGCTTTGCTTCCTCGGCATTCGCGGCAACAAGCCTTTCCGAGCCATTTGGCGCTTGGCTGGTCAGTATTGGCGTTCATGCTGACCTAGCACTTCCTTTGGCTGTCATCGTTATTACATTGATTGTCTCGTTCTTCTCTGTAGTTATCGGCGAGCTGGTCCCAAAGAGTATTGGCCTGGCAAACGCCGAGGCAGTGGCCAAGGCCGTGGTTGGTCCTATGAGGGCGTTCATGAAGATTGCGCGCCCACTGGTGTTCATCACGTCTGCCGCAGCAGATGCGGTCACTAAGCTTATGGGCGTTGATACAACTAACGATTACCAAGAGGTCACCGAGGAGGAGCTTCGCTACATCGTTAAGGATTCCGGGGATCTCTCCGAAGAAGAAAAATCCATGATCCACGAGGTCATCGAGATGGGTGACACTGTTGTCCGCGAGGTTATGGTTCCGCGTGTCGACATGACCGCTATGGAGGATACCGCAACTATCAGCGAAGTCTTGCGCGTTATGCGCCAGACGGGTTTCTCGCGCATTCCTATCTACCACGAGAATATCGATCGAATTGTGGGTATTGCCCACATCAAAGATTTGCTGGAGCCGGTGCTTGACCAGCATGCAAGTGAAGAGAAGATAGCGCGCTTCGTGCGTTCTGCTGATTACGTGCCTGATACCAAAGACATCATCCCGCTGCTTACCGAGATGCAGACAAGTCGCGACCAGATGGTTATTGCAGTTGATGAGTACGGTGGAACTGCTGGCGTCATTACTATTGAGGATATTGTCGAGGAGATTGTCGGTGAGATTGAGGATGAGTTTGATCCAGACAATAAGTACTTGACGCAGCTCTCTGATAGAGAGTGGCTGGTAGATGGTCGTTTCTCGCTCAATGATGCAGATGAACTTGGATGGCCGGTAGGGGAGTCCGAGGAGTACGAGACTATCGCGGGCTTTGTGCTGGATTTGGCTGGTCATCTGCCTCGTCCAGGTGAGGTGTTTGAGAAGGATGGCTATGTGTTCCGCGTGCAGTCAATGCGTCGCCGTCGTCTGTCTTTGCTTCGCGTAATTGCACCAGAACCACAGGTAGACGGTGAATCTGAGCCAGCCAGCGAAAACTCTGACATATCAGAAAATGAGTAGCTAAAAGAATGATTACAATAGAGTGAACCAATAGAAAGAGGTTGAAATGGCGCAGTTGATTTCTATCAAAAAAGTTGTGGTAGGACCTAAAAATTTGACCGCTACCGTTGAATTTTCGGCCAAAGCGCCACGTTTGACCTCAGAAGACGCTGAGGCAACCGAGCGCGTGCTTGAGCTTTTACCTGGTCTTTCCGAGCATCTGTGCTTAGGCGATGCTGACGCCCGTTTTGGACTTGTCGCCAAGGACACCGAGGTTGCACACTTGCTTGAGCACGTAACCGTTGAGCTTCTAGCCCTGACCAATCTTGCAGGAGACGTCTCTTCCGGCAAGACTTCCCTGGTAGATTCACGTCGCGGTCTCTACGAGATTATCCTTGCATGCCCAGATGACGTTTTGGTTGCAGCTTCGTTGTCTAGCGCCGTATGGCTTCTCAACTGGGCGTATGGCAACCAGGATGAGGCCGATCCAGACATCAATGCAATTGTTTCCGGACTTGTTGCGCTCATCCAAAGCCTTGATGGCGAGAAGAACGATGAGCTTGCAGATTCCGTAGAACCTGAGGTGGACGCTGCATCTGAGGCAGAGAGCGTAGAAGCAGAGGATTACGCCGCCGACAACTCTTCTGAGGACGTCGATGATGCAGCAGCCGCCGATGCCGCTGAGGCTGAAGCTGCAGACGCTGAGGAGAATAACGCTGAGGTTGCAGGTGTTGATGCAGATGATAGTAAGCCTGCTGACACCGATGTCGACGCTGCCGAGTCCACCACCGCTGAGGCTGAGCCTGCTGATGAACTGGCTGACGCTACGGCCGCTGAAAATGCTACGGATGATTCTGAGGTCACCGATGTCCCAGACGACTGGAACATGATTAACGTTCCTCGTTCAAAGCCCGTTCGATGAACGCTCTTATTGCGGTATGATTACGTACAGCGTTTTGCTGTTTAACAGGAGGTACTTATGAGCAAAAAGTCTGCTGGTTTCTTTTTAGGTGCTGTTTTTGGTGCTGCCGCTGGTGCTGTAGCTGGTATTTTTCTGGCTCCACGTTCTGGCGAGGAAACTCGTGCTTTGGCCGCAGATGCTGTGAATGACGCATGGGATTCCGCACTTGATTCTTATGAGCGTACATCTAAGGTTGTGAGTACTAAGATTGACGAGGTCAAGCCTACTGTTAACGCAAAGACCGACGAACTCCGTGCGAAAGTTGATCTTGCTCGTGAGCGCATGGATCAGCTTCGTGAGTCACTTTCTGATGCTGTGACCTCTGCTTCTAACACTGTCGCAGATGCCGCTGATGTTGTTGCAGATTCTTTTACTGTTCCAGAGCCAACCGCTACAACTGCTGAGGCTCAGGCAGTTCGCATTGAGAACGTTGAGTCCCATAATCAGGAGAATGCTGGCGAGGGTTATCAAGAGGCATAAGCCCCGCTTAATAGTAATGTGACGGGACGCCTTGTGACGTCCCGTTTTTTATAGAGAGGTTTCATGTGAAAACAACCGAGCTCCTAGGTGTAAAGGTCTTTATCCCTAAAAAGCCTGTTACAAAAGGTAAGCACGCGGGAGAAGAACGTTTTTCTAAGTTAGGAAAAATTCACAACGTTGTGTTTGCGCCATTCAAACAAAGCAAGCCCTCGCAGGTAGTGGGTGTAATGGTTCAGAAGCCCGATATTGCTGGCATGATTAAGCAAGATGACGCTTTTGTTACGCTGGAGTCGCTTGAAATTATTGAGCAGGGACTTTGCGTAAAAGAGCCCGAGAATAACGTTGATAAGGCCGCAATTAAGCGACTGAACTTGGATTTTGATAACTGCATTTTGTGGCACGGCATGGAAGCTCGCACTAAAAGCGGAAAGAGCTTGGGCTACGTGAGCGGTGCAGAGTTTGACCAAACTACAGGCATGGTCTCGGCATTTCTTGTGGGAGATGGTGCTGGATCAGAAGCGCTGGTAGGTTCGTTTGCCATCAAGCCCGAGTGGTTGCTCGGCTATTCTAACGGTGTAATGGTTCTCTCCGATGAGGCGACAGACGCGCAGCTCACCGGAGGCCTTGCTGCTAAGGCAGGCGAAAGTTATGCTGCAGCTGCTGCTAAGGCTTCCGAGGCTACAACTAAGGTAGGCAAGGCTGTTGCTGAGGCTACCGAGAAGGGCGCGTTTGCCCTGGGTAAGACTTTGGCCAAGGCAAAACGTGCTATCGAAGATGCAACTGAGCCTGATGCTGAAGACGATTCTGAGCGTCCAGCACCTGTTGCTGCAGAGGGTGTTCAACTTGAGAAGCTATCTCCAGAAGAACAAGTTGCAGCAGATAAAGCTGCTGCAAAAAAGTCCGTTGCTAAACCTGCTGCTACCAAGTCAACCACAAAGACTACCGCAAACAAGGCTGCAAAGAGCTTTGGTATGCAGCTGGGCCGTATGGGAAAGATGTTCTCTGGCTTCAAGGACGAGTTTGACAAGGCAAGAAAATAACAAGCTACAGGTAAACGTACAATACGAAGGGCGAGAAGATCAATCTTCTCGCCCTATTTTTGTGTCACAGTTGTGCGGAGATTGTAGTGTAACGCACCCGCTATAAGCCCATGGCCTGCAGAATGAACATCACGATGGTCAGGATGATAACGGTGACGATGGTGAACCAGGTCAACGCGTTCCATATGCGACCGTTGGCGTACTTGCCCATGATGTGTTTGTCGGCTGCAATAATAACCATAAAGATGAGCAGAATCGGTAGCAGGATACCGTTGATGACCTGGGCAGCCATCATGATACCAAAGAGGCTCATACCCGGAATCAGAACAACAAGTGCAGAAATAACTAGCACAGTTGTAATAATGCTGTGGTAGACGGGAGCTTCCTGCCAGCTGCGGTCAGCTCCGCGCTCCCAACCAAAAGCCTCGCAGATAGCGCTTGCGGTAATGCCTGGTAGAACGCATGCTGCTAAGAAGGATGCGCCAACCATGCCCAGCGCAAAAAGCGTACTTGCATACTGACCCGCAAGTGGTTCAAGGGCGCGAGCGGCATCGGCAGCGGAGTCAACAGAGATTCCACGAGGGAAGAGTACAGCACCAGTGGTTAGCATAATGAACCAGGTAATAATCTCGGCCAAAATGGCGCCAGCAACATTATCTGCACGCTGAGCAGGAATATCGCTGGTATCAAGGTTTTTCTCGACAACATTTGATGCAACCAGGAAGATCATGTACGGGCTTATGGTGGTACCAATGTTTGCAACTAGCAGCGAGATATACGAGGGATCGCTGGAAGGTTGAGGAATTATGGTTACTCGAAACGCTTCTGCCCAATCAGGTTGTGCAAGTATACCTGCAATGATGTATGTGACAAAAATACAACTGATGGCTAATAGTATTTTTTCAATACGGCGATAAGATCCACCAACGGTTAAAAGCCAAACCATCAAAGCACTGATAGGTACCGATACATACGTTGGAATGCCAAAGAGCTCCATACTGGACGCAATACCTGCGAATTCGGAGAAGGTAACCGCAATATTGGAAAGCAGAAGTGCTCCCATTGCCAGCGTGGACAAGCGGATACCAAAACGCTCACGTACCAGTGATGCAATGCCCTTACCAGTAACACAGCCCATTCGAGCTGCGGTTTCTTGAACAACAATAAGCAGAAAGCACATGAGTGGCACGGTCCACAGTTGGGAATAGCCAAAAGTGGCGCCTGCGCTTGAGTAGGTTGCAATACCGCCGGCGTCGTTTCCAGCAAAGGCGGCGAGAAGGCCTGGACCCATCGCAAGTAAAATATACTTTAAGCTGCTCTTGTTAACACTTGTTTTTTTAGAAGCAACCACCTCAGATTGATTTGAATCTACTATATTTTGGCTTGCATTTTGGTGTGAGGTGACAACGTCTTGTTGTGAGTCTCTTGAATTTTTGAGGAGATGATCCTGTTTAACCATAAGCATCACGCCTATAAAAGTGCAGAGACACACAGGATAATCAGGAAGCTGATGGTAGAAATTCCCATTGAAATAAGGGTAAGGGTGAGTCCAGAAGTTTCCAGATTCTTTTGGTCACGATAACGAAGAACAGCAAGAAAAATTGGCGTAAGCAAAAAAGAGATGAGCGTTGAACCAGCAGCTGCAGCAAATATTTGCATAATAATATGATTCAATACAACGCCGTAATAGATTCCAAACGTTGAATCATAAGAAGTCATAAGAACTTGCAGTAGCGCATGGGCAACAGCACCTAGTAAACAGATTAGACCGCTTACCAAAAGACCTAAAAGCAGGGAGCGGAATGCATAACCTAAAATAGAAGGAGAATCTTCGCTTCCTGGGTCATCCGATAGGAAGAAGTTTGTGACATAGTTGACGGTATTCTCGCTTATGTTAAGGGAAATTGGCATGGTTATAGTGCAAAGTGCTGCGCAGATACCATAAAGAGGATCGCCAAACCAGGCAGTTACGCTAAATGCCATCAATATGATAGTGGCAACCCAAAAAACAAGCCAGAGGTTGCGATGCAAGAACCAAATGAGATCGCGGCCGCGCTCACCATTGTCAGAATCTCTGCTGCCACCACCAGCAATTTGCAAGTCTTCAGCATGCTCTTCTTCAAGAACATCAAGAGCGTCGTCAACGGTAACAATTCCTAATAGACGACCTTCGTCTGAAACGACGGGCATTGCAAGGAGGTTATATTTTGCAATATTACGTGCAACCTCTTCTTGGTCATCTTCTGGTGAAGCAGTAACAAGGTTTTTATTTGCAATATCTTCAAGGCGCGTCTCAGGATCAGAAACAATTAAGCGATTGAGGGTGACTGTTCCTGATAGACGATTGTCTTCATCAGTAAGATAGAGGTAGCGGACTGTTTCAAAGTCTTCATCAAGATTACGAAGCTGTTCAAAGGCATAGGCAACGGTTTGATTTTCTGGAACAGAAAGCGCCTCGGAGGTCATAATACGACCAGCAGTATCTTCACGATATCCAAGAAGTTGTCTAATAGCGCGTTGTTCTTTAACGCCCATTAAACGCAAGAGTTTCTCGGCACGATCATAACTGAGCTCAGAAACTAGTTCGGCTGCGTCGTCTGGATCCATCTCGGACAGGATGCGGGATGCTTCTTTTTCGTTCAAGCCGCCGATGAGTTCAACCGCCATAGCGTCGTCGTTGAACTCTGCCATTGCACCGGCTCGTTGCTCGTCATCAAGCTGGGCAAACACCTGGCTACGTAGGCGAGAGTCCAGGCGCTCGATAATGTCAGCAACGTCAGCAGGGTGCAGCTCATCCAGGGTCTTGTGGGAAACGGAGAGCTTAACGTTGGAGAGATCGCGCTCAACCAGATCCATGTAACTCCACGCAATAATGCGCTCCTGCATAGGGTGACCCATGGCGCGCGCTATACGTGTGACCAGGCGCTCGAGCTGGGGAGAAAGGCTGCGCAGCAGACCGCGTGCGCCAACCTCTGCACCTAGAAGACGCAGCTGCGTTGAGCTGGTATCGGAAAGTTTGAGGTCGTTTACGCGAACGACGCGAATACCGCGTGTATCAACAATCTGCTTGTTTAGAATATCTCTGGCAAGAAGAACCTCGTTAGGCTGCAGATACGAGAAACGAATCTCAGTTGAAGGTACCTTAAGCCTAATGACATCTTCATCGTACGTATCAACATACTTGCGCCAAGAAATCATCATTGGCGTGCGGCCAGGACCCATAAAAGCAAGGGAAGTAATGCGAGGAAAAACTTCTCCGGTAGCAATTCCAAGGTCGGAGACAGAACCGATTTTCTCGCCTTCTGAATCTAGAACCGGATTACCCATTAACTGGGAAAGATAAATCATGTGTGCTCCTTACATGCGTCCGAAGACTAAAGCGTGGCTCTTTGCGAGAAACTCTACGTAGTTTGCCACGGGACTGCATTGCGATTTCACCCCTCACGGTGCAAATCGGCACACCGCAAGAGGTCAGCGACTGTGAGGTCGAGGTTTCATGCTGACCTTTCTCTTCATCCAATAGGACGTGAATTGTGCTTGCGAAGACAATTCACAGATATAGTTATTTTAACGATTTTCTTGCGAGACTGTAAAGACTCTTCACATAATCTAGCTGCTCTGATTTAGGCTGCAGCTGGCTTATGGGCAACGTGCGGGCGACATGTGACCAGCGCACAAGTGGCGCACGAACAGCGCACAAGTGGCGCACGACCAGCGCACAAGTGGCGCACGACCAGCTTAGTTCACGAGATAGCGCTACACACAAAAAAGCTCGGTACCTGCAGGAACGCAGATACCGAGCTGTGCTGGTACAAAGTGTAAACGAAACAGCTCTTAGAACTGTACGTTTGGTGCCTGACGAGTGGACTCGTCGGTAACCTGGAAGCTTGTACGTGGGGAACGTCCACCAGCAAGAAGGTTGTTTGGGAAGACAGCGATGATGTTGTTGTAGTTCATGACAACATCGTTGTAGCTCAAGCGGGCGTAGCTGAGGCGGTTCTCGGTGTCAGCAAGCTCTGACTGAAGCTCCAGGAAGTTCTCGTTGGCCTTGAGCTCTGGGTAGTTTTCAACAACAGCAAACAGGTTGGTCAGAGCGTTGGAAAGAGTGCCGGAAGCCTGCATCTTCTCTTCAGGAGTGCGAGCATTTGCGACTGCGGCACGAGCAGAAGTAACTGCCTCAAAAGTCTTAGACTCGTGAGCTGCGTAACCCTTAACGGTGTTGACTAGGTTAGGAATCAGATCGTTACGGCGCTGAAGCTGCGTATCGATAGCTGCCCAAGCGTTGTCACACTTGTTACTAGCGCGGATGATGTTGTTGTGAATGCTAATGGCCCAGAAAACCAAAAGGACAATAACTACAACTGCGGCAATAATTATCATGCTAAATCCTTTCAATCACTGACAATCCTGTGTCAGTCATCCATTTGGACAGGTTAATTATACCCAAAAGTAAAAATCTAAGGCGTTATTGATTAAAGCTTTTAACTTGATGGACGTCTTTTGATGAATGGAATGCTCGCCACACACTGGCGAGAAGAACGTTGAGCTAGAAATGACGTGAAATGGAATGGAAGTTCTAAAAAACGCCATAGCAAAACTGGGAGAAAAGAGAAGTAAAACAGAAGCAAAACGTGAAATTGAGAGCCGCCAAAAAAATGGCGGAGAGGGAGGGATTCGAACCCTCGGAACGGGGACACCGCTCAACGGTTTTCAAGACCGCCGCATTCAACCACTCTGCCACCTCTCCAAAGCGGTAATATCCTACCGCATAATTCAGTTTTTTGCGAGTAGGGGATTTAGTAAGTTAGGTTTTGCTTCATAATTGAGAGCAGACAAATAAGCGTCAGATTCTTGAAGACTTTGTGTCAGAATCGCAAAAGATTTCCGTCAGATTTCTGACGGATTTGCAACAACAATCGGACAAATAAGGAGCAGCTATGAGTGATGAAGCGCAAGAGCCTTTAACCCCACAAGCTGCTCTTGATCAGAAGTATATGAAACTTGCTCTTGAGCAGGCAGAACTTGCAGCTCATATAGGAGAAGTACCCATCGGAGCAGTTGTAGTTTGTGATGGGGAGGTTGTTGCCGTTGCGCATAATCGCCGTGAGATTGATAACGATCCTTCTGCGCACGCTGAGTTTCTCGCCATGCAAAAGGCTTCAAAGAAGCTTGGTCGTTGGAGGCTTTCGGGCTGTACGGTTTACGTAACGCTGGAACCTTGCTTGATGTGCGCAGGATTAATGGTTAACGCTCGTATTGATCGCTGCGTGTTTGGCGCGTTTGATCCCAAAGGTGGCGCAACAGGCACGTTATTTGATGTGAGCAGTGATTCAAGACTCAATCACGAGTTTGCTGTCTCAGGTGGAGTATTGGCAGACGAAGCATCTGCACAGCTCAAAGCCTTCTTTAAAGAACGCCGACAGGTAAATAAGCTGTAGTTTTAAACCACCTGGAAAATGAAGAAATCAAGATAGTGACTCTCTGGAACACCCCAAAGAATTGGATGGTCAGGAGCTTGCTGTCGCTCCTCAATTTGTTTGAGCTGTACGTTGGTATGGTGTGCTGCCTCGGCAATTGCCTGGGCGAGAAGATCTCTAGTCATAAAGTGAGAGCAAGAACAAGTTGCCAGGTAGCCGCCTCGAGGTAGTAGTTTCATAGCTGCGGCGTTGATTTCCTTATAGCCACGCATGGCGCTGCGGACCTTATCGCGCGTCTTAGTGAATGCGGGCGGATCTAAAATGATGAGGTCGAACGGACCTCCTTCAGCTTTGAGCTGGGCACGGTCATGGGCCAGCTCTGGCAGGTATTCAAGGACGTTTGCACAGGTAAAGTCCATGCGGTCTGCTAAGCCGTTGATCTCCGCATTTTGACGCGCAAGATCAATGGCGGTTTGGCTGACATCTACACAGCGGACAAATTTTGCTCCTCCTGCTGCAGCGTTAAGGCCAAACGGACCAACGTGGCAGAAGCAATCCAGCACACGGCGACCTTGTGCAAGCTGACGAACTGCTCGGCGGTTGTATTTTTGATCCAAGAAAAAGCCGGTTTTCTGGCTGTTCTCTAGGTCAAGGTTGAATTTGAGCCCATTTTCGGTTGCAAGAACGTGAGTTGAAGGCAGGGGAAGGGGGCTTTCTGTAATCAAACCATTCTCGTCAGGAGAGGTACCTGTCCACCAGCCCTTATATTGTGGAAGTCCCTCTTTCAGGCGCGAAGGGGAGTCATTTCTCTCGTAAATGCCATCAATTACCTGGCCGTCTGCGGATAAAACCTCAAGCAGTAGTGGATAGATAACGTTGCGCAGACGTTCCATACCAACAGTTCCTACCTGCGCAACAAGTACATTCTCGTAGCGGTCAACGATTAGGCCAGGAAAGCCATCAGCCTCAGAGAAGATAATACGGCAACAATTAGTATCGGGCTCAGTACCAGGTAGAGCGCGGTTTCCCATAGTGGTTTTGCGGTGTTCCCATGCCCAGTTGATCTTACGACTCCAAAAAGCTTCGTTGAGCCTATCGTTGGCGTTTCTTGTCACAATTCTGACGCGAATCTTACTCATTTCTGACAAAAGACCGGTTCCCTGGTAAGTGCCGTTCTCCTCAAAGACATCAACGATGCAACCATTTTGAGCACGTTCACCGTTTTCTGGAGACGGCTCTACACGGATAACCTCACCCTCAAAAACCCAAGGATGTCCGCCTGCCAGCGCGCGAGCTGCTTTTTTGGTGACAATAACCTGTGGATAGGGACGAAGTTGCTTCATGATGTTCTTTCTCGCGAGAAGTGCTTACAAAAGGCTGGGTATTTCTGTGCATCAAGAGGTGGTGGAAAAGTTACAGAATCAAATTGCAGAGGACCGTAATGGGGAGTATCACCTGCGTTTTGATTATAGATTACGTGTGCCGACCGTATCTGCCACCAAAACCAAAGCTTTTGCCTCTGGATCTTGAGCCCGAGAACATTGAGCGCGTTGTCTTGGTGGTAGAGCGGGAATCCTGGAGCATAATGCGCCCCTCATCGTAAGAAAAGCCAGGTAGATCCCATGCAGGAATTAACGCTTTTGTGAAGTACTCAATCTCCCTAAGCGGCGTAACCTCGTCTGGTCCCATGAACGTATAGGCCTGACCTGTGGCTCCGGCGCGGCCCGTTCGGCCAATGCGGTGAACGTAATCCTCGGGGTCAAGCGGTACGTCAAAGTTAATGACGACGTCAATTCCTTGGATATCAATGCCGCGGCTCATGACGTCGGTTGCAACAAGAATTTGAATAGAGCCGCTGCGGAATCGCTCGAGTGCTCTTGCACGAGCCTTTTGTGGACGGTCCGCATGCATAACATCAACTTTCAGACCTACAGCTTTGAGGTTTTTATAAATGCTATCAACGCGCGATTTTGTTCTGCAAAAGACCAAAACACGCTCTGGTGCAGGATCAAACGAGTCAATAAGTGCCTTCAAGAGCTGCGGTTTTTGTCCTTGGGTAACTGAGCACAAATGTTGCTCAATTGTTGCTGCAGTTTGTCCGGTTCTTGCAATCTCGATACGTTCTGGGTCTTTGAGCAGCGCATCTATGGTTGACGTAATTGACGCGGGGAGCGTTGCCGAGAAGAGCAACGTTTGATGTGCTTTGGGCAGCTGTTCCATAATGCGGTGGACGCTTGGCCAAAAGCCCATGTCAAGCATACGGTCTGCCTCGTCAAGTACCAGTACTTGGATGTTTTCTAGGCTTGTATGCTTCTTGTCGAGAAGATCAATCAAGCGTCCAGGTGTTGCCACCAGCACGTCGCAACCTTTTTGCAGCGCGGCTATCTGGTGTTTGTAGCGAGCGCCACCTGTGACAATGACAGCTTGCTGACCAGTGGATGCGCAAACACTTTTAGCAACGTTGTCAATTTGGGCTGCAAGTTCTCTCGTCGGCGTGATAATGAGCGCACGAGGATACGCGTTGCGTTTGGTGTTGCTGCGTTTGCCGGTGCCGCGTTTGGCGTTGTGCTCGGCGGCTGCATTGCGTTTGTTGTCGGGTTTCTCGGCCTTGTCGTTTCTCTCGACAGCAATACGCTGCAGCGTAGGTAACATAAACGCTGCAGTTTTACCTGTTCCTGTTTGAGCAGATGCAATAACATCCTTACCCGCTAGGACAGCAGGAATTGCTGCAGTTTGAACGGGAGTGGGCACGCTAAACCCAAGCGTTGCAACGCCTGCTAAAATTTGCTCGTTTAGCCCGAGCTCGGCAAAAGTTATTTCCATACAAACAAGTATACTTATGTGCAACGATTAGCTAAAGGAAGTTACCATGCCTATTAATATTCCAGATGGTTTACCAGCTAAGAAGACACTGCAAGAAGAGCGCATTTTTGCGCTTGAGGAGGAAGTTGCAGAACACCAGGAGATTCGTCCGCTTCGCCTGGCAATTTTGAATTTAATGCCTAAGAAAATTCAGACTGAGACACAAATTCTCCGCCTGATTTCAAAGTCTCCTATTCAGGTGACGTGTGACTTTATGCGTATCTCTTCGCATAAATCTAAAAACACTTCCGCAGACCATCTGGTTACGTTTTATTCAACTTTTGATGACTTCAAAAATAAAAACTATGACGGTTTGATTATTACGGGTGCTCCTATTGAGGACCTCAAATACGAAGACGTAGACTACTGGGATGAATTTTGTCGCATTGTTGATTGGTCTCAGGAACACGTCTTTTCTACCATGTACCTGTGCTGGGGCGCACTAGCCGGCCTATACTACTTGCACGATATCCCAAAGAAGATGCTAGGAGCTAAGCTCTTTGGTATTTTTCCGCAGCGTTTATGCGACGAGTATTGCTTTCTTACCAATGGATTTGACGAAGTACATTACATGCCACATTCTCGTCATGCTGCAATTGAGACATCAGCTCTAGTAAATCATCCTGAGCTTGCTGTGCTTTCTGAGGGATTTACCAGTGGTCCTGCGCTTCTCGCTACTAGAGATTTCCATGAGATTTTTGTAACTGGTCATTTTGAATATGACCGCGACACTCTTGCAGAGGAGTATTGGCGTGACTTCCACAAAGGTCTGCCTATTCGCCTGCCAGAGAACTATTTTCCTGACAACAATCCAGAAAAGCAGCCGCTGTTTACCTGGCGTGCTCATGCCAATTTGCTGTATCGCAACTGGATTAACTGGGTGTATCAGATGACGCCGTACAATACAAATGAGATACCTGCGGCTATTGCAGATCTTCGTCAACGTGTTGTCGAAGCCGATCCTGATGCAAGAATGACTGGTAGGTTCTAGGTAGGCGTTTACGCGGTGACCGAATTGCCAGCGCTTGTAACTGGTTGGACGCCATCAATACAATAAAATAATTGATTGATACACGCGTATGAAACTACGTGTAGAAACACGTATAGAGAGGATACGTTGATGAAGGTTGTAATTGCTTCAGATATTCACGGCGCTGCCGACTATTGCGAGAAGCTCATGCAGGTTATAGAGGAGGAGCAACCAAAGTATGTTTTGCTTCTTGGAGACCTGCTTTATCACGGACCTCGTAACGATCTTCCTGCAGATTATGCACCAAAGCGTGTCATTGAGATGCTGAATAGCATTTCCGATAAGGTCATTGCTGTTCGCGGAAATTGTGAGGCAGAGGTTGACCAGATGGTTCTCGATTTTCCTTGCATGGCTGATTACAACATCTTGTTTGACAAGGATCCAAAGACTGGCAAGCAGTTCACTATCTTCTTTACTCACGGTCACGTTTTTGGCCCTGGTATTCACAATAGCGTTGATAAATGGCCCCAGATGCCAAGTCTTGATGCATTTGTTTATGGCCATACGCACAGAAAAGTTAATATGCAGAGCGCCGATCATCCAGAGGTCACCGTATTTAATCCAGGTTCCGTAGGCATTCCAAAAGACGGTACCCATAGCTGCGGAATCTATGAGGACGGTAAGTTCAGGCATGTAATTCTTGGCGAGTAGTTACTGAGCAAATTGCGCGCGTCCGCACATCGTGCGTTATATGCCACAGAACTCATTGCATGTCACGTACTATGCGCCATGTCGTTTACCTGCGTACGTAAAAAGGCGAGAAGATCAATCGGTCTTCTCGCTTTATTTTGTAGCACTATACGAGTCGGCTAGTGCATAGAAATAGTCATGAATTCATAGCCATGAGCATGGCGTGCAACAGAATATTCAAAAGCACGGCCGTCATCGATATAACCTATTTGTTCAACTTCAAGTAGAGGTTCATTTGGAGTTATAGAAAGACGCTCAGCTTCAAGAGTGGTTGGCATGACTGCTCTAATGACACGGTGAGCGTTGGCAATACGAAGCTCAAGGGTATTCTCAATATATGCATATATCGAATGCTCAAGATGTTTCATTTTAAGATTTGGAATTAAACCGATAGGCATATAGGTGTATTCAATAACTTGTGAAACATCATCAACAATGCGTACACGTACAATGCGGTATACAAAATCTTCAGGACTAATATCCAATGCTTTGGCAATGTATTCTGATGGATGCTGAACCTCAAAGGTATATACAATAGATTTGACACGTTCACCACGAGCGGTATGCTCAGCCATGAAACCTTCCATTTGTCCGGAGACTTCTTTACTCGGACGTATTTGAGTTCCTTCTTCAAGTTTTTTTACAAATGTGCCCGAACCCTTACGTCTAAAGATAAGACCTTGTTGTTCTAGCACTTCAAGTGCCTTGTTAATGGTAATCTTGCTCACTTCATATTGTTGACAAAGCTGAGCTACAGAAGGTAGGCGAGAATATGCTGGGTAGGTACCCAGGGAGATATCTTGCTTTATATCTTGAACAATAAGGTCGTATTTGTTCATCTTAATTCCTTTGAAACAGAACAATTTATAGATTGCATTTTAATTTATTTAGGCTAGTATACTACGTGTATTTATTTGACATATCTTCTTATATAATATGACATGTCAGATTTATTAATACAAGAGAGAAGGGCAATTATGCAATATCAGCTTCCTAAAGACTTTTTCTTTGGCGGGGCTATGTCTGGCCCACAAACTGAAGGCAGATGGCAAGATGACGGAAGAATCCCTAGCATTTGGGATACTTGGTCTAACCTTGACATCACCGCTTTTCACAACCGCGTAGGGTCTTATGGTGGCAATGATTTTAGCAGCAGAATGGAAGAGGACTTTGAGCTTCTTAAGTCAATAGGAATGGACTCAGTTCGTACTTCTATCCAGTGGAGTCGCCTTTTAGATATCGATGGAAACCTTAATCCAGAGGGTGAGAGGTACTATCATCAGCTCTTTGCTACAGCAAAGAAGGTTGGTATTGAGATTTTTGTAAATCTCTATCACTTTGATATGCCTGAATACCTCTTCAATCGCGGTGGTTGGGAGTCTCGCGAGGTAGTTGAGGCATATGCGCATTATGCACGTATTGCGTTTGAGACTTTTGGTAAAGAGATTCGTTACTGGTTTACTTTTAATGAGCCAATTGTTGAGCCTGAGATGCGCTATACCGTTGGCGGATGGTTCCCTTTTGTAAAGAATTATTCCCGCGCTCGTGCTGTTCAGTACAATATTTCGCTTGCTCATGCGCTTGGTGTCCGCGAGTATCGTCGCGCAAAAGCAGCAGGTTTTATGCTTGAGGATTCTCGCATTGGTCTTATCAATTGCTTTGCACCACCATATACCAAAGACAATCCATCAGAAGCAGACCTTGAGGCGCTGCGTATGACCGATGGCGTTAACATTCGCTGGTGGCTTGACCTAGTTACTAAGGGAGAACTCCCACAGGATGTCATTGATACGCTGCAGTCTCGTGGTGTTGACCTGCCTATTCGCCCTGAGGATAAGCTCATTCTTGCCGATGGAGTTGTGGATTGGTTGGGCTGCAATTATTACCATCCAGAGCGTATTCAGGCTCCTGCAAAAGATACTGATGAAAATGGCATTCCAAACTTTGCTGACCCGTATGTTTGGCCAGAAGCAGAGATGAATGTTTCTCGTGGTTGGGAAATTTACCCACAAGGTCTTTACGACTTTGCTATGAAGGTTCGCGATGAATATCCAGAGCTTGAGTGGTTTGTTTCTGAGAATGGCATGGGTGTTGAGCGAGAAGATCTTAAAAAAGATGAAAACGGTGTAATTCAGGACGACTACCGTGTTGATTTTGTTCGTCGCCATCTTGAGTGGATTGCCCGTGCAATTCAGGACGGCGCAAAATGTCGTGGTTACCACTACTGGGCCATCATTGATAACTGGTCTTGGGCAAATGCTTTCAAGAACCGTTATGGCTTTATTGAGGTAGATCTGGAAGATAACTACAACCGTCGTCTTAAGAAATCAGCTAAGTGGCTTAAACAAATTGCCACTACACATATAGTTGACTAGAAACTCGTGAAAGGAGTTTGTTCATGGCAAAAGATAATGGCCAAGCATCGTTTCTAGATAAATTTGCAGAAGTTTCTGCAAAAGTAGGCAATCAAGTTCACTTGAGAAGCCTACGCGATGCATTCGCAACTGTCAGCCCAATTTACATTTTGGCTGGTATTGCAGTACTGATCAACAACGTTCTGTTCCCACTCATCTTTGCTAATGATCCAGTCACCTTGGCTAATTTCAAGGTTTGGGGTGCAGCGATTGCTCAGGGAACTCTGAGTTTCTCGGCAGTTATTCTTGCAGGCATCATTGGTTATTGCCTTGCTCGTAATAAGCGTTTTGAAAACGCAATTTCTTGCGTTGTTATTGGCATTGCTGCTCTTATTATCATGATGCCTCAGAGCATTGTTGCCACCGCAGGCGCTGTTCTTCACGCAACTAACGCTGCTAACGCAGCTGCTGCAGCAGTAACACTTCCTGTGGCTGAGGTTGCTAAGCTTCTGCCAAATGACTATGCAGTCACTGGCGTCGATGTAACAGGCGCTTTTTCCTCCTCCTTCACTGGTACTAACGGTCTGTTTGGTGCAATCATTATTGGCCTGCTTTCAACCACAATTTTCATTAAGCTCTCTAGCGTTAAACAGCTGAAGGTCAACCTTGGTGAGGGTGTTCCACCAGCGGTTGCAGATTCTTTTAACACCATGATTCCTATGATGTTGACCTTGAGTGTTTTTGGTATTGCTTCTGCTCTTCTTGCAGTTTGTGCAGGTACTGACCTTATGACCATCATTGCAACAAGCATTTCCGCCCCACTGAAGGGCCTTATGAATGCTGGTCCATTTGCTGTCATCGTCATCTACACCTTTGCAAACCTTCTCTTCTGCCTTGGTATTCACCAGTCCACCATCTCTGGTGTTCTGATTGAGCCAATCCTGACCATGCTTATTGTTGACAACATGGCAACCTTCGCAGCTGGTCAGCCAATCCCTCAGGATCACTACATGAACATGCAGATCATCAACACCTTTGCGCTGATTGGCGGTTCTGGTTGTACTCTGATGCTGCTTTTTGACACCTTTATCTTCTCCAAGAACAAGGCTTCTAAAGACGTTGCGGCACTTTCTCTTCTCCCAGGTATCTTTAACATCAACGAGCCAGTTATTTATGGTTACCCAATTGTCTTTAACCTTCCTTTGATGATTCCATTTGTTCTTGTACCAGATTTGTTCATCGGTCTGACCTACCTGCTCACCAACCTTGGTTGGATTAGCCCTTGCGTTGCAATGGTTCCTTGGACCACTCCAGTCTTTTTGAGTGGTTGGTTAGCAACCGGTGGCGACGTTCGTGCTGTTATTTGGCAGATCGTCGAGGTTCTTCTCGCAATGGCAATTTACCTGCCATTTATGAAGATCTCCGAGCGCGCACAGGTCAAGCAGGCTGAGGCTCTTGCAGAGAAAGCTCAGGATGCAGAGTAGTTTGTAAGCTTATAATCTGAGTATCACTTGAAGCCAGCCATCGTATTAGGTGGCTGGCTTATCAGAAGGAGATCACATGAAAATCTTACTTGCTTGCAACGCCGGGATGTCTACCAGTTTGCTTGTCCAGAAGCTTCAGAAAGAGGCTGCTTCTCGCGGTTTAGATGCAGAGATTATTGCAAATCCTCTTAATAAGGCACTCGAGCTTATTGATGGCGCAGATGTCTTTTTACTTGGACCTCAGATTGCTTATGCAAAGGCAGATGTTGAGGCTGCAGCAGAATCTATTCCTGTAGCTGTTATTCCTATGGTTGATTACGGTAGGATGAACGCTGCAAAGATTCTTGACGATGCACTTGAGCTTATTAAATAAGCTGTAAAAGATTTTGTGAGCTCTCAGGTGCTCAAAAGAAGAGTATGAGGTAAAAATGGCTTTAGATGACGGCATGACTGCTACACAAGAAGCAGCCTTTGAGATTATTGCTACCGTTGGAACTGCAAAGTCAATGTATATTGGCGCAATCCAGAAGGCAAAAGCAGGCGATATTGAAGGTGCTCGCGCAGATGTTCTTGCGGGTACAGAAATCTTCAATGAGGGTCACGGCACGCACTTGAATATGCTTCAGCAGTCTGCAATCGACAACAGTAACGTTGAGTTCTCGCTCATTTTGCTCCACGCCGAAGATCAGCTTATGCAGGCTGAGTCTTTCCGCATCATTGCTGAGGACTTTATTGATGTGTACGAGAAGCTACTTAAAAAATAGCTGGCGAGAAAAACATTCTAGGCGCTTTGGTGCTTGGCTGCTAAGCGCTTGGTCTGTAAAGTAGCTCTCATTCACCTCAGACAAATAAAAAGGCGAGAAGATCAATTGGTCTTCTCGCCTTTGTGCGCCTTGCGGTATATTGTGCTGCTTTCTAGTTAGCGTTACTTTCTAGAAAGCGTATCTGTGTTCCACGTGCTACTTTGAGAGCTGATAGAAACGGTTTTGCCGCCGTCGGTAGAGGAGAGGGTAAAAGGCTCGCTTCTGCCACTAACCTGACCATTGAAGTTAAGCTCAAGCTTGCTCTCGTCGCCGGTCCAGGTTCCGCGAACCTCAGGCTGACCACCAATACGCCAAAGGACCGTGCCATCTTTCTGGATGACAACCTCCATAGATTTGCCGTCGGTGCCGGTTCCGCTATAGGTACCAACCCACTTTTCGGCTTTCTTGCGGTCCTCCTCGGACTTTTTGTCCTTATCCTTCTTCTCTTGCTCGTTCTTGTTTTTCTCAGTCACGCCAGATTTTAGACTCTCACCTTTCTTTATCTGGTCAGAAACACGAGAGTGGTATGAGTCATATGTTGAATTAGTGCCGGTATCATTGCCCCAGATTTCCTTCTCGTTCTCTATGTCACCGAGAAGAGCCTGCAGTTCAACAAGCCTATTAGCAACGGACTTGAGGTCAAGCGTGGTTGCTGAATCGGTATCGTTAAAGCTGTTTGCAGCCAGCCTGCGCTTGTAGTCGGCCTCAAACCAGTCGCGAATCTTCTTCTGCCCATCCGAGATTGAGCTGTTTAGGACGTTGACACTTGAGTCATCGGTGCCGTTTGGAAGGCGGAACTGGCCATTTTTCTGGTCACCAGTGATTTGCTCTTCAATTTGATCGAGCTTCTCGTATTGGTTGAGAAGTTCAACACGACTGCTGTCGCTGGTTGGATTAACGTCAACGCTTTTGATTTGCTCTTGATAACTGGCAATACGCTGCTGGACAGCGTTGCGCCTGGCTGCATCGTCTTGATGAGAGTGGATGACCCATACAATGGCCAATGCGCCTACGACTAAGACGGCTGCCAGCAAGCCAAATGCAACTTTGCGGAGCGTGTCCGAACCGTCCTTGGTTTGTTTGCGTTCAACAGAGCTAGGTCCGTTTGAAATGACGGTGAACTGTGAAGGGTCAAAGTGAGAAATGGCAGTTGAATCAAGGTCGTCGGTGGTAAAGACGTTGATGCGGTCAGGGTCGTTAATGAAGGTTGTAGATTCCTCATCGGTTGCGTCATCAGCTGCGTCATCAGCTGGATGCTCTGCGAGGATGGTAGCATCTGGGTCAGTTACCGTTTCAGTTGGCGTATCAGACTCTGCTGGTGTGATAACCTCGGTAGCTGTGGTGGAGTTGTCGGGTGCGGTTTCTGGTGTAGGTTCTGTAGGCTCAGCAGGCGCATCGGTTTTCTCGACATTCGCGGCGTCTGCAACATCCGCGGCGTCTGCAACATCCGCAGTGTCTGCAACATCCGCGGCGTCTGCAACATCTGCAGTATCTGCAGCGTCTGAAAGCTTCTGTCCACAGTTGGAGCAGAAATTTGTGTTCTTATCAATTTCAGCTCCGCAATTGGGGCAATTCATAGAGTCGCTCCTTAAATCGCCAGTTAGACTCAGTGGCTTTTAGTTGTACTGGGTTACTATTGTAGCGTTAACAGGAGAAACGCCAAAATGTTTTTAGTTTTGAGAACAGCCACAGATGCTAAGAGCGAAGTGATATGGCACAAAGCTGCACGTTTGAACCTACGGCTTAAAGCAGAGAAACCCCTGCTTCTGCACAACGTTCTTCAGTCTGCTTGTCCCAAATAGACGCCTGTACCTCTCCAACGTGCGCTTTTTCTAGTAGCAGCATGCAGAGACGGCTCTGACCAATGCCACCACCGATGGTAAAAGGCAGCTCACCGTCAATAAGCATCTTATGGAACGGCAACTTAAGGCGGTCCTCGCATCCAGCAATTGCTAGCTGTGACTCAAGCGCCTCAGCGTCAACACGGATGCCCATACTGCTAATCTCAATTGCACAGTCTAGGGTCTCATCCCAGAACAGCAGATCGCCGTTGAGCGACCAATCGTCGTAGTCAGGAGACCTAAAATCGTGAGGTTGCCCGGAATTTAGAGCACCACCGATACCTACGATAAACGTGGTTGGATGCTCGCGAACAAACAGATCTTCTCGCTGTTTAGACGTTTGAGTAGGGTAGAGGTCCTCGAGTTCCTGCGAGGTTACAAAGGTGACTTCTCGGCTAAGCTGTGTGTTGAGCTGGGGATAGTGCCACTTAAGCTCGTCGAGCGTACCGCAGATTGCCTCGACAATGCGGCAGACAGCGTCTTCTAGCGTATCGGTATTGCGCTCGTCCTGTGTGATGATGCGCTCCCAGTCCCACTGGTCAACGTAAATAGAGTGCAGGTTATCGGGCTGTTCGTCGCGACGGATAGCATTCATGTCGCACACTAGGCCGCGACCAACGGCAAAGTTGTAGCGCCAGAGAGCATAGCGCTTCCACTTTGCAAGCGACTGAACTACCTCAGCATCTTTGCCAACATTTGGCAGGTCAAAGGCAACGGGGTGCTCGACACCATTGAGGTTGTCGTTCATGCCGGTAAGCGGATCAACGATGAGCGGAGCGGTGACGCGCGACAGCTTCAGTGCAGCACACAGCTTGGTTAGAAATACGTTTTTGACCTGCTCAATAGCCTTCTGCGTATCGTAAAGCGAAAGGCTTGAACGGTAGCCCTCGGGAATCTTGGTCATATAGTCTCCTTGGAAGAGAACGCTAAAAAATTGATTGCGCTGATTTTGCCTTCTTTCTTTAACCCTTTGGCGAGAAACCCGTGTGATTTAACCGTTTTGTCAAAAAAGATGCACATTCAGTGACTGAAGGGGATTCTATATATGCAGGTGGAAAAGTGAGTTAGATAGCGCGGCGCACGATATTGATGTCTCAGCATAACAGTCGAGAAAAATTCTAAAAATTTTTGGAAAAGTCAGTATTGTCTAACTATTTTCGGGAATATAACAGTTAACTAGTAATAATTACTAGTTAACTAAACAATGTATTTAGAAGAAAGGTTTTAACTATGCTAAACGATAAGCTCAATGTTCTTCTTGCTAACTACGCTGTTGAGGCCCACAAGATTCACAACTTCCATTGGTACGTAAGCGGTCCTTCGTTCTACAACGTGCATACTGACCTCGACGAGGTTTATGGTGCGATGTATGACCAGCTTGACGAGGTTGCCGAGCTCATCTTGATGAATGACGGCTCTCCACTTGGCTCTATGGATTCCTTCCTCAAGAGCGCAACTCTTTCCGAGGCTGCAGAGGGCTTCAAGAACCCACAGGAGATTTTTAAGTCTATTCTTGCTGACTACGAGGCAATTCGTGCCCTCGCAGCAGAGATCAAGAAGGACGCAGACGCTGAGGACAACTTCCTTGTTTCCGCAGCAATGGACGAGCATATCGCTCTTCTTTCTAAGACCATTTGGATGATCAAGCAGTCCAACAAGTAAGTTTGGTGAACGACCATCGGGTGAGTAATAAGCTTGACCCTTTGTGAACGACCAGCTAAATATTGTGTTTCTTTCTTTTCCATAAGATTCATGAAACGTCGCCGGATTTCCGGCGGCGTTTTTTGTGGCGTATTGTAGCGCGCAATGTTTCACAAACAAGTCATGTGTCCAATGTAGTGGACACATGACCGCAATTCAATAACTACTATCTGCACTGTAGTAAGTGTTCTTGTTTAAAAAAAGCGGTTAACAGATAAAAGACACATTAAACATGGGAGGAATTATGTCTTTAACACGTCGCGAGTTCATTTATGCAGGTGCTTCTAGTTTGTTTGCTCTTGGCTTGGTAGGTTGCGGAAACAGCAACGCAACATCCACGTCTACTTCTGATGCACAGAAGGAAGAGCCAAAGAATTCAGAAGAGAAGCAGTCAGCAAAGTATGAGGTGACCATTGGCACGCTCACACAGATTGCTGATTACAACGGTGACCCAGCAGCAAAAATCACGTTCAATTTTACAAACAACTCTGATGAGACTACTTCATTTATGAGTTCAGTACGCGTTGAAGCGTATCAGGATGGGCAGCAGCTTGAAGTCGCAGTTATAACTAGCGGTGATGTCAATTGGGAAAGCACTGCAAAAAAGATTAAGACTGGAACAAGCCTTGATGTTGAGCAAGCTTATAAGCTCATTAGTTCGTCTGATGTTGAGGTTGAAGTGTATCCACTCTTTGGTAAGGATAAGCTTGCTGCTCAGACTTTTAGTCTGCAGTGAGTTAGCCGTCACCGCCAGACAACTACTTCAAAAGAGCCGTTCACAAGACGGCTCTTTTTGCTGGTGTTTTGTGGCTCACAGCGACTTATGAGAAGTGTTAATGTCCAGTTTGATGGACACGTACTATCCGCTTGATATGGAATACTTCCTATCAAGCGGATTTTCATATGGAAGGTTTCAAAGTCGATGTATACCCAAGTGCTCATTTATGGACGCAGTTTCTATATGAAAGAGTATCTATTTCTTGATGTTTTAACTAGGAAGCTCGCAGTTCATGAAGTCCATTCATCAAAATTTAGGGAAGATATGTGGCTGTTTGTACCTCTTGAGTTTTCTTTTTCAAAAGATGAGCGGAACGTATTTAGCGTTGTCGAAAACTTATTTATAGAAACGCAAGAAATTGAATCTAGAGAACTAAAAATTCCATCGTCTGAGTGTCAGAAAATTAGCAACAAAATAAATGAACTAACAAATCCAATTATTAATGGAATGTCGGAAGAGGAGCAAGAGAGAATTTCTGCTGTTAATCGTAAACAGGGTCTAATACTAAATGAGGGGCTTATTTACAAAGTAGTTTTACAAGGTAACGCAATGATTCCCTTAGTTTTTGACGATATAAGGTATGGATCAGAATTACATAAGTTAATTACACTGATTGACTTAGCATCAAGAAATGAACCGACACGTTCTCCTTGATAAAAAAGGGCTGCCGTCAGGCAGCCCTCTAAAGCTAACAGCTAAAAAATCTTCTCGTTAGATGTTGATCTTAGTAGGTAGGGTTTTCTACCTCAACCTTGTCGACCTCCTGGAAAGGAGCAAGGGTTGAGACCATAACAATAGGCTCGTCGTAAGGGTTGTTGACGTAGTGAACCTCGCCGGGCTCAATGTGGATGAAGTCGCCAGCCGAGAGGGTGTGGACCTCACCATCAACCACAATGTCCACCTTGCCCTGGAGGATGTGGAAGTTCTCCTCCATGATGTTGTGGTAGTGAGCCTGGAAGTCTTGGCCTGGCTGGAACTGGACCATGGCATAGTTCATGCGAGGACCCTTCATCAGGTACTTAGGACCGTGATCTCCACACCTGTACTCAAAATCGTTCTCGTTGACAATAAACATCTTGCTTTCCTTTCAGGCGCAACTTGTGATGCGACCAAACTGCTTCTTACGTGCCTTGCGGCGTGGTGGGACCCCTAGCGCTTACAGGCCAGGTGCTCTCCACATGCTCTTAACCTTGCCCTCTTCTGCAAGCTCAAGCTGACTTTTGTAAACATCCTTCCACTGGACATACAGCTGGTCGTAAACAGCCTTATTGTCTGGGTTAGGGGAGAATGTCTTATCCCATTTAACAACACGTTTTGCGCCTTCGGCGATACTTGGGTAGATGCCTACGCCGTATCCCGCAAGAACAGCAGCGCCCAGAGCAGTTGCCTCTTTGACCTCTGGAATGCGAACGTTTTTGCCGGTAACATCGGCGACAATTTGCGCCCACAGAGGACTTTTGGAAGCACCGCCTGCAAAGATAAGCTCGTCTGGCTCATTGCCGGTAGCCTCTTTGACCAGGTCAATGTGGCCACGGACGAGAAGGGCGGTATTCTCCAAAATTGCGCGATAGAAGGTGAACTTATTGAAGCGCTCTGGATCAAGCTCAAAGTTGGTAAACGTTGGGCTTGCGTGAGTCCAGTGAATGTAGTTCATAACGTCACTGAAGCAGCAGAGCATACCGTGGCTACCTGCAGGAATCTTAGCAGCATATTCGTTCATGACGTCGTATACATCGATGCCACGCTCTTCAGCTTCGGCCTTTTCTGCCTGGCAGAAGCCGTCACGATACCAACGCATAACCAGGCCAGGCTTGAATGCCAGGGCTTCGTACTGCCAAATCTGAGGAATAGCGTGACAGTTCACTCGAACGCGATAGTCAGGATCTGGAGTGCTCTTATCGGTGTTGAACTCATACTGCCAGAAGCTGCCACCAAAAACGCCAGCTTGACCAGGTTCGCAAGCGCCAACACCAATCATACCCAGTTGGCAATCACCGCCACCGACAACAACAGGCGTACCTTCAGCAAGGCCCGTCTCTGCTGCGGCGTCTGCAGTTATAGCACCAAGTACCTCTCCACACTCGATAACCTGGCCAAACAGGTCATCGCGCAGACCACACTCTTTTGCAATCTCTGGATCCCAAGTGCGCTCTTCCAGGCTCATGATTCCGGTGGTACTGCCGTTTGATGGCTCAACCGCGAGAATACCCGTAAGTTTGTAAGCAAGCCAGCCGTTAAACATACCAATTTTGGCAGCCTTGTTGTAGATCTCTGGCATCTTGTTCTTAACCCAAAGAAGACGAGGCAGAGCACCTAGTGCATAGGTTTGACCACTCTTCTGGTAAATCTTCTTCTCAAGTTCTGGGTCCATATCAATGAGCTGTTTGACTTCATCAACACTTCGAGCGTCAACGTTAGCGCATGCCCAAATTTCGTTGCCGTCTTGGTCGTACAGGAGGATGCCCTCACGCATGCAGGTAGTTGAAATACCAGCGATTTCTTTAGGGTCAATAAAGGTCTTTGCCAGAACTTCTTTGATACAGTCCAGAGCAAGCTTCCAGTCAGTAACCCAATCAAAGTCCATGCTGCCGGGCCAACGAGGGTCCTCATGGTGCTCCCACTCGCGCTGAGCAACTCCAATTTGCTCACCGTCAACACTAAAGAGAACGGCGCGAATACTTCCTGTTCCCGCGTCTA
>ERZ773005.595-NODE-595-length-26159-cov-4.726287_pt1 | contig 26159 bp, 4 predicted proteins | sample MGYA00580666_ERZ773005 | MGnify/ENA primary metagenome ERZ773005 (study PRJEB29015, sample SAMEA2737999) | human oral metagenome | biome: human oral; feature: human-associated habitat; material: dental | place: China | collected 2061 ...
TGTTTGCCGCCGCTTTCTTGATGGTGGTCGTGCCGCCGTAGACCGTCGTCGGCGCCGCCGCGTCATGGCGGTAGCGCACGGTCGTATCGCCGCTGAACTCTTCGATTTCGAGGTTGCCCGTCTCGCCGAGTCCCTTCTCCTCAATGGCAGAGGAACCCGTCTGCACGGGCGCACCGCTCAGGCTGTTGCTTGAGGCGAGGAAGCGGTGCGTGCCCGTCATGTCGATGAAGCCGCCGCTGCCCGTGAAGTACTTGACCCTGCTGATCGCCGGCTTGCTCGCCTGATCCTTCTGCTCCGGCGTGATGGCGTTGTGCCAAATGGCGCCGTCAGCGAGCTTGAGCTGCAGATTGTCGCCGACATGGAAGCCCGTCCAGTGCGTGCCCGTGCCGCTCATCTCCACCTTCATGGAGCCGTTGGCGAAGCCCTTCCAGTAAGAGCCGTTCTTCATAAAGAGGTTGACGGCGCCGAGCTGCCCGGGCGTCACGCCGTAGCCGCGCGTATCGGCATAGTTGCCGATCCAGTGCGAATCTGCCGTCGAGAGACCGACGGAGACGCGCCCCTTCGTGCCCATGCCGCCGTTTGTGACGATGTCGCCCTCGATGACGGCGCGGTTCTTGCCGGCGCCGTTCGCGAGACCGTCTGCGCCCTTTGTGACGTTAAAGTTGACCGTGCCATAGTTGTCCGAGACAAACTCGCCGTAGGCGCGGATCGCCGCCCATGCACCATTGATCGCCCTTATCGTGCCGCCGCCGATGTTGATGGTCGAGGCGACGGCGCTGACCGCTTCGTTTGCGCCCTTGCCGTTTGCCGCATCATTTCCGTCCGCAAGCACATCGACAAGACCGTCAATGGTGATGTTCGACTCGACACCCGTCACGCCGTTCATTGACTTGATGACAGCGACGTTCGTCTTATAGTTGCCATTTGCACGCACCTTGAGCACCTTGTCCTCAAGGTTGTCGCCGCCGTTGGCGATATGGATCGCACCGCCGCCGTTGACGAAGAGCGTCGCCGTCTGTCCATAGTTCGTGCTCTCCGCGTCGATGGAGATGGCGCCAGCGTTCTTGATGTCTACCTTCGAGCCCTTACCGATGGCGGAGATGCCCGTCGTGCTGACATCCGTTTTCGTCTTGATGGCGAGGTTCTTTCCGCTCAGATCGATATCGAGCGTCTTTCCCGTATTGGCGCTTGAGACCGCCGCGCTGATATTGCTCATCCATGCGCCCGCTGCGATCATGTCCTTGCCGGTCGTGATCGTGGAGTCCTTGGTAAAGATATAGCGCCCATCCGACTTGCGGACGCCGGCGTTCGTATATACGGCGTCATGCGTCTCCTCGCCGTTGATGGCGGTCGTGAAATCGCTCTGTGTCTGCGATGGCGGCGGCGGAATCAGCGGCGTATACAAGTAGCCGCCTCTGCCTGTCGCCGCATCAAAGGTGATGTCCTCAAGACGTTTGCCGGCGGAGGATGCCGTCAGGCCCTCGGCAATCTGCACTTTTCCGGCGAGAAGGCGCTCGTTTGTTACATAGCCCGTATACTGGAGCTTTTTGGCGAGCGCGTCGAGCGTCGCGTTCACGAGGTTTTTCTCTGTCATCCCCGCTGTCGCGCCCGTGTTGAGACCGGTCTGATCGGTGACCAGCGTGATGCGGCTGCCGCCGCCGGCGCTCTTGATGACGAGGTCGCCGCCCTTGATGTTCGTCGGTGTCGCGGCATCATGGGCAAAGAACACCTTCGTATGTCCGAAATATTTGTCTATGGTGATCTTTCTCTCGTCCCGCTGGAAGATCAGCCCTGTTCTCTCCGGATTACCGCCGCCGGTCAGTTTGCTGACATGACTGCCGGTAAACCCGGCCGGCACATTCGCTCCGCGTTTTTCGTTCTCCCAAACGCCGCCGTTCTGCAGCCACAGATTTGTTGTTCCGTCGCCATAGACGAAGCCCTTCAGATGGGACGACTTCCCATAGATTGCGGCATCCACGCGGCTTGCCGCATCTTTTGCCACGATATGACCGTCGAGCGTTACCGTACCCGTGCCGCCGTTGTTGTGATTCATGTTGACATTGATGCGGCCGTCGTTCTGCGCATACAGCGCCGCCGCATCCTCTGCGGCAGCGTTTGTCGCTGCGTGGAGGTCGCCCAGTGTCACCGTGCCATGGAATGCCTGCACGGCTTTGCTGACCTTCGCGCCGCCGACCTCGATCTCTGTCGCACCCGATACCGTCGTCGTGCCTCCCAACGACCGAATGCCCCAAGCAGAGTCCAGCGGAGCCGTCGAAATCGTGTCGTTCACGAGGAGTTTCAGCGTCTTTGCCTTGATGTCAAGGTTCTTCCCATCGGTTGCGATGGCAGCAGCCTCCTTGACGCTTTCCCTCTTGCCGCCGCTTTTGACCGTCAGCACACGATCTGCAGCATCAATACGAACATCCGCATTCGGCTTGATGGCGCCCATGTTTATATTCGTGCTGTTTCTGTATGTGATCGTCGAATTCTTGGTAAAGCGATACGTACCGTCCGCCTGCCGCACATTGGCGTCGATGTACTCCTGATCCGAGGTCGTGCCGAAGAGGCGTTTCGTGAACTCCGTCGCCGTCTGACCCTCTGCCTGCGGCGTATAGACATAGCCGCCCTGTCCGCTCGCCGCGTCGAATGTGATGTTCTCGACGCGCTTCGTTGCAGACGACGCCGTAAGCCCCTCGGCGATGGTCGCCTTGCCCGTGAGGTTGCGCTCGCCGCTCGTATACGCCGTGTAGCAGAGCTTTTTCGCGAGGGCGTCGAGCGCCGCGCTGACGAGATTTTTGTCCGCCGCTTTCTGCGACTCCGTATTGAGGCCGACGTTGTCCGTCAGCATAGTGATCTTGCTGTTTGCCGCCGCTTTCTTGATGGTGGTCGTGCCGCCGTAGACCGTCGTCGGCGCTGCAGCGTCGTGACGGTAGCGCACGGTCGTATCGCCGCTGAACTCTTCGATCTCAAGGTTGCCCGTCTCGCCGAGTCCCTTTTCTATGATCGCAGAGCATTTTCCCTGCACCGCAGCGCCGGGGACGCCAGTCTGATCGAGACTGTTGCCAAGGCCGAGGAAGCGGTTCGCGCCCGTCATGTCGATGAAGCCGCCGCTGCCGCTGAAGTTTTTCACACGGCTGATGGCAACGACGTCCTTCCAGCCCTTCTGCTCCGGTGTGACAGCATTGTACCACGTCGCGCCGTCCTTGAGCGTGAGCTTCATATTGTCTTCGATGTTGAAGCCGGTCCACTTCGTATCGGCGCCCGACATCTCGACGTTCATGACGCCGCTCGCAAAACCTTTCCAATAGGAACCGTTCTTCATGAAGAGGTTGACGCTGCCGAACTGCCCCTGCGTCACGCCGTAGCCGTGCGTGTCGACATAGTTGCCGAGCCAGTACGATTCGGGCGTCGAGAGACCGACGCTGATGCGCCCCTTCGTGCCCATGCCGCCGTTCGTGGAGAAATCGCCCTCGATGACGGCGCGGTTCGTGCCAGCGCCGGTCGCCATGCCGGCTGCATCTTTCGTGACATTGAAATTGACCACGCCGGTATTCTGCGTGACGAATTCACCGTAGGCGCGAATCGCCGCCCATGTATCGCCGACCGTCTTGATCGTGCCACCGCCGATGTCGATGGTCGAGGCGACGGCGCTGACTGCTTCGTTCGCCCCGCTGTTCTTCTCCTTGTCGCCCTCTGCCAGGACGTCGACGAGTCCGTCGATCGTGATGTTCGACTCAGCGCCCGGCACGCCGTTCATCGTCTTGATGACGGCGACGTTCGTCTTGCCGTTTTTATTGTTGGCACGCACCGTGAGGATTTTGTCCTCAAGATTGCCACCGCCGTTCCTGATATGAACCTTGCCGCCGCTGTTGGCATAGACGGCCGCCGTCTGGGAACTGCCCTCCGTCTCCGCGTTGACGGTGATCGCGCCTGCGTTCTCAATGTTCAGCTGTGCGCCGTTGCCGATCGCAGTGATTCCAACCGTACTGACGTCCGTTTTCGTATGGAGGGTGAGATTTTTGCCGCTCAAATCGATGTTCACCGGGGTCTTTATATCGGAATTGGAGACCGCCGCGCTGAACACCGTGAGCCATGCACCGGCCTTGATCAAGTTCTTGCCGGTCGTGATCGCTGTATCCTTCGTAAAGATATAGGTTCCATCTTCCTGCCGCACACCGGCGTCCGTATATTCGGCATCATGCCCCGCTTCGCCGATGATGGCCGTAGTGAATGCGGTCTTTGCCTGTTCGGGCACGATCGGTGTACCGTAAATGCCTTTGCCCGTCGCCGCATCAAACGTGATGTTCTCGATGCGCTTGCTCGCAGACGACGCCGTCAGCCCCTCGGCGATTTCCACCTTGCCCGTGAGGTTTTGTTCGCCGTCCTTGCGGGCACGGTACCAAAGTTTGTTCGCCAGCGCACCGAGTGTCTCATCCACGAGTTTCACATCCGCCGCCGTCGTTGAATCCGTATGCAGTCCTGTATTGTCCGTAACCATCGTGACACTGCTGCCCGGAGCTGCATGACCGATCAGCAGTGCGCCGCCGATGACCTTCTTCGGATTGGCTGCGTCGTGCCCGTAGAAAGCGCGCGTATGTCCGCTGTACTGATCGACGGCGATGGTATTGGCCTCGTTCTGGAAGATCAGACCCGCGCGATCGGGCGAAGCGCCGCCGACAAGGGAGGTGATGCGGCTGCCCCAATAGGCTTGCGGCAACGCCGCGCCCCGGTTCACGTTGTGCCATGCGGCACCGTTCTGCAGCCACAGATTGAGCGTGCCGTTGCCGAAGGCAAGCCCCTTGAGATACGATGTGGAATCTGTGAGCGCAACGTCGATATGGCTCTGCGTATCCTGCGAGACGACGTTGCCGTCCAGTCGAACCGCGCTGCTGCCCGCCGCGCCGTCCCTCACGTTGACGCTCAGGCGTCCCGTATAGCCAACATGGAGTGCGGCCGCATCTGCCGCAGTTGTATTCACCTTGGCGCTGAGACCGTCGAGCGTCACCTTGTCATCCATATAGGCGTGGACGCCATGGCTGACTTCCGAACCGCCGACATCCATCTCGGTCATGCCGGAAATCGTGAGCGTCCCCTTGTCGCCTTGGATGCCGTATGCTTTTTTCAGCGGACCGGCGGAGTTTTCATCGTTCACAAACAGGCGGAGCGTACCGGCTTTGATATCGACAGTCTTTTTCGGCGCAAGGCGAATACCTGCCGCTTCCGCGACTCTTTCGGTCTCGCCGCCGGTCTTGATCGTCAGCACATGCCCCGAAGCGTCGATCTTCAGATTCTTTTTGGCAAGGATCGCGCCGCCCCTTGAAGGCGAACTGTTTTGATAGGCAATCGTCGAGTCCTTTGTGAACCGATAGCTGTCGTCGTCCTGCCGGATACCTGCATCGACGTATTCCTCATCCTTGTCCTCGTCGCCGGTCAGCTGCGTGGTGAACGCTGTCTCCGTCTGCTCGTTGCCCGAAGGAGGCGTTGGAGGCGTCGCTGCCGCATAGCTGCCCTTCTCGCTCGCGAAGGTAATGTCCTTGTTGATGGAGGAAAGCGTCAAGCCTTCGCCAACAGAAAGCTTGCCCGAAAGTTTGCCGTCTGCGTAACTCTTGTACGTCAGCTTGTTCGCGAGCGCGTTGAGCACCGTATCCTGATTCGCTGCCGTCACGCCGCCCGCATCGGTGAAGAGCGTGAAGACGTTCTCCGTGCCGACCGCCTTGTTGATGACGATATCGCCGGCCTTGAACGTCGTCGGCGCGGCCGCATCGTGATTGTAGACAGCGACCGCATGTCCGCTGTACTCGTCCATCGTGATGGAAGCCGCATCCTTCTGATAGATGATGCCGCGCTTTTCTGCGCTTTCACCGCCGAAGAAGTGTTGAATGTTGCTTCGGCCAATATAGCGCCTGTCCTTGCCCGTACCGACGACTTCGCCTGCGCCGATGTCCTCGATGTCCTGATAGTAGCGCTGATTGCGCGCTTCGTTGAGCCACTTCGCGCCGTTTTGCAGATAGAGATCCGAATACATTGCGTCGACGATACCGTGCAGCCACGATTTGTCTGTTGTGAGAGCAACACGAAGATCGCCGCTTTGCCGGGAGGCAAAGAGATCACCGTCGAGCTGCACATCGCGCATGCCCGGCGTCTTTCCGTTCGTGCCGAGATTCATCGAGATGCCGCCCGCATAAGCGGCAAGCGCATAGTAGCTGTATTTCATGCCGGCAGGCACCTGTATCCTGCCGCCGCCCGCAAGCGTGACTGCTGTGCCGCCTTCGCCGCCCCGACCTGCCGATACGCCATTGCCGTAGACCGTCATATCCACGTCGCCGGATACGTTGATCATGGAGGCGCTCGTATGCGTCAATATGCCGGCGTTGTTGTAGCGCGAAAATACATTTTCGCGATTGAGCGGGATACCCCATTTCCCCGTATCTGTACCAGCGATCTTCAGATTGCCGTTGATGTCAATGCCTGCACTCGAACCTGAACCGAAAGCGTATTCTCCAAAACGATCATGCGTTTGGATTGCTACACCGTTTCCGCCAAGACCGCCCGACATCGAGATGTTCACATCGCCGTTGAGCGTCATCGTCGGACCGATGCCTTCCAAATCATCCAGCTGGATCGCATTCGTCAGGCTGTTGCCGTCCGCAAGCCCCTTCGTGATGATGTTGACCCTATCCGCTGTCAGTGTCAGATTGCTTCCGTCTCCGGCATAGATGCCCGTCGGATTGCCGACGCTATTTTCTACCTGCAGCTGCAGTGTGTACCCCTCGGCATTTACATCCACATCGTTCGATGAAGCATATATTCCCGCAATCACATTGGTCGAGGCATTGCCGATCTTATCCTTGCCGATGGATACGACGATATCCGTATCAAGATCTTGGGATTCCGTGACGGACTCCGTGATGTCCGGAGAGCCGAGCCATCGCGCCTCCTCGTTCGTTTCGGCAGTCGCTGTCAGAGCGCCAAGCTCTTTTGGCAGCGCAAGTGTGACGGGCGCCATTCTGCCGCTGACACGATCCGGCTTGACCATGAGGAACTTGTTGATGTTCGCATGGTTCTTGTTTTTTGAAAAATCCTTTGCCTGCCATGTATTTGTTGGCGCGGAGGCTCCGTCTCCGTAGTGGCGCAGCGTATTGCCGAGTTCCGTCCAGAGGTTCTTTGTGGTCTGATCGGCGTCAAGCTTGCCGAAATACCCGTCCACGCCCTGCGCAGACGCCACTTCTGTCCAATCCTGCGGGGATGCTGAGAGCAGGTTTGATACAGTCGTCTGATAGACATGTGCGTCAATGCCGGAGCCGGATGACGAGAGATTGTACGTCATGACATAGGCCGTGCCGTTTGGCATGACCTTCAAATCACGCATATCTTCGCCCGTCGATTTCACGGCTGCAGGAAGCTCCACCTTCTTCTGCACCGTGCTCGAAAGCTTGCCGTCAGCGCCCATCTGTGCGATGCTGATCTCCGTATGGGAAGCATTGCCTGCACCGGTGTTCTGCTTGCCGCCGACCGCCGTGAGCAGGATGTGATCGTTGAACTTGTTGAGCCGCGCTTGATCCGTATTGCGGCCGATGCGCGTATAGCTGCCAAATTCCAGACTGCCGTCATCCTTGATCTTGTACTGCATGAGGAAGCCGTCGTCATAGCTGTCCCAACTGCCCGTCGGGTTGACCGAGACAGCTGCATAGAGATTGCGTCCGTCGATGAGGAGCGCCTCGCCATGCACTTTCGCAGCCGCAGGATTGCCGGTATCCGTCTCACCCGTATCGTTATTCTTATAGCTCTCCGTGAATTGGTAATTGGCATACTGCTTGATGTCGTTTTTCAGATCGACGGCGGCAGCCGTCTGCTCCTTGAGTGCGCCTCCGTCTTCACGGATGACGCCGATTTTCCCGAGGTCGTAACCCGTCGCATAAATGAAGTTGTCCGTCGCCGCCACCGCATGAGGATTCTTCACCGAAGTCAGCTTTCCCTTCGCCCCGCCTGCCTCTTCTTTGAGATGATTCGGATCGAAAATTTGGTACGTCGTCTCTCCGTTCCGGCTGTATTTCAGCAGGAGTTTGCTCATGCCTTGTTGATGAATGTTGAATACGGATGCATCGCCGCCCAAGTTTTCAAGGACGCCTTCCTCAGCAGGCGGGTCAACAATGTCACAGGTCTGCGAACCATTGACGGTGCCCATCTGTCCATCGGCATAATCTGTCGCAACGGTTGTTACGAGCGTTGCCGCGCTTGCGGTCGATGCGTAAAGCAGACCGCCCAGGACGAGTGCGCTCAGAGGTAAGCGTTTTCGTCTGCAAAAAGCTCCTTGCTTCATTAGTTTCACTCCTTTGCCTGTTTGACCACAGAAATGTATTGCACTCTTATATGCTGTCGAGGAAACAAGAAGGGGAGCATCCTTTCTTGTTTCCTCTGCATATATCCATAGTCTCCTCAGAAACTCCAACGAAGTCCTGCATCGACGCGCCAATTCGTCTTGATGTCGCCGCCGAAGGTCTTCTCGAAGTCGCCGTAGAGACTCGTCCTGTCATTGAGCTTGACCGTGCCGCCGAGCTGAATGCCGACCCACGTGTCCTTGCCATCCTGCTTCGTGTACTTTGTCGGGTTGCCCGTGACTTTCCACGTCGTGTCCATATCTCCTGCGAACTCGTGGTAGAGCGACGCCTTGAGGAACCATGTGCCGCGCTTCGTCTCCTGCCCCATAGCGATGCCGAGACGGCCGATGACACTCGTCAGGCCGCTCTGCTCGACTTGGAGCGTGCCGTAGCCGTTCGAGGTCATATCATAGTTCACGCCGTTCATATGACCGAATGTCATTTCGACCTGCGGCTCGAAATAGTAGCCGTTGTCCCTGTGGAAACGTCTGCCGTACTCAGCTGAGACGGATTCTCCCCAAGTGTGGTAGTCGCCCTTGGCAGTCACGTTGCCCCATTCGTTTGTCACACTGAAATCGTTCGCCATGCGGCCGATCTTCGCGATGATATCGACATATTCGCCGCTCCTGCCCGTCCATGTGCCATAGACGGCGAAGTTGCCCGCCTTGTTATCGCCGCTTCCCGTCGCATAGCTTGAGCTTCCCTTCATATAGCTGCCCGCGACGCCGACACGCCAATCCTTGCCCGCCTTCCAGTCATAGCCGGCTTGGATCGTCGTGTAGTTCATGCGGAAGCTTGCCTTGTTCTTGTCGCTTGATGTCTTGCCACGGTAGAAATGCACCCATGCCCCCGTGTCCTCAGGCGAGAGGCGAAGATCTCCCATGCGCTTCATGAGGTCGTTCATCTCATTTCTCCAGACCATCATGGAGGACGTCATGGCGCCCTTCGTGCTCTGCATGACCATCGTCTCATAGTCGCCGTAGCCGATCTGCTGTTCTGCCACGGATACCGCATTGCCTGCAGAGTCGAACAGGATATTGCCGAACGCCATAGCGCTCGATCCGGTCAAGGATTCCATCGTCGCCAAGTTGACATTGAGATTCTTGATGCGATAACCTTGGTGTTCCTTGCCTTCGGCGTCCTTATAGGTGTTGCCCTTGGCGATGCCGTCGCTTGCGACATCCGCCTTTACGGTCTGCTTGTAGAACGAGAGGAGTGCATTCTGGTTGCGCTCTTTCTTCGCTTTTTGTTCTTCCGCCGTGCCTGTGCGTGCGTCTTCCAAGGTCATGCCGACGGCAGACAGTGTGAGCTTGTTTGCCTGTGCGGCATCGACCTTCTTGAAGGTCAGCTTGCCGCTGTTCGCCGTGACCGTGCCGTCCTTCTGCACCTTCGCCTCTTTGAGCACATTGATGTCGCCGGAGATTTCTTCCGCCTGCACCTTGGCGTCGGAGCCGAGGAAGAGCCTGCCGCCCGTATTCGATGAGAGTTTCTTGACGGAGATGTCGGCTGCGCCCGTATTCTTCAGCATGGCATTGCCAAGGGACAGTTTGTCAAAACTCATACCCGTCGCCGCAGCGTCGAGTGTCGTTTCCTTCGTGACCTCGGCTTCTTTGACGGCTGCCGTACCGCCGCCGACCTTCTGGATCGTGCCGCCCGACATCGTGAGCTTGTCCGTTCGGATATTGCCGTCGGCTGCCAGCTTCAGGCTGCCGTTTGCAGCGAGTGCGCCGGCCGTGAGGGTGGCGCCGGTTTGCGCTGTGACCGTCGAACCGCTGCCCGTGTTCAAGGTATCGACCTTGAGTTCTTTGCCGTCCGGCGCCTTGACTACGGAATTTTCTCCGACCGTCAAGGTCTTGACCTTGGAGGCTCCCGTGAATTCCACGTTTGCCGCTTTGCCAAGAATCAACTCCGTCGTAGCCGGCGTCGCTGCTTTTGCCGAACGCAGGCCGGATACGTCCGCCGTATCGGCAGGACCGCTGATCATCCCGCGGAACGAGGAGCCTGCGCCCGACAGGTCGATGCGGACGCTGCCGCCGAGGTTCAAGACGTTGCCGGCAAACGAGGAGCCTGCGCCCTTCATGTGCATCAGCAGGCTGCCGCCGCCACTCTGCGAGAGATTGCCCGAGAACGTGCTCTTGGCATTGCCGCCGTTGAGCGTCACCTTGCCGCCGTCGTTTTGCAGCACGCCGCTGAGCGTCAATCCTGCAGCTTCGACTTTCACTGCAGAGCCGCTCGCAGCAGAGAGAACGCCCATGCCGTTTAGCGTAACGCGCTTGTCGCTTGTGAGGTCGATCTTATGATCCTTTGCCGCCTCGATCGCCCAATCTGCCGCTTCAACGGTGAGATTTGCGCCCTGCGCCTTGATGGCAATGTCCTTCTTCGATGCTGCATTGGTGATGCCGCTGCCTGCTGCCGGGTGGATCTTTGTATCCTTCGTGAAGCCGTACTTGCCGCCATGAATGACGCCGCCCTTGGCATAGACGAGATCGGCGCCCGTCTGCGCTGCTTCATTCCAATCACCTGTGAGCGCCGACGTGAAGTCCGTCGTCTTCTGCGTGTCGGGTACATCCCAGCTCGGCGTGTAGACGTAGGCGCCCTGCTTGTTTTCCGTGTTGAAATCCTTTCCTTGGAAATCTTTTCCGTGTGCTGCTTCCGTCGTCTTGCCGAAGGTCGTAATCTCCTTCGAGATGCGCGCGCCGGAGCCGATCAGTCCTTCGCCGATCTCGACATACGCCTTGAGATGCGACGGCTGCGCAGCATAGTTCTCGTAGTAGAGCTTGTTCGCAAGACCGTTCAAGGTGGCGCTGATAAGGTTCTTTTCCACCGCCTTCGTTGAATCGAAGTTGTAGCCGGCATTGTCTGTGCGCAGATGAATCTCGCTTCCCGCTGCTGCCGACGCGATTGTGAGCTTGCCGCCGCTGATTGCCGGCACTTTGGCTTTCTCGCCGTCGCGATCGACGCCCTCGGCGATCGTATGCCCGTACCAGAATGTGCTGTTGCCGCTGTAGCTCTCGATGCGCGTGTCGCCGCTCGAACGCATATCGACGATACCGCCTTGCGTGCCGGAGAATGCACGGAGCTTGCTCGCTCCCGTATTCGTCCACCGCGCCGCGCTTCCGAGCGTGAGACTGCTCGCGCCGCTGCCGCGGAGAGCACCGGTGTACGTGCTGTTCGCTCCCTTCAAACTGAGGGAGAGCGTGCCGCTGTTTTCGATGTCGCCGGCAAGGCGGCTCGTACCTTCCTTGTCGTCGAGTGTCAGCACGCCTGCGTTCCGCACGGCTCCCTTGATATCGAATGCACCCTTGAGCACGGTCTTCGAGCCGGCCGCCGTGTCGATGACATGCGTTCCCGTCGTCTCCATGACGGTCTTGCCTCCGCCGAGCGCAATATTGCTTCCCGCGCCGGCGTCAAGAGCCGCGCCGCTCGTCCTGATCGTGAGCGTCTTGCCCGCTGCGGTCGCAGCGTCGATCTTATGGGCAGACGAACCCTTGACGCCGTTCGTGCCCGTGATCGTCGTGTCGAGTGTGAAGCTGTAGCTTCCGTCGTCGTCGAGGACGCCTCCCGCAAAGTAAGCGGCATCGGTCGATGCGTCACCCGTGACGGGCGTCGTGAAGCTCGTGACGATCTGATTGTAGGGCAGCGGCGTGTAGTTGTAACGCCCCTGTCCCGTGCTGCTGTCAAAGGTGATGTTCTCCATGCGCAGGCTGGCGCTCGATGCTGTAAGACCGTCGGCGATGACAGCCTTGCCGCTGAGATGCCTTTCGCCCGACTTGTAGGCTGCGTATTGGAGCTTGCCCGCGAGCGCGTTGAGCGTCGCGTTGACGAGATTCCTCTTTCGCTTGCCGGGAGATGCAAGATCGAGATCGTTCTTGTCCGTAACGAGCGTGATCTCGCTGCCCGCCGCCGCCTTGCTGATCGTAATGCCGCCGCCCTGCATCGTTGCCGTATCACCATTGACCGTATGGCGATAGAACACCTTCGTATGGCCGCTGTACTCGTCGATGGTGATGTCTTTGGCATCTTTCTGGAAGATGACGCCTGCGTGCGCGGCATCGCTGCCGCCCGTGAGCTTCTTGACGCGGCTGCCCTTCCATGTATCGCCGACACCCGAGAGCTGCTCATTCGTCCACGACGCGCCGTTTTGCAGATGGAAGCGGAAGTCCGCCGCCTTGAGATTCGTCACGCCGCCCGTCCCGCGTTCTGAGGATGTCGTTTCATAAAGCATGGCGCCGTGCCAAGAGGAGTCTGCCGTCGTCAGAGCGACGTTCAGCGTCCCCGGCGTATTGTACTCGGCGAGTGAACCGCCGCCGTATTCTACAGACTTCTTCCCATATTCGCTCACGGCGTACATATCGCCCTTGAGGACGGTCTTTCTCGTACCTGCGGCAGCTCCGTTCATATTGATATTGACCGTACCCGTCTGCTGGGTCAAAACGCGGTACTGTTTCGACTTGTCGGTATCGGCTGCCGCTGAGAGCGTACCGCCGCCGATATTGACCGTGCCGCCCGCTTCGTAGCCCGTAGAGCCTGCCACACGGATGACGCTGCCCTTGACGTTCTGTATGTCGGCGTTGCCCGTCACCGTGATCGCGGATTTGCCGCCCAGTGCATGAAGGGCGGAGAGATTGCGCCCATCGCTGCCATTTCCTGTCATCTTGCCTTCGAGCTTCTTGACGGTCAGATCGCCGTCGATCGTCACTTCGCCGGACTGACCGATGGAGCCTCTCGTCGTGATGGCGGATACGCTCAGATTATTCGCACGAACTTCGTCGATCACGACGGGACCTTGGATCTTGAGCGAAGAGTTCGCGCCGATATCAATGCCCGTCGCCGCACGCGTACCTTTGTTGATCGCCGAGATCGTCAGCGTCTTTTTCGCGGTATTTTTGATCTCGACGGCAGAGTTTGCCGCGAGATTGATGGCGCGTGCGAGCTTGTCGTCGCTTTCGGCCTGCACTTTCAGACTGTGACCGTTCATGTCAACGATCATCGGATTCGCCTTGGTATAGGCGGAGGAGCCTGCGTAGAGGGCGGAGACGATCGGATTTCCTCCGTCGTCCTTCGAATGTGCTTCCGTCGCGCTCGCCACAAAGTCCTTCGTCAGGGTCTTCGTCTTCTTGATCTCCGTCGACGGCAGAGGCTCGGGAACGGGCGTATAGACATAGTCCGCCTGTCCCGTCGTCTTGTTAAAGGTCAGCCCGTCCGCCTTTGTAAAGGTGCGGGCGGCGGAGGATGTCGTAAGCCCCTCGCCAACTTTGACTTTCAGGGCGAGATTGTCCTCCTTTGTGATGGCGCCCTCATAGTAGAGCTTGTTCGCAAGCATCTTGACGACACGCGAGGTGAGGTTCTTCTCAACCGCTCCTGCGGAGATCGTCCAATCCCATTTCCCATTCGAGGCGGTATGCAGTGTGATCTCACTGCCTCTTTCCGCCTTCTTGACATGTACGTCGGCGCCGTTCACGGTGACGTGCTTCACGTCGGTATCCGTGTCCGCATCATGCGTTGTCGTGACCGTGTTTCCATAGAGGAAATAGCCCTTGCCGCCGAACTGGTCGATATTGAGTTTGTCTGTCGCAGCCGTTCCTCTCATATCAAAGACATTGCGTCCCTCGCTGGAAGATGCTGCAAGATTCTTTACATGGCTTGTGCCCGTGAGTTTCCAGAGAGAGCCGGTGTAAAGCAGGTTCATGTTCAGGTTGGAATTTGCTCCCGTTTTTCCTGTCCACGTTGCATTGCTGCCCATCCAGAGGTTGACCGTGCCGTCGTTGCTCTCCGCATAGTCTCCCGTCCACGAGGAGTCTGCGGTATTGAGTCCGAGGTTCACGATGCCTTTGCCTTTGCCGCTCATAGAGCCGCTCGTGCTGATGTTGCCCACGAGGACGGTCTTGTTCGTCTTTGCCCCCATCGCTTGACCGGCGCCGTTCTCGACCGTATTGACATAGACTCTGCCGTCATTCGTGGACGTAAATTCTCCATAGGCGCGGATGGCGTACTGGGCGCCGCCTGTCGCCTTGATCGTGCCGCCTGCGACGCGGATGTCGGAGGCGACGGCGCTCAGACCCTCGTTGCTCTTTACCCCGTCTGCCTCGATGTCAACCTGCCCGTTCAAGGTAATGGAGGAGCGTGCACCAGCCGCACCGTTCATCGTCTTGACGACCGCGCCGTTTGCCTTGTTCGCGGCTTCGGTGCGCAGACGGATGGTCTTGCCCTCCTTGGCATTGATCGTGATCTTGCCGCCGTTCGCAAAGAGTGCAGCGTCCATGCCCGTGCCGACACTGTTCACGGAGAGATCGCCTGCGTTGTCAATGACAATCTCGCTGCCGTCGCCGATGGCGCTGATGCCCGTCGTATGGCTTGTGGCATTGATGTGCACGGCGAGGTCGTGCCCCTTCATGTTGATCTTCAGCGGATTTGTCGTGTTCGTATTGGAAATCGCGGCGTTGATGTTGGGCGTCGATGGCCCGCCGGCGATGGATGCACCGCCCGTCGTGATCGTCGTCTTGTCCTGCGTGAAGACATAGCGTCCGTCCGTCTTGCGTACGCCGTCGGCCGCATACTCCGTATCGGCATTCGTGTTCGTAATCGGCGTGGCAAAGGCGGTCTTCGTCTGATCCTGGTAGACGGGCGCTGTCGCGCTGTATACGCCGCGATGATCCGTGCCAAACGCGATGTAGCCGAACCCGTTTGTGACCTGCGCACTCGAAGCGGTCAGCCCCTCGAGCACCTTGACCGTGCCGCTGAGGTTGTGGCTGTCCTCGCTGTCCATATAGTAGAGCTTCCTTGCGAGTGCCTTCATGACATCCGTGAGATTGCCGGCATTGACGCCCGTATGTTCGGTAATCATCGTGGCGTGGCTGCCCGCCGCCGCCTTTTCGATCTTTACATTACCGCCCTTGAGTGCGGCAGGGGAAGCGGCATCGTGTTCGAAGAAGAAATTTGTATGTCCTTCGTAGTTCTTGACCGTGAGGTCTTTGTCCTCGCGCATGTAGACATTGCCCGCATGTGCGGCCGCCGCGCCGCCCGTGAGCTTCGTGAGCTTGCTGGCGTACAGCCCCGAGCGTTTGCCGTAGTTCTCGTTGGTCCACGTGGCGCCATTGGCGAGCCAGAGATTCAGTGTTCCGTCTTTCACGCGCAGAGTGCCGTGCAGCTTGGAGTCCGCCGTCGTCAAAGCGAGATTCGTCACAGCTTCAAAGCCGTCTGTCAGGACGTTGCCCTGAATATCGACCTTGTTGGCGCCCAAGATTCCCGCTTCGTCAATATTCACATAGAGCTTCGATTTGAGACCCTTGTTGCGAATGGCTCTGTGATTCTCCGTGCTCTTCTCTTGGCGGATCGTCAGTCCTTCAAGGATCGTCGTTCCCCTCGAACTTGTCTCAATACCGGTAACCTCATCGTCCTCGTCGGTTCCGCCGCTGATGTCGATGTTCGTCTGCCCCTTGATTCGCAGAAGACCGTTTCCCGTATTATAAATACCATAGGTTCTTCCTGTACCTTTGATATCGAGATTGAGTGTCCCCGCTTGGATGTTCACGGCTCCCGAGTCCGCGCTTCCAGTAAAGCCCGTGCCGTAATGGTAGATACCCGTGAGGAATCCCGGTTCCGTCAATTTCGCCTCGATATTCAAGCGCTTGCCCACGGCATTGATCGTCACGGGGTTTTTATCACCGTAGATCGCACCGTTATACTTCTTGGATTTGATCGTCGTGTCCTTGGTAAAGGTGTAGACGCCCGTCGATTTCTCCACCTTTTCATTGACATATTCCGCGACGTCGCCCGAGGTGATCTGACTCGTAAACTCCGTCTTCTGCTGCTCGTTCGCGGGCTGGGACGGCGTGGCGTTCGGATCATACGAACCCTGCCCGTCAGCATCCTTGAAGAGAATGTCGCCCGCCCATTTTGCCGACGACGAAGTAAGCCCTTCGTTGACTTCAACGGTGCCTTTGAGTTGGCGCTTGCCAGTCTTATAGTCTGTATATGTCAGCTTGTTTGCAAGGGCGTTCAGCACATTTTTGATGTTGCCGTCGTTGATATTGGCACTGGGATTCGTGCTCAGTGTGACATGCGAATTGTCTTCTGCCTTTGTGATCGTGACCGTGCCGCCCTTGATCGTCGTCGGCGTCGCCGCATCATGATCGAAGATGAAGCGCGTATGACCGCTGTAGTTGTCGATGAGGATGTTCTTTGCGCCCTGCCGCACGACGCCCGCATGCGCGGGGGAGTCTCCGCCCGTGAACTTCGTCAGATGAGATGCTGTGAAGCCGGCAGCGTCTACCAGCTTGCCGGACTGCACTTCGTGCGTCCATGTCGCGCCGTTTGAAAGGGTGAGATTCGTATTGCTTGCACCGACCTTATGGATCGCGCCTTTCCATGAGGAAGCGTCTGTCGTAAAGGAGGCGTCGATGTTCCCTGCATGTGTATTGTCGCCTGCCTGCATATTGCCTTCAACAACAAGATTGCGGTTCTTGCCTTTATTGAGCGTGACAGTTCCTGTTGTCGCGTGAACCGCCCAATATTGATTTGTAGGCGCAGTCGCCTTTTTGGCAATGATCTTTCCGCCGCCAATGTTGATCTTGGTATTGGGGCTGCCGCTGGACATCCCATAGACGGCTGCACCGCTGACACCCGAAATGTTGACAGTGTCTACATCGACTTCAGCACTGTCTCCCGCGCCAATGCCGTAGGCAGTCAGACCGATGGCAGAACCGTCGCTGCCGACAACCTCCTTGATCGTCAGGTCCTTCAGCTTGATCTTGGCGTATTTTCCTGCATAGACGCCGTGCGCATTCGGGCCGGCTGCTACAATGGATTTGATTTCCACCGGCGCTTCGATGTTGATGTTTGCACGCTGATCCGCATAGATGCCATCGACTATTCTGCTGGGTTTCGCGTGCTTTGCGCTGATGACGACCTTGCCGTCAACTTGCGTATCCTTGATTGTCAGGGCATGTGCCGGATTGGGGACAGTTTCCTTGCCTGCATAGATCGCAGCGATATAATGGTTGTCCGTCGCTGCCGATGTCATGCCCAAAGTGAGCGTATGTCCTTTCAAATCAACCGTAAGCCCCGTCGTCTTGTTGCCGGCACCATCTTTGTCATAATTTGCAAGCACGGACCACTTATTGCCGAATCCTTTGATTACATTCTCGTGTGTCAGATCCCGCATTTCGTTGCCCGCCAATGTATACGTCCCCGCCGTAGCTTCCGCGGCTGTCAGCGGCGTCGTCTTTGCCGTAGGCGCCGGATTATAGATTCCCTTCCCGGCACCGTTAAAGGCAATATCTCCCGTTGCAGACGGCGCAATAAGTCCCTCGCCAAGTTCCAGCCTGCCTGTAAGAAGTCCTTCCGAAGGCCTCCTGTACATCAGTTTGTTCGCCAATGCTTCAAACAAAGCATTGGTCTGCGCACCTGCCGTCTGGGCGGTACGAAGCGTCAGCACGCTGCCTGTCTGCGCCTTGTCGACGATGATGTCGCCGCCATTGACGGTGTTCCCCGTACTCTTATAGACAGCGAGTGCATGGCCGCTGTAGTTGTCGATATTGAGCGCGTCCGCATCCTTCTGATAGATGACGCCGCGCGCTGTTGATGATGTGCCGCCGAAGAAGTTCGTGATACGGCTCTTGCCTATGTATTTGCCGCCTGTAACCGTGCCCGCGCCCTTGTCCTCATCGTCCTGATAGTAGCGTGCATTGCGCCCTTCGTTGATCCATGTCGCCCCGTTTTGCAGATAGAGATTCGCCGTGCCGCCGTTGTCGACGAGGCCGTGCAGATAGGATTTATTTGTCAGCAGGGCGACGTTCAGCCTGCCCGTGGAGAGAGCAAACAGATCGCCATCGAGCTTCACGTCGGCGATGTGAATACCGGTCTTGCCGTTGCCGGGCGTCTGACCGTTCTCGCCCATATTCATGTTGATCGCGCCCTTGTAGGCGGCGAGGGCGTAGTAGCTGTATTTCATTCCTGCGGGCACCTGGATGGAGCCGCCGCCTGCGATCGTGACCTTGCTGTCCTTCGCATTCGTCGTCACGCCGTTGCCGTAGACGGTCATATCCGCATCGCCGCCTACGGTCACACTGCTCTTTTCGACCTGCGTGAGTATGCCGGCGTTATTGAAGCGCGAGAATACATTCTCGCGGTTTATGGGAATGCCCCATTGGTCGGTCGATGCCCCCGCGATCTTCAAATCCTTGGCAATCCTGATGGAAGACTCTTTTTTCGCCTCGTAAGATTTTTCGCCGAGACGGTCGCTCTTCTGTACGGCGACGCCGTTGCCGCCGAGACCGCCTGTCATCGAGATGTTAACGGGCGCGTTGATCGTGATGCCGGACGCCGCATTTTTCGCTGCATCGAGCTGAATGGCGTTCGTCAGCGTATTGCCGTTCGCAAAGCCTTTGGTGATGATGTTGACTTCACTGGCATTCACCGTGACATTCTTGCCGTTTCCTGCATAGATGCCCGTCGGATTCCCGATGGTGTTCTCAACCTGGAGGTTCAGCTTATGTCCTGCGGCATTGATGTCAATATTGCCGTCCGCCGCGTAGATGGCGGCGAGGACGTTTGTCGTCTTGTTTCCGATCTTGTCCTTGCCGATGTTGATCAGCGTATCGCCGCCGTATGTCTGCGTGCCTGTCACACTGTCGGCATTGCCGCCCGTCTTCCATACGGCGTTCGGGTTCGGCGCGGGCGCCGCCGTCCCTCCGCCAAGCTCCGCCGGCACGGCGAGCACGACGGAGGCGGTATTGCCGTATACCCAGTCCGGCTCGATCATCGTGATCTTGTTGAAGCGGGCGAACGCCTTGTTGTCGGAGAAATCCTTTGCCTGCCATGTGTATTTCGCCGCATCGTCGCCGTCCGTAAGGACGCTCAGCGTATCGCCGAGTTCGAGCCAGAGGCGTTTCGTGTAGTATTCGGCATTGAGCTTGCCGAACCAGCCTTCTTGCTTCCCGACAGAAGTGATCTGTGTCCAATCAGCCGGGTCGTCCGACAGCAGGTTTGACACCGTTGTCTGATAGACCGTCGCATTGATCTGGCTGCCGCTCGGCGAGAGGTTGTACGTCATGACATACGCCGTGCCGTTCGGCAGAATCTTGAGATCGCGCATGTCCTGTCCCGTATCCGTCACGTTTTTTGGCAGCTTGACACGCCGCTGCGTCGTACTCGTCAGTTTGCCGCTTTCGTCGATCTTCGCCACGTTGATCGCCGTATGATGCGTATTTCCTGTTCCGTTGTAGTGCTGATAGCCGCCGATGCAGGAGACGAGGATGTGGTCGTTAAACTTGTTCAGTCGTCCCTGGTCGATGTTGCGGCTGATACGCGTGTAGCTGCCGAACTTCAGACTGCCGTCATTCTGGATGTCATACTGCATGAGGAAGCCGTCGTCGTATGGATCATAGCCGCCAAGTGGATTGACGGACGCCGCCACATAGAGCTTGCGCCCCTCGACCAGCAGCGCCTCGCCGTGCACCATGGCTCTTTCCGGATCGCCCGTGTAAGTTTTTCCCTTTACACCGAACTGATCTTCATCGAGGTTCTTGAACGTCTCGGTGAAGTTGTAGCCGCAGTATTTCTTGATGTCAGCTTTGAGGTTGACAATCGCTCTTCTGTTCTCAATCAAATCTTCGCCCGATCGACGTACAACGCCAATCTGCCCGAGATCATATCCCGTCAGATAGATATATTCGTCGCTAGCCGCTGCCGCATGCATGTTCGGCACGGCAGTCGTCTTGCCTCTTGCCACCGCCGCCGCCGCTCCCTCGGAATTTGGATCGATTAGCAAGGTTCCTTCCAAATTCGTTGTACTGTAGGTATACTGACGCAGCAAAATCATGCTTTTGCCCTTCTGATGGAAGCCAAAGGACGCCGGGTCGCGGTTCAAGTTCTTCAGCACGCTGGCATGAGGCGTCGCATCGACATCCGTCGTCACACGCGATCCAGTGACCGCGCCCATATCGCTGTTTCCGTAGTCCGACGGCACCGCCGAGACAAGGTTGGCAGCGCTTGCCACCGATCCATAGAGCAGACCGCTGAGGACAAGTACGCTCAAGCGCAAGCGCTTCTGTTTGTTGAAATACATTTTCATTGTTCTCCCTCCTTAGAATTCATAGCGGAATGTCGCATAGTAGCTTCGTCCCTGCAGCGGATATTCAATATTGACCATGCTGGGAGCACTGCCGTATCGCTGGGAACTGTTCACCCTCAGACGCGATCCGCGGTCAAAAACGTCGTTGCAGCCGAGCGTCAAGGTCATATCCTTTTTGGGCGACCACTTAAGCCCAAGATTGACGGCAGTCCAAGCTTCCTGCGGACGATCTGAGAATTCTTTCGCTGCAGTCGGAATCACGTAATGCGTATAATATCTTGAAACATGATGCGCCTCACCAAAGAAAAGCCACTGCTCGGTCGGGCGATAAGTCAGGCGGATATTGCCCTCCCATTTGGGCTGGTATGTCGGACGCACTTCAGACCAATCATAATGCACGCCAGCAGAGGAATTCCTGCGCTGTGCACTTATATTGAGATACGTTCCTTCAAGATCGAGGTCGAACTTCTTCCAGTGGAAGTTGGTCTGCAGCTCAACGCCGTGCGCCTTGCCGCGCATATCGTTGAAATACGAGCTATAGTTGAGGCCTGCACGATAGAGGTACAGCATGCGCTCGGTATCGCGCCAAAAGTAAGTGAGCGTCGTCCGATTGTCGCCGCCAAGAGCCTTTCCATTCCAGATGGCGGAAAGGTCGAACTGCTTGCCGTACTCCGGCTGGGGGAACTTCGCGCCGCTTCCCTTGTAGTCCATCGGCGCTGGAAGGATGCCTGCGCCGTCGCCCGCGATCTCATACATGTTGAGCAGACGGAAATAGGTGCCGCCCGTCATGCGCATGGAGAAATTGGGAGTGAACTCCTTCTTGAGCGCCAACTGCCACGTCACTTTCGAGTCGACCTGACTGTCCTTGGGATGAATCCAACGATATGTTTTCAGAGGATTGAATCGACCAAATTGGCTGTAGCCAACAATCTCCGAGCGGTTGTAACGGATGGCGGGCGTCAGCTGCCATGATCGCTTCTTGTCGAGCGTAATCGTATCCTGCAGCTGCACGTTGAAGATGTTCTGATCGAACTGATTGCGCATCTGCGCCCAGAGGTTGCCGATGCCCGCCTGCACATCGTCGATGACTTCGTCGAGTCCATCGCCTTGAATTTTCATACGCTCATGCGAATAGTTCATCTGGAAGTCGAGCATATTGTTCTTGCCAAGCTCGTATGTGCCGTCGATCTGCACATTGTATTTATTCGAGCGATACTTGCTCCACTCGCGCATTGGAATCTTGATCTGTTTCCTCAGGCTGTCGTTAATATGTTCCGCGCGATAATCCTTGCTCTGATGCAGATAATCGACCATCCAGCCCCATTCATAATTCTTGCCCATATAGCGCCTTTGCACAAGAAGCTCCGAAGCGTCAATTGTCTGATGACGGCTGTCATACTTAAAAACATCGTATCGATCCACCACCAATCCTGGCTGTATCATGTCGAAATAAGAGTCCGTCGAAATCCAAAGGCTATCCGGAAGATGCCGGTTGACTTTCTTATACGTTCCCTTGATCATCCAGTCATCATTCTGCCATTTGAGCAAGAGATCGGTATTCTTGTAATCATTGTATTTACGTCGGCGCTCCGGATTTCGAGCGCTGTCTGCCAAACTCGCGTCATCGCCAAGAAGCTGTCGCTTATCATCCACATCTCTTTGCCATGCTCCGACACCATGCACAGCATCGTGTGCAGAGCGCTCAGCCTCAGTCATTGATAACAATTGGTTTAATTCTGCCTCATGCCTTAAATACGCTCGCCCATCTGGCGTATTCGCAAACCACTGATCGGCCGCATAGCTGTGATAGGGGAAGTCGCCATCTCGCTGCTCGTGGTTGAAACCAAAGAGCAAGCTGCCCGCGCCAACTGGCGCCGTGATCTCGACGGAGGCTTTCCTGCCGCCGAAAGAACTTGGCCCGATCTCCGCCGAGCCATGTGCGCCCGTCGGCTTCTTCGTCACGACGTTGATGACGCCGCCGATGAAGGTGCCGGCGAAGCGTGCAGGGATGTAGCCGCGGTAGACCTCGATGCGCTCGACGTTGCTGACGGGGATCGTCGAAATGTCGACCGCAGCGTCGCCGCCGAGGTTCGTCAGCACGCCGTCAACAAATACGCCGACCTGCGCCGCCGTAGAACCGCGCACAGTCACCGTCGTATACTGCCCCTTGCCATTGACCTCGCGCACATGGACGCCCGGCACCATCTTGAGGAAGTCGGGCAATGTCTTCTGCTCGCCCTGGAACTCCTCGGGACGGATGACGGTCACTGTACCGGGAGACAGCGTCGCCTCCCAATCGGGACGCTTCGCCTCAACGGTGATCGGCTCCGTCTCATAGTATTGCTTCCCGGCATCCGCTGCCTGCGCTTCTCCTGCCGCCTGTGGCACCTCCGCCGCGCCCGCTGTCGCCGGATAGAGCCATGCGCCTGCGGCAAGCATCGACAGGATGCCTGCGATGAGCCGTCTTTCTTTCCTTGTTGACATAATTCAGCCTCCTTGCCATCCCAAATAGTCCTATTATATTCAGAATAGATAGATAATAATTCCTATATCTTCTTGATATACCGTCTTATATATTTATCCCTCCCGAATAAAAAGACCGTCTGCACCTACAGCATAGGTTCAGACGGCCAGAATTTTTCGTAGAAAAGAAAAACGGTGCGAAAAACCGCACCGGAGATAAATCTATCTCGAAACTCATAGACGAAATCCCCTACCCATCGCTCGCAGGTACCGGCTTCAAGGAAAATCCCAAAGCCGACGGTGATGTCAAAACAGGCAGTTCTCCTGGCTCAGATTCATCGCCCTGCCAAACCTTCCCGGAAAGCTTTCCAGTGGCATTTCTTGGCGGACTCCTCTTACAGTGGCGGGACCGCTCCGGCTTCTACCGGATTCCCTATTAAGTCTTGCGACACCTGTTCCCTGTCATATTCAATTTTTATGGTTCCATTAGCATTAGTCTAATACAGTACGCGCCGTTTGTCAACGATTCTTTTTGTGTATAGTTGGCGTTGGAAGATTGCAAGTTTATTGTCACATCGTTCTGCCAAACTCTAGAAATCACTGATAAGATGGTAATTTAGTGAGAAACCCGTGTTGCCCACAATATCATAGCGATCATAGCATCATCGCTATTTGGCAATACTTTTTCGTATCCGCTTCACCTCTACCCTTCTCATCACTCTTAAGCACCTCTAATACTTTGGAAATATTAGGACTCCCATTCACACCTCTTATCGGCGTTCCTCCTGCCTTTATAAAGTATGGATTTGCCTCAGCCGAAACCTCCGGCTGAGCAAAATCGATGACAAACAACGGGCAATGAACCCTCAGGGCTTCTTTCCCTGCTGAGAAAGTACCTCCACTTTTCCCTGATTCAACAAGAATCATCGCTCTCGATAAACCTATAATGATACTATTTCGCCGCATGGCATTTCCTGAATTCCAGACCGTATTTGGCATAAACTGAGAAACATATAAACAATTATCATCACTTATATATTCTCGTATTTCCCTTTTTTTCCGATACTTTAAAATGCCTTCAGCCAAAACGCAAATAGTTCTCCCTCCATTTTTCAAAGCTGCTTTATGAACCGACATATCCGTCCCTTTTGCATACCCACTTACAACTGTAATATTTTGGGCAACAAGTTGCTCAGCACACTCACTCGCTATACCAAGCCCTTTTTCAGAAGTTTTTCTTGAACCGCAAAACCCCACGGCCAGAGTATTGAGTAAATCTATATTTCCTGAAGCAAATAATATCGGAGGGCATTTCGCTCCCAGCATTTTCTTTAAATATTCAGGATACTTCCGATCATTCTCAGAAAGAATATCTATACCGTTATCATTCAATTCATTATACAAAGTCTCCGCTTGCCCACTCTGTAAACCTATATTTTCTCTCACCGCATCTCGTACATTGATTTTTCTTAGCAGCATCCGGTCATGTATCAGATCGTACCATGAGCAGCCACATTCACGTAAAAGAGAAATCGCTTTCTTGATAGCGACTTCACCCACGCCTTTCGACAAAGCAAATTGCAACATATATTTATCAATCATTTATTCCCACCATCCTTCAAGGCTTTAACCGCAGTGACCGCCACAATAGTTTTTGCATTATATCGGTTTTTCAGAAATTCCGCAAAACACCAAATCGATGCACCAGATTGATATAAATCATCAATAATGCAGATATTTTTTTCATAAAAAGCTTGCGGCACAAGTAAGTTTTGATTTTGACAGCAAAATATATTTTTCCAAATCTTAATTTTGTCTTCAACAAACTGCTCTTTCATCTGCGGCTTATCCTGCAACAAAGTCACGCCTCTAAAAGAGACTCCCATCGTTTCAGCTGCACGTTTAGCCAAATCCCAAGCCAACCGATCTTGCTTTTCCTTCACTGCAGGAATCGTTGTAAAAATAAAATGATTCCACGAAAACGGCATACAATACAAACAATCCAAAATAATTTCATTCAGCATCTCATTATATTTAGACACCTCGTATGATTCAAACGAACATATAGGAAATCTGTACTTCATTTGATACTCAGCATTTCCTATCGGTGTACGCGTCCTTGTCTCAACATCGAAATTCCAATCTCCAGCAATACAATAATCAACTTCATCGCCATGGAAAAAATCCTTTATATTTTTATTAAGCCCCAGCCATAGATGCCTATTCGAACGCATCGCCCAATTTTGGATTCCATCTACAGTTTCCTTCTCATAGATATCATTAGAAAGAGAGGCGATATATATATCGTCGTAATTTGGGGAACGATTCCAATACAATCCGGAAAAAGGCATTAAATCTAAAAGATTTCTAACCATAGCATTCGCACAAATTTTTACAAGCTTTTCCTCAATAAAAATCTTCATCCAGAATTTACTTCTATCTCTTCTATATTCGCACATATAATCCCCCTCTTTTTATCATTATAGCATTAAAGCCTTCTCCCAGCCAGTAAAATATCTAGTCAAATTTCCTATCGTAGAGCAGCGCCGCGATCAGGACGACGAAGCATGAGCCGGCATTATGCACGAGCGCGCCCGTCGTAGGGTTGAGCTTCTGCATGAGTGACAGGACGATGGCGGCAAAATTGATGCACATGGAAAGCGTGATGCTGAGCTTGATCGTCGTCGCCGTGGCATTGGCGAGGCGCTTGAGGTAGGGCGCTTGCGCAATATCGTCGCGCATCAGGGCGATGTCGGCGGCCTCGACGGCGATGTCGCTGCCCATGGCGCCCATCGCCGCGCTGACATCGGCGCACTTCAAGGCAGGTGCGTCGTTCACGCCGTCGCCGATCATCAGAATCTTGCACCCCTTTTCCTGCAGTTTCTTGACGTGTGCAACCTTATCTTCAGGCAGAAGCTCCGCATGGATCTCGTCGATCCCGACTTGATGTGCAAAGTAGGCGGCGGCTTCCTCGTTGTCCCCCGTCAGGAGCACGGTGCGCACATCCATAGCGTGCAGACGCCCGACCATCGCCTTCGCCTCCGGGCGCAAAGTATCGGAAAGGGCGAGCGCACCGATGCACCGCTCCTCTTCCGCTGCGAGCACGAGCGCCTTGCCTTCGGCACGCAGACGCTCCAAAGCTTCACGCATCGGCGCTTCCAACATGATGCCGTTTTCCGCTAGATAGCCCTCGCTGCCGCATAAGAGTTTTCGCCCTGCGACCTTTGCCGAGACGCCCCTGCCCG
>ERZ773005.601-NODE-601-length-25812-cov-14.782894_pt1 | contig 25812 bp, 16 predicted proteins | sample MGYA00580666_ERZ773005 | MGnify/ENA primary metagenome ERZ773005 (study PRJEB29015, sample SAMEA2737999) | human oral metagenome | biome: human oral; feature: human-associated habitat; material: dental | place: China | collected 2061 ...
CGATGGCGTGCTAGGGATAGCTGATGGCTTGTCCACGTCGTTCCGTCGACGGTGGCCGTGCCGCGGGCTCCGGTGTCGCAGAACCCGAGCGAGGCATACAACCGCCGCGCGGGCGTGTTGTGTTCAAACACCCCCAGGGTGATCTCGTAGATGCCGGGTTGAGCGCAGACCCGGGCCAGGAGCGCCGTGACCGTCGCTCGCCCGAGGCCGCGGCCGCGGCGCCGGGGGGCGACCAGGATGCGCCCAATGCGTATCCGGCCTGGGCCCGCAGAGCGGTATGCGGCGGTGGACACCAGATCGGTGGCATGCCAGAAGGTGAGCACCGTCCACCCGTCTGCGGTGGTGGACAGCAGATCCGCCCCGGTCAGCGGCCAGGTCAGCGCGGTGCCGGCGAACAGGGTCACCTCGGTTTGACTGGGCAGCCAGCCCGCAATCTGGTTGGTGGCTTCGAGATCTGCCGGGCGTATCGAAAGCTCCATGGTCCAATCCTGTCAGCCGGACCGGGGAGCCCGTTTCCCCTTCCCGGCGGTGGCCCGCCGCCGGCCGTGCCGGATGCGCGTGAGCAGGCGTCCGCGGCGGTCATCCGGCCCGGGCGGTGAGCGCGACCCACCGGCATTCGACTCCGCGTGCGGGCCCTGCTGCGCTGGATTTGCAATCGGATCCCCGATTTGGTTCTGCCAGATCGCAAGGGCGGGGCTCGAACCTTCTGCAGGGCTGCCGCTCGGCCGCGAATTTCGGTGTCGACCTATGGCGTGTCTCGCTAGTAGGCTCGGCAGCTTCGTTCCCAAGGCAAACACGCCGATCAGACGGTTGGAGCGTGGGGCCTATGCGGTTTTCGGGAGGTCCCATCGAGTTGCTCCGATCGACGATTTTGGCCCCTTGATGCGGACTGTCGAGACGGTCCAGACCCTTTCTCACAGTCGCCGAGAGGACGCGCCGGTGGCCGGTGCGGGTGCCCAGGGATTTGCGGAGAAGTACGGCATTCACCGGGACACCGTGTTTGCGCACCTCTGTCGGCGCGAGATCCTATGCCGTCGCCCAGGGTTCAATGACGACGAGCAGGTCGAGACCATCCGGCTGGCAGGGGTGGGCATGGCCATGCAGGCGATTGGTCGTCACATAGGTGTGGGCCGCAGAGCAGTGCGCGGCACGCTGTCTCGACTGATGCGCTGTCTTTGATGATTCCCCTGGGGTCGGCTACACGATAGAAGAGCTTTTCGATCGGGGCTGTGTGGGTATTCGGCAGATCGAGATACCCGAGGCAAAAGGGTAGTTAAGATCCGAGAAGTCGTCTGATTGCAGAATACCTCGGACGGCATGTCAAGGTCGCTTGGGAGCTCGGCTACGCCACACTAAGTGGTACCGAGTCGGGTCGAGCGCAAGGATGTGGCAGCAGCTATGGCAGATGTTGAGTCGAGCAACGCCGTCGAACTGCTGCGGTACTTCCACAAGACGCTCGGCGCTCGTTTCGCCGATTTGCGAGACTATCGCGACTCATCGACCAAGCACCATTCGCCAGTTTTCGCGCTTGAGCACAACCTCGAGTCGGGCGATCTTGACCTGCTGAAGGATGCCGTTCGCGCAGCGGTGCGGGCGGGTCTCGGTGCGCGCCATCGAGCCTGGTGGTTGCCGTTTGTCGTGTATGCGGCCGAGTCAGGGTACGACTACGTGGGCGATGAGTACTGGCACACTTTCGAGCAGTCCACGCCAGGCTGGCGCTGCGAGCAGCGGCATTGGATTAAGAAATGGTTCCAGAAGTTTGCTGAAGAATACGGCGGAGCTGTGCCGATCGGTGCCTTTGCTAGCGTCTTCACGATTATAGCGTGGCCGATCACTCACGCTGTGCTGCCGATTTACTTGCAGCGCAACCTCGCCCAGTTGTTGTTTGAATTCAGTGGCGCACTGACTTCCGAACTTCTTAATGACCCGGACGCGCTCGGCATTCGGCTCGCGTGGAGAGCATCAAACTACAACTACACCGAGCGCTTCCGCATTTTCTGCGAGAACACGGCACTGGTCGGACAAGTAGCCGCCGCGCTGCTCTCCGGCGACAACGAGCCGACGCCACATCTGACCGGTCCCACTCTGGCCCGCATCGTCGAGGGGCTCTCGGGCGAGCAGCAGGCTCGACGCTGGTTGAAGTCGGCCCGAGCGTCGGCGAGTCGCGTGCGTGGCTTCCGGTTGGGAGGGTTGGCAGGTACTGCCGGAACGAACGCCAAGCGCCTGCCTCGGACCACCGATCCCCGCCTTATTCTGCGCTACGACGGTGAGTGGAACGCTTTCGCCGAACTGCCTGATCTGACCGTGCTCGGTGCGGGCTTGCCAGAGGTTTACCGCCAGTTGCGGGTGTCGCGTGCCGCGGTGAATGGCGGTGGCCGTTCTATCCCACCGAGCGGTCTGCTCTATGCGGGCCAGGAAGTGCATCTCGCGCGGTGGCCCCGATCCGACGCTCCCTTCCTCCAACTGGAACGGGGAGACGACGAGACCAACCGCATTCTGTCCGACCAGTGTGTCATTACGAAGGGACCTTGGTGGGTTTTCCGTCGCCAAGGAACCGGCCTGGCCATCGAGGTCAAGGGCAAGTTCGTCCGCCCTGGCCACCTGTACGTGCTCGTCGGGGCCGACTGCCTTGGTACGCCGGCGGTACCGTGGTGCACTGAGACTGCGATGGGCGTGCAGGGCGTCAAGGGGTACGAACTCATGGTGCCGTCGCAACTCAACGAGAGCGAGGAGTCTGCCCTTGTTGCGGCCGGCCTTTCGGTTGTATCGCACGTAATAATTCGGCCGGTGGGCATTGTCGCCAGCGCTTGGGACGGTGAAGGGGAAGTGGAGTGGCTGACAGGGGAGCCAGCCATGCTCGGTATCCGCTCCGATTTAATGCCCCAGCGGGCCCGGCTGATGGTCGATGGGACGGTCTACTTTCTGGAGTGGACACTTGGCGAGCCGGAATTGCTGTTCACGCTCGAAGGACTTGCGGTCGGTACCCACGAACTCGGCGTTGCTCTCCTCGGCGATGGAGATCGTCATCTGGCGTCCGGGTCACTGGTGATCACTGTTCGCGATCCCCAAGTTCGTCCTGAGGGCGCCGCAGTGGGTGAGGGGATTCGCATGCTGGTCGTTCCCGCTCGTCCCACGCTGGCGGAGTTGTGGGATAACCGCGCCGTCGTCAATATCGATGGCCCACCCGACACGGAGGTGGAACTTCGGGTCTCACTCCTCGATGGCCAGGGCGTAGTGCTGGCGGAACTACGCCGCACCGTGTGGCTGCCGCTCGGTGAGGCCGACTGGCGGGCGACGACTAAGTCTGTGCGCGCCGACCAGCGCTTCAGCGATGCCTACGATGGGTCTGAATCCTGCACGCTGACCGTTGCACGCGATGGCGTCGGGTTCGCCACGCTGACCTGTGAGCGCGGCTTCCAACCCCTGCGGTGGCGCTTCTCACGCACCCATGGCGGCGAGGTGGTCGCCACGCTCATCGACCGAACGAATGGGGGCAGCACGACTGTGGACTTCTACGACGTCGAGGCACCACTCACGGCAGTGCAGATGGACTCGACCGAGCCGTTCACAGTTTCTCCGCGCGGCGGGCTGGCCATCGCCCGAGCGGGTAATGCAGTAGCCGCGGCAATCCTGCCGACCAACCCTAGCGCTCTGATGCACATGCCGCCGAACCCGGTCATCATGTCGCAGTCCAATTCCGTCCGGGAGGTGCTGCGCCTAGCTGAGGGTCACCGGCGTTGGATCGAAGCAGAACTCCCGGCAGACCCGTTCGCGAAACACCAGAAACAGCACGTCATCGACGCGATCACGAGGACTATCAGTACGCTCATTAGCGGCAAGCACTGGGCCATGGTGGAGCGTGAGCTCGCTGGAGCCGAAGACGCGTGCGATTACCTTGACACCATGAAGGACGCGGTCGGTATCTCGGGTGAGCACCGTGCGTTGGCCATAACCATCGCACACAGCCTTTACAAGTGGCTCAAGCCCGAGGACTTGCTGCGGGGTTTCTATGAGGTCATCACCCCGCACTTGGCCAGTCACGACATCACGGAGAGGCCCGACGCGCCGCGCTTCCTCCTGACGCTTGCTGGGCAACCTGGCTACATCATCACCGACTGGGAACCCCGGGAGGCGTCCTACCTCTTGGAGCGAGTGCTGAAGTCGCCGGTTCTTTACCGTGCTGCCCGCTTCGCAGTACTCGGCACACGCGCCTTCAACGACGCCGAAGACGTGGAACGGGGATTCTGATGAAACTCACCAAACTGAGAACCGACGACGCGGCAGTGCTTGCAGTGAAGACACTCGGACTCGATGCTAGTGCGATCGATCTTGTATCAGCAGAGGGGATCGCTGCGTCGCTTCGTCGGGCAGCGTCATTCATGTGCCCTACCAGTCCGAGACGGGTCGTCGACGCGGTGTTAGAAGCTATCAAGCCCATTCGCCAAAGTGGCCTCACTCGGGAGGCAATCTCCGACGTGCTCGACCAACTCGTTGCGTCAGGGGATCTGCTCGAGTTGCGTCAGGAGAGCGGTCGATCAACACGTCTGCTGTACCTGGCCCCGCCGTCCTACATTGAGCGCGTTCCGGGTACCTACCTGCTCATGGGAGTGCGGCCTTTCGGAGTACCACTCATCGGGGACGAACTGGCCGAGGCCATTGAGTACGAGGGACACACACGGACCCTGACACTCGACCCCTGCGGGGCAGAAGATGAGTTACGCTCGCGAGGGCTCCATCGAGTACGGAAGGATTGTTGGGTGTCCAGCCCGAGAGCGGAGAAGCCAGCCGAACTCATCAAGCGGCACCGGGCGCTCCTAGACGTGGCAGCCGAAGCGGGCCAACTCGACAACCTAGAACTACTTGACCCCGCATCCGAGGTCCGTTTCTACCGAGGTCGGTGGCGGTCACCCTATAAGAATGATACCGGTGACTTTGTGGCCCGCAAGCCACAGGAATACGGAGCACACCTGTGGTGTCTTGTACGCTTCCAATCCGGTGAACCGCAGCGGCTCCTTGAGTTTCCGGTGAGTGACCCGGTCGTGCCGGGGCGGGACGAGGCTTGGCGCTACCAGGCTGCTGTTGACGCCCTGAACCGCACGGCTCAGCAGTTCCGCCTGCGCCGTGGAATCAACTTGCCGACTGCTGACATGACCATCGATTTCTTCTCTCCGTTGCCCGGCTTCGCGGAGCGCTACGTGCAGTTCACGGGATTGGCGCTGGACAAAAACCCAGGAGCACTGTACTCGTTCCGACTGCCCACGGAAGCAGTTCACGATGTGAAGAATTTCCTGAATAAAATGCTTTGGATGATTAATGAGGAGGACAGCCGTGACGGATGAAGCGCCCACGATCGCGGAAACGATCGACGAGATCCAGGCCGCTCTGCGAGACTACATTGAAGCGACGTACCACGTCAGCCACCCGACGGTCATCGAGCAGCGCCGCCAACTCCTGATGACCGAGGGCGTACTATTCAAGGCACCATACATCGAGAGCACGCCACGCTACCAGGCTAATCGTCGGTTCGCCGATCTTGACCTCGATCCGCAGGTGCAGGTGCTCTTCGGGCCGCTTACCCAAGACATGGGCGATCTTAAGCGGCTGCTTTATGACCCGCCATATACCCACCAGGCAGAGGCGCTGGAGTGGACGTCGCGGGATGGCAAGAGTTTGGCGATCACGACCGGTACGGGATCAGGAAAGACGGAGTCATTCTTGTTGCCTATGTTGGCGAAGCTGGCGATGGAGGCCGCGCACGAACCATCCTCGTTCGCGGTGCCAGCCGTCCGTGCCCTGATCCTCTATCCGATGAATGCGCTGGTGAACGATCAGCTTGGCCGGCTGCGCTTGCTGCTCGGAGATCCGCGAGTCACCACCCAGTTTGACGCGTGGGCTGGTCGGCCGGCGCGATTCGCTCGCTACACGAGTCGCACACTGTACCCGGGTGTGCGGACGGTCAAGAAGGATCAGCAGCGACTTGGTTCCATTGAAGACTTCTACCTGCTGCTCATCGACCAAGCCGCTGATCCCACTTCCCCGAGACACAGCCAAGCTAAGGCGCTGAAGGAGAAACTGCAGGAACTAGGGAAGTGGCCCGCCAAACCAGATCTCAAGGCTTGGTTCGGACCGCCGGGAAGCCGTTGGTGGGACGCTAGGACCGGCGAGTTCGTTCGGGCGGTGACCCGCCCCGAAGACCCAGAGCTGCTCACGCGGCACGAAGTCCTGGCAGCACCGCCCGATGTGCTCATCACCAACTACTCGATGCTGGAGTACATGTTGATGCGGCCGCTGGAGCGACCGGTTTTCGACCATACCCGTCAATGGCTGGCCAACAATCCCAAGGAGAAGTTCCTCTTGGTTGTCGACGAGGCACACCTCTACCGGGGGGCGGCCGGAGCAGAGGTGGCGCTGTTGCTCCGACGCCTGCGTTCGCGGCTCGGGATCGCGCCCGAACGCCTGCAGGTCATTACCACGAGCGCCAGCTTTACCTCAGCCGAATATGCCCGCTCGTTCGCGGCGCAACTGACTGGTAAGGACCCCGATGATTTCCAAACCGTGATCAGCAAGTGGGCGCTTCGCGACGGTGCTGCGACTGGCTCGACGAATGACGCGGCGTTGTTGGCCGCCGTGCCGCTAGAGGACTTCTACGTGGCAGAGACAGATGTCCAACGAGTTGCGGCCGTTTCCAGCCTCCTCGATGCGCGGGGTGTCTCGGATCGTGATCGCAGCGCTGGCTCCCTCCTAGTTGAGGCACTCGGCTCATACGGGCCGATGAACCTGCTCGTCAACGAGACCATGCGGAAGGCCCAACCAGTCAACGAACTCGGCAAGGTCATTTTTCCAGAGGTCGAGCCGCTGCTTGCTGACAAGGCTGTGACGACGCTGGTCGCGCTGGGGAGCGCAGCTCGACGGACACCGGACGAGACCGGTCTGCTGCCGTGCCGCGTCCACGCCTTCTTCCGGGGACTGCCGGGCCTCTGGGCATGCCTCGATCCGGAGTGCGAAGCGGTGGATCGCAGCAACCTGCCGCCGGGGCTCGGACCTATCGGGAAGCTCTACGCTCAGCCCCAAAACACCTGCGACTGCGGTTCCCGCGTGTTTGAGTTCTACACCTGCCGTCACTGCGGCTCGGCCTACGTGCGGGCTTACACCGACAACCTGCAGGATCCGTTCTTTCTCTGGCATGAGCAGGGCGGTACTTTCCAGACCACGGCCGGGTCGATCCCCAAGTTGTCTCCACTGGATCTATTGCTTGAGAAACCATCGGCAGAGCAGGTTGCGGCAGAGCAGATTAAGGTTACTGAGATCGACCTTGTGACGGGTTGTGTCAACCCGTCGAAGGCGCCGACGCGGAGTCGCGTCGTTTTCATGCTAAAGCTTCGGAGCGGCGAGACCGTCACGAGCGATGACGATGATGACGACCAGGCTGAGGCCAATGGTGAGTTCAAACCCTGCGGAGTTTGTGGCAAGTCGGCTAGTTTCGGGCGCTCCTCCGTGCAGGATCACCAGACCAAGGGCGACCAGCCGTTCCAAGCGTTGGTAATGCGGCAGATCGAGGTGCAGCCGCCCAGCGCGCCGTATTCGGACTTTGCGCCGCTTCGCGGTCGCAAGGTGCTGGCCTTCTCAGACTCACGGCAGGTTGCCGCTCGGCTTGCACCCAACCTGCAGACCTACTCAATGCGCGACGTGATTCGTCCTCTCATCTTAAGGGGCTGGACTGACCTCGCTGCGCAGCCGGACATTGGCGCCCAACTGAGTCTGGAGCGCCTATACCTGGCCGTCATGGTGGGTGCTAAACAACTCAAGGTGCGACTGCGTCCCGAACTACGTGAAGCAGAATCGCTGTGTGCTTTACGCGACGTCGGTCAGCTCATCGACAAAGGTGCACTCACTGGAAACACTGCTGCCATGACGGAGTTGCTGATGATGACCGCACAACCACCGCAGTCCTTGCTCCGAGCAATTTATGTTGCGCTGACCGACAAGTACTATGGTCTGACATCGCTTGGGCTGGCTTCTTTGCGCGAAAAGGCCACCCTGACCGACGAGTTACTGACCCAACTGGGTCCCATCCCCGACGTTGCTATAACAAACGAGGAACGCCTCGCGCTGCTCAGACTGTGGCTGGCACAATGGTCGACTCCGACGCGGGGCATTTGGTTCTCTTCGATGACTCAGGAATGGTGGCGGCAGAAGGGTGGCGTCAAGCCGCACTCTGGCAAGTTCCGGACCATCGACCGCTGGCTCAGCACGTCGGTCGCCAAGAGATCATTCAAGAATTCATGGCTGCCGACCATCTTGCCGAAGTTTTGTGAAGCCACAGGCAGCGAGTATCGGCTGCTTGCGAGCAACGTCGCACTCGACATCGGCGGGCTTTGGGGCTACTGCGAGTGCTGTCGCTTCACCCAGCGCCCGTTCCCTGGATCGACGAAATGCGTCAACTGCGGTGAATACCGGGTTCGCACACTTGATCCTGAGGCGGATGAGGTGTTCCGGGCACGGAAGGGTTACTATCGGAAGAGTGCCGAGCGCGCTCTCGCGGCTCCAGATGGACCAATCATGAGTATCATCGCGGCGGAGCACACCGCTCAACTCAACGCCGCCCAGTCCGATGTCGTCTTCTCACGCGCTGAGGAGCACGAACTGCTTTTCCAGGACGTCGACGTCGGCATGCCCCGTCCCGGTGAGAGGGAACGAGCGGCCATCGACGTGCTGTCCTGTACGACGACGATGGAGGTCGGTATTGACATCGGTAGTCTGTCCGGGGTGGCGCTGCGGAACATGCCGCCGTCGCGGGCGAATTATCAGCAGAGGGCCGGTCGCGCCGGGCGACGTGGTAACGCTATTGCAACCGTCGTGGCGTTTGGGAGCGCCGATACTCACGATGACCACTATTTCCGAAACCCCGACCTCATGATTCGTGGTGATGTGGACGACCCGATCCTTACCTTGGACAATGGCGAGATCGCCTGGCGCCACGTCATCGCGTACCTGTTGCAGCGCTACAACCAAGACCGCCTGCCGCAGATCGCACCGGAGGATCAGCCGCAACTGTTCGAGGTTCTCGGTACCGTGCGTGGCTTCACGGGGACAACGTCACAACTCAACCGCACCGATTTCGAGCAGTGGCTAAATCAGCACCAAGCAGCACTCAGCGCCGACGTGGAATCATGGTTGCCAGCCGAGCTCAAACCCGAGGATCGTCAAACGATCCTTGATGAGTTGGTGACGAGGACGCTGAAAGAGATTGACGAGGCTCTTGGCCTTGAGGGGAACAAAACCCTGCCCATGCCTGAAGTTGGCGATGTTCCCCCGCAGGACGAAAAGGTCGAGGAGGGCGACTCCGGCGAGGACGGGGCGGAACTTCCGAGCGAGCTTCGCAGTCGGACGAACCTGCTCGACCGGCTCCTCTACAAGGGCGTCTTGCCGCGCTACGCCTTTCCAACGGATGTCGTCGCCTTCCACGTGTTCGATCGCGACAAATCGAAACCCTTCCACACCGAGTTCCGCTACGCACCTAGCCAAGGGCTGCCCATCGCTCTCAGTCAGTATGCGCCGGGCAAGATCGTCTGGATTGATAACAAGGAGTGGACGTCCGGCGCGATCTACGCTCCGATGCACAAGGAGCGCTTCCAGGCTTGGCGCGACAAGTGGCTTTACTTTGAGTGTCAGGTCTGCCACTACGCCAAGCACTTCCCACTTGACCAGGCAGAACGTGATGAGGAGCGAGACTGTCCGGCCTGTGGAGCCGTTGGCAAGTTCGGTAAGGCAATGAACTGGATGCGCCCGCCTGGCTTCGCCCACCGAGTTAGCGACGAGCCGGGCACCAGCCCTGACGATGCACCTGCCAATAGCTATGCGACTCGCGCCAAGTTGGTCGCCGAGGGCCCCGAGGAGGAGGCAGCCTGGGTTCACATCACCGATAGGCTGGAGCAGACCTATCGCCGCGACACCCTGCTGGTCACCAACACAGGACCACGAAGCGAGGGCTACACCTACTGCACGCTCTGCGGCTTGATCGAGCCGACGAAGGGCGAGACCGGCATCGTATCGGGAACCCACCCGAAGCCCTACCCAGACGAACGCGAGCCCGACTGCCAGGGATCGGCATCAACCCGGGGGCTGGTGTTGGGAACGGACTTCATCTCCGACGTGTTGTTGGTGCGCTTAAAGGTCGAGAAACCGGTCACACTGCGGCCCGAACTCCTGTCCACGCAGGTGGCTCTCCGGACGATCGCGGAGGCGCTCACCATTGCGGCTACCGGGGAACTCGACATAGATGCCAGCGAGCTTCAAGCCGAGTATCGTCCTGCGTTGACACCCGCCGGGAACCACGGCCAGGAAGCGGAAATCTACCTCTATGATACATTGGCCGGCGGGGCGGGCTTTACGCGACGCGTGCTCGGCTATGGCATCTCCATCTTCAAAAAGGCGTTGGAAAGAATGGAGAACTGCCCGGCGGACTGCGACGCATCCTGCTATTGCTGCCTGCGAAGTTTCCGCAACCGCTTCGAGCACGGATTGCTGGACCGCAAGATCGGCGCAGCACTCCTCAGGTACGTGCTCGACGGTACGATGCCGACGCTAGACGACGTCCGAGTCAGCCAGTCAATCGACAAACTCCTGGCCGACCTGCAGAGCCGAGACATCGACGGCATCCAGTTCTACAAAAACGAACCGATCACCATCGAGGGGCTAGGAACCATCATTGCCCCGATCCTGGCTAGAGGCAAAGGACGCGACCGCATCTTCTACATCCAGAGCCCGCTGACCCGCGACCAACCGCCCACGCAGGAACTCTGGAATGCGAAGGAACTCGACGGTGTCTCGGTATACCCGGTCGATGACATGGTGGTGATGCGGAACCTGCCCGTTGCTTCCCAGCAGGTGCTGCGATGGCTGACCTGACAGAGTTGCGAGTTTTGAGGTCGGCATCGTCCTCAGACGGCTATCCTCACGCCGAGAAACTTGGCGAGAACTGCGGTCTGTGCAGCGTTCGTGGAGTACTGAGCTATGGAAGCAGTACGGACAGCAGAGGCCCTGGATACGACCTCGCAAGGACAGTGATGCACGAGCACGACATCTTCTACGGGAAGGTCGGACGGGTAGCGATGTCCTCTGGCGTGCCCGGCTTTCACACTCTCGTTTGAGAGCGGTATTTGCATGCTCGGCGCACGTCGGGGGCTGATACCGACGAGGAGAATCGTTTGTCGTTGCGCTGACGAGTATTTCAGAGGTACTTGAACTAACGTGGTGGGAGTCAGGCTTTACATATGGTAGAGCGGGGTGCGGTAGACGACAACACATAGTCGTCACGCGGTAAGGGCACTCGTGCGCCATGTCGGACAGGCCGCACGAGTCGGTGCTGGCGCATGGTCTCTCGCACGCGCTCTTGTGCCGCGCGCCGCCGACCCCACCGCTCGAACCACCACTGCGCTACCGTCTCCACGGTGTCGCACGGCTTCGGGTTGAGAAGATAGCGCGGTTTTTCGTCGATGCCGAGCGCGAAGTCTCGGAGGTTTTCGACCAGTGGCACTCCGTACAGGATCCGTTCACGCCCATGCTTGAGCAATTCGTTGGCTGGCCAACCGAGTGCCGCCAGGCCGTGCCGAACCTTACGCAGCCGAGGACTGACGCCTTCACCGAAGAGGTTGTTCACGCGAACCAGGCCGCCGCTGTGTTCGGAGAGGCGCACCAACGCCTCGACTGTGGCATCGGAGAACTGCGACGTCCCAAACGAACGGGAGTGCCCCAACTCGTAGAAGCCCATCTGGGCACCTTCATAGCCACCCATCACCGAAGCCGGCCAGAAGAGCCGGTTATACTGGCTCGACCCGGTGGCATAGAGCGAGGTCGTGCCGACGAAGGCCAACCGTGCCTCACGAGTGATCGGCCGACCAGCCATCGCGGAGGCGATCTCGCTGGGACGCGAGTACTTAGCACGATAGGCGGCGAGCACAGTGGGCGATACTGCGAGCGCGCCCACCAGCTTTCCCGCTGCCAGCGCGTTGTACGGTGCTATCGCCCCACACACCGTCAGGTCGGCGATGACCGTGCCGACCCGCTCGCCACGAGCGTGTCGGACCAGCCGACTAATCTGCGTCTTTGCCTTCGGATCGGCGAGAGCTAGTCGGAGCCCCGCAGCGGTTGGATTCGGACCGAGGTAGGTGCCGAGCAGACTCTGAATCTCCAAGGTCTCGGCAAGTAGCGCTGAGCGCTTCGACCTAAACAGAGGAGTTTCAGCCCGGTCAATCCAGGCATCGATCTCGATGCTGCGCACTTCGCGGATCGGGCCGCCTCGGTGGTGTTTGGCGCGGTGGCGTTCGGCGTCGGCTTTGAGCCGAGCAACCACATCCTGGTTGGGTTCCTTCAGATCCTTTGGCTGCAACACGCCATCGCGTAGCAGATCATCGACATAAATCTCGCAGCGCTGCGTTTTAATGCGGTGAGCCAGCCACCGGGCAACTTTGGCAGTAGGATCGGCTTCGACCGACGCAACGAACTGCTTGGTGTCCCATTGCAGCCAATTATCGCGCTCCGCGATCTGAACGATGGGGCTGGAAATCGCGGCTAACCCGATGATCGTGTGATGCTCTGTTGCCGCGTCGCGGATCAAGATGGGCATGGACCTTCCAGGAATCGTTGAATAGGCGTTCGACCAAGTGTGGCGGAAGTAACGCCAGATGTCGTGCAGTTTGAAGCCGGTTAGTTCGCAGATGCTGGAACTGTCCACGATTTGCACATAGGGCTGGATCGTGTCCGTCGCGTCCGGGTCTGCTTCGAGAGCAGCGGCGAGTTCTCGGCCGTCACGCATTAGGTTGAAGATCGACACCAGACGGCTGCCGTGCTGATGGCTGCGTTCCATGCGTTGGACAAAGCGCCGGACGCTTGGCTTACGAAGTTGAGCGTCCCGCCGAAGGTGCTCCTGCCTGCGGATGCGCATCTTCTCCGTTTCCCGCGCCTCATAAACATGTGGAGGACTCAACAGCGGGCCATGCTTGTCGACTTGTACGGTCCACCCCTGATCAATGAGGTCGACGACAGTGTGAGCAGCTGCCGCCAGCCAAGGCTTGTCGTAAAGGTCTTCGAGCCCGGCAGCTGCGAACCAAAAGCTGCGGTCCAGCAGAATTTCCGGATCAGGTTGCGTGTGGGTCAGTGTCCTGCACAAGCTGGTGAATTCCTGCCATTCCGAAGTAGTGGACCCGGCCGGGAGCGTGAGGGGAACGCACTTGGCGTCTTCGTCGGTCATAGCTTTTGCAGCATCCGTCCGTATGTACTGCCCCAAACCTGCACCAAGTCGTCCAACGACTGCCCAGCTCGCTCTAACTGGATGGCGCTACGTGCGAACGATAGCAGGAACAATTCGATTGAGGTGCGAAGTTCCGCAGCTGCCTCACCCTCGATCGTCTGGAGAGGCCGGTAGAGAGCAACGAACGCGGGATGGTCAGCATTGAGCGTGAGATTGAGCGTTCGCCGCACTAGGGTTGAGCGGAACATCGCATCCATTGGAAGGACGCCCGCTTCGAGCTGGTACTTGATCGCGCCACTCCGTTCGCGTGAGGCTATCACGGGAAGATCGGGGTCGGCCGCAGCCGCGATCTGGCACGACGTTTCTGCCGCTGTTTGGAACTTAACATCTTCGAAAGCTTGACGTACTCGAGCGTTCAGGAGCCGTGCGAGAGATTCTAGTTCCGGCTCGATTGCCTCGCGTAGTCTGACGGAAGGACAGATACTTTGCTTGTTGATCGTGATTCCGAAGTGCTCATCGAGAGCGGGCTGGAACTCGATCTCGCAGCGCCACCAGTCGTCGTAATTCTCCTTACGCTTGTTGCCCATAAGGTGCCATCCGTGGGCGATCTCGCGACCGGCACGCAAGATCGAAACGCCGCCGCCTCCGACGATACCAATGCGACGCTTAGTGGCATTGTCGAGATGGTGCCAGCGTTGGACCGGCAACATGGCGAACTTCACCGTGACTACCGACGTGTCACCGTCGCTCGTGTCCAATTCGTAGAAGAGTTCATCGAACGCGAGGTGCGCTGTAGCGCCCTCGACTTTCGTCGTAAGCAGAGTTGGGTCCACTGCCTTGACTGGCGTTCCATTGATCGTAATAGTCAGTCCTGACGCAAGGAACCGTCGATATACACGCCCTAGGTCGCGGTGTAAAGAACGTTCCAGCCACGCAAGCCGTCGATACTCGATTCGGTCACACTGCATCCAACGAACGCGGCACCCGGACCTGCTTGTGCTCCGCGATCCACGGCGAGCGACCAGCGCTGGATCGGCTCCCGCCACGATGGCATCGACATCAAGCGCAACAGTATACTCGGGGCCGTAGTGACGCCACGCCGTGACCTCAACGCGCCTCGTCTGGCTTAAACTGGCGGCAGGGAGCCCCATACCGAAGCGACCGAATGAATGGCGGGCGTCAAAGCGCGATGAACCGCCGAAGCGCAGGCAAAGCTCCAATTCTGCCTTGGACATCCCAATGCCGTTGTCCTCAACTACGATCTCAGGAAGAGCGTCAGCTGAATCGCGGTTGATCGTAACGACCACATCTGTCGCTGATGCCTGCACGGAGTTGTCAACTAGCTCTGACAGAGCCGTAGCGATGCTGAGATATCCAGACTCGCGGATCGCGCGGATGAAGTTCGAGGAGACCAGAAGATCGTTGATTCGGGTGATTCGCCGGCTCATAAATCCTCCGTAATTCAGCGTCTGGATTCAGAGTAGCTGCTCGATGGCCACTTGTACACATCACAGGTCTCTAGCAGGTCTCTAGCCAGACCATCTCGTGGCTGGGCTGCGAGGCTCACGGTTGCGCGCCTGGCTTTCGACGGTTCAGTCAGGTCGAGGCTCCGACCGCTAGCGAGCACGGGCCGCACTATCGGTCGCGGTGAGCTAACGGTTATGATATAAAGTGCGGTCTTCGACACCCAAACCAGCCGTCTGGCGTGCTGTAGGTCAAAAACCATCCGGTGTCTCGATGTGATGACGGTTGGCGGCGCTAGTCGATTCGACTACATCTCCTGCCGCCACGGTCGATTCCGGCGAGAACGGCTTCAGTGAGTCGATCCCAACACCTGCAGTGTGCCGCGATACCTTCAAGGCCTGACAGGAAAGACCGGATCTCGTCTTCAGCCTGAGACGTTGCCATAGCACCATGCTTGTGCATGAGCGTCGGTTAGGTCAGGGAGACCGGGCCGATCACCATTCTTCTTGCGGTACATGATCTCGGCCTAGGCTTCGATGGGGACCCTACCAGTGGCAATTTGGGGCAACGAGTTTGAGCGACGAGGTCCATACTGACGATCCATGATCAGAACTTGAACGCGTTCCATATGAACAGGGTGACAAGCAGGTGAAGCCAGCCGGAATCTCGTGGTTAATGAGGTACGATGCACAGGCTGGTCAGGTGTAGGTACGGGACAACGAGTAGCATCGCGGGTAGACTCCATTTAAGCCTGTGGTGGGTGCGGATAGCGTCGAACAAATGTTCGTGGGCATATAGCGACGCAGGAATGCACGGATGGCGACGCTGGCGATCCAGATCAGACGGATCATGATCGGTTCTTCTCACATATGACTGGTACGTGAAGACAGTATGGAGCGCCTGGATGGGTGGCTCGATAATGAGCAGGACACACTTCACTATCCAGTGAAGGTCAGGATGCTGACACTGGAAAGCGTTCACAGGTTCAGCCCAGTGCGATCGATCTGCTAGCGACCCGGTGACTTCGACCTGAGTTGGACCTCTTTAGTGCCCTCGTTGGGGGGCGGTGAGCAGTTCGGTGGTGTCGTCGGGGATGGTGGGTTCGGCGGTGAGGTGTTGTTCACCGAGTTGGATGGTGAGGTGTTGCAGTGGGCGTAGTGCGCGGATGATTGTTTTCAGTGGCCAGCCGCTGCGGGCTTGGAGGTCGCGGGCGATCGCGAGGGCGGTGAACACGATGGTGAGGTGGGCCTCGATGGAGTCCTTGAGTCGGTGGTGGATCGGGCGGGCGGCCAGGTCGTTCTTGGGCATGCGGAATGTTTGCTCCACATGCCACAGGTCGTGGTAGCTGGCGATGACCTCGGCTGCTGGCATCACGGTGGCGGTGATGTTGGTGACGTAGCCCTTGAGCCCGATGAGGGCTTCGGCGCGGCGTGGGGAGGCCTCGTCCAGGGTCGCGTGTTGGCCGGTGGTCTTCACGAACCGGGCCTTCTTGGCGGGCTTGTCACCGTCGACGACGGCCTGGGCGCGGTTGCGTTGCAGGGTCAGGGTGCGGTTGTCCCGTGCTGCTCGCTTCGCGGAGTACGCCCAGACGGCCCGCCACGCGGTGGGGTGCTCGCCGGGATCCCACACCGGCTCGGCGCGTGTCTTCACCCGGTCTGGGTCCGGCGCGGTGGAGCGCATCGTGATCGTGTCGATGATCTGCCCGTCGGTGAACGCGGTGCCGTGCCAGCGGAAGTGTTTGGCCAGGTCGTGCGGGGCCTTGACGACGCGGGAGCCGACGATGAACCGTAACCCGGCCTCATCGATCGCTTTCAGGTTCGCCGTGGACAGCATCCCGGCGTCGGCGACGACCACCATGTCGGTCACACCGTGGCGCTGCTGGAACGCTTTGATGACCGGGATGATCGTGTGTGTTTCGGCCTTGTTGCCCTCGAAGCAGGCGATCTCCAACGGGAACCCGCTGCGGTCCACGAGCAGACCCACCACGATCTGTGGGTCGACCCGACGTTCCTTGCTGTATCCGACCTTGCGTAAGGCGTCTTCGGTGTCGGTCTCGAAATACAACGTCGTGACGTCGTACAACAGCAGGGACACGTCACCGCCATGCTCGGACCACACATGCTGGAAACACGCCTGGGCGATCTTGTCGCGATAGTCCTGGTCAGCACAGCGTTTCAGGCAGCGTTTCACCGTGGACAGGTGCACCGGCGCCAACCCGAGCTCCGCGATGACCCGCAGGCTGTCCACCTTCGAGGTCGGCTCCACCACACGCGCCAGCACCAGCTGGAAGAACGCCTCATCCTCAATCGCGTCGAACCCGAGCCGCTCCCACGAGTCACGAACCACGTCGACTAACAACTGGGAACGTTTCCCCCCGATCACCGCCACCCCCGGACGCACCCCCCGCTGCCCGGGCAGCTCAAGCATCGGCTGGTTCGCGTGCAGCCTGTCCTGCCCGATCCGCAACAGGGCCGCCAACTCGGCCTCATCATGGGCCGACCCGAGGTGCTCCAGGATCGTGCGGACCCCGCCACGCTTCTCCACGATCTGCACCGCAGTCGCCCCCGAAGCGGTCTTCACCTTCCTCAGGAACGGGCTCACCCACCCGATCCTACCGGCCCCTTAGTGCCCCGAACCCCACACCCAAACACGACTGACTACCCGCGACACCTAACCCAAACCCCGAAATCCGCTCCAGAGGTCCAACTCAGGTTCGAGGATGATTCTGGCGATGATGCGAGAGGGGTTGAGGGATTGCGCCCGACGTTGAACCTTATGGCAGGGCAGAGTCGTTATGCAGGTTCTGTAGGAATCTGAGATTATGGGTAAAAACCAGTGATTCCGTCTGAGAAGAAGATCCGGGTTGTGCTGGCTAGGTTGGTACTGTCGAGACTGCGCGTCTTAAGAGGGTCAGCGAGTAGTCCATTGACCAGTGGAAAGCGAAGTTCTTGGAGGAAAGTAAGACAGTGGGTGTTGCGGATCTCGCGTGATGAAGACTTGCTGTTGCCTACCCACTGTCATAAAGAACATCGCCAATTAACTGTTCGCCACAGGATTGCTTTCGTGGACAAGTCTAGTGGACCAAAGCAAGTCTGGCAGTTAGATTTCACCGGGTTTCAAGCGGCGGGTATAACGTATTTGGATGGAGACCCCGGGCAGAACGTATCCAGGGAACGCTGGTTTGGAACATTGAGGTACGAACGGCTTCACCTCGATGACATTCTCGACGTGATCGGACTAGCCGTCAGGATCCAGCGCTACTGGTTTGAGCACAGTTCCATGCGTCGTCATGAACACCTGTCGTAGGACCGGCCTATGAATATCCACCTCGGCTAGTTTGAGCCTGCTACCCATAAATTTGAAATCCACTAATAATTTGGCGCAGGGCACACGCCGATTGTGAAACCCGATCCATCTTCGAATAACAAGTCCAAGTCTTCACCGCCGCAGCCCTGTTGCTCTGTCGAACCATGTAGTAATCCAAGAAGTTTACGAAGGTTCTGAAAATCAGGACGTCTAGTTCTCCTCTACAGTACACTGTACCAATCAGTGAAGAATGAGAATAGGTTTGGGGTGGGCAATCATGGTGCATGAATCGCTATTTATAATACAGCCACACAACCCCCTAAGGCATGAGCACTTCAACGCTGCTGCAAGATTTAAGAAAAAGACACACAAATAGGGCATAAGCATGGAACAGTACTGATCACACCAAGAGGATGCGCTCGATTTTCTTGATAATCATGTGCATCGTGTACTTTCGGTAGGCGGCGCGGATCTGTCCCACGTGACGGTTACAGGTTCTGTTGGAGTCCAGGTTGCGTATCCTGGAAATACCCAGGCGGGCCAACTAGCGTCCAATGGTACGTGTTGTAGACTTCTTGCTGGATTGGTTGTTCAAGCTCGAAGGCGATGCGGCGGGCGGGCCACTTGTGCTTGTGTCGTCACCTTTCGATGATTATGTACCTAACTTATTCTCCAAGGTGGTGGAGGTGACGTGATGGTGACTGGAACTGTCGTGCAGGCCCTCTTCGCATTCGTCCTAGAAGAGCTTCGATCACTTAGATACGGTGGCGCGGGAGATGCACATCTGTTTGGCGATGTGAGATTGGAACCCCCACCTTGATGCGACGCATGAGGCGAAGACGTCCCATGAAAGCCAAGGATACCTTAGGCGGGAAACGGTAGTGGTCTCCTATCAAAACGAGAGCTTAGACCCCCATCTCTTGCCAGGAACCGTTACTACCCCGCTGACAGCAACGTCATGCTCCGCAACAAGTAGAGACCGTTCTTTCTCATCTCCTGGGTACTGAACGCTTAGTCTTGATCTAGAAGAGTCCTCATATCTAATTGTATCATTTCAAAACGTTTACCTTCGAGGTTGCAGTAGTCATGACTAGCTAAATGTCGATGTATCTGCGCCCAGGCCGAGTCGTGACTATGCCGGTCATCGCAACACCGAAGAATAGATCACAGGCAAAATTTTCACATTTTAACCCGTCTCGACGTAAATCTCAACAAACTTTTCGAAAAAGACTGCAAAGTGTGCTTCTCGGAACTTACCTAGTGGAATATCATATACCGTCTGTTGCGTCCAGCAGGATAGGGTTCTTGATTCTAGAGCTTATTTTGGAGGTTGAGGTTTCCCATTCTTTCCTCGTTCTGAAGTTTTTCTAGTTTGCTAAAATGGCCATAGCTGTCAAACAACCTAGACTTTTCGATGAAAATGGCGTGCGACTCTCAAATCGCGTCTTGCATTGTATTTATAGTCTTTGTTTTTCGTGAGTATAAGCATGTGCTCGTGATAATCGGTAGTTTACCGGCTCCATAGTGGCTACGATGAAGACGCTAGTATGTTTAGGGTTCTCGCCCTGATTCTGACTGACAACGAACGCTTCGGTTAGCCGGTTGTGTTTGGTTACCGATGTCTTGCAGAACTTCGGTTCAATCTCGGCAGCGAGCGAAGGACGCTAGCCTTCAAATTCGAGTCCCAGATCAAGGTCCATTGCACCTTAGAAGAATGACCAGATGACTGGTCAGCAGTTCGCAGGTGAGCGCGCTGCACTCACTTCTTGCCCTCAGAAGTAAGCCCCGTCCTGAGCTCGACCCCGTTTCAGTTGGAGCATGAGGAGAATGGTTTTGTTTTTCTCTTACAACCTGAGCGGTATCAATCCAATGGTCAGCAACTAGACTGCCGATGCGCGTAGCAGCCGGGTTTACGAACATCCGGGTGCATGGCATTGCCGGGACGGGGCTCAAACGACCTTTTCGAAACGAAACATGTAGTCCTGTTCTTCGTCGACCGGCTTAGGCCCGTGAGGATCGGGGTGCCCTGGGTGAAAGAACTCCACAATATGGAAGCCACATTTGTTGATGTAGAAGTGGATGTTTCTCTTCTCGAAGTAGGAGGTGGCCGTCTCCCAGAGCCGGACCACCGAGTAGCGCTTTTCGATCGCGCGCCACGCAGCGTAGCCCAGTCCCTTCCCCTGCGAGGATTCATCGAGGAAGAAGAAGCCGAGGCTTCCTCGCGTTCCGTCCTCGTTTAGGGAAACGACAGCCCCTCCTACGGGCTCGCCCTCATGCACGACGTGGAGGATGTCCGCCCGCGGCCCCCGGAAAGAGGCTTCGATATCGTCGTCCGACGGGATCGGCTCAGCGTCAGCGCATCCGAACTTGGCAACGACCGCTCGCGTGAAGGCCGTCTGAAGACGCGTTTTGAAGTCATCGAACTCCATACTCCTCGGCCGGACGGAACTCGATCCTCAGCCGCTTCCCGGTCTCCCGCATCTGACATCCTCACCAACTTGCCCTTTTCGATCTTACAACTGATTCAACTGGGCATTTGAGCCGATTCCAGGTCGGATAGGGGAGTCCCTGGCGTAGACCGAGCAGCCTCCTCGGGTAAGCACCGCCTACTTCTTAGATGTAAACCCCCTCCTGGACTCGAACTTGCTCTCCGTCCGCCAGGAACCACCAAAGCACGCGCAGGTAGGGGCCGAGGCCTTCCGGAGCGCATACCGTATCCGGTACGTCAGGTGTTCCGGCTGGGGGATGGAGCATGTTAGCCAAAGACTCGGTGGTGCCGAGAAGCCGATCGCATGTCGGCCGGGAGGCCTTCGTATCTCGGCGTTTCCCCGTCAGTGGCATTGTCGCTCGTCCAGGGAGCCCGGCAACGATCCGCAGTTCGCGAACGAACGGTTCGGCGAGTTGGCCGATCTCTTCGAAAGATTCCTCGATTTCGGCTTCCTGGAACAGCTCCATCGTGTTTGCGAAATCCAGGATAAAGCGATTTATGCAACGAGTAGCACCGGATCCGTTCCCTATCCGGCGCGCTAATTGTCGCTGTTTAGGCCGGGGCTACTTCGCCTGACTCCCCGGTGACGGTTGAGTCCCTGTCCTGGGTATTCTCTCCAGATATGGACGGTTTGATTCCATGTGCTTCGCTCTTCCGGGCGCAAGACCGGCGTCGGCACGCCGGCCCGCTGGCTCACCGTCCAGGCAGGGAAGCAAGATGTCAGAGGAAGCCGGAGCGGCGATCGGATGAGGCCCGTGGATAGCGCGGTGATGCGCCTGATCCGTATGGAAATCCGCCCCGTACGGGGCGTCCTAGCCGCTGCCCTGGGAGTGTTGAGTGTCAGTGTCCTTGCCACGCTGGCGGGCCCGCTGATCGTCCAGCATTTTGTGGATAGCGCCACTCGCGGTGCCGCGGCCTCGGTGCTGCTGGCCATCGCGCTCACGTACCTGGCCGTCGCCGTGATCGGCGGGGCCACGCGCATCGGCGCTGGGTACCTGGCGGTACGCGGTTCCTGGCAGATCGCGGACAGCCTGCGGGCCCGGCTGCTGCGACGGGCCGCGGTCGAGCGCCCGGTGCTGGAGGTGGAGAGCCGCCCGGTGGGCGACGTGCTGGAGCGGGTCGAGGGCAACTGCGACATCGTCGGCAAGTCCATCGCCGAGTCGGGCTTCCAGATGATCGGCAACCTCGCCATCACCATCGGCACGCTCAGCGCCATGATCGTCGTGATCCCGGCCGCGGGCGCCGGCATCGCCGTCATCATCGTTGTCGTGTGCCTGCTACTCACCCGGCTCGCCAGGCGGGCTGTTGCCCGCTGGGAATTGGCCCGCAACCAGCAGGCTGAACTCTTCGGGTTCGTCGGTGATTCGCTCGCCGCGCGCGACGATCTAGTACCGCTGGGACGGGCCAGCTGGGCCACCGCCACCGTTGAGCACGAACTGACGCGGCTGCTACGAACAGAGGGCCGGGCCTATATCAGCGGCCGAGCGTTCTGGCCACTGACGCAACTGTTCTTCGCCCTCGCGTTCGGCATCAGTTTTGCTTTCGGTCTGCGGGAACTGGGCCACGAATCCCTTTCCATCGGATCGCTGACCATGATCTATCTCTATCTTGATTTGCTGCAGACTCCGGTAGAGGACATGTCCTCCCAGTGGGGCGAACTGCAGAAGACCATGGCGGTTCTCGGTGCGACCGCCCGCACGCTGAACGAGCCTCTCGCCGACGGAGGACCGGAGCGGCTGCCGCCAGGCGCCTTACCGGACGGACCACTCGACGTGACCTTCGAGCACGTCAGCTTCGGCTACGGCGACGTCCCGGTGGTTCGCGACGTGTCCTTTACCGTCGAGGCCGGGGGAAGCCTAGGCATCGTCGGGCAGACCGGTGCCGGCAAGAGCACCCTGGTCAATCTGATGTGCGGGCTCGTCGTCCCGGACAAGGGCCGCGTCCGGATCGGAGGCGCCGACGTAGACCGGATTCACCCGGCCGAGTTCGCGACCCGGCTCACTGTGCTCAGCCAGCGCGCCCATATGTTCGCCGATTCCGTGCGGGACAACATCACGCTGTTCGACGACTCGGTGCCCGAAGAGCGGATCTGGGAGGTGCTGGAGCAACTGGGCGCGGACGGCTGGGTTCGCGCGCTACCCGGCGGGCTCGACACGGTGATCGGCTCGGACGGGCGCTTCCTGTCCGAGGGGGAGATGCAAGTCGTCGCCTGCGCCCGTGCCCTGATCCGCCCCGTCGGCCTGCTCATCGTCGACGAGGGGGTCTCCAAACTCGACCCGGAAGCGGAGCGCACCTGGTCGGCTCTGTTGGAGACGGTCATGCGAGAGCGCACGGTCATCATGGTCGAACACCGCCACACTGCCCTGAGCGGTGTCGATCGGGTTATCGCGATGGTAGACGGTCAGATCACACACCTCGGCCGTCCCAGCGAAGGAGCTATCGGATGACGCCGCGCAGCACCGGCCGCCCGTCCGCGGAGCACAAACCACCCTTCTGGGCACAGCCGTTCAGTCGGTTCATGGTATCCGCAATGCGCCAGGTGAAGGGTCTATACCTACTCGTCGCCGCGACGTGGACCGCTGTCTATGGTCTGCCCCTCGTCATCGGTCTCGTGCTGTCCCGGCTCATCGACCGGGCCGGAAACGGCGACGTCGGCACCACTACCTGGTGGCTGCTGGCGCTGGCCGTGGGGCTGATGGTGCTGCGGGCCGTCGCCCTCTGGAGCGGCCTGCAACTGACCTTCCAGCTGATCTTCAAGACGAGCGCCTGGCTCAAGATCCGGGTCCTGCGAAGCCTCCTCGGCCGCCCCACCCCCCGCGACCGGTCCGTCAGCACCGGCGAGACGATCAACCGGCTGCGCGACGACACGGAGGAGATCGGCGGGCTGCTGGAGTGGACGACGGACCTCAGCTACCGGTCGGTGCTGATCGTTATCGCCATCACCGTGCTCGCCACCACCGACCTGGTCATGACCATTCCGCTGGTTCTGTTGTTGGCTGGGCTGTTCGCCTCGGTCTTCCTGAAGAGCCGGGTGGCGGCGTTGCAGACCCAGGTTAGGGTGGAGCAGGGCCGAATCGGCGGCGCGATGAGCGACACCCTGACCGGGATCCGGGATTTGCGCCTTTCCGGCGCCATCGGCAGTCGGATGTCCCGGCTGGAGCAGGGCTTCGCCGTGCGGCGCCGTCTCCAGCAGCTTCACCAGGTCTATGCCGGCCTGCTCGCCGACCTGTTCCGCAACCTGGTCATGCTCGGCATCGCGGTGGTCCTGCTGACCGCGAGCCAGCGGATCGTGACGGGCAAGTTCACCATCGGTGAGCTAATGCTCTTCATCACCTACTCCGGCTGGCTGAGCCAGCACATGTCCTTCTTCGGCAAGATCTTCGCCCGCTACCAGGGCGGCAAGGTGTCCTACCGACGGTTGGCGGAGACGGGCAGCGGCGCGGAGGTCACCCCGCCAGATAACATTCCGGTCGAGCCGCTGCGTGTGCTGACAGCCAGGGGCCTCACCCGCCACACCCCGGCGGGCGGCCCCGCCCCCGAACCCGTCGACTTCACCGTTCACCCTCGCGAACTGGTGGTGATCGCCGGTGCCATCGGCGCGGGCAAGAGCACCGTCGTGCGGGCCCTGCTCGGGCTTCAGCCGGACCCGAGGGGAGATGTCCACTGGAACGGAATCGCCGTCACAGGGAACCGCGCTCGGCTGGCCACACCTCATATCGGCTACGCCCGCCAGTCGCCCCACTTCGTCGCCGGAACCGTCCGCGACAACTTGCTTCTCGGCGATGAGTCCATCACGGAAGCGGACATGCTCCGAGCCCTGACGGCGGTCCACCTGACCCCCGGCACACCGGAACTGCCCGAGGGGCTAGACACGGTCCTCGACTCGGGCCAGGCCAGCCGGCTCTCCGGCGGCCAGCGGCAGCGTCTGGCCCTGGCCCGCATGCTGTGCCGGCCGGCCGAGGTCTACGTCGTCGACGACTGCGACTCGTCGGTGGACGGCCCCACCGCCCGTGACATCTGGCAGACGGTGCTGCGGGACTGGCCCGGGGCGTGGGTGGTGGTGTCCCATGATGCGGGCCTGCTCGCTCAGGCGGACACCGTGGTGAAAGTGACCCGCCGGACCGGGTTCTCCGGTGTCACCGGGGAAGCGGCCGTCGACACCCACAAGCGAAGGAGCGATTGATGCCCATCATCGGATCACTGTGCGAGCCCCTCGGTCTCCACCTCGTTCGAATCGACAATCACCTCTGTTGCCTTGCTGACCACCGCACCATCGGGGCGATGCCCGGGCTTCGTGAGTTCCAAACTTGCCAGATGGTTTTGCAGCCTTTTCGACATCGGAAGGAAGGTGCCAAGAGTTAGCCCTCCGGATAAAACGGCCTCGGCCAGCGGAATCGCCTTCGCGACTCCGCTGGCAAACACCTTCTTCGTCATGCTTACGCCGAGATAGCCGGCCACCTTCTTCACGATCGGGTAGACGATTCCTCTGGTGAGCGCCTTCTGCGGGAGTCTCTTCGCAACGCTCGCGGCGGTCAGCGTAGCGACCTTGGCGACGCCGCTCTGGGCGATCTTGATGCCGAACATGACACCAACGAAGAGCATCAGAATGCTCTCGGTCGCTTCGTCGAGTTCTTCGCTCTCGTCGCCGAACAGATCCGGCCAACTGTAGATGTATGCAAGTTCCTGAGCAATACGCAATATGTGGCCCACGTATTGGGCAAGGTCGGTAGGGACCGCGCCAATCATCGTGAATCCGCCAGGAATACCGGCCACGGCAGATATCGCGGTGACTTTGCCCGTCTCGAAAGCCACGGACGCGTTGGCCACATCCGTGACGATCTTGAACGGGATACCCGCAGCAGCGGGACTTCCGGCAACGGCGCGGTCGATCTGCTCTTCCGTGCAGTACCGCTTCAATTCGGTGCGTAGGTAGTTTCCGCGATCGATGCGGACAAAGGGCAGCCTAGCGGCGGCGTCCAGAACCTCGGAGAACCTCGATCCGGGGTTCTCAACCGCTTTGCTTCGCGCCATGCGCCCCATGCTAGTTACGTCCTCTGACAACGCAGCCGAGGCGGTGAACGGGCTCTACAAGGCCGAATGCATCCGCACGACCGTCTTCCACGACGGGCCCTACAAGACGATCTCCGAGGTCGAGTACGCCACCGCCGGCTGGGTCGACCGGTACAACCAGCGACGCCTGCACTCCAGCCTCGGCTACCTCACCCCAGCAGAGTACGAGGCCACCCACTACTTGGTTGGGAGTTTTGAAGTATTGCACGGAACGATGGATGACGTCTTCATCAAT
>ERZ773005.604-NODE-604-length-25741-cov-11.183719_pt1 | contig 25741 bp, 30 predicted proteins | sample MGYA00580666_ERZ773005 | MGnify/ENA primary metagenome ERZ773005 (study PRJEB29015, sample SAMEA2737999) | human oral metagenome | biome: human oral; feature: human-associated habitat; material: dental | place: China | collected 2061 ...
AAGTGGTTGATGTCAAGGTTGATGTCAAGGAGTAACAAGTGGTTGGATGTCAAGGCTGAATGTTAGAATTAAATAGGAATTGAAAATCTATTAAAATTCTGACATGTTGGAATTACTTAGTTTGAGCAGTCAAACATACAATTTAATATAGCAAACACTAAACAACAAGTTAGAGTTTTAGTTATGATTTTCAACCCAAGTGGAGATTTCTCCACATAGTTATAACTATAACTCTAACTTTTACTTTTTGAAAAGAGAAAATAATAAAGTAATAAGAGATATAAGGTGGCAATATGAAATACTTTTACTATCGGTTAATAAACAACTTTTTTACACAAGAGGTTATTAGAAATATGAAGCATATCCCAATATACGGTTATCATTTTGTTGTAATCTATATGGAACTATGCGCACTTGCAACAGAGGAGAAAGGAATTTTAAAAGTGCCAAAAATGGGTGAAATGCCATATATAGCATTACTTGCTAAAGATATTGGAGAAGATGCAGAGATTGTAGGGCAAGCTTTCACATACTTTTTAAGTAATGGTCTTATAGAAAAGATTGAAGATGAGTACTCTGTTAATCTGCTTGTGCCTTATGTAATCAACAATACAGGAAAAGGCAGCACACAAGCTGATGCTAAAAGATTGAAATATAACAACATGAAACAACAGCTCTTAACAAGTGGACAAACAGATGTAAGGACTAAAAAATATGGTCTATATAATAAAGTTGAACTTTCTAACTATGAATATAATCACTTAGAAAATGAAGTTGTTAATCTTGAAGGTATTATAGAAAAATTAGATTTAGAGAAAGCTATGGGAAAAGAATATGATATTAGCGATTATGATTTAATTCTTAAGCTTTCAGATGAAAATGGGGAAATTTAAAGGAGAAAGGGAATGAATAAGTTTTTTAATTTAGACAACAGAAAAAAATTACAGTTTTTACTATCAGATGGGTTTTCGCTAACAATAATTCAAAAGAAATTAGATGTTACAAGAAGCATACTTTATACGGAGCTTATGAGGGGACTTACAGCTGAGGAATATAAAAATAGACAGTATGTAAAGTATAATCCAATCAGAGCTATTATAGTTGACATAGAAAAAGCTGTAGGAAAAGATAGTTGGGATATTGTTAAGGAAGCTATTTATGAGAAAAGAGATCTATAATCTTGTAATGTGTAATATATCTGCATATTACTTGGCAATCGCAAAATTAAATGAAATAAAAATTGATGCATATAGTCTTAAAGGTATTGATATTAGTGAAGCAGCTATAAATAAAGGAATTTCAGGAAATGCAGGATTCCAAAACAAAATTAATGAATGTGTTGTTTTTGAAAAGAGCATCAAAGAAAAATTTGGGGCGGTATCAGATGCATTAGAGATTGTAGATGAGGATATCCGATATACACTGATTAAAAGTATTGTTAAGAAAAAGTACATACCTTGCAAGCTATCGTCAAAGGAAATGATAAAACTTGAAACTGATTTAGTGAAAAGTATCGCCTTTAATTTATTAGGGGAAAATTTATATGGAATTTTGCATAGAGAATAGAATGAAAGGGTAAGGGCAGCTTATGAAAGTAAGATTATGTAAGGAAGCTAAGAAAGCTGCAAGGAGTTTTGCAGCTGCCTATTACGAAATAAAATCAGCAACTGATGCATATGATAGATGGCAGATGATGAATAGAGATGTTGATTTAGAAAGACAAAAGGAATACGAACTTAGAATAAGGCATCTAAAAACGATAGAAGAAACTTTTAGTCATGCAGTGGATCCAGATATGCAGAAAAGAGTGTGGAACTATTTTTATAAGAAAGTAAAAATAGAAGCATATGAAAAAGCGGAGCTTGATGCTGAAATAAATAAATGGATAGAGAGCATAGCGAAAGAGCTTGGGATAACTACAGATTTTTAGGAGGAAAAGAAAGTGAAAGTAATCTCTATAATCAACTATAAAGGCGGAGTTGGAAAAACAACAGTAACTTTTAACCTGGGAGCTGAACTTGCGAAAGCAGGAAAGAATACGCTGCTAATAGATTTTGATGGACAGGGAAATCTAACAAAATTTGCAGGCATAGAAAAAGAGACCGCTATAAAAGAAAATATTGTCGATGTATTAAACTCAATAATGTCTAATCAGGAATTGCTAAATGATCCAATTTATAAAGTTAAAGATAATCTTGATATAATTACTTGCGATATACGAAAAGAGTATTGGAGCATGAATGCAATGTCTGCTATGGGTAGAGAAAAGCTACTAAAAAAATATATATTAACTTTAAGAGAAAAAAATAATTATGATTATGTATTAATAGACAATGCTCCGTCGGTTAATCTTGACTTTCAAAATGCACTTGTAGCTTCAGATGAATATCTAATTATAACGGAACCTGAAGTAGCAAGTTCTGATGGAATCTTTACAATAAATAAGGTTATTGAGCAAATAAAAAATGAATTTAACAAAGATTTAAAAGCAGCAGGAGTAATGATAAATAAGGTACAAGAAAAGACTAATTTTCATAAATTAATGAATGAAGTTATTAAGGTTTCCTGGGGAGAAGATGTATATATTTTTAACACACTTATTCCAAAGGCAATCGCAATACCTGAAAGTGAGTTTGAATCACTTTCTATAGGAGATTATTCGCCAAAAAATAAAGCTGCAATAGCATTTAAGAAACTATCTGAAGAATTGTTAAGTAAAGGAGATTAGTGAAATGAATGATATTAATCTTTCAGAAATTTTAGGGATTATAGCTAAATATGTACTGCCAATTTGGGTGATTTTGTTTCTTTTACTAATTATGGTCCCGATTATAATTAGGATAATCTCTTGCGATAGTAATAAAGGTTCTCATTCATCTAATCATAAAGAAGAAAAGATGGATGATGATTATGATACATATTTATGTGCAGCTGTTTTAATATTAATTTGTTGGATAATTTTTAAATAAAAAATGCTTGCAACAATCGTTGCAAAGCTTACATAAATTTCATAAAGGAGAGAAAAAATATGGCTCTTAAAACAGGGAAAAATTTAGAGGAAATAAAACAGCTTGTAGCAGAACGAAAAAAGCTTCTTGAACAGGGCGATATAACAGGTAAATATAGCGAACTTATGATTGATGTTACATCTGATGATTTAGGCAGCGTTAATAAAAATAATGATAAAGCTTTCGACAATATACTTGATAAGGCTAAAGATAAAGTAGTTGAGCTTGATATAAATGAGTTATCAGAATCACCTAAAAATCACTTCTCAAAAATCAGCGGTGAAAAAAGGGAAGAGATGATAGGCTCTCTTAAAAGCTACGGACAGATTAACCCTATTATAGTTAGACCAAAAGAATGCGTGCAGCATTATAAAGAGCTTATAGAAAATGAGTTTGAAATCCTTGTAGGACATACAAGGGTGGAGTGCTTAAAGGAGATAGGAAGGAGCAAGGCAAATGCTATCATAGTAAGCTGTGATGATATTGAAGCAACCCTGCTTATAAATCAGTCAAATATCCAAAGAGAAAAAGTAAGCGATATAGAACTTGCAAGAGCATATAAGGCTACATACGATGCTCTTGTTCAGGATAAAAATAGAAATCTCAGTCCAGGAAATTCAAAAAATGAAATCGTTGAAAATTCAACATCTCTTTCGAAGTCTCAAAGTGAGACTTCGAAACGAACAGACGAAGAAGTTGCTAAAAAATACGGTATATCAAGAGCGACGCTAATGCGAAAAATGGCACTTGCAAATTGCTCAGATGATATTGTAAAGCTATATAACAGAAGCAAGGTTACACAAGAAGAAATTCAGCACATATCAAAACTTCCAAGAGCAGTCCAGGATCAAGTATCTGAAATCATGACTAAAGAAAACAAAGAGATGACTAAGGATATCGCAAAAGGTCTTGTTGATAAATATAAAGAGGTGCAGAAAGATCCACCACTCCGAGCAAGTTTCCCATGGAATGCTTTAAGAGAAGTAATTAATCAAGGGCAGGACAATATAGAAAAGCAAGAGAAAAAGCATAGAGCTGTAAGTAAAAAAGCAAAGGATGAAAAGAAAAAATATCATATATCTGAAGAACTTTTTCCAAAGAATTTAAAGTTATCCGATCGTCAAAGATATGTAGAGCTAGCACTTAAATACATAGCAAGTCAAAAGATAGATGTTTTTGATACATTAATAGAAAACGAAAGATAAATATATACATTGCTTAAAAATACACTTTTGAAAAAATGAACATAGGAAAAAATAAAGCTTTTTGTTATTTTTTACATAAGCAAAAAAAGGCAAAAAAATACATAAAACTTGTGATATAGTGTTAGTGTCAAGAAGTATAAACAAGACTTAAAGACAGTTTAAGTCGTTGCGCCGAAAGCTAATGCTTTCGGTATTTTTGTATAAACATTGATATTCTAATGTTTATACAGTCTTGCAAATTACATAAACTCTATTTAAGACAGTTAAATAGAGGGGGCGTGCAATTTGCGTATACAAGATATACCATATCTGCCCACCTACGGTAGTCAGATAGGATATATCCGACCTATCGGTCGCTCGAAGACAGTTCGAGTTGCCAGCAGGGGCGCTGCCCCCTTTGGATTACCCCCAGCGCATTACTGGCCAAAGCAGCATAGCTCCTTAAGCCTGTAATGCTAAGGGAAAAGCCTTACGGCTTTTCAAGGAAAATTTTCACTTCGTGAAAATTAATTAATATCTTTTGAGAAGGAGAATAAAAATGATTGAATATTATTTAGATAAATTAATGATACCTGCTATTTTGATTTTTGTTATAGGATTGGTTGTACGCAGTAAAAGAATAAATAAACATCGCAGCATATCATCACGAGATATATATAAGTATCTTTATCAATATGAAATAGGTTTATCAAATGGTGATATATTAAGGATGCAAGGCTCTTCAGATTATGAGAATCATAACCGTGAATCTTTTCTAAGGTACTATTGCAATATACAGAAGAATCCTTTAAATTATGTTGTTAATCTCAACGGTGAAAATATTACTATTAATAAAAATCAAATATCTTTTGAAAAAATATATAGATTGAGGTAAGCATGGCATCCAATCAAAAGTTTAATAAGCAGGCTGTATATAATCAGCTCAAGCATGTATCAAGAGAACTTAAATACCCTAAAAATATTGATATAGATAAAAATAGAAGTCACTTAAATTATTCTTTAGCTCCACATAGAAATATGACGGAGTTTGAATATCTAAAGAAAAGGCTTGAAGAAATACATATACATAGCAATAGGCAAGATATCAATTATATGAGCGGATGGGTTATAACTAAACCTAAAGAATTACCAGATGAATACGAAGAAAAGTTTTTTAAAGCTTGCTATGATTTTCTTTCCAACAGATATGGCGGAGATAAAAATATTATAAGCGCTGATGTACATAAGGATGAATCAGGAGAACCGCATTTACATTTTTGTTTTGTGCCAGTGGCGCAAAACATACCTAATGAAAATATGGTAAAAGTAATTAATTATATTAAAGAAAATCCAGAAGCGAATAACACAAAAGCAGCTAACGAGCTTGGAATAAGTAGAAAGACCGTAAGAAGATATAGGAATTGCACGGATAATGATATAAAGTATGAAAAGCTTTCTGCTAAAGATGTAATTAATAAATCTGATCTTCAAAGCTTTCATCAGGATTTGCAAAGATACCTTGACAAGATAAGAATTCCTGCAAAAGTATATACAGGAATTACAAAAGCACAAGGTGGTAATATAACGGTTCAGCAGCTCAAAATGCAAAGAAAACATCTAATAGAGCATGGTGGAAATGTAGATGAGATAGTTAAAACTATAGATAATATACTAAATGAGCTTGATAATGGTATAATATAAGAAAATAAATGGGAAGGTGATGTTATGAAGATGAAGAAGAAAGAGTTTATAATATGTATCGTTGCCATAGTATTAATAGCTGCTATTGGCATAGCATACTCACTAAGTAAGGCAGGGAGTAAAACTGATGAGCCAAAGAAAATCGAGAAGACAGCGAAGAAAGAAGATAAAAAGAAAGTAAAGACAGCAAGAGATAAAGCAAGTAAGGCTGAAGACGAAAAAACTAACGCTAAGAGCGATGTTAAGTCTGAAGATGAGAAAAAGGATGGTGACACAGAAAAAGCTGTTAAAAGCGAAATTGAAGGATCTAAAGCATCATCAAGTGCAAAGTCAAGTTCATCTTCTGCAAGCACCCCATCACATAGCAGCTCATCAAGTTCAGGAACAGCTCCAGCACCAAAGCCTAAACGCTGGGTAGTGGATACACCTGCTTGGAACGAAGAGGTAAGACAACCAGTATATGTAAATACATGGTGGATAAAATTTGTTGATGGAACAACTAAAACTTACTACAATAAAAACGAATGGATTAATGCTCAAAACTACTATGATGATAATGGAATTCCATATTCGTATGGTAACGGAGAAAGAGTTCCAGATCCTAGCGGAGCAACTGAAGTCGTTGGGTACATTAATCATCCTGAAGTAGGTCATTGGGAATAAATTACAATATAGGCGGTTAAGAAGGGCATAGCAATATGCTCTTTTTTTATATGTAAATTCAATTGGGAGGAGATTAAAAATGAAGCTAATAGTACCACCCTAGATTAAATTATATGAAATAAGTTATTGCTAAGAATAAAAAGGACAGAGTTTAATATGTTTAATAAGAAAAAAATAAGACAAATTTTTATAAGCACTATTGTTGCAATACTATTTTTAGTTCCAATGATAGCGAATGCGGCTACAGTAACAAGTGGAGGTAGTACAGGAGGAAGTTTTACTACAATAGAAAGATATCCTGATGGAGGATGGAGAAATTTCATAGGTAATATAAATCTTCATAGAACGGCTGGATATGGCGGAAACCTTTATTGCACGAATCCGTTTGTTACTTTTTCAGCTGGAGAAAAGACTGTTATGCCAATACAAAATGCATATCCAGCAATGAGTCAATCAGATATTAATTATGTAGCAGCAGGAGTAGACTACATACTTAACAAATATCCTTTAGGTAGTAGTATGGAAAGAGAAGCACTAGCACAAGCTTTTGTATGGAATGCTTTATCAGGAAAGGCAGGATATAATTTAAGTGACTTTAATATGTCAGGAACAGGAGCAAATCTATATTCTGATGCGATATCAAAGGCAAGCGTTTATGCAAATTCTGTAAGAAATTCAGCACAGGGTAGCGGTATCGTTTATGTATCAGGAGATGGTACACAGGATGTCGCATCATTTACCGTTTCTTATGGTGGTTACCTAACACTTATTAAAGAGACTGCATCAAATAGAGAACTTGTAAATCTTTGCCCAGAAAATTATTCTTTGGCTGGAGCAACATACAGAGTTTCAGGAAGCCCTAATATGGATCAAAATGCAGGTGAGCTTATAGTAAATGCTGACGGAACCTCTAACACAATATCCTTACCAGCAGGTACATATTATGTAAAAGAGATTACTGCACCTAAGGGATACAATTTAGATACAAATGTTTATACAGTAACAGTAAGCTCTGCGGAAACAGCAACTCTTAGAGTTAAGGATGAACCTAAATTTGACCCTCTTTCATTTAGATTACAGAAAAAAACTGCTGATACGCTAGATAAAGAATTATCCCTAGAAGGAGCTGAATATACAGTTAAATATTATAAAGAAAAAACAGAAGATACTTCTGGATTAACTCCATTCAGAACATGGGTATTTAGAACTGATAAAAATGGATATATTAGCTTAAAGGATAAATGGAAAATTGGTGGAGATGAATTATTTAAAGATGCTGACGGAATTCCAGTAGGATTATATGGAACATATACATTTGAAGAAACAAAAGCACCTGCAGGGTATGTAAAAACGGACGGTATAATTTCCACGCAAATCATAGATAGTGATCATCACGGACAAGCAATAAATGTACTTAAAGATGTTGTAGATGAGGAAAAAGTAATAACTGTTGAAGTTGACAAGGTTAGCGAGGACACGACTGGAGTAAAAACTAAAATTAGTGGAGCTGTAATGCAGCTAAAAAAGGCTGATGGTACTGTTGTTGAATCATGGACGACTGAAAAAGGCAAGAGCAAGGTATTCAAAGGACTTGAAGCAGGTAAATATATTTTACACGAAAAGAAAGCACCTGATGGATATGTAACTGCAAAGGACATTGAATTTGAAGTGCTTGCCGTTAGCGAAGTACAGAAAATCGAAATGGTAGACGAAATTACAAAAACAGAATTCACTAAAACTGATGCTAAGACAGGCAAGCTTCTTGCTGGCGCTACTATGCAGATACTTGATGAGCATGGGAATATTGTAAAAGAGTGGATATCTGAAGAAGTACCTACAAAATTTGAGAAGCTTCCTGTAGGCAAGTATACACTTCACGAAGCAAAAGCTCCTTTAAGATATGATCTTGCACCTGATATATCTTTTGAGGTAAAAGACACCGCAGATATACAAAGCTATACTATGGCAGATAATGTTAAGATTGGCAAGATTATCATAGACGATAAATTTAAGCTTAGAGTTAATACAGGAGATCACAGCAATCTATACATGTTTACTATGAGCTTTTTGTTCGCAGCAGGTTTATCAGTTTGCATGATAATGGGAAAAAGGAAAAGAAATAAATAATATAGCATAAAAGGGAGTGTTAGCGCTCCCTTTTATATCACGAAAGGAAGAGTTATGAATAAAGCAATATTTATTGGAAGACTAACTAAAGATCCTGTTGTAAGAGATGGGGAAAGTGTAAAGATAGCTAATTTTTCGCTTGCAATAGATAGATATTCTAAAAGTGAAGAAAAACAGACAGATTTTCCAAGAATAACAGTGTTTGGAAAGCAAGCTGAAAACGCTGAAAAATATCTTAAAAAAGGGCAGCTTGTTTGCGTGGAAGCCAGCGTGCGTACAGGACAGTTTACAAATAAAGATGGTGAGAAAGTGTACACAACGGATTTCATAGCGGATAAAGTTGAATATTTATCCTGGGAAAATAATACGGAAGAGGAAGAATAAATAGTTAATACTATTTGAAAGAGAGGAAGAAATATGGAAATAATTATAAAAGACATTAAGGAGTTAAAAACCATAGTAGAAAACATGAAGGAAAACGAAGTAATAAGCGTTGATTTAGGCAATGGTGATAGCGATGGAAGAGAAAAATAAATTGAATGTTGTAAGAGTTAAGCTGGTTGATGACATTCCGCTTTATAGTGATGAAACAGTAGGATGTGCTGATGATGCAGTAGACATTTTAAAGAAAGAATTAAGCACATATGACCGAGAGGTATTTGGAATAATTAATCTTGATACAAAAGGTAAGGTATTGAATTTCAATATTGTAAGTGTTGGAACATTAAATAGTTCTGCTGCTCATCCAAGAGAAACACTTAAAACAGCTATTTTATCAAATTCAGCATCTTTTATTGCTATACATAATCATCCTAGTGGTTTTCCAAGTCCTAGTCCAGAGGATTTGTTAACAACGCAGCGACTGTATGAAGCTGGGGAACTTATAGGAATAGAGATGTTAGATCATATTATAGTAGCAGAAAATAAAATCTTTAGTTTTGCAGAAAATAATCTTTTAGGAAAAACATTTAAGGAAGCTAAGCTAATGCTAGGGATGAATGATAATACCATAGATTATAGAAAAAATAATTTTAGAAATAATGGTACTACATATACCGTTATCGCAAGAAAAAATAATGATGCTCTGCTACAAAATCAAAGTACAAATGCGTATGTCATAGCCAAATCAATTAACCCTGTGAATAACGAATGGGATCAGGGAAAATATTATGGAAATACTGAGAAGGATTTAGCTATTGCATCTTTCGATTTTGCACTAGAAACAGACAAAACTTTTGCAGAAAATATTTTAGCAAGAATATCTTACCAAGAGCTTTTTTATGGAGTTGCAAATATAGAAAATGACAGATGGGGTGAATTATCTGAAGAACAAAAAGAAGCTGTTTACGAAAAATATATGAATAGTGATAAATACACATCTATATTAGATCAATATCTATTAGAACAATTAGATGAGTATATAGAAGATGCTTTAAATTTCAAAGAAGATGTAAATATGGATAACTTTTTATTAAACAAAAATGATAAGGAAATAGAGTTTAAAGAAGGAGAACACACTATGATAAACGAGAAATATGGATATGAAGATTTTGAAAAGATGGTAAAACTAGCAGCATTAGAAGATTACAAATACAGTTATAATGAAACGAGTGGGGCACATCAATTCACTCGCGGTGATGAATGCATAGAAGTATACGATTACAGCACAGCAGACGGTAAGCCAGATAATTGGGATGGGGATGTACACAGCGATTGGAATAAAATCTGCATGGAACTCGCAGAGGAATTTAGCGGAATTGTTCCTGGCATTCACAAGAAAGAGGAAGTATGGAATTTATCAGATGCAGAATCAAATGAAAAATCTAAAGGTTTAAATCCCATTGAAAAAGATGAGGAGATGGAGTTTTAATCATTTGAAAGGAAAGAAAGGAAGAAAAATGAAGAATGTAAAAAGGTTCGCATGCTTTACATTTATATTAATGCTTGTGATGCTTCAAGCCTTGCCAATTTATGCAGCGGAAAATAATAAGGGCGATATAACAAAGACTTACACATATATATCAAAAGATAAATATGGAAAAGATAAGGATATTGCAAAGCATATCACAGATGGTGGAAAAACTTATAAACTAAAAGATGTTAAATACGAAGTTGAGCCATTAAGACTAAAGCGTGATGTTAAAACAGGAGCTGATAAGAAATTTGATAAAAATATCAAAGCTGAAGTTGAGGGTAAAGAATTTTCGTTTGTAAGCTCAGCAGATATTAAGTGGATAAAGGAAGCAGAAAGAAAGGAGATTACAAAAGATGTAGAACATTTAAATAGAGCTGATATTCCAAAGGAGATTCAGGAAGGCGACTATACATTAAAACTAAATACTGTTGAAGAAAAGAGCAGAATGGAGAATTTTACCGCACCTGCTCTTTTTATATCATACTCAAAAGATGCAACAGAATACTATTTTAATGGTAAAAGAGTGTCTATTGGCAGCGTTCCAGTATGGGAAGGTTACGCAAAGGACATAAACGAGTATTTAGGAGTAAATGGAGCTAACTACATAATCACAGGTAGTAGCTTTACAGGCGAGAATCTACCTTCAGGAAGTGCGGATGGACATTATGAAAGAACTGCTATATATAGCGGAACAAGACAAGTACCGTATTATCTTGCAAACTATACATATAGCGGTGATAATCTTGAAAATGTAAGCTATAAAGCTTCTGTTATCTATACTTCAACAGATGGATATAAAGTCAAAGCAACAGCTTATTATGAAAAAGAAGGTATGAGCTTAAAGCAAAAAATCATAGTTTTTTCAGCTGGAATATTAGTTTTAGCAGTAGCTGCTGCTATAGTTATAGTTTTAGCAAAGAGAAAGAAAAAAGAAGCTTAGGTAAGAAAGGTGGTTATGTTTGAATGGCTTTGAATACAATAATTTTGCAAAAGGGCGACAGTATATTGACAAGAACTGAATACAAAAAGTTTGAGAAAATGGATACAATAGATGGAAATGATGCTAAGCCTGAAGAACTTATGAGGTGGGATATTAAAGATGAAAGCTTAGCTATAGAAGAGCTGAAAAAATATCGCTGCTCTTACATTCAAGGCGAACAACTTATGTATATTGAGGAATATGCTTTAATGTTTTGTGAGTGTGATGATAATGGAGAATTTCTTTTAGGTGCTAATTTTATACCAGCAGAAGAAGCCTTTACAGAAGATGAAGAATTTGAATTTTAATCATTTGAAAGGAAAGAAAGGATAAAAAAATGAACGGATTAGTAAATGGAATATATAAGCTTTGTAATGCACTTACGCCAGTTACGATGGCGGTACTTGTTCTTATGCTTGCGATTGCAGGATTATCAACAATTATAGGTGGTGAAGAAGCAAGAGGATTTATCAAAGAAAAATTTAAATACATCATTCTTGGTTCTGCGATTGCTTTTGGAGCTATGGCATTAGGAAAAGAAATAGCAGCTTGGTTTATGTAAATTAATGGGGGTAGCTTTGCTATCCCCTTAACTTTTGAAAGGAACATGATATGAAAAAGTCTAAGAAAAAATCTATAACAAGGGTTAATAAAGGCGGAGTTTTATCAATTATTCCAGTTAGAAAATACGATTATGTTTTAGATGCTTTTGTATTAACTGATGGAAGGTATATGGGAATAGAAAAAATCATAGCAAGAGATATTGAGAACATGAGCGATGATGAGCTTGATATGGAGCTTTTAAACCTTATTAAAATCTACAAGACAGCTCTTTTTGACATAAAATTTGTATCAATGAATTTTCCTCTTAATACACAAAAGCAAAAGGATGTGCTTTTAAAACACAAGGAAAAGACTAAAGATAGTGTAAAACTAAGATGGATTAACCGTCAGATAGATGAGCTTGATAGAGCTGAAAGCGGAGTTCTAACAAGGGAATTTTATATATTTTATTTTGGGAAAAACAAAAGTGCTTATGAAAAGAATAAGGAGCTTTTATCAAAGTATATGGGAAGCGGCTATCTAAAACTTACAGAAAGCCTTACTTTGCCTGAGAAAATACAGATATTAAACAAACTATCAAACATGAATACAACGCTAAGCAGATCGCAAGGTGATAATCATATAGAAAATATAATTGAAAGGGGAAAGGATAAGGAAGAACTTGATACAGCCTTATTTGAAAAGATTCAGCCTAGGGGCGGAGTATCTTTTAAAGAACCTTCGTATGTAAGGTTTGGTGACGGATATGCAAGATGTCTTCATGTATATGCTCTGCCATCATATATAAGCGAGTTTTGGCTTATAAACCTATTTAATATCCCTGGTTGCATATGTACTTTCGATGTAACAAGTAAGAATAGAAATGCTGTAAAAAAGAACATAACAAAAAGTATATCTGAAGAAAAAAGCAGAATTGGCGGTGCAACAGACTATGAAGAGTTTTACGAAGCAAGCAAAAGAAAGGCTGAGCTTGAGCAGCTCTTTGACAATATAAGCAGGCTTGGTGAAGTTATAAAGCTTGTTGATTTTAGGATTTTTGTTAAAGCAAGAACTCTTAAAGAGCTTGATGAAAAATCAGCTGAAGTTTTGGAAAATCTTGACGGAGATGGATACCTTGCAACTACAATGCTTAACGAACAAAGGAAAGAATGGCAAAGTCTCTTCGAACCGTATCAGATTACACATAGTAAAGCTGCTACACTTAAAGGCTTAACGCTAACTAGTGAGCAGCTTGCAATGGGATTTCCATTTAATTATAGTGAGCTTCTTGATGAAGAAGGAGTGCTTCTTGGATTTTCTAAATCCGGCGGCGTGATACTTTATGATCCTTTTGCAAAAACAGCTAAGAGAAAGCATTACAATTCAATCGTATGCGGAGATATGGGAAGCGGTAAATCAACACATCTTAAAAAGCTATTTAAGCATAGTGCAAGTATAGGTAATTACATTAGGGTGTTTGATGTATCAGGAGAATTTGCATCTTTAACTAATGAATTTGGCGGTAAAATCATACGCTGCAGCGGAAGAGAGGGCATGCTTAATCCTCTAGAAATATTAAGAGCTGGAGAAAACGACGAAGTAAGTTATGCAAATCATATTAGTAAATTACAAACTTTCTTTAAGTGCATAATTCCTTCTATGGATGATATCTTGAGGCAAGAACTTGCTAACCAATTAAGATCCTTTTATGCTGCATATAACTTAACTCCTGAAAATGATAACCAGGTAACAGGAAGGGCAGCAGTAGATTATCCTATACTATCAGATTTCAAGAATTATCTTATTCAAATGATTAACAAGATCAAAAATGCTGATGAGCTTGCACTCACGGATGTTGAAACTAATCTCAATATAGAGAAAGCAAGGAATTTATCAAGCCTACTTGGTGCTGTAGAAAATCTAATAAATAACTATGGCAGTATTTTTAATGGACACAGTGCAATCAACAATATAACAAGTGAGCAGATAGTTTGCTTTGATATCTCATCAATAAAGGATCTTGGAGATATATTTGCTGCACAAATGCAAATATTAGTATCGCTATGCTGGGATAATGCGGTAAGCAATGGTACAAAAATGAAAGAAAGATGGGAAACTGAAGATGGTGTTGAAAGTACGGATATAACAAAATTCCTGGTACTAATTGATGAAAGTCATAGATGGATTAATACATCTATGCCACAAATTCTTGATATGATTCTAAGATACATGCGTGAAGCTAGAAAATTCTTTGCTGGAATTGTACTTGCTTCTCAATCTGTGCGTGACTTTATGCCTGAAAGCACAGGCGAAAATATTGAGAAAATAAAGCAGCTCTTTGAGCTTTCGCAGTATAAATTTATGTTTAAGCAAGATAGCAGCGTCAAGGAGCATATAAAAAGTAAGTTTTCCTTTGAGCTTACAATGTCGCAAGTAGATAGAATACCTATTCTTGAAGTAGGCGAAACGATACTCTCAATCGCAGGTGATTGCAGCATAGAATTTAAAGAGTGGCTATCAAAAGATTACGAGGAAAAGCTGTTCGCAGGGGGCAGATAATATGTCAAACTTAGGAAAGAAAGCAGCAAAAAAAGCAGGTAGTAAAGGTCTAAAAGCAGGACGGAAAATATTAGCTAAGATAATTGGCTACATAGGTCTTCCAATTATTATTGGAATGATTTGCTTTATAGTAATTGTAGGCGGCTTAAACTCACAGATTTCAAAGCAGGTAAGCGCATTAAGTGCATTAGACAATGACAAAGAATCTAATTCACAAAATGAAAATCTTGGAAAAGGGAAGGCAACCTATGTAGGAGTAGATGATACTGATACAGAGTTTTCGAGAAAAATACTTGCGCAGACAAGTAAGTATAGCAATAGCTATAATCCCTACTATCACGGATATACAAATCTCTGTCAGAAATTCTGTGGGGATATATATAGAAAAGCAGGAGTTCCTTATCAAGGTACATGTTGTGCTTTTAAGCACTCTACCATTGCTCAAAAGTCAGGGAAAATTCCTAAAGGTGCTTTAGTGTTTTCTGGGAGAAAGCCAGACGGAAGCTTTTATGAAAATAATCATGCTCCTGGTACTTATTGTACAGTATCTAATTCATGGGCAGGTCACATAGGTATATATGTTGGAAATGGCATAATAGTTGGAAGCCAAATTCCATATGCTATGAGTGTAGATGCATGGATTGAACTTTGTGGATATGGTGGATGGAGTACATATTAAGGGGGAGTGTATGAAAAAAGGAAAAAGAATAGCAGCTATTATTGTTGGACTTATAGTTAATATGCTGCTTGTAAGCGCTGCGTATGCAGCGGATGTATCTTGGCAGGTCAGAAATGCTGCAATTTTATCAAATAACTCTGTTTCAGGCGATGGACTTAGATATGTAGGATGGGGTTTAACTAAACTTTTTACAAGTCTTGGATCTATAGCTGAATCTATATATAATAAAACCTTTGGAATGATAGATATTACACGCTATCCTGCAATCGAAGCACTTATCAAGCGATTTTATCCTGTGCTTGTTGCATTAATGGTGCTGTGTATAATTGGACTTGGAATATCATATATAGTCCTTCAGGAAAGAAAGCCACTTGTGAGAAATATTCTTTTAGTAGGACTTACATTAAGCTCAAGTGTTTATATGTTTACAACAGCCAATGGTCTTATTAACGGATTTAAAAGTGCAGTCTTAGATGATAGGGGAAATAGCTCTGTTTATGAGATTGTTAATAATAATATGATCGATCTTGTCGGAGTAGATAGAGCTGGAAATATTTCAGCTTTAGACTATAGTAGTGGAAGAGGGATAATACATAATAGTGGTATTAAAGATAAAAACACTATGAACTCTATTGATATCACGGAAGTTATTAATTATAGCGATAAAAAAGCAGGACAAGACTTATATAAGTGGAGTGACACCTTCAATGAATATATGAAATGGAGAGCAGTAAATATTAATGGGAAATTTGTACCTAATGAAATATATGACGGTGTATTAACAACAACCATTGGAAATGAATTTTACTATAGATATAGCTTTGACTTTTGGACAGCTTTTCTTGAACTTGCAACTATAATTCTTTTATATTTTGCAATGTCATATAAAAATGTTAGAATAGCATATGAACTTATTGTATCAAGATTCATGGCTTTTTTCTATGCAGCAGATATATCAAGCGGAGAGAGACTTAAGCAGATTCTATATTTCATCAGAGATACATATATAGCGCTTTGCATATCAATAATGTCGATAAAGATATTTTTGATAATGACAGAAGCTATGCCATCACTTGGAATTACAGGACTTACAAAAGGTATAGTATCTTTATTTATTGCTTTTGTAGTAATCGATGGACCGAACCTATCCGAAAGACTACTTGGTATCGATGCTGGACTAAGCTCATCCTTTGCAAGAACAATGGCAATCTTTGGTATGGCTAGAACCGCTGCAAATGTTGGAAGAAGAGGAGTAAGTGGTGGTATCAAGGGTGCTATTAATACAGGTAGGACAGCCAAGACAGGAGAGACTGCACATGAAAGAAGACAGGCATCTGGATATGCAAGCGTAGGTGAAAGTATAGGTAAAAAGATTCATAGTAAATTCGGTGACAAAGACAAAAAAACTAATTCTGATGGAAAAGGAAGTTCAGAAAAATCATCATATAAACCTGCGGATTTTATGAATGATGGTAAGGCTTCCAGCAGTAGAGAAAAAGCTAATGGTGACACACTTTCGGCATCTTCTAAAGCTGGGAGTGGATATGCTTCATCTACTTTTATGAATGAAGGTAAGACTTCCCAAATAGGTCAAAGTGATTTTATGGATAGTTCATCTAAAGAAAATAATAGTGTAAATGCAGGAAGTCAAAATGGTAAAGCTAGATTCTCAAATCCTGAGTTTTCAAAAAAGGTTAAGGAACTTGCTCCAGGAAAAGATGCAAGTGTAGGCGAGCGAAGAGATTTTAATAGGCAGGTAAATAACATTGTTAAAGGAGATCATAAAGCTATTAAACCTGATGAAAAATCAAGAGCAGATTACAAAGAAACTAACTATAGAAAAGCACAGGTTTTAGAAAAGGCTTATCACAGTAAGGGCGGAGGAAAAAACGATGGCACAAAGTAATGTAATTACAAATATCGAAAGTAAAACTAAAGTAAATAAATTCTTTTCGCTTAAAAGTCTATTTTTCTTTGTAATTTGGATGCTGGTAAGCCATATATTTAGTGGTAATGTACTTTCAATCTTGTATATACCATATATGCTATTTAGTTTATCAATGTGTATATACTTACTAATGCCTTCGAACTTAAATAAGGGAAGAAATAACTTTGAAAGCATATACATCATGCTTTTTACAGATAACTATGTATATAAGCCGTTTTATTTAGAGATTGGAAATGAGGGTGAGCTTTACGATGAATGATAAAATAAAAAGCGTAAGAGAGAAAATAAAGCAGTTACATTATAGACGAGGTAATAAGAGCCTTAAGATTTTTCTAGTGATTTTCATTATTGGTTTTGCTTTTTTCTTTTCAAGCAGATTAATTTTCCCAAAAGTATATCGAGGAATAGATGTAGCTATTCCAGGAGATGTGATAGATATGGAAAGCTATATATTTACCCTTGAATCCTGGGAATATGTAGAAAAAGAGAAGGCTTTTGAAATAATACTATCAGTGCAAAATTTAACCCTTAATAAGCATCCAAAATATGAGTTTACCCTGAAAGCGGATAATGATGTAATGGAAACTCAAATCTATAGAATTATCAAAGATGAAAGGATAATTTTAAGAGCATATAATGTGCCAAGAAGATGGACTGAGGTCACACTTTCTATTTCAGCTGGACGCTTTAATAGCCATATAGGGATGAATGATAAAGAGGTAACTAAAGCGGATAAGCTTGAGAATTTATCAGATAAAGACTATGAGATTAAAGCAAGAAAAGCTCTTATGGCAGGACTAAAAGTAAAAATTCAAAATGAAGAAAGGGAAATTAAAAAACTAGATTCTAAAATAAATTATGCCTATGATAAGCTTGTAAAGCTTGATGAAGAAATGGAAAATCAAACTGAAGCTGAAAAGGAGAAAACAAAAGCTTCTAAATCACAAATTGCAAACGAAATGGAGCGTCTAAAAGGTGAACTTGATGTTAAGATGGCAGCATATAATGAACATAAGGAAAAATACTTAAAAGAAGCACAGATTGTTGACAAACTTGTGAAGGAATAAAATATGACAATATAAGAATATAGCAAGGCTTGTAAAAGTCGCTTAAAAGCGATTTTAGAGCCTTGTTTTTATTTGGGAAGGTAAGACAAATGACAAACTTTCAAAATTATGTATTAGAAAGCTTAAGCACACAGGCTATGAAATGGACTGATGAGGAAAAGGTTAATTGCCTTATCAATCATTATGAAAAAAACATCGAACTTTATGAAAATGTAGTAGCATCAGGTCTTGTTAGTAGCCCAGCGGAGATTGTAGATAATGACTACTTTAATCTTCATATGATTTACTTTAATCCATATGAAGATGTAAATTCTGAAAAGATAAAAGAAGTAAAAGCGTACTTTAATAAAGATGAAGATATATATTTTGAAGAAGATACTGCTTTAGGATGCAAATATTTATACTCTTTAACTGTTCCTATAACGAATAGTTTTAATAAAGAAGAGCTTTTAGAGAATAAAGTAACAGAGGATGAGGAGATAGAGTTTTAATGATAATAATTGTGGGAAGCGAATATAGACTTTCTGCTATGGCTGAGGTTGTAACAAAAAGATTAGACGAAACCGTTGGATATATCCAGGAAAATATCAGTATAAAAAATCAAGAAAATGATATCCTGGCACTTGGCGAAGCGAAGTACATAATATATGATATTGATCAATATTTTGATGAAACTGTTGAGATAATAAATATCATCAAAAGAATACAAAGGGTGAATAAAGCAAAGCCAATTTTATATGTGGCTACAGATAATCCAAAGAGTGAGATTATAAAGGCAGCGGTTGCAGCACAAATTAAAAGTTTTATAAATGAAAGCCTTAGCCTTGGACAGCAGAAAGATCAGCTTGAAAAAATAATAAACGGATTTTATGAAGTTCATGAAAGAGATGATGTACGTGCAGCAGAGGATGAGGTAAATAACGACAATAAAACTCTTAATGAGTTTGTAGGGGAACTTTACGATGCGAAGCAAAGAGAAGAAGAAAAAGAACGTACTATAATCATAAACAAAAAGGGAAGGCTTGAGGTTATTATAGATGTAGTTGTAAGTGTTTTAAAATTTATATTTGCTGCACTGTCTGTTGTACTAATTGCTATTGCTATAATTACTTTAATTTACAAAGATACAAGGGAAGCATTATTTTATGTTTTAAATAATACTTTAAAAGAAATATTTTCTATGATTAAGTTATAAACAAGGCTTCTGAAAACAAAAATCGATTTTTGAGCCTTGTTTTTATGTGGGAAGGAAGAGTTATGGATAAGAAGCAAAATGAGGAAGTAATATTTGTAGATATGGAAACTTTATCTGAAGAAGAAATGCTTCAGGGTGATAGTTATGAAAGAGAGGATGATTCTGATGACGAAGAAGAATTATAGAGAAGAAATAGCAGATTTCTTTATAAAGTCGCTAGATGAAAATCCGATTGAATTTATCAAAGGATGGAATTTTTCGTACACAGGAAGTCCAATTAACTCTTTCACAGAAAAAGAATATAGTGGAATTAATAAACTTTATCTTAAGATAATGGAGACGAAAAGAGGATATGGAGATAATAGATGGCTTACCTTTAAACAAATTCAGGACAAGGGATATCATCTACAAAAAGGTGCTAAAGGTGCCAAGGTTGAATATTATATTCCATATGACAATAAGGAGAAGAAGTGGATAAGCTTCGATGAATATAGTAAATATTCTTGTGATCCTGATTTTGATGGTGAAAGATTTACTTTAAAGCAAAGAATATATACAGTATTTAATGCAAGCCTGATTGATGGAATAGAGCAGTTTAAGCCTTCATATATAGCCAATAATATAAATGAAGAAGAGGTTATAGAGAAAATATCCGATGGCATAGGAGTTAAAATTGTTGAAAGAAGAAATTCACAAAGTGCTTTTTATGATCCTGGAGAAGATTACATATTAATTCCTGAAAAGGAGCAATTTAAGTCACAAGAGGACTATTGCAGAACAGCGCTGCATGAACTATCGCACTCAACAGGACATAAAGATAGACTAAATAGAGATCAAAATAATAAATTTGGAAGCAAGAAATATGCTTTCGAAGAATTAATCGCAGAAATATCATCAAGTTTTATGGGTGAATATATAGAAGAACCTTTAACAGATGAGATTTTAGACAAGCATAAAGCATATATTCAGAGCTGGGCAAAAGAAATTAAAAACAATAAAAACTTCCTTTTTAAAGCAATAAAGGAAGCTGAAAGAGCAGCGGATTATATGATAGAAAATGCACAGCTATACCAATACAAGAAAGATAATATTATTAATATTGGAAGCAGCGAAAAGGAATTTAATAATATGTGTACTAAGAAAAGCCAGGAACAAGAAGTAATCTTTTTCTCAAAAGATGATGAGGAAATGGAGTTTTAAAAATGAACACTTATTTAACACCATTGCTATGGAAAATCAGCTTTATAGCGGTAGCTTTATTTGTAACTACTGCTATCTTAAAGCTGATTTATCTTAAGCTTAGTGGCAAACCTATAAGTAAAATAGCTGGCAAAGATGCTGGTGCAAGAAATACTATGTTAGGAAGTGGTCTTAAAAAAGCACTTTCTCCGCATGGTTTTATTTTTGGTTTTCTCAAGAAAAACAAAGTATATCTTGAGAACACGAAGGAAGGACACATTGCTATATTCGGTGGCAGCGGTATAGGAAAGACTTCAGCTCTTCTTATTCCTACACTTAGAGCCTGGAATGCGCCTTTCTTTGCAATAGATATTTCAGGCGATATATCAAAGAATGTAAAGCTTGCTCCTGAGGAAAAGATAATTATTGAGCCTGAAAACCCAGCAAATAGCATTACCTATAATGTTTTTTATCTTATTGATAAAGCTAATGATGAAAACGATAAAAGGACAATGCTTGAGCAGCTTGTTATGCTTATAGTAGACATACCATCAAATGCAAACGATGCTAACCTTTACTTTCTTGAAACTGCAAGAAAAATTTTTTTAGCAGGACTTCTTGCTTTTTATGATATTGGACTAGATTTTACAGACATCTGTAAAACTATATTTTTTAATAATATAAACGAGCTTGTTAAGCTTATTTCAGAAACTCAAAATGAACTTGCTTTAAGCTATATAAAACCACTTGCAGGAGAGAACGAGAAAAATATCTCTGGAGCAAAATCAGCGCTTAATAACAAGATAAAGCTTTTTTCTGATAACGCAAATATGGAAAGTATTCTTTGTAGAGATTATCCAGGCAAAGGAAGCTTTAATCCTGGGATGATCGAAGAAAAGAAAATATTTCTTAAGGTATCAGATGAAAAGCAGGAATATTATGCACCATTTATTCATATTGTAACAGCGCAGCTGCTTGAATATATAGGTAGTCGTAAATTTGTTCCAGGCAAGGATAAAAGAATACTTCTTGCACTTGATGAGTTTGCAAGTCTAGGACATTTTGATGTGCTTGCTCCGTTTAGAAAGTTTAGAAAAAATGGATGTAACTTATGTATCCTAACACAGTCACTTGTGGATATAGATCTTGTTTACAGTGAAAAAGAGAGAAAGGTGATCCTTGATAACTCAAAATATATTGTTGTTCTTGATGCTACAGATAACGGTACAAGAGAATATTTTTCAAATCTGATTGGCAAGAAAGATGTAGACAAAAAAAGTACATCAAAGGGTAAGGGCGGAACGAGTACAAGTATAAGTACGCAAAGGGATTATGTAATTCAGCCAGAAGAGTGGAAGAAACTTGGCGATGATCTTATTGTTATACACAGGGCAGGATACTTAAGGCTTAGAAAAAACCACTATTATAATGAAAAATAAGGAAAAAGTATAAGATGACTAAAAAGGGAAAAGATAAGTTAATATTAGATAAAGAAATAGAAGTTGTAACAAGTGATAATAAAAAAATCATCGGTAAGCTGGAGAAAATTAATTACAAAGTTAAAGAAATTTACACATACACATTAGGGATTCCTGAAGAAACGCTTGGACATATCTGGAGCAAAGAGGAACGCAAAAGACTCTATCAAGGCGAAAATATATATATAGAAAGATTTGTTGATGATAAGACTGGAGAGTCTTTTTCAGGAGTAGCTAAATGGGATTCTAAAGAAAATAAAATAATATTAGAGGATAAAAGTAAACAGAATGAGTAATATAGAGCAAGGCTTGTAAAAGTCGCTTAAAAGCGATTTTAGAGCCTTGTTTTTATATGGAAAGGTATAGAGATGGATAAGAAAGTTTACATTGAACCTAACCTGGTTAAAATCGCTGCAGAGCAGGATGTGTTTGATATATTATCAAGAGATGGTGTACCTATGAAAATGACATCAGGAGTTTATAGGCATAGAGAACATGACAGCATGGTTATATCACCAGGAAAAGGATTTTACTGGTTTTCACAAGACTATGGATCTAAAAATCCTATAGACTACTATATTAAAGTTGAGGGAATGTCTTTTGCTTCAGCAGCATACCATGTTCTTGAGGTGATGAACTATGATTTCACAAGAAAAGATATAGTAATATCAGATAGTTTTGCTGCAAACCCAAATTATTTACATGGTGAGTTTTCTCTTCCTAAGAAGGCAGAGAATAATAAGAATGTATATGCATATCTTACAAAAACAAGAAAGTTAGATATGCAGCTTGTAAATAGTCTTTTAGACAAAGGTCTTATCTACCAGGATATAAAATATAATAATGCTATTTTTGTTGGGAAAGACTATGACGGTAATATTGTAAGTGCTTTTAAGAGAAATACAAAAACATATGGAAACAATAATTTCAAAAGCGGTGATGAAAGCGGCAGCATGAAAGAATATAGGTTTAGAATAGAAAATCCTACAAATGCTACCGTAAATGTATTTGAGAGTGAGATTGATCTTTTGTCATACCTGAGTATGCTGCCAGAGCTTGCAAGAAATGAAAACTATATAGCACTTGGTGGTGTAAGTGATAGAGCATTAACTGCATTTTTAAAAAGTAATGCTGCTATAGAACATATTAATATATGTACGGATAATGATGAAGCAGGGCATAGGTTCTGTTCAAAGATTGCAGAAGAATTAGGTAAGGACTATTACATTACTAGGGAAATTCCAATAAATAAGGATTTTAACGAAGATTTAGTAAAAGGCTTGCAATATGAAAGAAATAGAATTGATGTTATTGTCTTCGATGATGCTACAATGCAGATGACTAAAAAAGAAAAAATAACACACATCAATGAAATGTTTAGCAATAAGTATCAGGGGATGCAGGTTGAGCTTCCTTCATCAAATGTTCATAATATCCAAGATGCTAAAATTAATAACATAACCAAGTTAAGATATAGACATAAAGATTATATTGAAACAGGAAAGTCATACAAAACAAAATTAAATATAGGTGTTGAAAAAAATTTAATAAATCTAATCGAATCATCGACTTATGTAAGGTCAATGGGAGAAGTTAAGCCCCAACAAAACGAAATTCACCAAACAACAAAAAAATGGCACTATTTTAATAAATATTTGATTGTAGGAAGCGAAATATATAATATGATTATTGATGTTAGGGAAAATTTAAATAGTGAAGCATTTATTTATAAGATAAGATTAAAGGAAATTGAGTTTGAAAAAATTCATAAAAAAGATGGCGAGTTCTCTCAAATCCCCCAACAAGGGATTTTAAAGCGAGAGCAACCGCCATGTAATATATATAATAATACAGGTGATGATAGCAAAAGTCAAGACCTAAAAAATAAAAAAATGAATGAAAATGTGGAATTTTTCCTTTCAAAAGATGAGGAAGAAATGGAGTTTTAGAAATGGTGGCATGTGAGAGTAATCTCATGTGCCACCATTTTTCGTTTTTGAGGGGGTATCTAATAAAAGCAAGTAACTTATATACTAATATATTTAAAGCGGCTCAAATCTTAAAATAAAGGCTTGAAACAATAACCTTATGTTATAGACAAGGTAGATTCTTTTTTGTATAACGATAAAGGGGTAAATATTGTAGATATTATATGAAAAAATTTAAGCACCTTGACTATTCAAAGAGACAGCAGATTGAGCGTATGCTAAAGAAAAAATATACACCTTATGAAATATCAAGTTGTCTTGATGTTGCACTCAGTACAATCTATCTTGAGATAAAGAGAGGTACTTGTGAGCAACTGAAATCAGACTTAACCAAAGTAATGGAATATAAAGCCGATCTTGCACAATATAAATATGAAGCTAACCTAAAGAAAAAAGGAAGAAGAGCAAAATTAGAACGAGATCAAAAGTTAAATAAGCACATATACAGCCTTATAAGGGATAAAAGATATTCTCCTAAAGCTATTATATATGAGCTGGTGAACTGTGATATTAATTTTAATGAAAATATAAAGTCATACACCACAATATATTCTGCTATAAAAAAGGGTCTTATTCCAGGAATAAAAAGAAAAGATCTGCCGAGAGGAAAATATAAAGTAAGGCTTCCTAAGGATAAAAATCACAAAAGAAATATTCCTGGTAAAAGCATCGAAGAAAGACCTTTAGAAGTGAATGAAAGAAAAATCTTTGGTCACTGGGAAATGGATTGTGTTTTAGGTAAGCAGGATAATAAGAAGGCAGCACTTGTTTTCACCGAACGAAAAACAAGATATGAAATTATTGAAAAATTAAAGTATCACACATCAGATGAAGTGGTTAAAGCATTAAATCGTATTGAAAAAAGATATAAGAGTAGCTTTTATACTGTATTTAAATCTATCACTGTTGATAATGGACACGAATTCATGGATTGCAGTGCAATGGAAAAAGCTTTATATCGTAAAGGAAAGCGTACAGAAATATATTATTGCCACCCAAATTCACCAGGAGAAAGAGGAAGTAATGAGAATTGTAATTTACTTGTGAGGAGATTTCTCCATAAGGGTATGGATTTTGATAAGCACCTTACAACTGTCAAAGCGAAAGAGGTTCAAGAATGGATCAACACATACCCAAGGGGAATACATAGTGGAAAAACAGCAAAAGAATTATTTATCAATGAGCTTATAAATCTTGAAATAGCACATTATTACAGATGTTGAATCATAAATCATGATACTAAATATATACTAAAAGATAGAGGTCTTTTATATTGTTACATATATAATAGGCTTATTTGTAGTGCCTAGAAAGTGATATTTAACATGTGATACTATTTAGATTCATAGTGGACATTTTTTATATACTATATATATTAATCTTCAAGTGAATATTGTAATAACTTTATAATGTTACATCTAAACAATGTATTAGTTTATCTAAAAAAATTTCTTATTTAATGTTGACATTTAGGGTTGGATGTCAAGGAGTAACAAGTGGTTGACCTATTGATTTTAATATGATAAAA
>ERZ773005.605-NODE-605-length-25678-cov-5.995239_pt1 | contig 25678 bp, 24 predicted proteins | sample MGYA00580666_ERZ773005 | MGnify/ENA primary metagenome ERZ773005 (study PRJEB29015, sample SAMEA2737999) | human oral metagenome | biome: human oral; feature: human-associated habitat; material: dental | place: China | collected 2061 ...
CTTCTGCCTGTGAAATATAAGTATTTGCGGTATCTCTATCTGTAGTGCTTGCAGCAGGTCCTATATCAGCAAATACATAAGCCTTATCCTTTGCTGCTCTCACTGCCGCTTCATAGCCTGCACTTATAATTTCGTTTCTTCTTTTTATTTCCTCGGAGCCGCCGGATTCATAATATGAAAGTCCGAAGGTATTGGTTTTTATCGCACTTGCCCCGGCAGCTATATATTCCCTGTGAATATTTTCTATGATTTCAGGAGTCTTAATATTTGCCTGCTCACAGCCAAAGCTTATGCCTCCCGAGAGAGAGGCATAATAAGTTCCCATAGCACCGTCAAAAAGCAGCACCCTTCTTTTTAAATAATCTCTTATATTAATCATTTTCGCTATTAATTTCCCATTTAATTTTTCAGCCCGGATTCTTCCGGAAACGAGCGCTTTGCTATCTCTACAGAGGCTCTTGCATCCTTGGCATAATAATCCGCACCTATTTCCATCGCATAATCTTCTGTCAGCACCGCTCCCCCCACCCAGACTTTACAGCCGGGAGATACCGCCTTGACCGCTTCAATAGTTTCTTTCATTGAAGGCAGAGTAGTAGTCATAAGTGCAGAAAGCCCCACAAGATTTACCTTTTCATCTATAACCGCCTTGACCACCTTTTCTATAGGCACATCTCTGCCTAAGTCTATTATCCTGTAGCCGTAATTTTCAAGTATTATTTTTACAATATTTTTTCCTATATCATGGATATCACCTTTAACAGTAGCAAGCACTATCTTTCCCTTTGACATCCCCTTGCTGCTGGAATTCGCCAGTCTTTCCTTGATAAGCTCAAAAGCTTCACAGGCGGCATTTGCCGAATTTATAAGCTGGGGCAGAAAAATAATCTGTTTTTCATACTTATCCCCCACTATATCAAGTGCAGGTATCAGCTTATTATTAATAAGCTCCGTTTCGCTCATTGTTTCCAAAAGCCTTGCGGCAATCTCTCTGGTCTGCACCTTCAAGCCCTTTAATACCGCTTCTTCTATAGTCATTTCAATATTTCCATCCTGCTTTACGGCTTGATGAATTTCCTTAGATTCACTATGTGATGAAAATCTCATTATGTAATCCCGGCAATTTTCGTCCTCACCTGCCAGCACCCTATAAGAATATACCGCATTCATAAGGCTTTCAACATTGGGATTTATAATGGGCAAATCAAGACCACAGCACATAGCCTGCACTAAAAAGCTCTCTGTAATATGGCTTCTTTCCGGCAAACCAAAGGATATATTGCTAACTCCAAGTACACAGTGCAGCCCAAGCTCGGCTTTAACCCTCCTGAGAGCGTTTAAGGTCTGTACAGCCTGCTCCTGCTGTGCTGAAACTGTAAGCGTAAGACAGTCTATGAAGACATCTTCTTTTTTCAGACCGTATTCAAGAGCCTTTTTAAATATATATTCAGCATTGTCAATCCTCTCCTGAGTGGTCTGAGGCACTCCCTTTTCGCTTAAAGCAAGCCCTATTACCGCTGCACCATATTTCCTGGCTATAGGAAGGACAATATCCAGCTTTTCATCATCGGCATTTACCGAATTTATAATTGCCTTTCCGTTAAATGCCCTAAGCCCCGCCTCAATCGCTGCCGGATTTGAAGAATCTATCTGAAGCGGCAGTGAAACTATACCCTGAATTGCCTTCACTGTTTCAATCATAAGCGATACTTCATCCGCTCCCGGAACTCCTACATTGACATCCAGAATTTCAGCACCGCTTTCTTCCTGCTCTATAGCCATTCTGCTTATATAATCCATATCATGCTCCATAAGTGCCTGAGCAAACCTCGGTTTTCCGGTAGGGTTAAGTCTTTCGCCTATTACCCTTACCTTATTAAGCTCCGTCATCTTTGAGGCTGAGCATATACCATAGCGGATTTTTCTGCAGCTTTTATCCGGGTTTAAGCCTACAGCATCATAATCATCGCCCTCATCAGCACTATCTCCGTCAACTGACAGCTTCTGACCATCCGAAGCTGTATTTTTATTTTTCTCAGCCGCAAGTGCATTTGTAAGCTGATTTATATAATCCGGATTAGTTCCGCAGCAGCCTCCCATAATAAGCACCCTATATTTTTTAAACTTAAGCATGTCTTCAGTATAGCCTTCGGCACTTAAATTATATTTTCCGGTCACCGGGTCGGGAAGCCCTGCATTAGGCTTTACTATTACCGGCAAGTCCGTCCACTGTACCAGTTCTTCTACAAATTTAAGTATTTCCTTAGGTCCAAGTGAGCAGTTAAACCCTAATGCCTCAGCTCCAAGTCCTGTAAGCACTGTCGCCATGGAGGGTATTGTAGTCCCTGTAAAGGTTCTTCCTCCGGCTTCAAAGCTCATTGTCACCCATACCGGCAGGGAAGTATTTTCCTTAGCTGCAAGCAGTGCCGCCTTGGCATCATATAAATCGGTAAAGGTTTCAATTACTATTAAATCGGCTCCTGCTCTTTCTCCTGCTACCATCACCTCTTTATAAACTTCATAAGCCGTATCAAACGAAAGGGTTCCAAGCGGCTCAAGCAGCTCTCCTATAGGTCCCACATCAAGCGCTACCCTTACCCCCTCTTTTGCCGCCGCAGCTTTCTTTGCTATTTTTACAGAAGAAGTCACAGCCTCTACGGTTGTTATTTCACAGCCCTGCAGCTTTCTTGAATTGGCTCCAAAAGTGCAGGAATAAATCACATTGCTTCCTGCCGCTATATATTTTCTATGTACTCCCTCCACTATCTCAGGGTTATGATAAGCAAAAATCTCCGGATGCTCCCCTGCCTTCATCCCGGCTGCCAGCAGCATGGTTCCCATGCCGCCGTCAAGTACAGTAATTTTATTTAATGGCGGAAAGCTTAAAGCATATTTATCATTGCTGTTATTAATTAAATCTTTCATAATTTATCTACCTGCCCTACTTTAAAATTCTTATGCCCTATCTCCCGCAAGTCACTCCACGTCTTAAAAACCTGCAGGCCTTGACCAGATTGCAGCCCTTGCAGCCAAGCTTTTCCTGCTTTTTTTCAGCTTCGCTTATTCCTATAATCGCCGTAACCGACTTCCTCGGTATCATTATTCCACTGTCACTCACATTGAGTCCTATACGTCTTACCGTATCAAGCAGCCTTATAAAATCTCTCTGTATCCCTATAGGCAAATCTCCGTAGCCCGGAGAATACCTTGTAGTCAAAAAAAAACCCTGCTTTTTATATTCTTCCCTAAACTGAGCATCTATTGTATCACATAATACCTCTATCAGCACGCTGGCACATGAATCCATAATGACCGCATCGGATACATTTCTTACCTGAGTTCTCCTTATAATATTTTCAACACCTGCACCGAGTGTAGCTGCCATCAATATTATTTTTTTGCAGCCGGACAGATGCTTCTTTATATCATTTCCGCTGAAAAAACTGCATTCATCAGGATATGAGCCGTCGTTTTTCATATTAAACTCGTGGCTTATATAGGCAGGTCTTGCAGCCGAATTAATCATCTCCATACAGAAATCTATCTGCCTTGACAGATTTTCATCCATATCCTGCCCCCGATATTCAAGAAATCTCAGTATCTCGCTTTTGTCTTCAGTTTTAAGTGCTATCTCCATATATAATAAATTTCCTTTCTTACTGAAATATCATAATATACTATCAATAAAAGGGCAAGCTGTGAATATAAAATAAGCTGCTGACAATAAAACGCCGAAACCGGCATTTTCCGGTTCCGGCGTTTCTTTACTTTATAAAATACCAAGTTTAGGACAATAAGCTCCTGTCAGACAGCACCTCATCAGTAGAAGCATAGAGCTTCATTATATCCTGTACCGTCATATACCTTCTTTCCTCTCCCTCAAGCACCTTAATTATGCTGCCGCCTGCCATAACCAGAGTTTTATTGCCATATTCCATAGCATTTTGTATATTATGAGTTATCATAAGTGTAGGAATCTTATCTTTTTCAACTATTTTTTTTGTAATTTCAAGTATCTGCCTGCTTGTTTTGGGGTCAAGTGCTGCTGTATGCTCATCAAGCAGAAGAAGCTCAGGAGTTTCAAGGGTTGCCATTAAAAGTGTGAGCGCCTGTCTTTGTCCTCCGCTTAAAAGCCCGACCTCCGATTTAAGTCGGTTTTCCAGCCCAAGTCCAAGCTCTGCACAGACCTCCTGAAAAAGCCTTCTGTCCTTTTTCCTTACTCCGAAGCCGAATCTTATACTCTTTCCTCTGCTGTAAGCGAGTCCCAAATTTTCCTCTATAGTCATGTGAGGAGCAGTCCCCTTAAGCGGATCTTGGAAAAGCCTGCCTATAAATCTTGCTCTCCTGTGCTCAGGCATATAGGTTATATCCTTCCCATTGTTTAATATGCTGCCTTCTTCAACCTCTATACTGCCTGCTATAGAATTGAGCAGAGTACTTTTGCCTGCACCGTTGCTGCCTATTACAGTAACAAAATCTCCCTTATTGAGAGCAAGGTTAATACCTTCAAGTGCAGTTTTTTCATTTACGGTATTTTTATCAAATACTACTTTAAGATTTTTTACTTCCAGCATAACGCTTCCTCCATTTTAAGAACTCAGGCTTTATCAGAGGCAGGCTTATCGCCACAACTACCATCACCGCACTAAAGAGCTTAAGCCCTGTCACGGGAAGTCCAAGCTGATAGGCTTTTGCCAGCATTACACGATAAATTACAGCTCCGACACAAACTGCTATAAGGTTTCTAAGTATGCCCTTTCTGCCTATAATCGCTTCACCTATAATTATGCTTGCAAGAGCGAGAACAAGCATGCCTACACCTACGCCATGAGCGGCATTGCCATTATACTGTGCATAGATTGCTCCTGAAAAGGCTACAAGTGCATTGCAAAGTGCAAAGCCCAGTATCTTCATAGCATCGGTATTTATGCTTGAGCTTCTTACCATAGCTTCATTGTCCCCTGTAGCTCTTAGAGAAAGCCCTATTTGAGTTTTTAAAAATACATATATAAATATTACCAGCACTGCAGCTATAAACAATAAAAATAAAAATCTTCCAAATGAAAATCCGTTAATTACAAGCTTATCTTCTGCAAAAGTAAAAATGGTAGGCTTGCCATAAAAATTTATAGTAGGACTTTCTCCCATAATCATAAGATTTATAGAATAAAGACCTGTCATCGTAAGTATTCCAGCAAGTATCTCATGTATCTTAAGCTTGGTATGAAGTATGCCGGTAACTATACCTGCTGCAGTGCCACCCGCAACCCCCATAATAATCCCTGTCAGAGGCCGCCCTGCCACGGTCCACACCGCACTGTAGGCAAGACCTGTGACAAAGCTGCCGTCAACGGTAAGGTCAGGTAAATCCAGTACTCTAAAAGCTATAAATAATCCTAAAGCAAGTATGGCAAATATAAGTCCAAGCTCCACACTCTGCATTAATGTTGAAAAAGCCATTTTTATTATCCTTTAATCATTATTGGTTATTTTTAATTTCTTTAAATCTCGCATCATTTCTTATACTGTCAGGGATTTCAATTCCAAGTGCCTTTGCAGTATCAGTATTTACATAAATATATAAATCATCCTTAAATACTTTTACCGGGATGTCTTCCACCTTTTCACCCTTAAGCACTCTGTCGACCATGCGTGCAGTTTCTTTTCCAAGGTCGGTATAATCGATGCCGAGAGTAGCAAAGCCTCCGTCCATTACCATAGAATCGGCACCCACATAGACAGGTTTTTTTGCCGCAACCGCCTCTTTCATAAGTACAGGCATAGCTTCAGCTACAGTATTGTCATTTGCCACAAAAAGCATATCAACCTTTTCCAATATTGTATTTGCTGCCATCTGTAAATCGGCACTTGAAGAAATGCTGGTTTCTTCAAGTTTTAAATTATTGCTCTCACAAAATTCCTTAAGCTTGGCAAGGTTGCTCACCGAATTATCTTCTCCGGAATTATAGATATAACCCACACTCTTTACCTTTGGAGTTATTTCCAAAGCCAGCTCCATAATCTTATCAACATTCACCGCATCAGTAGTACCGGTCATTCCCTTGTCAGTCACTTCATAATCGGTCACGACTCCGGCTTTTACAGGGTCCGTCACTGCACAAAAGATTACCGGAGTATCTTTTGCAAGAGCCATAGCTCCCTGTGCTACCGGAGTAGTTATCGCAACCACCGCATCCTGCTTATCACCCTCAAAATTCTGTACTATGGTAGGTATGTTTGACATTTCTCCATTTGCATTTTTAAAAGTAATAATACAGTTTTCTCCGTCTTTATAGCCAAGCTCCTCCAGCTCTTTAGAAAAAGAATCATAAATTATATTTAGTGAAGTATGCTCCATAAGCTGTATGACACCTATCTTAGGCAGAGCCTGCCGATCTGATTTTTCCATACTGCTGCTTTGAGCAGATTTTGCACCTTCATTCTGAGAGGCTGCCGTATCCGATTTCGGAGTACAGCCTGAAGCTGCAAAAACCGCTGCCGCTATTAAAATACTGCATGCCATCTTTTTAAATATACCTTTTTTTAATAAACTCATTTTTCTATTCTCCTTTAAACATTATTAGCTGCATTGACATAAAAAATTGTATAAAAAAAGCCTGCCCTTATAAAAGGACAAGCATTGCCTGCGGTACCACCTTTTTTAGTACATTAAATACTCTCTCTTATGAAAATGCCATCACATCTTCTGCTCTTTAACGGAAGCTGCCGTACTGAGATACTCGCTTTCGCTTTCATCAGTCCCTCATGGGTCCATTTACAAATCGTCATCTCTATCGGATTTCCAGCAGCACCGACTCTCTGTAAGCGACTAAAATGTTTTATCTCCCAATCAACGGTTTCAGAAAATGATACACTAAAAAATTAAAGCTGTCAACACTTTTTGATTTACATTTGGTTTCTTGCTTCATTAATTTCCTTAATCAACAGCTGCACATTCCTTTTTATTCCATCAAACGCCCCGTATTCCAAAGCCTTTAATACAAGCATCCCAAGAGGAATCGCCACTATCATTCCGCCTATCCCCGAATATCTGTAGCCTATGTAAAGAAAGACAAGTGTATAAAGTGCCGGCATACCTATGGAATCGCCTACAAGCTTAGGCTGTATAAACTGCCTCAATGCCTGCGTAATTATATAAAGCAGTGCCAGTGCAAAAGCATACATATATTTTGCCGATATCAGCTTTAAAACCGCCCAGGGTATTAATACCGTACCGGTGCCGAATATGGGCAGAAAATCCAAAAAGGCTATAAACAAAGCTGCGGCAGCAAAATATTTTATCCGCAGTATATAAAAGCCTGCGGCAAGAACTGCCGCTACTACAAGCATAATTTTAAATTGTGCAGCAAAATATCCCTTTATAAGCCTTTTAAAATCTCTTATAATAAGCTTCCTGTATTTTAAAGCACTCTCAGGCACCATCGAATTTAATTTCAGCCTAATATTATTCATGTCAGCAGTAAAAAAATAGGCGGCAAGTATTGTAACCACAGTGTAGACCAATAGGTTAGGAAGCTTTTTTACCATCCCCCCAGCCGCTTCTGCGGTAGGCAGTGCCAGGTTTTTGATAATAGTCCCCACTGAGCTGTTTAGATTTGAAGCCGCCTCAGATAAAAGCCGCTTTTTATCAGGAGCTATGATATCAAATCTTGCAAAAAGCGCGCTCAAGGTCTGAGTTAAATCACTGCTCATGCTCTCATATAAGCTGGGCAGCAGATTAATAAATCTTCCAAGCAGCATAAAAGCCGAAGAAACAATAAGATATAAGATTCCTATTATCAGGCATAAAACAAACACTATGATAAGAATGGAGCCGTGCTTCCTGTGTATTTTAATTCTTCCCTCCAAAAATTTAACTACAGGGTTTGCCGCCATTGCAATAATCCAGGCAATAATAAAAGGCATGAAGTATTTTATTAAAAATATACCGCAAAAAGCAGTGATAAACGTCATGAGTACAGGAATTAATATATTTATCAGAAGCAGTAATATACGTTTTATCCGCATAAAAATTCTCCTCTAGCTTAAAATATTAATTATTATACGGTTTTCTTTATTTTTATTCCATAGCAATAATATGCCACATACAGCACCGCAGTAACTCCGAGGTAAAACCAGGTGGCAGGATTTGAAAACCAGGTGGTAAAAAACGCAAATAAAAAATATACGGCAAACTGGCTGTAAAATAAAAAGCTTATCGGATTGTTATCTGCCAGCCTTTCAAGCTTACAGGCTATAAAGCCCAAAATTACCGCAAAGCCTACGATGCCTGCAATGCCGAAATCGTAATAGGCATCATAAAAAAGGGTCAGCGTACTAAGCTCGGTTTTAGTGGTGTAAAGCGGAAAATTTACAAGCTCAGGAAATTTAAATTTCAGCCCGGTAAGTGCAAAAAAGGGGAAAAGCAGCTTAAGTCCGAAAGAATGTGCCGGAAGCCTTGTAATAAGCTCATTAAAATTATCGTAATTATTCGCTATATAAATATAGGGCTGACTTATAAATATAGGCAGCTTCCATTTCATCTCAAAAATAGAATTAAGATAAGAGATATTATGACTTCTTGCAACAGTCAGCACTATATAAACCGGAATTATAATGCAGATTGCCGGCAAAATAAGCTTTTTTACTGAAATATCCCTTCTGATACGTAAAAAACATATCCCGGCAAGCATTATCGCAAATATAAACTGAAATCTGGAAACACATAGCAACGGGATACTAAGAGCTATAAAGTTGGAGACTCCCAGCACCAGCTTATCAACCAATTCAATATGCAGCCGGTAATTTACATAAATCACCGACAAAGCAGGGACAAGCACACACATTACAGTGAAATAATGCAGCCCTGAAATATGAAAATAGGAATAGGCGTGAGGAACTCCTCTGGTAAAAAGCGGAATAAATCTAAGCATACTTACCTCAATCACAAAAGCAATCAGCGAAGTAAGGCTTATTACCGATATGGCATAAAGAATTATATTCATATTTTCAGACTTAAGTGCTTCAGCATCCTTATTTTTTTTATCTGCCGCAGCAGTGTCTGAGTGTGCCTTTGCAAAATCAAAGCTTAAATAAAAGCAAGTAAAGGCAAGGAAAAAGCAAAGCCAGGTAAGCAGCTGCCAGTCTTTTTGAAGATATGACAATTTAAGGCAGGATAACCCCTGCCCCCCCACAAAGCTTAACGAAAATAAGCCTCTTAAATTAATTATATTTCCCGATTTTATGCGCTCGCTATTAAATAAATATAAAGCCGCAGCTATTAAAAGAATCCCGGATACAGCATAAAGCTGTATCCGGGCAGTTAAAAATGCTGCCAGATAAGATATTATATAAATCAGCATATTCCCTCAAGATAATGCCTTACTTCTTCCTCTGTAGCAAAGCTTAAAGCCTTATCAGCAATCTCCTTTAATGATCCGGTGTCATATCCCATAACCGCTTTTCTAGTTTTTAATATAGACGAAGCACTCATAGAAAATTCATCAAGCCCCCATGCAAGAAGCAGAGGTACCATCTTCGGATCTGCGGCAGCCTCTCCGCACATGCCCACGCTTATGCCAGCTTTTTTTCCTGCATATATAATATTTCTTATACTCCTTAACACCGCAGGATTATAAGTGGAATACAAATATGAAATCTTAGTATTTCCTCTGTCAACCGCAAGTGTATACTGTGTAAGGTCATTAGTTCCTATACTGAAAAAGTCGGCCTCAGCCGCTATAACATCTGCCATAATTGAAGCTGCCGCCGTTTCCATCATTACTCCGATCTCAACCCCTCTGTTATACTTAATCCCCTCTGCATCAAGCTCCTTCATAGCCTCAAGCACCACTGCCTTAGCCTGTCTGAATTCATCGACACCTGTTATAAAAGGAATCATTATTTTAATATTTCCAAAAGCGCTTGCTCTTAATAAAGCTCTCAGCTGAGGCTTATATATATCGTCCTTTCTGTCAAGGCAAAGCCTTACAGCACGGTATCCAAGAAAAGGATTCTCGTCTTTTTCTATATTCATATAAGGAATTTCCTTATCTCCGCCTATATCAAGAGTCCTTATAATCACCGGCTTTCCCTGCATAACTGCCGCAACACTCTTATAAGCTTCAAACTGCTCATTTTCGCTTGGCATGCTGTCTCTGTCCATAAATAAAAACTCTGTTCTAAAAAGACCTATTCCCTCTGCATCATATTCAAGAGCCTTCTTGGCATCCTCCGGATTGCCTATATTTGCTGCAAGCTCTACCTTAATGCCGTCAAGAGTCTGCGAAGCCTTGCCCTTATAGGATTTAAGCTCCGATTTTTCTCTTAAGAACGCATCTCTTTTGCCCTCAAACTCCGCCAGAGTTTTTGAATCGGGATTTATGCAGATTTCTCCACTGTCTCCATCAAAGCAAATTAAATCATCATTGCTGATATTTTCAAGTATTTCATCCACACCGACTACAGCCGGTATCTCAAGTGCTCTTGAAAGGATTGCACTATGTGAGGTCCTGCCTCCAAGCTTGGTAACTATACCGTAGACATTTTCCGGATTAAGCCCGGCAGTCATCGAAGGAGTGAGGTCCTGGGCTATTAGAATGCTGCCCTTAGGCAGTGAAGCCACATCCACCGTTTCTATCCCGAGTACCGCTTTTATAAGCCTGTTTTTTATATCCTTCATATCAGTTGCTCTTTGCTTCATGAGCTCGTCATCCATAGAAGCAAACACGTCGGCATACATATTGCAGACGCTCTCTATAGCCGACTCGGCACAGACCGCTTCAGTTTTAATTATTCTTACAATCTCGTCTATAAGCGCAGGGTCCGACATGAGCATCACATGACCGTGAAGAATCTGAGCCTCAGTTTCTGAAGCTTTTTTTTCAAGTGTCTCAGCCAGCTCTGCGGTTTCCTTCTTAGTCTTTTCCAGTACCTCCATAAACATAGCAGTTTCTCTGTCTACATCATTAATACTTTTTTTAATAACCTCGGGCTGAGTATCATTTATTATGACAACCTTTCCTATGCCTATTCCCGAAGAAGCCCCTGTTCCTTTCATACGTGTCGCCTCCTTAAATTAATATATTATTTATTCCGGCAGCAAAACCGGCTTTTAGCTTTTTTATTTTTTAACTACTCGTTTTCTCCAAAACCGTCTTCTGCAAGTGCACAGACAGCTTCCAGTGCATCCTCCTCATCTTTTCCCTCACATACAAATTCTATCTCATCTCCAAATTTAATGCACACTCCAAGCACACTGATTACACTTTTTGCATTCGCAGTTTTTTCACCAAAGACGATTGTTATCTTTGACTTATACTTGAGTGATTCTTTGCAGAGGTTTCCAGCAGGTCTAAGATGCAGCCCGCTTGGATTAATAACTGTAACTTTGCGGCTAAGCATATTGCACTGTCCTTTCATGTCTATATTTTAATCACTGCTTTGATGTAGAGTCGCTTCTTGACTGACTCTCATGCCTGGAAGAGGTTTCTGGTTTTGAATTACCCTCCCTTTGAGTGGTTTCTCTTTGAAACATACTCTGTGAAAAAGAGGTTTCCAATTTTGAAGTAGTTTCACTCTTACTGCTTTCTCTGCTTGCTCCTCCTGAAGAAGCGGATTCACCCTGATAGCTGCTCTCACTGGATGCAGGCGAAGGACTCTCTCTTAAAGAATCGCTGCTGCTTTCAGTATCAGCAGAGGTCTGTGTCTGTGAGGTTTGTGCTTCCTCTTTGGTCATCACCACAATACTAAACGGAGTATAGGAGTCAACTGCAAGACTTCCGGAGGGTCTGAAGGTAAGACTTCCGCTATGCGTTCCCACACCGAGTCCCGAAAGATTAATGCTTGCATTGATATCAGAAGCTTTAAGCCTGTTAAGCTCAGATTCCAGACCGGATACCACCAGTGTTATATTTTCCGGTATAGTAGTATAAGCATAGGCAGAGCTCTTGCCATTCAGCTTAATATCAGACAGCTTTAATTCCAAAGACTTTTTATTAATAGCAGAAACCTTCAAAGTAATCATAATCTCACTGTTTCCGGTGGCGCTCACTCCCTTGGGAAGATAGTCATTAATATTAATTACAACACTCTTGTTTTCAGTTGCTCCCTCTATATTCAGCACACTTTGGGGAATTTCAACTGAGGAAAGCTTTTCAAGCGCCGACGCTGTGCCCGCTACCTGAACGGACTTTGTTGCACTGTCAACCCCCGTAAACTTATATCCCTGAGCCACATTTCCGCCTACATTAAAGTTCAGCGGCACGCTCTTGCCCTCCAGTATAGTTATATCATAATTAATATTATCGGTACTGAATTTAAGCTTTGAAGTATCAGCCTCAAGCTGGCTCCCATTTGCATCATAAAGCACAGGTCCGGCAACTCCGCTTAAGTTTCCGGAAGCTCCGTCCACATCAATCTCCACCCCGACATTGCCTATATTCCCGAACATATTTTCAGGGCCCGTCAAAGTAATTGAGGAAGGCTCAAGCTTAATCTCTCCTACTGAATATCCCTCTTGAGGCGAGCCTTGAGTATGTGATACTAAATCAAAGGTTTTTTGCTGTATCCCTTCAATATTTAAATTAATCACCCCGGGACTTGCCGAAGGTGTCCCTATTATAAGGTCTTTATTATCTACAACCTCAACCTCAACATAAAGTGAATTAGTATCCTCATACAATTTATTGCAGTCAACATACGCTCTAAAATCCGAAGCCTTTATCTTGCCCTCGTCAAGTGCTCTGACTTCATAGTAGATATTTACCTTATTTCCACCTTTAATCTCATAGGTACGTGAGTTTTTGGTAACTGCGGTATCATTAAGCACCTCAATTTCAACTGATTTGCTTCTTCTTACTCTGGGATTTGAAATATTTATTACGAGAAGCCACACTATAAATGCCACAGCAAGTGACAAAAGCTTCAAGCCTCCATTATTAGTCAGCCTTTTTTTCATTCTTTGTCACGCCTTTCCATAAAAAGAATACTTTTTCCCGTGCCGATACATCGTATAACCTTCTCAGTATTTCACCGAGCTCCTGTGCATCCTTAAGCTTGGTAATCTTCCCCTCCTGTGCAACAGAAATATTGCCGGTTTCTTCTGAAACCACTATAGTAAAGGAATCCGTAACTTCACTGATGCCTATAGCCGCTCTGTGCCTTGTGCCGAGCTCTTTGCTTATATTCATATTTTCACTGAGCGGCAGATAGCAGGTGGCAGAGCTTATACGGTTGCCGCGTATCACCACTGCTCCGTCATGGAGCGGAGTATTATGTTCAAAAATATTTATAATCAGCTGATTTGTAATGACAGCATCTATATCTATCCCGGTTTCTTCAATGCTTTTAAGAGATTCCGCTCTTTCAATTACCATAAGGGCCCCGGTTTTAGCCTTTGACAGCTCCTGTGCCGCCTTCACAAGCTCCTCCACGGTCTTTTCAGTGAATGCCCCTGCTCCGTTTGCATTTATAAACATAAACGAAAGCAAATTGCTGCTTCCAAGCTGCTCCAGCGCCCGTCTGAGCTCAGGCTGAAATATTACCACCAGTGCAGTCACTGCGATTGCAGCAATTTTACCTGCAATCCACAGTATGGTATCAAAATGAAATATAGCTGCAGCCGCAGTAAATACAAGTATTATCACCAATCCCTGAAGAAGCACCCATGCCCTTGAATTTTTTATCCAAAGCAAAATCTCATATACAAGGTAGGCAATTATTATTATCTCACATATATTTGAAAACGTTATCCTAGGAAAATAGGACAGTACATTTGAAAAAAATCTATCCAAATCTATCTTACCTCACTTTCGTAAAGCGAGTCTTCGCAATCTTAAAGTCCCTTCACCTTTAAAACGGGGACAGCCTGTATCAGTTTATATTATGTTATTTATCAGTCTTTTTTCCCTTTTTATCAGCCAGCCATACCTTTAATTTTTTATCTGTCTTTTCTGAGGAAAGCTTCTTATCAGCTTTTCCGGAAGAAAATTTCTGTATCCTTGTGTCAGGCTGTGCAACCACAATCTTAGGAACCGCCTTTACATAATAGTAATATTCATCATCTTCAAACTGAGCATATTCCGTATGCGAATAATCTACTGCGAACATAAAGAAATTATATACCGCCGCAAATACCGCCGATACAGCTACGCCTATAAGCAGCTCAATTATCGGCACGTTGATTCCATATACAAAATCTCCCATAAATATAATTATAAGCTGAGCGATTACTCCGCTTATAATAGCAATGCCCCAAGCATGTGTAATCGACAGGTTTCTTATTATATAAACTATTATAATACATATAGCAAATGCGACTATCATAAGAAACATAGTCTTGTCCGCAAATGCTCCGTTAAAGAGCATGGTATACTTCTTAAGTATGTCCACATTGTTAAGATTTGAAAGCGAGCCTATATTTGCCTTTATGAACATAAGCAGGTAATAAATTAACACTCCAAAGCTTACCGGAATTATTGATATAATGCTCCCTCCAAGTCCCACCAGCAGAGGAATCGCATAAGGAATCTTAAAGGCAAAGGCAAGCGGCGTAAGTATAAGCAAAAAGCTGTCTCCGGGTTTAAAGCCATAGTATAAGAAGCCCAAGCAAAGCATAAAGACCGCAATAATAATCGCCATATCCATAGAAACCGCATAAACATTAAAAAGGATGTATCCGGCAAGCAATATGCTTATAGCTCCGTACGGCAGTACTGAACATATAAAAGCCACCGCTGTATATATAACCGGAGTGCTCAGCTTCTCTGAATAGCCTGCATTACTGTTTATTAATATTAATGCAGACAAAGTAATTAAAAACTTAACCACAGGGGTTATGATAATTTCATATTTTGCATAAAAGGCTCTAAGCCTTTCTCTGAGAACCAGCAAATCAAGCATTACTTCTGTCCTCCCAACTCTCTGCTCTTCGCTTGAAATTCATATCTTTTTTGTAATTTTTTTAGTTTCCCTTGATAAATCTTCTTTTTTCTTAAGGCTCTGTTGTACACATTCAGGCTGGCAATACAGGTGACAAGCTCAAACACAATCAAGCCCACAAAGTAACGCACTATATAGCCATAGAAAATCCCTACTACAAGCATTACATCAACAGTATTTATTATCCCGTCTACACTGTAAAGCAGTTCAATAAGCAGCAGAAGCATATAGCAAAAAGTATAAGCAACAAAGGATTCAAGGATTCTTTTGACTATATAGTCCCTTTTAAAAAAACTGTTAATCTCAAATATTGCATTATGCTCCTTTTTCTCATAGAGCGACAGCTCTGTCATAAGCCTTATCTTATCTTCATTCAGCATGCTTAACCTCTTGCCGCGAAGCGGCTTTTTTATTTAATCTTTCTAAATCAATATCCTAAAAAGTATATCATAAATCATGCCTCTATGCAAATGGAGGCCGAACCATTTTTTCCTTCGGTTACTGTAAATTAAAATCACCCTCCACATATTTAAAGAAATTTATTTAGTTTTCGATATTTTGCTTCCATCTACAATCTATTGAAATAATAGTTGTAGGCATACTTATAATTTGTATATCAAATTTCAAACTTGTCTCCACCTTAGTTGACGCATTATGTATTCTAAAACTAAATTGCCAATCACCATTAAGATATAATTCCAAAGTATTTTTACTCCCCGGTTTATACTCTAAACTTAAAATTCTTGTAGGAAGAGTTGATATTGGTAATTTAAATATAGGTTTAATATCTTCCCAGTACTGTTTGGAACAATCTACTCCATACCATTTATTCCCAAAATCTAAGTTCTTTGATATCCTACTGTGCTTAACAGCAAAATAATTATGTTTAACGCTAAGACCGATTTCCCATTCAATACCTTGTCTGATAATCAAGACATCTCTTACATCGCCTTTCTTTCCCTTATCATCAGATTGAATTTTTAGTTCCAGCTCATCATCACCATCATCTAAAATCAAAGGTTCAAGGTCAAATATAGTGTTGATTCCTGCTAAGGCACTAACTTTATATATTTTTTTCAGAATCGGTTAAAGTATTCCATGCTCTTTCTGCTACAAAATAACTACTGTTTTCTTCTATCTTTGCCTTCTTAAACAACTTCTTATAGCTGAATTTTAACATTACTATCCTAACTTTTTATAGTATTTTATTCTTTTTTCTCAAACTAGGAATATTTTTTCCTCTTTATCGAATAATTTTACCTAACTACAACAAAAATTGCTCCAATGAGAATAAGCCCTACACCAATTATTTTCTTCTTTGAAATATTTTCCTTTAATAAGGCATAAGATAATACCATAGTCCAAATATAAGTAATTGCAGTAAGCGGAAGCACTACAGAATAATCTAATGTTTTTAACACCACAATATTAATTAGTGCTGCTCCTCCATACAAGAAAAGTCCGATATACAAAGAAATATTTGTTAAAATAGAAACTATCTCTGTGCTAGAAGCTGCTTTCTTTAAAAAAACAGAGGCTAATGCTCCCATAAAAGTCATTACAAAAATCAAAAAATAAGAAAACATTATTGATCTCCTCCTGCAATCATTGCTACACCAAAAATAATAACAATAATCCCGATAATCTTTGTAATACTCATGCTCTCGCCTAAAACAAAATATCCAATCAAAATACTCAAAATATAATTAGAACTGAGAATCGGCTGCAGCACAGACACACTGCCAAACTTATATGCCATAATCATTAAGATTGCTCCTAATCCGTATAAGCCAAGACCAGAGATTGCAACCCAAATTCCATAGGATGCAGATAATTTCCAGCATAGTTGTCCAAAAGCTGCAAGAATAGCTGCAGCTACCATAATTTCTATTCCTTTTCTATTTTTATAAAAAGAATCTAACATCACTTTTCCTTTCTATGAAAAAGCCATCAGAAATGAATCCTATTTCTGACAGCTTTAAATTACTTACGAACGTATTTATACATATTTCCTGCTTCAATACCTACAGATGTTAAAGATAGCTTAAACATACCATATCCATTATCAAGAGTGACTTTACCGTTGCCAAAACTTATTAACAATAGAACACATATTAAGTTTTTCTACTCATACAGTATTAAACTGGTTCGCTATCCCAATACCCCCTCAATTATTGTTCTAGCCATATAGTCAAGCATCCTCTCTGTCATTCCCGGATAAAGCCCTACCCAGAAAGTCTCATTCATAACTCTGTCCGTATTTTCAAGACTTCCTATAACTCTATAGCCCTCTCCTGTAGCTCTCATCTCATCAAAGCATGGATGCTTGATAAGGTTTCCTGCAAATAGCATTCTTGTCTGAATACCATTCGACTCAAGCTTATTTACGAGCTTCGCTCTGTCTACACCCTCTTTGCAAGTTAAGAGAAATCCAAACCAACTTGGATCAGAGTTCTTTGAGGCTACCGGAAGGATAAGTTTATCTGCTACAGGCTGAAGTGCCGCATAAAGTTTCTTATAATTTTCTCTTCTTTTTGCTGCAAAAAAAGGGAATTTCTTTAACTGAGCCACGCCCACTGCTGCTTGCATATCTGTCGGCTTTAAATTAAAACCAAAATGTGAATATACATACTTGTGATCATATCCCAACGGAAGTTCTCCATACTGTCTATCAAACCTATGACCGCACATATTATCCTGCCCCGAATGACACGCACAGTCTCTGCCCCAATCTCTCATAGACTTTATTATTTTGTTCAAAAGTGGATTTGATGTATATACAGCACCTCCCTCTCCCATAGTCATGTGATGAGGAGGATAAAAGCTTGAAGTTCCTATATCTCCAATGGTACCAGTAAATCTCTTTTCTCCATCAATAATATAAGTGCTTCCAAGCGCATCACAATTATCCTCTATAAGCCATAAATTATATTTTTTACAAAAAGCCACTACACTCTCAAGGTCAAATGGATTTCCAAGAGTATGTGCAATCATCACAGCCTTAGTCTTATCTGACAATGCCTCTTCTAACTTTGTTACATCAATATTGTATTCAGGTATTGTAATATCCACAAATACCGGAATAGTACCATAATTTATAATAGGTGTCACTGTTGTAGGGAACCCACAAGCAACAGTTATAACTTCATCTCCGGCTTTAATTCTTTTCTCTCCTAAAAGTGGCGATGTAAGAGTCATAAATGCAACTAAATTCGCACTCGAACCTGAATTGACAAGCGAAACATATTTTGTACCAAACTGCTTTCCAAAGTCCTTCTCAAATTTATCAAAATATCTTCCGGCTGTAAGCCAAAACTCCAATGATGAATCTACCAAATTAGCCATTTCTTCTGAGTCATAAACTCTTGATGCATAAGCTATTCTGTCTCCCTCTTTAAATTCTTTTTTTTTATTATGGAAGGCATCGTGATAGCCCTTTACTATCTCCAAAATTTCTTTACGAGCTTCATCTTGTGTCTTATCTTCGAACATTTTTCCTCCAATTTATATATTTCTAAATTCTTATTTATCCATATATAACTCTATTTGTTTTGCTGTAATGTCTATCATATCTTCTCCGTTGCTCCAAGCTTTGTACCATTCAACGCTCAGATCAATTGCACTATTTACATCAATTTTAGGTTTCCAAGCATAGACTGACTTTAACTTATTACAATTTAATTTCAAAAATCCTGCTTCATGCGGACCTCCATCTGGTCTAATGTCAAAATCAAAATTTTCACCCCAAGCTCTTTTAAAGCCTTCCACCAGAGTCTTGGTATTTATACAATCACTGTCATCAGGACCAATATTAAAATATCCCTCATACTTTTCTCTATTTTCCACCTGTTTCGTTATTATTTTAAGATAAATAAAAAGTGGTTCAAGCACATGCTGAAATGGTCTTATAGAGTTTGGGTTTCTTATTATAACCATTTTTTTTTCGACTGCTGCTCTTACACAGTCCGGTACTATCCTGTCTTTTGCAAAATCTCCTCCACCTATTACATTACCGGCTCTTGCTGTTGATATAGGGAGGTTTTCAAGAAAGCTCTTTTTATAACTATGTGTAACAAGTTCAGAACATGATTTTGAGTTGGAATAAGGATCATATCCATCCAGATAATCTTCCTCCACATATCCCTCTTCCTGCTCTTTATTCTCATACACCTTATCTGTTGTAACATTCAAGAAACTCTTGACACTATCTGAAAGTCTCAGGCATTCAAGTATATTCACGGTACCCATTACATTAGTTTCATAGGTATATACAGGTCTATCATAAGAATCTCTTACTAAAGGCTGTGCTGCCATATGGATCACATATTCAGGCTGCACTTCGCTAAACACTTTCTTTAAATGTTCCAAATCTCTGATATCTCCAATAACAGAGTTTATTTCTCCTTTGAGGTCCAAAATATCAAACAAATTTGTATATGTAGGAGGATTTAGAGCATATCCTGTAAGTTTCGCACCACACATTATAAGTATCTTAGACATCCATGAACCCTTAAAACCAGTATGACCGGTTAAAAGTACTCTCTTTCCACTATAAAGTTTCTTTAATTCTTCAAAATTCATTTAGTCAATCCACCTCTTCCATGGAGCTCTTCCCTCTGCCCAAAGATTCTCTAATTTTTCTTTTTCTCTTTGGGTGTCCATACACTGCCAGAATCCATCATGTTCAAATCCCATCAGTTCACGATTCTTTGCAAGATTTAGCATAGGTTCTTGCTCAAATACAGTAGCATCTCCCTCAGTTATATAATCAAAAATACTTGGATTTAGCACCATAAATCCACCATTTATTATTGCAGAATCGTCCTCGCTTTTTTCTCTAAAGGATGTAATAAGACCTGAAGCATCTTTTTGAAGGACTCCCTTTTGTTGTGCAAGGCTTACTGTTGTTACTGTCGCAATTTTTCCATGATGCTTATGAAAGTCAAGAAGTGCCTTTATATCCACATCAGCAACTCCATCACCATAAGTAAGCATAAATGGTGCATCTTTCAGATGCTCTTTTGCTCTAAGTATTCTTCCACCAGTCATTGTATTCAGACCTGTATCAAGAACTGTTACTTTCCAGTCCTCTGCGTTTCTTTGATGAACTTCCATCTTATTATTCTTCATATCAAAAGTCACATCAGAGTTGTACACAAAATAATTTGCAAAATATTCTTTTATCTTATTCTGCTTGTATCCTGCTAAAATGACAAATTCATCAATACCAAATGTTGAATAGTATTTCATAATATGCCATAAAATAGGCTGACTTCCAATTTCAATCATTGGCTTTGGCTTTAAATGACTTTCCTCAGAAATCCTTGTTCCAAGTCCACCTGCTAATAATACAGCTTTCATATTATTTCCTCGCTTTATAAACAATTACTATGTAAATTAAACTTGTAGCTAACCATTCTCCCTAATCCAATCTGCTGTTCTTTTTATTCCATCCTTAAATTCAATCAATGGAATTAAGCCTGTGTCGTCTTTAATTGCATTGATATTAAATTCATTATAGGTCAAAGAAACTCCATTGAATTCCATCTCTCCAAATCCCATCTCAGCATTTTTATCAACTACATCTCTAAGTTCTAATAAAAATTTCTTTAAAGGCTTTGGATTCAGACTGCCAATATAATAAGTCTTGTTATTTTTCCCAAGCTCTCCAATTTTTATAAATGCATTTATTGCATCATCTATATATATAAAATCATACTTTTGTGTACCAGAAGAAAATGCACAGTGCTCTCCTCTTATAATTTTTCTTATAGTAGTATTTATAAGCCTCGGGCTATATTCTCCTGGGCCATATACATTTGACACAATTGCCCTTATATAATCAATTCTCAGACTACCTGCAAGTGTTCTTGCCATATAATCGGCTGCTAACTTAGCTGACTTATACAATGTATTTTTATTTGGAGTTATTTCATGCTCCATTAACGCCGCAATTTCGTAGATCATAATACTTGATGCAAATATAAACCTTTGACATCCTATCCTATGGCAAGCATTGATAGCTTCACATGTAGATTTTATATTTGATATTTGCACATTATAATCTGCATTTAAAGAATTTGATACTCCTACCCAAGCAAGGTGGTAAAACTCATCTACTTTTTCATTGCCTATAACCTTATCTAAATTTTCAAATCCTCCAAAATTATTTTTGAATATCTTTATATCTTTTAATCCGTCAATTCTATTGCTGTTCTCATTTACTAATGCAAGAACCCTTACATTTTTTTCTGAAAATGCCTTACACAATGCCGAGCCAATAAACCCATTTGCTCCGCTTACTATTACTGTCTTCACCTTTACTCCTTATCCTCCTTATCAAAGCCTAGCCTCTTCTGTTCAATAACAAGCGGTCTCTCCATAACTCTAGTATTTATATTGAGTATATACTCCCCAAGGAAACCTATAAAAAATAATAATACAGATCCCATAAAGAACATTCCCACCAATAACCCCGCAATACCAAGCTGAAAGCTGTTCCAATTAATTATTTTCATTATAATTGTAATAACAGCCAAAATAAAACATATTCCTGACATCAAAAAGCCCAGTATAGTTGCAAGTCTCATAACCACCTTTGAATAAGAAGTGATTCCAAGCATTGCTACATCGTATAGCTTAAAAAAGTTAAATGATGATTTCCCTTTTTCCCTTTGTTTTTGTTCATAAAAAACCTCTGCTCTTTCGGGTCCCAATTCTGCTACAATACCTCTCAAGTATGGGTTCGAGTCCTTAAGCTGCTTCATTACATCTATAAATTTTCTATCATATAGCCCAAATCCTGTAAAATGCTCAATATGATCTATATCTGCAATTTTTTTTATGGTTCTGTAGTACATTCCTCTTATAAAATACATAATCGGATTCTCACGACTCTTATTTTTAATTCCAATTACTATCTGTTTCCCTTTTTCCCACTCTTTAACAAAATCGGCTATCACTTCTGGTGGATCCTGCATATCAGCAAATATTAAAACAGTACAATCTCCTGTTCCTTGTAAAAGTCCATAAAAACAAGATCTGCTAAATCCAAAATTTTTTGCGTTAAATATTGCCTTTACTCTCTCGTCTTCTTTAACAAGTCCTTCAATTATCTCTCTAGATTTATCTAAGGAATAATTGTCAATATATATAAGTTCAAAATTATAGTTAATGAGGCTTGTTTCAAAAATAGTCTTTATCCTCTTATATATCAAAAGTATGTTTTCCTCTTCATTGTAAGTAGGTACCAGTATGGAAATCGTCTTCATAGCACTTCCCCTACCCGAAACGCGATTATTCCTCCATATCTTTTGAAAAAAACTTTACAATCTTCCTCTCTATCTAAGGAAGGCATTATAAATGGTGTTTGTAAAATAATCATAATCTAATTCGCATAAAAATATGCAATCCTTCTTAAATTTAAATCTATATATACCGATGTAGCTTAAAACCATCACTAAAATATCATAAAAGAAAGTAATAGTCAATAAATCTACTGAAATCTCTAAGAAACAATATTTTTAATAAAAATTGTACTTGAAAAAATTATAAAAATAAGGTATCATAATGATTGTTTAAAGTTACGGGATGTAGCGCAGATTGGTAGCGCACTTGACTGGGGGTCAAGGGGTCGCAGGTTCAAGTCCTGTCATTCCGAGTAAAATTCAGATATTTAATATATATAATGATATTTTTTATAATATATTTAATTAACTATATATTGTATTGAATAAATCTAATATATGAGCTATCATTATGTTCTGTTCTTTATAATGATAGCTTTTTCTATTCTTTACTACATTGCAAAAGTTTCTTATTACGTGTTCTAGATTATCATTTTCTGGAAAAAAAATAGTCTGATGTTAACATATAATTAGTACAAAATAAAATGAGATATTTCCTTATTTGTTATATAATCAATATTAGGAGGAATTCAATTATGTCTAGTAAAAGAAATCATCACTCAAAACAATTTAAGTTGGATGCTATCAACTATAGAAATGAACATCCCAATCTTACACAAACCGAATGTGCTAAGAATCTTGGCATCGGTGTTAGTACACTTGCTAAATGGGAAAGTCAATTTCGTAATAATAACGGTAATATCCCTGTTCGCGGTTCAGGTAACTACGGATCTGACGATACAGTAGGTAAATACATGCGTGAAATAGGTATTAAAGCACAGTGGATCAAGCCTTGGACTACTACCACAAGAGACTCTGATTTTAGTACTGAACTTCAAAATATCCTTGATGAACAATTTAACCCGGAGCATCCTAATGCTGTATGGTGTACAGATATTACCTATATAAGGACACAAAACGGCTTTTTTTATCTTAATTGTGTCATGGACTTATTTGCAAGAAAAATCATAGCATGGACTCTTTCAGATACTATGGAAGTATCAACTGTTGTTGAAACAATCAATAAAGCCAAGGCTTATCGTAACACCGAATTACCTTTAATAATACATTCAGATCGTAACAGCCAATATGTTTAAAATGCATGGCGTGAAGCTACCAAATTTATGAAGCGTAGCTATTCTGACATTGGTTATCCATATGACAATGCTTGCATTGAATCATTCCATTCATTAATCAAAAGAGAGTGGCTAAACAGGTTCAATATCTAAGACTATAGCCATGCTTATAGGCTTGTTTTTGAATACATTGAAGCCTTTTATAATACTGTCAGGATTCATAGTCATTGTGATTATATGTCTCCAGACGAGTTTGAAAAAATATATAATAAGGTGCACATTCTGCCGGCATCTTAGCCGGCAGAACCCCTTATTTTAATTTGTACTAAATCTTGACATAGCACCAGTATCCATTATGCAGCCTTTACATCTACCATAAGAGTTTTATAACCCATTTTTATTGATTTTCCAGCCGCATAAAGTCCATACATTCCAGCACCAAGTATTATCCTATCATAAAATTCCATTATATACCCTTTATTATTTTATGCCATAACACATGTTTATTGTGGTCTTATCTCCTAATTTACAGGATTTGTACTTTTGTTTTTACTATTTTTTATAGAATATAATCCTCTTAGAAAAGCAGAAATTATTATTACAATTATATAGCTGTTGCTCATATATAAAAAAATATTTTCCAATATATTGTCATAATATATTTCAACAGTATTTAAACCTGCATTTAATTTTATATATGCTATATATTCGTTAATTTCAGGCTTAATAATATTTCCATTAACTCTATATTTATAATATCTATTAGGATATAACATAAACTCTAATTCTGTTTCTTTAGGTGAATTAATTTCTATTTTATATTTTGAAGCATCATCTGTGATAAATTTTTGTATATCACTATTATCTAATTCTGCACAATAAAAATATCCATTATCCAGTACTTCTTTCCTGTCTTCTATTCCAATAGCATTATTATATTTACTTGGAATGAACTGTTTTAACTTGTATATAACATAATTGGAATTAATACTTTTCAGTGGTACTGAATAGTCTATAATATTTTCTAATAAATTATGATTTGTACTTAAGGCTTGTATATTAACAATAGCAAAATCTACTCTAGTATCGGATATATATCTTTCATTAAATGAAGTAAACCAAGGGAACATCTTTCTATAAGTATATGGTACTGCAACATGAATAGGATAACCGAAATAGTTACTTATTTTATATTCTCCCTTTTCAAACCAACCTAAATTAGAAGGTATATATGTCGGTACCTCAAATTCTTTGTCTATATTAATAAACCTATATATTTTCTTTCTATTAGTATCCATGTTACTTTTAATAAAATTATCTATAATGTCAAAAGACTCTTTATCCCATACAATACTATATTTCTTAACCTCATCCTTAGACCAATAAACATTAAAAAAGCTATAAAAGTTATTTATAGAAAATATTGATACCATAAAGCATGTTAGTACAATTGCCATTGTTGAAATTCTATTTTGTATAATGGATATACTAAGAACTATTACAAGCAATATTAGTTCAAGTATTAAAACTTCTTTATAAAATAATTTATTTTGTATAATTGGTGATAGCAATAATAATATAAATATTAGTGCTATTACAATAAAATTAATAATTTTTATTAACTTTAAATCATATTCTGTGTTTTCTAACATAATTCCTAATGAAATATATAAAAAAGGTAATGTTACTATCATATATCTTATAGGAAGATGTGATTGACCTAAAATAGGAATAATACTATAAAACCATGCTGCAAGTGGTGTATTTATTCCAAAGGAAACGAATAGCATAATTAAATTTATTATAATTCCAAACATAAATAGCTTTTTATTTAATCCAGTTAATTTTTTATAATAATTATTTTTTATAAAAATAATTATTATAATTAACCACAACAATCCTAAGTGCAAAATCTGAAACTGCTCTGGAGTGTCTACATTTGCACTAAAAGCATTTGAAAAAATATAGATTATATTAGAAGGATTAATTTTTAATTCTGAGAAAAAATATAAAGTTGATGTTTCTGGCTTAACTATTGTTTTTATATAGACAAGTATATTTAAATAATATGGCAAGGCTATTAATCCTGCTATAAAATAAGGAACAAATAATCTGATTATATTTTTATATTTATCATTTGAATCATCTATTAAATATATTGAACTAGCTACAAAGCAGATAATTACTAATGCCAACGAGTATTGTATCTGTCCTGACATAAATCCAAGGTACACTATAAACGATAATAAAAATATA
>ERZ773005.607-NODE-607-length-25613-cov-10.471359_pt1 | contig 25613 bp, 22 predicted proteins | sample MGYA00580666_ERZ773005 | MGnify/ENA primary metagenome ERZ773005 (study PRJEB29015, sample SAMEA2737999) | human oral metagenome | biome: human oral; feature: human-associated habitat; material: dental | place: China | collected 2061 ...
AGCTCCCGAGCCAATCTCAGCTCCTGCTCCACATCATAGGCCACGCGCCGAAGGTTAACATCAGCCAAACCTGTCTCATCAATCTCTAAAATGGCATACTGGGCTCGCAAATCCTGACGCAAAGCCGAATCTAGAAAGAATGGCTGACCAATAGAACCAGGATTGATAATCAGCTGTCCCTTAGTCCCGTAGCGGAGAAACTGCTGGTGAATATGACCATAAACAGCGACAGCGCAGTCATTCCCCTCAAAAAGGCGGTCGAAATTGCTCTGCTCGCCAATATGAATCAGCTCCCGTCCCCAATTCTTATCTGGCAGATGGTGGCTGACCGCAATCTTCAATCCCTCTACTTCTGTCAAGATTTGCAGAGGAAGTTCTTGCATGCGGTCAATCTCTTCTGGACGGATTTCCTCTAGGACAAAATGACAGAGCCGGGTCAGGTAGAGATGGCTAGGACGATCCAAATCCAGCTTTTGATGCAGGGCATGCCAGAGACTGTCTTCCCAATTCCCCCTGACCTGGAGACTGATGGGCAGCTGCTCCATCCTATCTAAGATATTTCTGCGACCGGTTCCTGGCAGGAGCAAGTCCCCCAAAAACCAATAGTCTGTCACTTGCTGGCTTTCCGCATCCGTCAGCACTGCTTCCAAGGCTGTGCTATTCCCATGTACATCGGATAATAAGGCAATTTTTCGTGTCATTGTGTGTCTTTCTCTTTCTTTACAAGGAATATTATATCAAAGTTCAAAAAAACTTCCACCCATCAAGTGAGTGAAAGTTTTGAAGTGTTTTTTTATCAATCAACAGACTTGAGTGCTTCCAGCATATCCACCCGTCTGAGGCGGTAATTGACAAAGAAGCCAAGCAAGGTCAGAATAAGAGTCACTGCTGTTAGAGGAAACAGATAGACTGAGGGACTTACTTGAGGGTTTAAGCTGATAATGCTAGGCGCAACCTTCTCAATCAAAAAACGATGCAGGAAGAAACCGCCTAGAAGCCCAACTGCCATCCCAATCACTGAAAGAATAATGGTCTCTCGATAGATATAGAGGGTCACTTCCTTATTATGGAAGCCCAAAACCTTGATGGTAGACAGCTCGCGAATCCGCTCAGCCACATTGATATTGGTCAGGTTGTAGAGAATAACGACAGCTAAAAGAATAGAAATCAGGACCAAAACCAGCATTGTATTATTAAGAGAATCAGCTAGAACGTTGAATTGCTTCACCATGCTTGCATTTTGAGAAACACTCTTGACAAACTTGAGACTCATAAATTCATTGGCCTTGTCCACAATATTTTTGCTAGAAGAGTCCTTGAGCCGCACTAGATAAGCATTTTTCTCAGGCTTTTTCCCGTAAATCTTCTGGTAGTCAGTCGCCTTCATAAAAGCAAAATGGCCAAAATGATTCTCATTGACTGCTGCGAGCTTGACAGGCTTGCCACCCAGCTCTATACGGCTACCAGGGCTAACTCCAGCTATGCGGGCCAATTTATCCGAAACAACTACACCGTCCTTGAGAGTTAGCTTTTGCTGGTTGTCAGGACTTTCCATAGAAATAAAAGGTTCAAAATTTTCCTTGTCCGTAACCATTAAAGTGACTGACTCTGTCTCTTTTTTTCCTTTGTATTTCTCTGTCAAGGTTTCACTATGGATTTCCTGATAATCAGCAATCGAGTCATCTGCCAGCATTTTTTTCAGCTTATCTTGTTCGGCTTGATTTTCCCCAGGATTGACAGCGACAATCAAGTCATAGCGCAGAATCTCCTCAAACTGACGTTTGGGAATACCACCAATAGAAGATTGGAGTCCTAGGCCGGCAAAGAGAAGAGCAACAGAACCCGCCACACCAAAGATGGTCATAAACATCCGCTGCTTATAGCGAAAGATATTGCGAGCAGTGACCTTCTGAGTAAAGCTAAGGCGCCGCCAGATAAAGGACAGTCTTTCCAAGAAAATCTTGGAGCCTTTGACCGGTGGCTTGGGCAAAAGCAAGTGGGCTGCTTCTTCTCTCAGCTCACGTCTTGCCACCAAATAGGCAGGGAGAACACTGGATAGAAGGGAAAGTCCCAGGGCCAGTAAACTATAGGAAACATAAAAATATGCATGAGGGGTAGAAAGTACCATTCCTCTAGTAATAATAGAAGAAATCACTCCTGACAAAAAATAATGTCCCAGTACAATCCCTATGAGGGTACCCAGACTCCCCGCCACCAAACCGTAAAGGACAAACTTGCGAATGATGTCACGGCTATGATAGCCTAAAGCTTTAAAGACACCTGCATTTGTTCGCTCCTCATCGACAAAGCGAGTCATGGTGGTAAAGGTCACTATAGCTGCCACCAAATAGAGCACCACTGGGAAAATATTACCAATCAACGCAATACTATTCATGGAGTTTTTATACATATGATAGCCATTACCACCTGGCAGAGACTTGCGGTCATAGCTATGATAGGCCGGCTCTTTCAAACGACTAAGGTTTGCCTTAGCGTCAGCTAGCTTGTCCTTGCTAGCTGATAAGTCTTTCTCTGCCTTTGCTAGCTCTGCTTTTTTCTGATTGAGCTGGGACTCAGCTTCCTGAATCTGCTGCTGGCTCTGGCTGAGCTGGGCAGGAGGGAGGATAGAAACGGCTTGGGCTGCTGCTAGCTGGCTTTTTTGCTGATCTAGCTGACTCTGAGCTTGCTCTAATTGTTTTTTACCTTGGGCCAGTTCGCTCTCAGCCTGAGCAATCTTATCTTGGCCCTTCTGAATGGTGCTTTTGGCATCTACCTCTAATCGCTTAAAGCGAGCCGCTCCGTTATCTTCCAGACTCTTGTCCAAAGCAGTCTGGTGCTGCTCCAAACGCTCCTGATAGCTTGCAGAGAAAGGATCCAGCTTTTCTAAATCATGATAGCGCAGGCGGGCAATACTGTAAACATCTGTATCAAAGGCCTTGGGGCTGACTACAGCATAGGCTGATAAAGCACCGCTTCCACTAGTCGCATTGCCCAGATTTCTATCAGACCAAAGCTCTGCTGAGTTGACAAATCCCACGACCTTATAGGTCTTGTTTTTTAGAACTGACCGGCTGCCGGCTTTTTCGGTCAGATCAATCTCCTGGCCAATTTTATATTTTTTAGACCAAAAGCTAGCTAGGGCAATTTCTTGCTCATTCTTAGGAAGACGACCGGAGGTCACTTGAAAGTTTGAAATATCCTTGGTATCTGAGAAAACTCGGAGAGCCTCTTCATCTACAGTGACATCTGTCAGATAGCCAAACTCGACATCGGCTCCCTTGATAGCTTCCAGCTCTTTCTGATCCGCCTTATCCAAACCATAGTCCGCCATAATAGCCAAGTCCATGGTTCGCTGTTCTTTCAAGTAATCTGTTGCTGTTCTGCGCATATTGGGAGGAGCGACCTTGAGCCCCACGAGAGCTAGAGAACCCAGCATCATGAGGATTAAAATAGATAGGAAACGTCCTTTAGAGCTAGTGAAGGAGCGCAGAATATCTTTCCAATAAATCTTTCTCTTCATATCAATACTCCAATGTACTTATATCCTGTGATTGATCATTGACTGTGATACTCTTGACTCTCGCGTCGTGCATGCGGATGACCCGGTCAGCAATGGGAGCCAAGGCAGCATTGTGGGTCACGATAATCACCGTCGCTCCTTGATTGCGAGACATGTCCTGTAAGATTTGCAGCACTTGCTTGCCAGTATTGTAGTCCAGAGCCCCTGTCGGCTCATCGCAGAGCAAAATCTTGGGATTTTTTGCCACAGCCCGAGCAATGGACACTCGCTGCTGCTCCCCGCCTGATAACTGCGCAGGAAAATTATTGAGGCGATTTTCCATACCAACCGCAGTTAGAACGGCAACAGGATCTTGAGCATCCTTGACAATCTCAGAAGCCAATTCAACATTTTCCTTGGCTGTCAGATTGGGCACCAAATTGTAAAACTGAAAGACGAAGCCCACATCATTACGACGATAGTCCGTCAGCTGGTGGGAATTGTAGTCAGCAATATTCTGGCCGTCTATCAGGATGTCTCCCTCATCATTGGTATCCATACCTCCGAGAATATTGAGCACTGTTGACTTACCGGCACCAGAAGCCCCCAGGATAATGACCAGTTCCCCCTTTTCAATCTCAAAAGAAACATCGTTATTAGCAACAATCTCTGAGTCACCTACCTGATAACGTTTAAAGCTATGTTTCATTTCAATATAAGCCATGTCATCATCTCTCCTTTTCAAAGCTCGTTTCCTTAAATCAACAAGATGTTGATTCTAAATCACAGATATTATATAATGAGCTTAGATAAAAAGCAATAAGCAAAAATCAACAAAGTGTTGATTTAAGAAAAAGGAAGAAAATGGTCCAGAAACGAAAAACCAGCACCAAGGAAGATATCAAAGAAGCCTTGATTCAGCTACTATCAGAAGAAAGGTTTGATACTATCTCCATCAGCAAACTCTGCAAACGGGCAGGGATTAATCGCGGCACCTTCTACCTCCACTACCAAGATAAGTATCAGATGGTTGATAGTCTCAAAAAAGAAATTATTTCCCAACTTTCTAGTTATAGCATGTTTGAAGCGGAGAACGAATATCCCAAAAAGTTAATGATAGCAAAATTTCATATACTGCGCGCTAATGAACGTCTTATCAATGCCCTGACCAAGAGCCATTATATTGACTTTCGCGAAGCTATTCGGGAGTACATAACCACTATCATTCTGAGTGATAAGCAAAAGGCTGCTACCCAGCGTTTTTTAGAAGAGAACTTCCATATCCCTCAGAAATACGCCCTAGAAATCTTCCTATCAAGTGTTGAGGGGATTATTTCTCTTTGGATAGCTGGCGGAGCTCAAGAAGAACCTGAAGAACTCACTGACATAATTTTGACTACTTATAACTATGATTATTTGAGATAAGGGCTCTAGCTTGAAGGCTAGCCTGGACAAATGTCGTTTCTTCCACTAAGAAAGGCCGAACATTTTGCTCGGCCTTCTTTTTATTTTAGATTAGTTTTTCTTTGTTTTCTTCAAAAGGAAGAAGACTCCTGCTAGGATAATCAAGCCTGCAAGGCCCATGATGGTGATTTGCTCACCTGTTGATGGCAGGTCTTTTTTCTTGGCCTTGACGGACTGCTCATTTCGATACTGCACTTGGTAAACAGAGAAATGATTGGTCGTGAAGCTGATAGTCTGGTTTTGATTAACCGTTACATCAAATTTCTCAACTTGTTTGCCATTTTCATCCAGAGCATAGACGGCATCTACTGGCAAGTCTTTGCGAACTGGAATCGTCACAAGTGTTGGACTGACCTGATGCACCGGCTGACCATTCGGATCGGTCAAGCTAATGTCATAAGTATCAGTCGGCTGAATCTTGCTTTCCAGTTTTTTCACAGACAGCTGAAGACCGGCCTTGACCAAGTCAGCGTTTTTCAAGCGAATGCCAGTTGCGAGATCCACCAAGTTGTCATCTTCTACATTGACTTCCGTCCGTGTATCAGAACTGCTAGAGGTTGCCGAAGAGGAAGAACTTGACGAACTTTGAGATGACGAAGAGCCGCTAGAATCTTTGCTGGAGCTAGATGGAGTTGTTTTTGTTGCTTCCTTGATTTTAGCTTCCATTTCAGCTTCTAGCTCTTTCATTTCCTTAAAGACTTGCGCTGCTCGAGCTTGTGTTTCCTCAGTAACTTTTGCTGAAGAGTCTGGCAGAGCTGCATTGGCTGCATCCAGAGCATTTTGCTCCTCAATAAAGCGGGCTTCCAAAGCCTTCCACTTGTCTTGGACAGAAGTACCAAATAGGTCCTGATGCTTGGCCGCCATATCGTAGATATGAGATGCCACCCAGTACCAAGAGTCTGGACTGTAGCTAGTTGTGTTGACCTTATAAGCATCGTAAGTATCCGTGATATTCCCATTATAAGGCAGGTAAGGTGAGAAGCGCGGACTGCCTACCGCCAGCCACATAGTGCCTCCGCCCATATTGGCTGGAACGCCGTCTTTGAGCTGGAAGATATGAGCTTCCATGACATTTGGGTTGCCCAACGGATATTTGTAAACAGGGTCTGTCGTACCGCGTTGTGGCAGCCCCTTACCATCTAGCTCCATTTGGTCCAGCGGTTTGAACTGGGTGCCCTCAAAGCGATTGCGCTGCATAGCCATGACATCTGCTACACTGATCTTTCTGTCTGTGGAGTGCATGAGATCAAAGTAAGAGTCGTTATAAGACACGGCCGCATTTGGATCTAGACTGGTGATACCTGCCCAGGCACGCGAACGATCTGCCTCTGCCATCGGTGGATTGTAGGACTGAGAAATGTGGAATTTGCCGTCAATTTCTTTATAAGAGTTAGCTTGCTTAGCTACATCCTGAACACCTTTTGAGGCAATGACGTTTTCTGTATCGTCAAAGTCAACACTGCCCAAGAAGAAAGTATTAGGAAAGACTGCATACTTGTCATCTGGGAATTTAATAGCAACATATTGGTGGCCAGATAGAATTTCCATATACCAGACACCGGTCTTGTCAGCAATGGTGATAATATTACCCTCTGCTGCTCCCTGCTCTCTGACAATCTGCGCCATCAGCTCCACACCCTGACGGGCAGTCTGAACATGAGGCAGAACGACAGTTGTCAGGATAGACTCAGCCAAGCCATTTGCTACATAAGGATCCACCTTTTGAATGGCATCATTGGCCTTTGCAGAAACAGTCGCAGAAATGGAAACACCGTACTCATTGAAGCCAACCTCGTCAAAAATACCTTGGGATGGGGTCACATCTGAGACCGAAGTATACTTGTAACTCTCTGCCGGCAGGGTCCATTCAAAGTTGTTGGTTTCATCGACCAGCTTGGCACCACTCGCATTGGTCTTTCTCGGATGAACCAGAAAGACCTTATTGTGATTTGGCTCTAAGTCCTCTGTACGACCGTAAAGCGTCGTGCCGTCTGCTGTCAGGTCTTTCCCGACGATAAATCCAGTGCAGGCTTCAACCACTTGGAAAGGAAAGAGAAAAATGGTCGAAAGAGCCAACAAGGAACGAAACAATATTTTTTTCATAAAAATATCTCCTTTGTTTTTTTGTAAAAAATTACAAAATGAAATACTATATTCAGTATAGCCTTTTACTTCAGGTTTTGCAAGCGATTTCAAGCTCTTCTTTTATATATTCCCTGAAAATTATTTAAATTTCTAAATCTGTCTTTTTCTCCTTCAAAACAAGTCGGTAAACTTCTATAAAGGTAGCAACAAGAAAGGCAAATAAGAAACCAACAACGATGTTAATCCGATGCTCTGTTTCGAAGAAAGGAGAGTTCCAAATAAAGTGATTGGCAACTGTTGACACGACGCACCAGAGACCGAAGCGACGGTATTTCTTGTAAGTTGTTGAGAAGAGAAGATAAACCCCAACGGTCACCACTGCTGTATAGAGCGTATGTGAAGCCAATCCGCCAGCAATTCTTCCAACTGCTTCTAAGGATCCACTATATTCTCCCCCGAAAGTCACTCTGGATACATAGGCAATATCTTCTATGACTTGAAAGCCAAAGCCCGAACTCAGCCCAGCGATTAAGACTGACTGAATATCCTTGCGCCCCAAAATGTAGAGAGCGGCAAAGGCTGTCAGAGACTTGAAAAATTCCTCTGCAAAAGGAGCTGTCAGTGCATTGGTCCAATCATTGAAAACAGCTGGATCCTTGATAAAGTTAGAGTTAATAATATCAATCAAGCTATTGCCTGCAAAGCTTAGCCAGCCAGAGATAAAGGCTCCTCCAAAGAGCGCTGTCCCTAGAACAATCATCTCAACCGATAACTTCTTAGCGAGCTTTTTAATCAAGAAATAGAAAGGCAGGAAAAAGGCAGCCAAAACAGCTAAGTTCAGAACCAAGTCGCGGCCAGCTTCTAAGGTGACATCCTTCTCTGCCATGCTCCCAAGCTCAAACTGCAAGCCGATACCAGCTAGGACTAAGTAGATATAGAGAGCAATTCTTCTTGTTTTATTCATGACTGTCTGCTCCTTTTCTATTTTTTCCTTTGACAAGATAAATCGCTACTCCAATGACAGTCAGCACAAAGATACCTCCTGCAATAGCAATATCGTAGTCAAAATCTTCCAGACGAATTGTCTCCTCTGTGTCAGAGTCCTCTAACTCCTCAATCTCTTCTAAAGCACTTGTACCGTATTCAGCCACGACCTTATCTTCAGCAATCTTCTGGATTTCCTTGAGGCGCTTAAAGACTGAATCCGCTCGCTCCATAGAATCTTTTGTCGCTTTCAGACTAGCTTGTTCTGGCTGTTCAGACAGACTAATCTGCTCGCTGTCATGAGCAGGCTGTTCCTCTATCCATTGGCTTTCCATACGCTCAATTTCACTGCGAATAGAGCCATCTTCAAAAAGTTCTGGGTATTTTGCAACCAAATCATTGATTCGGCTAACAGTCCAATACCAGGAATTCTCATTGTAGGCTGTACTCATTTCTTGATAAAGCTGAGAGGTATTGCTGATATTGCCATAGTAAGGGAGATATGGTGCATTGCGCGGACTTCCCATAGCCAACCAAAGAATTCCTCCTCCAGTAGAGGCAGGTAAATTATCCTTGAGCTGGAAGATGTGAGCCTCCATGACATTTGGATTGGAGATTGGATATTTATAAACTGGGTCTGCTTTAGTTTTATCAGGAATCCCTTTTCCGTCTAACTCCATCTGATCTTGCGGTTTGAAGTCTGTTCCTTCCAAGCGATTGCGCTGCAAGTTCATGGCATCACGCAGACTAAGCTTGTCGCTGGTTGAGTGCATGAGTTCAAAGTATTCATCATCATATTGCACATCTGCATTGGGATCCAGCGCCTTGATACCAGACCAAACCCGAGAGCGGTCAGCTTCAGCCAGCGGCGGATTATAGGATTGAGCCACATGAAAGCTCCCATTGATTTCCTTATAAGTCCCCGCATCCTGCGCTGTTTTTTCAAGATCAGCTGAAAGAATCGTGTTTTCACTATCATTTTTATCTACACTGCCTAGGAAAAATGTATTGGGAAAAACAGCGTATTTGTCATCTGGAAACTTGATGGCAGCGTATTGGTGGCCAGAAAGGATTTCCATATACCATACACCCGTCTTGTCAGCAATTGTGACGATATTGCCTTCGGCTGCACCTTTTTCTCTGACAATTTTAGCTAGTAGTTCTACCCCTTCTTTGGCTGTTTTCACATGAGGCAGGACTACAGAAGTTAAAGCAGATTCAGCGATACCATCCTTAACATAAGGGTCTACTTTTTGAATATCATCATTGGCACTAGCTGAGACTGTCGCAGAGATAGAAACGCCTTCCTCATTAAAACCGGCCTCATCGAAAACTCCCTGCTCTGGTGTCACATCCGGTACCGCCGTATACTTGTAGCTAACAGCTGGCAAATCAAAGCTAAAGCCATTGGTTTCATCTACAAATTTATCACCAGCCTTGTTATACTTGCGCTCCCGTACCACAAAATTCTTGTTGTGGTTGGGCTCCAGGTCCTCTGTTCGACCATAGAGAGTCGAACCATCCGTCGTCAAATCCTTGCCGATAATAAATCCGGTACAGGCTGAGACAGCCTGAAAAGGGAAGAGTGTAAGAAGCATCAAGGCTGGAATAGCCCAACTGAAAAATTTCTTTTTCATCAGTTTCTCCTTTGTATATTAATTGATAAAATATTTATCGCATATTTAGTATACTATTCTCTTACCATGGTTGCAAGCGTTTCCAAAATCTCTTCTACCGCCTAAAATGAATAAATTCCCCTAGGAAAAAATTACTCTAGCTCTATACCTAGTAGCCCCTCCAAACCTCTTGTATAAATTTCCATAGATGTATATCAAGCTGTATAAAAATTTTTTTGTAAAAGAAAAAAGCCAGATAAAATCTGACTTTAAAGACACGTGGCTGCGGAGGCACAACCCGCAGCCGCGCATGTGTCGCAGGGAAGAATGGATAGGAGAAAAAGGACAAACTTCTCTCCTATTACCAAACTGGTTGTGCTCCATAGCTTAGATTATTTTACCGTCTTCTCTAGACAAGCAATCTCACCATACGCTGACCCGCTTATCTGGAGAAAGATACATGGCATCACCTTCTTTGATTTCTGGATAGGTTTCATAGAAGGCCTCTACATTTTTGAGCTGCTGGTTGACCCGCAGTTCGGACGGAGCATGGACATCTACCTTTAGGAGAAGTTGGTTAAATTGCAGACTGGCCTTGCTTCTCCAGATATTGGCATAGTTTTCAAAGTAATTCTTCAAGTCTGCATCTGGATATTTCTTTTTCACAACTTCGAGAGTGGCTGAAAGCCCACCCGCATCAGCTACATTTTCTGTTACCGTAAGCTTGCCGTTGACCTTGCCACCGTAAATTTCAATACCATCCCACTGCTTGGTAACAGCTTCAATTTTCTTGTCAAAAGCTTTCTTATCTGCTTCTGTCCACCAATTGTTCAAATTCCCCTCTTCATCAAAGTTTGCACCGTTTGAGTCGAAGGCGTGAGTAATCTCATGACCAATAACCATACCGATACCGCCGTAGTTCTTTTCCATCTCTTGCTTAACATCAAAGAATGGATTCTGCAGGATTGCGGCCGGGAAGTTGATACTGTTATTTTCCTGTGAGTAGTAAGCGTTGATATCATAGGAAGGCATCACCCACTCGGTCTTGTCTACTGGCTCAGAGAAGTGCTCAACATCATATTGATTTTTTGCCTGACTCAAAGCAATTGCATTTTCAAAGAAGGATTTCTTGTCGTCCACTTTCAAGGCCTTAGTCACTTCGCGAACTTTTTCAGGATAGCCGATATAGAGTTTCATGGTATCCAGCTTCTTGACTGCTTTCTGCTTGGTTTCTTCTGACAGCCATTCGTTTTTCAACATACGTTCCCGATAGACTTCCTTGATATCCTTGACCATTTGGGTCACTTCTTGCTTGGCTTCCTCACCGAAATATTTGCGTCCATAGTAAAGACTGAAGACATCTGAAAAAGTTCCTGTTGTCAGATTGTATGCTGCATCTTCTTTTGAAGTTGCTTCCTTAGTACCTTGCAAGGATTTTTGGTACTCTGCAAAAATCAGCCGATAGTCATCAGTTAGAAAACTAGATGCTGATGCTGCCTGCTTCACAAGCATCCAAGATTTGAGCTTGCCAAAGTTCTTGTCGTTGACTACCTTGGCAAAATTTTCATAATAGTTAGGATTAGGAACATTGACATCACCAGATTCCTGGCCTAGATAGTCATTGATAATATCGTGAAACTTAAAGGTAGCAGAGTAGGCATTGATGTCTTCTGCCGTCTTAGGATGGTGAAGATTTTTAATTTCCGAAGTTTCTTCATTGCTTTGGGCATACTTGGCCAATTCTCCATCAAATTCTAAGGCTTCTTTGACGATCTTTTTGCTCTCTTTTTCACTATAGCCTAGCTTTTGAAAGGCTTCTTTGAATGCTTTTTCCAGCGGATCCATCATCCTTTTCTTAGCAGCTTCATCTTCATAATAGCTCTTATCCGGCAGCATAAGACTTGGACTGGACAGATTCACTTGTTTCTGATTGGTATTTTCTAGGTTAGAACTGATTTCAAAAGTAAACGGCAGAGCCAAACCGCGTTTTTCCCAGTCAACAGCCTTGCCAGCTAGGTCCTTTAGATCGGACAAGTCTTCAATTTCCTTGAGATAGGACTTGAGAGGATCTAAGCCATCTTTTTCCCGCTGCTTGAAGTCAGTCGCTTGCTGGTAGTATTTGATAAACTCAGGCATGCCTTCAATCGTTGACTCTTCTTTACCAGAGACTAGATTTTTGACATCCGCCTTCATCTTATCCTTGACCTGCTCGTTCAGTTCATAAAACACACCATTAGACGGCTGGTCGCTAGGGATTTCTGCCTTTTCCAGCCATTTTTTATTGATGGCCTGATAGTAATTGGTCCTCACTGTGGCATTCTTATCGATCGGTGTCTCCTGAGGGACAAAGGTCTTATAAGCCCAGTAGCCACCAGCAGCCAAGATTAGGCCGGTCACAGTCAACGTAGAAGTTAGAATGATTTTGGTTCTTTTCTTCATGAGTTCCTCCTTGTATATTAAGTAAAATATAATTGACTTTTTTATTTTACTCATTTACTTTAACATATTCTTTTTTCCTCGTCAACAGAAAACTGAAGGTCTGGAAAAAATTGCCGCAAGAGGAGAAAATAAGATCTTTCAGTCTGCTTTTAAAAGTGATCTGCTCTAGACTCACACTTAAAGAAAAACTAAAGTTTTCTACCAGCTGTCCTGTTGCTTCCAGCTCTTTTCTCTCCCCCTTGCACTTTCTAGTATAGCAACCAAACTTCAGATATTTCTAAAGAAATTCTAAAATATTTCTAAAGTTTTTTACTAAAATAAAAAAAGACTGGGAGAAAAATGCCTCAGTCTAGCTTTATTTATCATCTTTGAAAACTCTTGACGCAGTAGCTGATTGCTCAATCTCACGGCGAGAACAATTTAAAAATCCGTGAGACCTTTTAAACTTGAACCTCAAAATAAGTGGGCCAAGATAAATTCTCAAAAATTTAGTTCTTTCCTACTACTATCTACTGAACCTTTTTAGCCAGCATAGTCGCAAAACGCAGCTGAATTCGATTGCCGTTTTCATCACGGCGATGGAGGTGGCCAGGATTTTCATTGTACTTAACCAGCTCCCAGCCTTTATAATACTCGGCAAGCTCACCTTCCTTAAAAGTAAAAGGAAAGGGAACAGAGCATGGAAAGTCCTCTGTATCCATAGCGCAGACGATGAGATTGTAGCCACCAGGCGCTGTGTGCTCTTGCATATTGCGGATAATATCCGGAATCCGCTCCGCCTGCAGGAACATAAGTACAACAGTGGAAACGATCAAATCATAAGTCTGAGTAAGACTAGCTGAGTTGATGTCGTAGCTACCCACTGGCAGATCCAAATCCTCCTGCTCCACAATGCTACGTAGGATCTCCAGTGCCAGCTCATTCTGATCTACAGCCGTTACGTCAAAGCCCTGCTTGGCCAGAAAGAGAGCATTACGACCTTGACCACAGCCTAAATCAAGCGCCCGCCCTGGTTGGACTGTCTGCATAGCTTCCAAAACCTCTGAGTGCACTGGATTGCTACCGTATTTCTTAGGGAAATAATCCTCAGGCCGACAGTAAAACTCCAAGTACCACTCCAAATCATCTGTCAAGGCTTCAACCCGATGCCATGCTTGGGGTTGGGCAAAAGGATTGTCCTGACCAGCCTCAAAGATGTGCTCAGCCAGCTCCTCACCTTCCTCTGACATCTCGATAAACTTAAGGCGTCCCTTGAGAACAGTAATTTTGCCCCAAGTTCCCTCTTTGGTATTATGCTTTCTCTTTACTGCTTCTGGCATTGTCTCAGCCGTCCACAGCGGCATGCGTTTATAAGCTAGCAATTCTTCTGTCATAAATAATCCTTTCTCTAAAAGCAAACTACGAATAATCTAACTGTCTTTATCATACTCGAAAAGCACAGACTTGACAAGTGTCAAATTGAACTGCCTTCCCTGCAAAAAGAAAGAACTGGGCCATCAGCCAGTTCTTTCTCACATAGGAAGTTTACTATCATTCTTCTTTTTTCTTGCTAACTTGCTTATAGCCAAAGAAGCCTAATACTGCAACCAGCAGCATATCTTTGATAGTTCAATTCAAAAAATACGAGAACATCAAGAAAAAATATATCACTGTACCCTTATCGGTCCGAGCTCAGTAACCAAAATCAAAGTGTGCTCCTTCAGATAATATACTGCCGAAGATAGAAAATAAACCGTCTACCAACATTCTAATCATTCAGATGATAAAGATTTTTGGCTTTTTCAATATCATAATATTGGTCAAATTCTTCTTTGGTCCCCATGACATGTTCCTTACCATCCACCGAAAGCTCTTTGGGAATATACCATAATTCTTTTAAAGTATAACCTTTAGGGAAAAATAATGAATATACTGAGATAAGACGATCCCCAATATCAATGCTATTTTCATTATTTAAAACAATAACTTGAGCATCTTTTTTTCAAGAATAGACATCGATTTTTTGTCACTACTTATAGGTGCCACTTTTAAGTTGTCTCGATTAATTGTGAATTGGTTGATATCTATCACAGATTTTTTTATGCCCAACTGAGGAAAATCCCTAACATCTACTTCAGCTTTAGGCAACGAAGTTTTTATGTTCTCAATAGCTTTTACTTCTTCTATTTTTCTTGTTTGGAGATTTAAAAATACCTGTTTCTTTGCTCTAGATTCCTCTAAGGGTCTAATGTAAAGCGCCAACAAATCATTACCTTTATAAGAATAGACTGGGCCAATATAACTCGCAATATACCCCTTCTTATATTCGTCCACTGTAGCCAGTAAGTCAATTTCAGGTTCCTCTTTCAACCTGTCTCCCTCTACTTTATAAAGCGATAAAGTCCAATAGGCGTCACTTCTGACTGGTTCATATATTGCCGAAGGATGCTTGGGAAGCTTCATATTATCTCTAAGGATATAGTTTTGAGAGGTGGGATTGCGCCATTCAGTGAATAATTGTTTATTATACTTGCGCAATTCTGCTTCCTCTGACTGAACTACATCCCAATGTACTATCGCTCCTTTGCCATCCGCAATAATTTGATAAGAGTCAATTTTAGCTTTACCAGTGTAATACTGGTAGCCTGTGTATTTCTCCGACAGATACCATTGATAGAGGAATAAACTTCCCCCTATCAATCCAAGAACAGATACAAACAACAGTAATCGGTTCAACCATTTTCTATTTGTCTTTTTCATCTTCTGCTCCTTAATCCAGTATATAGTTTGTCTTAAAAAATCTGCTTTTTACAGATAAATTCATCCTTAAACTTCATCTCCCATTATAGCATAAATCCAAAATCAGAGTTGCATACTAAAAAAGACCGGTCGCCCAGTCTTTCATCTTGTATTAAAGTTCTTCATTTGTCTTGCGATGTCGCGATTTTGCTCGCGGCGTTTGATGGATTCGCGCTTGTCATAGTCGTGCTTCCCTTTGGCTAAGCCCAGGAGCAGCTTGGCATAGCCATCCTTGAGATAGACCTTGAGCGGCACCAGTGTCATGCCAGTTCCCTTGGTCTCCTGCTCCAGCTTTTGGATCTGCTTCTTATGCAGCAGCAGTTTTCTGCGGCGCTCAGGCTCTTGGTTCCAGATATTGCCCTCTTCATAAGGTGCGATATGGACATTGCTGAGCCAGGCCTCACCGTTCTTAATCTGGGCAAAGCCGTCTTTGAGATTGATGCGGGCGGCACGGACGCTCTTGATTTCCGTCCCAGTCAGCACCATGCCCGCCTCGATTGTATCCACGATGGTGTAGTCGTGTCTGGCCTTTTTATTTTGCGCGACGACCTTTCCTTCTCCCTTTACCATGCTTGGCTCCTTTCTTGACTATTTCCTTGTAAAATGCCTTCTGGCTCTTGCCTTTCTTGGACTTCTTATCTTTCTTGTCTCTGTTGCCTTTTTCTTTGGAAGAATGGCTGCGCTTGTCATCCTCACGGCGTCTCTTTCTGCCTGACTTGCCTCTGCCACTCTTGCTAGTCTTTTCTACCAGGTCAAATTCACTAGGCAGGTATTCAAAGTCAATCTCACCCGTAGCCTTATCCGCTCGAACCAGCTTGATGCGAATCTGCTGACCGACCTTGAAGACCACGCCGGACTTTTCTCCTTGCAGGGTCATAGTTCGCTCATTGTAGCTGTAAAACTCTGGCAGGTTGGTGACATGAATCAAACCTTCGACCGTATTGGGTAGCTCGACGAAGAGTCCAAACTTAACCACGCTTGAGACCACGCCGTCAAACTCTTCTCCGACGAATTCTTCCATGTACTCAGCCTTCTTCATAGCTTCAACTTCACGCTCGGCCTCGATAGCCCGACGCTCTCGGCTGGAAGACTGACTGGCAATCTCTGGAATCACTTGCTCAAAATGCTCTGCTATTTCTTTAGACTTGCCATAATCCCGCACCATCCGGTGAACCAGAAGGTCCGGATAGCGGCGAATCGGACTGGTGAAATGCGTATAAAACTCCGCTGCCAGACCATAGTGTCCGTGATTATGCTCAGAATAGCGAGCCTGCTGCATAGAGCGCAGAAGCATCATGGACAGGACATCCTCATAAGGCTGGTCTTTGACCGCTTCCATAATATCCTGCAGGGCCTGCTGACTCATAGAGCTAGCCGTCCCGTATATCCGAATCCCAAAGCTAGAGGCGTAGTCGATGAAGTTCTGCACCTTCTCCGCCTTAGGTTCCTCATGGATCCGATAGATGAAGGGCAGATTTAGCTTAGCAAAATGCTCAGCCACCGTCTCATTCGCCACCAGCATAAAGGACTCAATCATTCGCTCGGCAATCCCACGCTGGCGCAGGACAATATCCACTGGACGACCTTCCTTGTTGACCATGATTTTGGCTTCATTGGTGTCAAAGTTAAGTGCACCGCGTTTAAAGCGCATGCTTTCCAGAATCTCATGTAGTCGTACCATGCTGTCAATGCTAGGTACAATAGCCTTGAACTGCTCAGCTTTTTCCTCGTCTCCTGCAATGATGTCGTTGACATCACTGTAGGTCATGCGAAAGGCCGTATTGATCACAGTCTGGGTGATGGTATGCTTGACCACGCGCCCCTTGGCATCAATCTCCATGATAGCCGACTGGGTCAGACGATCCACATTGGGATTGAGAGAGCAGATACCGTTAGACAGGCACTCCGGTAGCATAGGCACCACGCGGTCGGTCACATAGACTGAAGTCGCCCGATTAAGGGCTTCCTTGTCCAGCTCAGACCCTTCTTTGACATAGTAGGACACATCTGCGATATGGACGCCCAGCTCAAAGTTGCCATTTTTCAGGCGCTTGATATGGACTGCATCGTCCAAGTCCTTGGCATCCGCTCCATCGATGGTAAAGGTAATCTCTTCACGCAGGTCCAAACGTCCTTCCAAATCACTCTCTGTCGGTGCATCTGGAACTCGATCGGCTTCTTCCAAGACCTTTTCTGGAAATTCGGAGACAATGTCCATCGACTCCAGCACTTCCAGTACATCAATACCTGGGTCGTTGACATGGCCAACCACATCAACCAGACTAGCCACGAAGAAATCGTGTTTCTTGGTTGGATATTTTTCAATAGCAACCTTGAGCACTTCTGTGCCATCCAAAACCATGGCCGGTTTTTTGACATAAATGGGCTGGCTAATTTTCTGATTTTTCGAGCGGATATAGCCCGCATACTTAGGCTTTTCCTCATCCAGAACCAGCTGGCCAACTGCTGAAGTCAGGCTGTGCTCCAAAATATCGATAATCTTAGCTTCAGCAGATGTTCCCTTGATACGGTCTGCCACCTTAGTAATGACTACTTCCACTGTATCGCCATCAATGGCATGATTGACATCATTACGGCCGACAAAGAGGTCATCCTCTTCTTCATTTAAGGTGACAAAACCAAAACCATTCTTGTGGGCATGAAAAACACCCTTGAGCGTCAGACGCTCCTGTTTTTTCTTCTCATACAGCTCAATCCGCCCCTTGTCATCAAAGCGAATCTGATGCTTTCTTTCCATCTGGGAAATGGTCTTGACCAAGCTACTAAAGTCCTTGGAAGACTCTTTCCCCAAAGCAGCCGCCAGCTCATCTACGCTAGCCTGCTGCCTGTCTTTTAAATATTCAATGATTTCTGATTTCATATTCCTCTTCTCTTGATGAGTTCTTTCTTCATCCTTGCTAAATCTCTTTAAAACTTAAAAAATAGGCCAAGACGAAGTCAGAGCCCATTTTATTTACTAGATAATACTGCTAATACCAATGCAATCAGTAGCCAGAAGAAAATCATGATTCCCGTCATCCGCTGCATCACAGCTTCAAAACCTCGTGCCTTAGGACGTTCAAACAAGTCGTTGGCACTGGCATCAAAGACGTTGCTAGACTGATTTTTGGTTGGCTGCATGAAAATTGCAATGACAATAATAGCTGATAAAATGACTAAAATGGTTAATAATAGGTTGTACATAAATAAAAACTCCTTAAAATCCTATCTATTTTATCATAAAATCTACTTGGATTCAAGATGTAAAGTAACTTTTCTTTCCTTAGGACAATACTTTAAGACCTCAATTTTTTCCGGATGCGTTTTAGTATTTTTGCTGGTCAGATAGTTCTGACTGCCGCAGCTGGAACATTTTAAATTTATTTTAACGCGCACTAGATATCCTTCTTTTTAAATAAATTTCGAAAACTAAAGAGATTGGCCAACATACTGACGGCAACTAACCCTGCTGTTGCATAAAAGACTGAATGATAGCCATAGGCTGCCGCAATAACCGATCCAGACATAGGGCCGACCACCCCGCCCAGATAAAAGAAAATCTGATTATAGCTGAAAATCCTAGAGATTCCAAACTTGGGTGTTATCTTACTTAGCAAAGCATTGACACCTGGTATCAGCGCCCCTGTTCCTAGGCCAAATAAAAAGCGATAAAAGCCCAGCTGCATAGGGGAGCCAGCATTGGCACAGAGCAGATAAATCAGGATTGAATAGAACTGAGCCAGCACTAGAAGCTGGTGATTGCCGATACGGTCTCCTAAACGCCCCAGAATGCTGGAGCTCATCATGCTGGAAAGTCCCATGCTAGAAACGATGAGACCCGAAACAAAGATCAGATTGTCCTTTTGCCCCAACTCTCTGACATAGAGGGCAAGGATGGGGCTGATAGATTGAGCTGCAAACTGGATGACAAAGCTGGTCAGAAAGAGATTAATCAGCATCTTAGGATACCTGAGTTGGCGCAGCAATTCCTTAAAGCCTACCTCTTCTTGTCGGGTCACTGGCACAAAATCCTCCCGAATCAAGTAAAAGGTCATCAAGGCTGCCACTAGAAAGAAGCCGCCAATCAGGAGAAAGACATTGCGAATACCGAACATCTCCGCAATCAGACCTCCAATAAAGGGCCCCATAAGATTACCCGCAACAACACCGGTCGAGAGAGTTCCCAGAGCATAACCCGTTTTTTCCTTAGGAGCCTGACTGGCAATCAGAGCTGTACTGTTGGGAATATAACCAGCAAAAACACCGTTTAGAAAGCGTAGGAGTAGAACCCAGAAAATATTGGGTACAAAGGCAATGCCGCCCATTGTGAAAACCATGGCAGTAGCTGCACGTATCATCATAGGCTTGCGGCCATATCGGTCAGCCAGACTTCCCCAAACAGGAGAGAGCAGCGCCGCTGAGATTGCAGAGAGTGAAATCCCTAGCCCAGCGTAATACTCCACCTCATGACCTCTGGCACCCAGCTGCTCCACGAAAAGTGGCATAAAAGGCGTCACCAGAGAAATGCTGGCACCAGTCAGGAAGTTCCCAAACCAAGCGACTTTCAGATTATGTTTCCAGTTTACTTGTGTCGTGATAAATCATCTTCTTTCTAATTTCTGCAAAGCATCGCGAATCTGCTGTCGGGTAGCTTCACGCGGACCATTATTATCAATCAACACGTCCGCCCTCTTTCGTTTTTCTCGAAGAGATAGCTGAGCTGCTATGCGTTTTTCCGCCTCTTCCTGACTGAGACCGTTTCGAGTCATAAGGCGGCTGAGCTGAGTTTCCTCTGTCACGTCCACCAGCCAGATTTGGTCAAACCAGTCTTCATATTGTAACTCAAACAGCAAGGGAAGGTCCATAAAAAAGATATCTTCCATCTCTTCCAGCAAATCTCGCCTGCCAGCCAGTTCCTCGCGGATTATCTGGTTTTGTATTTGACTGGACTGGGCTAAGAGTTCGGGATTCCCAAAAATCATAGCTCCCAGCTTGGGCCGGTCCAAGCGCCCATCTTCCTGTAAGATAGCTGGACCAAAAGCGGATAAAAGAGCTTGATAAAGCCGTTCCCCTGGCTCCTGCAGCTCATGCACTACTTGATCCGCATCAATAACTTTGTAGCCCTGCTGCCTCAAAAACTCTGTCACTGTTGACTTACCCGAGGCAATGCCACCAGTGATACCGATAATTCTTGCCATGGCAGCTACCTCGCTTTCTGGCAATGAGGACAGAGATGGGTACCGCGTCCGCCCAGCTTAATTTTCTCAATCGGGCTGCCGCATCTAGCGCAGGGTTGACCAGTCTTTCCATAGACCTGCAGAAAATCCTGCATCGTGCCGTCTTCACCCAAAGCATTGCGGTAGGTCCGAATGGTCGATCCTCTCTTTTCAATCCCAAGCTGCAAAACTTCTATAATCTGCTCACGCAGCCGCTTGACTTCAGCAGGCTTTAGACTAGATGCTGGCCTTGCCGGATGAATCCTCGCCCGCCAAAGGGCCTCATCTACATAGATATTTCCTAGCCCAACGACCAAGGTTTGCTCCAGCAAATAGGGTTTGATGGGCTTCTTGGAACGACTCAAAGCTGCTGCAAAAGGCGACAAAAGAAAGTCCGCCTCTGTCGGCTCAGGACCAAGCTTTCTGGCAGCAAAATAAGCCTCCAGCTGATCCTTTCTCAACAGTTCCATGGTCCCAAACTTGCGGACATCCTCATAAACAAGCGTCCCACCATCTGTCATTTCGAAAAAGACATGGGCATGCTTGCGCTCAGGCACCGCATCAGGATAAAAAAGATACTTACCTTCCATTCGCAGATGGGAAACCAGCACCCCGCCTGTCAGGTAAAAGAGCAAATACTTGCCCCGACGGCCAATTCTTTCAATGGTCTGACCTGGCAAGTCATGGACAAAGCTATCCACTCCCGTACCAATCATCTTAACATAGCGGACCCGCACCTGCCCAATCGTCTTGCCAACAACTAGACGTTCCAAGCCACGCCGAACCGTTTCCACTTCAGGTAATTCAGGCATAAAGCTCCTTTCTTAGTATTCTCAATATCAAAGCCCCATAGCAAAGCTATCCGAAAAATACTCATCCAGCATCAGGCGATGTTTATCCGATACATTTTCCAGCTCTGCTATTTCTTCTTTAGAAAAAAAGCCTAAACGTAGAGTTTCCTCGTTGTGAAAATTGGAAATATCAAAATTCTCCAGTGCCTGCAATTCATACAGAAAGACAACCGTCTGCACTTTGTCCCCATTAGGATAAGATTCATCAAAATTAGTATAAACATTCAGCAAGCGCTTGGCTTCAACAGAAATGCCTGTCTCTTCGTGAAATTCACGCACGGCTGCTTGCAGAGAAGTCTCCCCGAGTTCCATAGCTCCCTCTTATGTCAAGGAATTGACAGTACAACTAAATTCCTGATTTTGTCTAGTTACTTTTCCATAGATAAATTATTTATATATTCTAATTTATGCTGTAAGTCTGGATAGATAGATTGTCCCGTAATACCAAGTAATTTCAATTCCGATAAAAGCTGAGCCTTGTATTCTTTTTTTATTTTAATTCTAACATTAGCAGGGTGATGGGAGACGCCTAAAAAAATCTCAGGGCTATACAAAAACTCTCTTTTACTTAACGTTTTATCGATTGTTTCTTTTATATTTTCTAAATTTATTATCCATCCCCCATCTTCATCCTTGAAAGCATGCTGCAAACCATCAAGTCCCCATATGACAAATAAACCATTTTGTCTTACTAATCTAGAATCTACTTCCGAAGCATAGACAATATCTGAACCAATTAAGTAGCCCTTGCGTATTGCCATCGGTGGATATCCTAAATCTTTTTGAACAAAATTACTTAGCTTTCTAAGTATGCTTGATACTACATGATTAGACTTAAACAAATCAATCAAATCTACATCATTGTTGGAAATATCTTGGACAGCTTGATAAAGTTCGACCTTTTCTAAAAAACTCAGCTGACTAATGTTTGCTTTAGTAGCTATTTTTTCAGAATATTCAACTTCAATTTCTGGTTGCTCTTTCTTATATAGATATACTATGCCATCATCCAAATCACCATATTTAGGGTCATCTGGCTTTATATATCCATCTTCTACCGCAAAATACAGGGCCACTAAAGCATTTGTAGTAATATCTAAAATTCTTGTATTTAATCCATAATGCTGCATTAAAGCTAGTCTGCTTAAAAAATATTTAATTGAATTAAACTCACCGGGACTAGATATTTCAGCCCTTTTTATCAACTCATTTTCAAAAACAATCCCTTCTGAATCTCTATATAGAGAAGGGATAACATAATTGTAATCTTTTGTCTGCCCCCGAAAATAGACACCATTTGCAATGATATTATCCAACGAATCTTTAGTCTCACTTCTGCTAAACATATTTTCAAAGTATTTTATGTCAGCATTTTTCCCATATTTGAGAATAAAATAGTTACTATGAACCATAGTGATAGCTCTGAGATAATCTGAAACTGAACTTATGTCTCTAATACAAATTTGAGATTCTGCAACCATCTCTGAGGAATTCTCTTCCTTTACATAATAGACTTTGTCTAAATTAATTGTTCTTGTCATTAAAATTTAACTCCTAATTCAAAAAGTTCATAATAAAAGAAAACTGATTTTTATTAGACCAATAAATTAGATAATACTCGAGGACTCAATCTACATTATTAATTAGTTAGTATTATGTATCCCCATCTAATATATGGTGTTATTAATAATTCCGCTTCAATTTTTCTAATGCAATTATATCATAATCCTACCTATCAAGAAAGAGACTTGAATACCAAGTCCCTTCTTGAGCTATTTATAGATAACCTCAAAGAAGCCTAGACAATCTACGATGACTCTCTCAACATGAGTTTCTATTACTTCTCTTGATAAGGTCTGACCACTTAACTTATCAGCTGCTTTAGACGTCTGTAAGCTCTCCTCTAAATGTACTATTTTGTCATCTAATTCTTGCTTTTTAGCGATAAAATCATCACGAGTGATACGATTTTCCTTATAATCTTGGGAAGTGGCTAATTTCTTTTCCTTTAGCTTTTCTATACCACACAGAAAAGTGTTGCCTTTTCATAATTTGCACCTGTCATTATTATGACATAATCCCCTCCAGGAATCGCCCATGTTTTCTTATCACCTCGCAACTGCAGAAGCACACGACCTTCCTCGTCTGCCAGAAGCCCACCGGCAAAATTCAAGATAACCTTATCATGCCCCACCTTGGAGCGAATATAGGAAATATAGTCCATATCAAAATCCTTTCAATTTCTCTGGGAAGGCAGCGTTTTGAAAGAAATAACCTAGCAACTGAATATGCGTATCCACATCACTAAAATGCCAAGCATGCCCCTTGTCAGGGTAATAGGCGCATTCAGACCTAGCATTTTTCTGTGCCAACCTGCGGTGCCAGTCATGAATAGTTTCAGCTTCTTTTCCACCTGAAACAAAGAAGGCAGGATTATCAAACTGCAAGTCAAGTCTCAGCAGATTTGCCTGTGACATCGCACGTCGAAATGAGCGCCGTTCAGCTCTTTGGAAATCTGCAACAAAGCGCTGAACGTCTTGGACAGGTGCTCCGTCCTCTTGCATCATCTTTGTCAGGAAATTGGCTACAAATTTAGTATTTTTCAAGAAAGACATCAGATAGACAATGGCAATGATCTTGAGATAGCCCTTAATTGGCTGAGGGCTTGCCCCATCCACAATGACTCTATCTATAAGGCTAGAATGTTTTTCCAACAACTTAAGAATGAGTGAACCGCCTAATGAAAGCCCCACTAAGTGCGGCTTGCCATGTGCTTTGCTTTTAATGACAGCCACAATCATTTCCACGACATCATCAAAGTTTGTCCACTCAATATTATGACTGGCTCCGTGACTAGGTAAATCCACAAGAATGCAATGAAAATCTTGCTCAAGCGCAGCAACATGGTGTCGCCACATCTGACTGCTAGAGCCTAAAGCATGCAAAAAGATAATACTTTTTGGATTTTGCTCCCCTCTTTCATCAATGAATAATGGCGGCATCTCCATCACCTCACTTACTGGCTTAGAACCTCAATATTCCTTCTTATTATAGCCAAAGTCCGCCAAGTCCAGCTTCTTGTCACGCCAGTTTTTCTTGACCTTGACCCAGGTCTCTAGGAAGACCTTGTCCCCGAGCATGAGCTCAATATCTCGCCGAGCCATGGAGCCGATTTTCTTCAGCATGGAGCCGCCTTTGCCGATGACAATGCCTTTTTGGCTGTCACGTTCCACCATGATTGTTGCTCGGATATGGATCTTGTCCGTCTCCTCGTCTCGCTTCATGCTATCAACAACCACCGCGACTGAGTGGGGAATTTCCTCCCGTGTCAGCATCAAAACCTTTTCCCGAATCATCTCTGACACCAGAAAGCGCTCCGGATGATCGGTAATCTGGTCTTCTGGGAAATACTGGAAGCCTTCCTCCAGATTCTCACTGAGAATATCAATAAGATGGGACACATTATTGCCCTGCAGGGCTGAAATCGGCACGATTTCTTTGAAGTCCATCTGCTGACGAAAATCATCAATTTGCGCTAAAAGCTGATCCGGATGGACTTTATCAATCTTATTAACCACCAAAATAACTGGTATTTTAGCCACTTTCAGGCGTTCGATAATCATGTCATCGCCCTTGCCACGCGGCTCATCAGCCGGCACCATGAAGAGAACGGTATCCACCTCACGCAGGGTGCTGTATGCTGCTTCCACCATAAAATCACCTAGAGCCGTCTTGGGCTTGTGGATTCCCGGCGTATCGATAAAGACAATCTGCTCCTTATCCGTCGTGTAAATTCCCATAATTTTATTGCGTGTGGTCTGAGCCTTATCGCTCATGATGGCAATTTTTTGCCCCATAACATGATTCAAAAAGGTTGATTTCCCAACATTAGGACGTCCTAAAATAGCTACAAAACCTGATTTAAAAGTCATTATTTTACCTCTATTATTTCCATTAAAACAGCAGAAAATCGGCAGTCTCCCCCGATTTTCAAATCTTTAAAAAATCCAATCCCAAATCTTGGGAACAAAAATAATCAGCCCCGTCACAACAGCAAAGCCAGACACGACCAGAACAGCTCCAGCTGCCATATCCTTGGCATTCTTAGCCCGCATAGAAAAGTGGTAATCACTGGCCAGATCTACGACATTTTCAATGGCAGAATTGACAATCTCAAAGGCAATGACCAGAAAAATGCTCAAAAAGAGAAAGAGCCATTCTATAGCGGACAAGTCAAAAATCAGTCCCGCAACTATCACTGCCAGAGCCGAAAGAACATGCTTACGCAGATTGCGTTCCTCTTTAAAGGCTGTAAAAATACCGGTTAAAGCAAATTCCAGACTCGAGACGACATCTCGATTTTTCCATTTGCGTTTGTTATTTCCTTGTGAGTCCATAAGCAGTTAAAATTTCTTCCTGTAAACCAAACATTTCTGCTTCTTCTTCCGGCGTATAGTGATCATAGCCGTTGATATGCAGAAAACCATGCACTGCCAAAAAGCCCATCTCTCGCTCAAAGCTGTGGCCGTATTCTTCAGCCTGCTCACGCGCCTTGTCCACTGAAATGAACAGCTCACCGATATAGGCGTCAAAATCTTCCAGCATCTCAGCTAGCTCAGGGTGGTCCAGCAAATCCTCTTCGTCAACAGCAATGTCCAGCTCAGGCTTGTACTCCAAGCTA
>ERZ773005.614-NODE-614-length-25312-cov-6.865028_pt1 | contig 25312 bp, 23 predicted proteins | sample MGYA00580666_ERZ773005 | MGnify/ENA primary metagenome ERZ773005 (study PRJEB29015, sample SAMEA2737999) | human oral metagenome | biome: human oral; feature: human-associated habitat; material: dental | place: China | collected 2061 ...
CGCCTTATATCCCCATAGCTAAAGCAAGGGGCTTTACGGCGATATTTTGGTAATAGACAGAGCAATCAAAAAAGAAGAATATTTCGCCTGCAATCCTACCGATAATAAATACCATATAAAATTTAAAACTGAAGACTTATTTGAAAAGATTCTTCCAAAGCTCGGATACAAAGCCTTAGTTAAAAGTTTATAAGCCTCATAAAAGCTTTAATACTATATTTTTAGAGAAAACGGAACCTATTTTATTCAATTTCATAAAATATGTTTCGTTTTTATTTTTTTAAGTTGACAATTCAATAATATTACGATATTATACAGCTTAAGTTTTTTATGCTTATAAATCAGAAAGGGTTAATATTTTTATGAATTTATCACGGTCTAATGCTTTATCCAATATTTTATCCACAAAAAAGCTTGTATTAACAGCTTTTATGAGTGCTTTTATGTGTATACTTTCCCCTTTATCCATATCTCTGCCTTTAACGCCGGTACCTATTTCATTAGGTCTTTTTGCTGTACTAATCTGCTCCTATTTACTTGAGCCTTTTTCGGCATTCTTTTGCATTCTTATCTATATTGCACTTGGAAGCCTGGGGCTTCCCGTATTTTCAGGATTTAACGGAGGTATAAGCAGGCTGATAGGTCCTACCGGAGGTTTTTTTATCGGTTTCCTATTTACTGTGTTAATAAGTTCATTTTTCATACATAAATTTAAGGCTAACTATTTTATACAATTTACGGCGATGATTTTGAGCATAATTCCCTGTTATATATTGGGGTCATTATGGTTCTCATTTCAGCAGAGAGTAGCTTTAGGCATGGCAGTCAAAACCTGCGTGCTTCCTTTTATTCTAATTGATTTCATTAAAGTAATTATGGCTCTGATTTCGGGCAATCTATTAATCAAGCATCTAAATAAATCAGGGATACTTGTCTAAGACAAATATCCCTGATTTATTTAAACTCTTTCTTTATATCCCAGAGCCTGTTCCAGTGCCTCCTTTTCTTCCTTGCCCAAAAGCACTTCCGTCTGCCCCCTGTCAACTATCTTAACATAAACATAACAGCCCTCTCTGGAATGAACTGAATTTATAATTACACCGGAATTAGTATAATCCAGCAATGCCCAGGCAAAACTCAGATTCCCTCCCATGCCATTAAAAGCATTATATCTGACTATACCAAGCTTTTGATATGAAGCCCTCTGATTTTTATTTAAAACTCTTATCGCTTCTTTGTTCTCCCTGTCTTCATGTCTTAAATCCTTTAAATCTGAAGCCAGTCCTCTTATAATATCTTCCAGGTCTTCCGCATCTCTGCCCCTCATAAAATAATCATAAGCCTTAAAGATTCTTCTGCACCTTATATAAAAGATTAACAGTCCCAGAATTATCAGTGCATCAAAGCCTATTAGAATATATATTATCATGCTGCTGTCCATCTGCATATAAAAATTAAAACCCTTCCTCTATTTCATTATATATTTACTTGCCTATAGTTTTTATAAGCTCAATAATCCTTTCTAATTCATCCGATGAATAATACTCTATTTCTATTCTGCCTTTATTTTTATCTTTTCTATTAATATGTACCTTAGTACTGAGAATATCTCTAATTTTATCCTCATATTCTTTATAAAAGATTGAATAATCCCTTGAGTCTTCCAAAGTTGTATTTTCTTCAGGCTTAGGCTTTTGAAGTGATTTTACCAGCTTTTCTACCTCTCTTACATTCAGCCCTTTTTTTATTATGTCTTCTGCAGCCTTCTTTTGTAAATCACTATCTTCAATCGCAAGTAAGGCTCTCGCCTGTCCCTGACTCAATTTTCCATCTATTAAAAACTGCTGTATAGTCTTATCAAGCTTGAGCAGTCTTAATGAATTAGTTATAGTAGCTCTGTTTTTAGACACCCTTGCTGCTATTTCTTCATGTTTTAAACCATATTCTTTAAGTAAACTATTATAGGCTCTTGCTTCTTCCACAGGATTCAAGTCTGCTCTTTGTATATTTTCTATTATAGAAATTTCCATAGCCTCTTGATTTGAATATTCTCTTATAATTGCCGGAATCTGTGCTAAGCCTGCCGCCTGCGCTGCCCTCCATCTTCTTTCACCAGCAATAATTTCATATCTGTCTTTATCCTTTCTTACTATAATAGGCTGTAAAACTCCATATCTATTGATAGACTCTGCAAGCTCTGCAAGCTCTTCCTTATTAAATTTTTTTCTTGGTTGATTTAAATTAGGCTCAATCAGAGAAGTCTTAAGCAGAACTTCTCCATTTTTATTTGAGTCATTGCTGTACTGCCCCGGTTTATTATCATTTATGTCACTTAATGAAATTTTACCTTCCCCGTCCGCATCGGTAAAATTGCTGTCTCCAAATACGGCATTCAGTCCTTTTCCTAAGCCTCTTTTTTTTATTGCCATAATTTATTTATCCTCCAGCTTTATCCTGTTGATAACCTCATCAGCAAGCATTCTATACTTTTCGGCTCCGCTTGATTTTGAAGCATATTCAATAATCGGCATACCATAGCTTGGAGCTTCTGCCAATCTTACATTTCTTGGTATTACTGTATCATATATATATTCATTCAAGGTTTCTCTGACATTTTCCACTACCTGCCGGTTTAATTTATTTCTCGCATCATACATAGTAAATACTATTCCTTCAATCAGCAAATCTTTATTGAGTCTTTTTTTAATTAACTCTATAGTTTTTATCATCTGACTTAACCCTTCCAGTGCATAATATTCACATTGTATCGGAATAAGTACGCTATCAGCAGCAGTGAGGGCATTAATAGTTAAAAGACTAAGTGAGGGCGGGCAGTCTATTATTACAAAATCATATTTATCGGCTTTACTTTTGACCGCTTCTTTCAAGATATATTCTCTATTCTCTACATCCATCAATTCTATCTCGGCTCCTGATAGATTTACATTAGAAGGCAATAAAGCCAGCCTTTCTATTTCAGTTTGACATAGAGCCGTATTAAATGCCACTTCATTTATTATAAGCTCATAAACTGTAGTTTCGACTTTGTTTTTTTCTATGCCTAATCCACTTGTCATATTGCCTTGAGGGTCAAAATCAACCGCCAAAACTTCTTGTCCCGCCTTTGCCAATGCCGCTGACAGATTAATTGCCGTTGTTGTTTTTCCTACACCGCCCTTTTGATTTGCTACAGCTATTATCTTTCCCATTATTTTCTCCCTTGACAGCCATGGTGACTTTAAGTATATCATAATTTCTATATTTTTTCATTTGAAAGTTTTATTTTTACTTATGCCATTTCTTTGCCAACCTAATTGTTTTATTTCTTTGCAATGATCATTTATCTCTATCTTTGCACCACAGCCTTGACATAAATGTTTCACGTGAAACATTTAAACTTTACTTTTATAAAAATTAATTAATAAGTTAAATATCTTTAAAATAATCTTATTATAAAATTAACATATTGTAATAAAACAGTCAAGCAAATATCTATTTTTAATCCAGGCATTCGCTCCGATAAAATAATATCTGTCCACATCATAGACCAAAATAAGCAGGCAGTTGTTTTGTACCGGCTTCTTATAACTCACGCGGGCGGGAAAACCCATGGTTTTAACCGTGAGGATGATAGCCCTCTTTCCTTTTATAAGATAACATATTGAGCAGCATCTGTAAATATGATACTATATACTCATGAAAAACAACTATAAACATACCAAAACAACCGTATCATTAATTAACTGCCATTTTGTGTTTTGCCCTCGCTATCGAAGAAAGATATTTAACATTCCCGGGGCTGAGAACAGATTCAAGGAGCTCACTATTGCCGAGTGTGATAAACAAGGCATTGAAATTCTTACGTTGGAGTGTCATATAGATCATGTACACATCCTTGTGAGTGTACTGCCTACTATGAGTATTCCAAATATCATAAAGAAGGTTAAGGATTGTACTTCTTTACAGTTAAGAAAGGAATTTCCATAATTAAGAGCAATGCCGAGTCTGTAGACTCAAAGCTGCTTTGCAAGTACAGCAGGCGATGTAAGTGCAGTTGGGAATGTCCACAGTGCCATGCAAAACACAACAGAGATACTAACGCAAGCATAAATATCTTAAACAAGGAGCTATCTATAGCCTAAACATAAATAATACCGTAGGGCATACGGGAATTTACGCTTGTGGAGACCTGCGTAAAACTAAAGCTCTTGCAGCAGCGTAGTGGTCGCCGAAGCAAGAATCCTGCGACTTTAGTCGCGCGGAGTGTCAACCCAATCAATAATATTAAAACAAGTCTAAAATATGTGAATAAAACTTTTAAGTTATCAACATTTCCACCGAGTTATCAACATTAAATTTATTTAAACCTATAAGCTGCTCCTGCCGGCTTCAGATTTATAACTATAAGGGGGACTTTAAAGCTGTCCCTGATTTTCTGGGATATTTTTTAGGTACAGCCTTTTCTTTTCTTATCTTGATTAAGCTTCTTCCAGCCTTTTCATAGGGCAGAATAAAGCTGTCTGTTAGTTCAACCGCTCCTCCAAGTATACTAAGTGCGGTCCTTGATTTTTCTAATTCTTCTCCACATTTATCAGACTTATAGGCAATAAATGTTGAATCTATGTGGATAAACGGCAAGCAATATTCAGATAATGTGGATAAGTTTGCCACTGCTCTGGAAACTGTCAAATCAAATTGCTCCCTAAACTCGGTTTTAAAGGCATATTCCTCTGCTCTGCCATGATATGCATTCAGGTTGTCCAGATTCAATTCTTTTTTTACTTCATTAATAAACCTGATTCTTTTATTAAGGCTGTCAACGGCTGCTATTTGGCATTGCGGAAATGCCAGAGCAAGCGGCAAGGCCGGAAAACCTGCTCCTGTACCTATATCTATTATACTGATTTTTTCAAATTTTAATTCAGGCATCACTCTGATTATAGAAAGACTATCTATAAAATGTTTAAATACCACCTCTTTTAATTTGGTAATTGCTGTAAGGTTCATATATTTATTAGCCTCTGCAAGTTTTAAATAGAATTTATAAAGCTTTGCAATTACAGCTTTCTCTAAAGACAAATTTAAAAAATCAAGTCCCTCCTGCAGGTATAAGCTAAATACCTCAAATTCTTCATTGTCAATATCAATTATCATTTTTATCTTCCTGATTATATTTTTTCCTTTTTAAAGCTTCAAGATATACCAGAAGTACACTTATATCAGCGGGAGATACTCCTGAAATCCTTGAAGCCTGTCCTATATTTGAAGGCATTACTTTTGAAAGCTTCTGAACCGCTTCTATACGCAGACTGTTTACCTCGGTATAGTCTATATTTTTCGGTATTTTTTTATTTTCCATCTTTTTAAAAAGCTTAATCTGTGCATTCTGCCTTTTTATATAGCCTTCATATTTTACATTTATATTTACCTGCTCACTTACCTCAAAGCTTAATTCCGGTCTACCTTCATCTATTTCTTTAATAAGAAAATAATTGAGCTCCGGTCTTCTCACAAGCTCTGCAAGTGTAACTCCGTTCCCCAGCCTTGAGGAAGAATACCTTTCAAGGAAATCCTGAACCTCTTTTCTGGCACCTATATAGGTATTTTCAATCCTTTCAATCTCTTTATTAATAAGCTCCTCTTTTTCTATAACCTTTTCATATCTTTCTTTTGATATAGTGCCTATCTTATAGCCCAGCTTGGTAAGTCTGAGGTCAGCATTATCCTGTCTTAAAAGCAGCCTGTATTCAGAGCGTGAAGTCATCATTCTGTAAGGCTCTTTGCTTTCTTTGGTTACTAAATCATCAATTAATACACCTATATATGCCTGTGAACGGTCGAGGATAAATTCTTCTTTTCCCAGTACTTTAAGCGCCGCATTTACACCTGCCATAAATCCCTGCACTGCCGCCTCCTCATACCCTGAGCTTCCATTTATCTGTCCTCCTGAATAAAGATTTTCTATACTTTTAAATTCCAGTGTAGGATAGAGCTGTCTGGCATCTATACTGTCATACTCTATTGCATAGGCATTTCTCACTATTTCCGCATTTTCAAGTCCTGCTATAGTCTTTATCATATCATGCTGCACGTCCTCAGGCAGTGAAGAAGAAAGTCCGGCAAGATACATTTCATTTGTATACAGTCCTTCAGGCTCCACAAAGATTTGATGCCTGTCCTTATCCGCAAATTTCATCACCTTGTCTTCAATTGAGGGGCAGTATCTTGGACCCGTTCCTTCTATAATTCCTGAATACAGCGGAGAGCGGCTTATATTTTCCTTTATTATTTGATGAGTTTTTTTTGAAGTATAAGTTAAAAAGCAGCTTACCTGTTCCTTTTGAATACTGCCTCTGTCAGTTTCAAATGAAAACGGTATTATCGGTACATCTCCCCTTTGCTCCTCCATTTTTGAAAAATCTATACTTCTTCTATCAATCCTTGCAGGGGTCCCGGTTTTAAACCTGTACATATTGATGCCGCATTGCTCAAGCGAGGGTGTAAGAAGCTTTGAAGCCTTAAGACCATTTGGACCGGTTTCTTCGCTGACCTCTCCATATACACACCTTGCCCTGAGGTAAGTACCGGTTGCAAGTATTGTACATTTTGCGGTATAAGCTGCACCTGATACGGTAATCACACCACTGCAGACTTTTTTCCCTGAGAGCTTATCTTCTTCTACTATAAGCTCTTTAACCTCTGTCTGCTTGATATGCAGATTTTCAGTATTTTCAAGAGTTTTCCTCATTTCATACGAATATGAGCTTTTATCTGCCTGAGCTCTCAGAGAATGCACCGCCGGTCCTTTTGAAGCATTAAGCATTCTTGACTGTATAAAGGTTTTATCTATATTTCTTGCCATTTCACCGCCAAGTGCATCAAGCTCTCTGACAAGATGTCCTTTTGAAGTTCCTCCTATATTGGGATTGCAGGGCATAAGTGCTATTGATTCTACACTTATTGTAAATATTACAGTTTTAAGCCCCAGTCTGGCGCAGGCAAGTGCCGCCTCACAGCCCGCATGTCCTGCACCCACTACCGCTATATCATACGCTTTAACCAATGCCATATAATAATCTCCTTCTATTTTGCTTATTTTCCCATACAGAATTTTGAAAATATTTCATCTATAAGGTCCTCTGATACACTTTCACCTATTATGCTTCCAAGACTTTCGTAAGCTTCCATTAAATCTATTGAGAAAAAATCCTCGGGAATGCGATTTTTAATTCCCTCTATAATTGATTGTATAGAGCTTTTAGCATTTAAAAGCGCTTCTTTATGTCTTATATTTGTAATAAAAATTTCTTCATCAAAGCTTATTTCCTTATTGTAAAACTTCTGCTTAATTATGCTTTCAAGCTCTTCAAGTCCGTAAGCCTCTCTTGCTGAAAATAATACGACATCAATATCAGTAATTTCTTTAATATCCTCTTTAGCAATCACATTTTTTTTATCCGATTTATTTAATAATATCAGCGACTTTATATTAGAATTTTTAATATCCTGTATAAGTTCAATGTCATCATTATTTAAATTTTCAGAGCTGTCAATTACACATATTATCAAATCTGCTTCCTTAGCGGCATCTCTTGCTCTTTCAATTCCTATATTTTCAAGCATATCACTGCTTTTTCTTATGCCGGCAGTATCAGTTATTTTTAAATTAATCCCTGCCATCTTTATATGCTCACTTATCATATCTCTGGTAGTACCCGGAATGTCGCTGACTATCGCAGCTTCTTTTCCGGTAAGCAAATTAAGTATTGAAGATTTGCCTACATTAGGTCTTCCGAGAATTACCGTATTAATGCCCTCTTTTATAATTCTGCCATTTTCACTGCTTTCTAAAAGTCTTTCAATATCCTTATCTACTGCAAGAATTTTATTATATAAGTCGCTGTTTTCAAATTCATAATGCTCCGGGTCATCAGCTGCAGCCTCTATAAAAGCAGCTTCTTCGAGTATTATCTTTCTAAGGCTTAAAATTTTATCTTTAAGCTTCCCGTTGAGCTGAGCAAGAGCCGACTTAAGTGCATACGAGTTCTTAGCTTCTATTATATCGCTCACTGATTCAGCCGCTGATAAATCTATTTTTCCATTTAAAAAGGCTCTCTTGGTAAACTCACCGGGCTGTGCCAGATTTGCCCCTGCCTTTATAAGCTCCATCAAAACACTTTGAAGTACCAGGCTGCCGCCATGACAGTTAATTTCAACACAGTCCTCACCAGTATAGCTTTTAGGAGCCTTCATAATACTTATAAGCACTTCATCCACATAATCATCACTATCCACATTAATTATATGACCATAGTTAATAGTATGGCTTTCGAGTGTGGACAGCTTCTTCCTTCCTCTGTATATTTTATCCGTTATAGCAACTGCTTCATCGCCACTTACTCTTATAACCCCTATGCCGCCCTCGCCCGCAGCAGTTGCAATCGCAGCTACAGTATCATTAAGCTTCAACTTTTTTCCTCCTCTTATCTTAACTTAATTAATCAATATTTTTTGTGCTTCAAAAAATTTTCTCTGCCTGCATCAATCTAAAATTTTAAAAAGAGAGCTATCGAAATTAATGTCTTAACATAAATTTCAACAGCCCTCTTTCACAAGGCTCTGAAGCTATTAAACCTCATTCTTATCCAAATCAGATTTAAAACCATGCCTAAATTCTCTTTTATTATTTAATTCATTTCTATAATTTCTTTCATTTTTCTGTGTATAGCCTTCAGTATTTTTATAATAACGCCCTTTTTTCGGATTATTATATTTATAAGCAATAGTTATATATCTGTTAGGGTCTTCACCCTCACTCAAGGTTGAAATCATGTGGTCATTCTGCAATGCACTATGTATAATTCTCCTTTCATAAGGGTTCATAGGCTCAAATGAAAATGACTTTCTGGTCTTTTTAACTCTTGCCGCTATATTTTTTGCAAGGCTTTCAAGCCTTTCTTTACGCCTCTGCCTGTAATTTTGTGTATCAAGCTTTACTCTTATATAAGACTCCGTGTCCTTATTAATTACAAGGCTTAAAAGATATTGCAATGAATCAAGAGTCTTGCCTCTTTTGCCAATAAGGATACCTAAATCCTCCCTGCTTTTTATAAGTACAAAAATTTCATTATCACTATAATTAAAATCCAACACAGATTCAGCCTTAATTTCCATACTTTCAAGCAGCTCTTTAAGAAAGGCTTCTCCCTTGTACATTATACTTCTTGCTTGCTCCTCAGTATAAGTTTTCTTGATTCTTTTCTTTTTTTCTAAATCATACTCCTCATAGACATCATCAAATCCGTTCTCAGCTTGAGCTGTATTGTCAATATCAACGCTCCTCCCAGGATTTGTTTCAGCCTCTTTTTCAGCAGCATTATCTGACGATACCGGTACAAAAGTTCCTCTTTTATGAGCTTCTTCCTGTTTTTTACCGTGCTGCACAGGACTTGATTTTTTTTCCGATAATTTTATTGCTTCGTCCGCTTCTCTTTTTAAAGCTTCTTTTTTAAATGAGGTCTTGCCCTTTGCATCTTTGTTTAAAAAATCCTTTCTAGCAGCTTCATTTTTTATTTGCTCCTTTTCAGGCTTCGGAATATCTTTCAGCTCCGCTTTTTCTTTATCACTCTTTAGACTTACCTCTATAACCCACGGTTTTCCGCCCAGTATTCCGAGAAATCCACCTGTTCCTTTTTCTATTACATCGACTTTTACATTTTCACTGCTAGTCTGCAATTCTAAAAGAGCTTTTGTAACAGCTTCATCATAATTTTTTGCAGATACTCTAATTTTATCCAATTTAAGCCTCCTTAAAAAATACCATTATTCCCCATTTTTACCATTTTCTTCCTTACCGGAAGATTTCTTCCTGCCCGTTTTCTTTTCGTTCATCTTCTCGTTGTATGCAGCAACCATATTAGCCTTTGAAGCTATAGAGCCCGGTTTCGCATTCTTTTTATAATACTCTGTTGAATCTGCAATTACCTCCCTGTTTTTCTTTTCTTGTTTTTCATCTTTTTCTTTGCTTAAACTATTCAGTGATTTAGATATTGCCTTTTTATTTATGGTTTCAGGAGGAAGTCCCTTTTTAGCCCTCTTTTCATTACGTTTTTTAAGATTTTCTTCAACTAATACCTGAATATCTATTTTATCAAGATGCTTGTTTATGAAATATTGCTGCACTATACGGCTCAGAGCTGATATTATCCAATATATGCCTACACCTGCCGGGAGGATAAAGCAAAAATAAACCGACATAAGCGGCATCACATTTGTCATCGTCTTCATCTGCTGTGCCATACTGTTTTCATCTGAAGCAGCCTGTGAAGCTCCTGTACTCATAAGCTTTGCTGAAAACCACTGTGTAGCTCCTGCAAGCACCGGAATAATCCAAGCCAGATTCGGTACCCAGCCCTGAAAGGGATTTGTGGCAAGATTTATTCCTAAAAACTCATTCATTTTTTCAATTACAGGTACATTGTTAGCAAGCTGAGCCGAAAGGTCGTAAACTGAAGCAAATGCATTTTTGATTGCAGTCCAGTCGGCAGGATTAAATTTATACAATAAATCAATTACCCGGTTAATATCGGTATAGTCTATCTTATCAACCGGAAGCTTATATTTAAGTGCATAAGAGCTGAGAGCTTCTATATAATTGCTCTGCTTCATAAGCGGTGCAGCTATTTGTTCAAAATATGTCTTGACGCTCGGTACATAAGCCGGTATTTTTGATATAACCTGATAAAGTGCAAGCAGTATAGGCATCTGTATAATCATCTGCACACAGCCTCCCACCATGCTCGTACCATATTTGTCATAAACTGCCTGGGTTTCTCTTTGCATCTTTAAAGCAGTTTCATTGTCCGTTTTGCCCTTATATTTTTTCTGGATTGCCTGTATCTCAGGCTGCATCACGGACATAAGCTTTGAAGACCTCTGCTGCTGTATGGTAAGAGGCAGAAGAAGCAGATTTATGAGTATTGTAAATATTATAATACATAAGCCTATATTTGTTATTCCTAAAGCAGCCGTAGCCCTGAAAATGATGTCCATTATCATTCCAAGAATATCAGATACCCAGCCTATAACCGGTGTATTTATCTTGGTAAGTACCATTAAATCCATTTTTTTTCCTCTCTAAAATAAATTTATTTTAAAGGGTCATAACCCCCTTTTGAAAAAGGATTACATCTCAATATTCTCCATAATGCCAGTAATCCTCCCTTTATAACTCCATATTTCTCAATAGCAAGTATTGCATACTCTGAACAGGTAGGAGTATAAATGCAATGAGTCCTCCATTTAAGCCCTGACAGATATTTTCTATAGAATTTTATTACAGCTATTATAAAATCTTTAATTAATCCCTTAATAAGCTTAACCATTTTCATTATTCCTGTCTTTTAATCCAAGCTTCCCGCACAGCCGCATATATGCACTCTCAAGTTTATGATATGTGAGTGCAGCTGCATTAACCCTTACTATTATAATTATATCATAGCTCATATTCAATTTATTATTTTTGTATTGACTGTTTTCAAGTCTGAATATTTCTCTTAGCTGTCTTGTAAGCCTATGCCTTACAACACTGTTTCCCACCTTTTTTGATACAGAAATTCCAAGCCGGTCTCTAAAACAGTTGTTTTTAATTACATACATCACCAGAAATTTATTGCCATAAGAAATTCCATTATTATACACATTTTTAAAATCATTACTTGATTTTAATGAAGGAAATCGTTTCATTTATCTTTCCTGATATTCCTATAAGTTATTTATTTTATCCCGTAAACTCAAAATTAGATAAAAATCTCTAAATAATTTATACTAAGTTCTTGTAAGAAAAATAGGGACAGCCATCAGACTATCCCTGCGTAATCTTCGACAGATAACAAAAATCTATGCCGATATTCTTGCTCTCCCCTTAGCCCTTCTTGCAGAAAGTACCTTTCTGCCGCCAGGTGTACTCATTCTTGCTCTGAAGCCATGTACTCTTGCTCTTTTTCGCTTTTTTGGCTGGAAAGTCATCTTCATGGATAAACACCCCTTTCTGTCTAATTTAAATATAATCAAGCCTGATATTTCTATTTATCCTATCTGTATTTATTTCAGAGAATATTCCCAACCATTATATAGAACCTATAGGCTTTAGTCAAGCATATTTGGATTATTACATCGAATTTTTATACCTTATAAGTGCATTTGACACTGCAAAAGTAAGTATGCTTGATACAAAAGCCTCAAGAACACCCTGAGTGCCTATAATTCCCGCTATATACACAGGAAAATCTTCTACAGGAATAGGTGTTTTCATTGAGCCGGTATACTCATTCCTAAATAACAGATATATAAAGCTCATTACAAGAATTGTATTTACCATAGACCCTACAGCTCCTGCCACCACAAGCCCGGTTTTCTCTCTGTTCATTTTTTTGAAAAATGCATAAACATGGTAGGCACTCAAGCCTATAAGTATTCTTGGCACAAAGCATACTATGATGCTTTTGTAGCCTCCGCTGAAACCGCCTACACTTATAAAGGGAGAAAAGCAAAAAGAAGTGGGGTTCGGCATTAAAGTATTTTTCCACATACTTGCTAAAGCGAACACAAGACCAAGCCCTGCTCCATAATAAGGTCCCAGCATTATCGCTCCTATTATAACTGTAATATGTATAATAGTGGCATTCATTACTCCTACAGGTATGAAGCCGAGAAACGGAACAACAGTCTGTATTATTATAATTGCAGTAAACACCGACATCAGAACTATTTTTCTGGTATTGCTATAACTTGTTGAGTTTTTCATATTCCTTCTCCATTCTAAATTTAATTTAAGATCCCAGTACCATTATGCATATAATATAATTTATATTTTTTTATTGTCAACATTTTTATAAACATTTTTATACAAATTTTTAATTTATCCACGTTATCAACATCTGTCCACATAAATTCACATTAAGTTTATAATTTGTTGATACCTGTGGATTACTTGTGGATTCAATGTTGATTATAATTTAATATCTATCCACAAATTGCTGTTTAAGTGTGTTGATAATGTTGATAAAAGTTATTAACATTATGTTTATTATAATTTAACAATAGCTTAAAGCACTGGTTATCAACATTTATAGTTTTACTGTCAACATTCATCTACATTAAACTAACATATTCATCAACATTTTTTGTTGATAGATTTATTTCTTTTATTGATATATATTAATTTTTTTGATATAATTATCTGACCATTAGAGTAAACGGCAGAAAACAGAGGGAGTTTACACATTTATGAAAGAAATGCTGGCAGATATAAAGTCCAGATGGGAAGATATTATAAAATTTTTAAAAGAAGAGCATGAACTTACAAATGTTTCCTACAATACATGGATAGTTCCTTTAAGACCTTACGATTTAGTCAAAAATGAAAATGGCAAGTATGTTCTACATCTGCTTGCAAAGGAGGAAAAAGCCCCCTTTATTAATTTTGTTCAAGGAAAGTATTCACTTTTTTTATCAGTGGCGGTTGAAGAAATTACAAATATAAAATGTGAAATCATTATAGATACTGAGGAAAGTATTCAAAAGCTGCACAGTAAAAATAAGCTTATCAACAATAAGGCTCATATACACAGCTCAAAGCTTGCCACTGCCAACTTAAATGAAAAATACAAATTCAATACCTTCGTGGTAGGAAAAAATAATAATATAGCACATGCGGCTTCACTTGCGGTGGCAGAATCCCCCGGAGAAATCTACAATCCTCTCTTTATCTATGGAGGAGTAGGACTGGGCAAAACCCATCTTATGCATTCTGTAGCTCATTTCATACTTGAAGAAAAAAATTCAAACGCAAGAGTTTTATATGTAACAAGTGAAACTTTTACTAACGAACTTATAGAATCTATAAGGAATGTTAATAACTCTACTGCTGATTTTAGAAACAAATATAGAAATATCGATGTGCTTCTGATAGACGATATACAGTTTATAATAGGCAAAGAAAGTACACAGGAAGAATTTTTCCACACCTTTAATGCACTTACAGGTGCCAAAAAGCAGATTATAATTTCCTCAGACCGCCCCCCAAAAGACTTTGTAACTCTTGAAGAAAGACTAAAATCAAGGTTTGAATCAGGGCTGTCAGTGGATATACAGCCCCCCGACTATGAAACACGAATGGCTATACTGCATAAAAAAGAAGAGCTTGAAAATATTTCAATAGATGATGCCGTAGTCCAATATATAGCTGCCAATGTAAAAAGCAATATAAGAGAGCTTGAAGGAGCTTTAAACAGGATGGTTGCTATGGGAAAGCTTGGAAAAATCGATATAACTCTTGAGCTTGCTCAGGAAACTCTAAAGGATATTATAAGTCCGAATGTGCCGACGCTTATTACTCCCGAGCATATAGCCAAGGTAGTGGCGGAGCATTACCATATAAGTCTTGAGGATATTAAATCGAAGAAAAAAACCTACGACATAGCCTATCCCAGACAGATTGCCATGTATTTATGCAGAGAAATGACGAGCGTCCAGTTAAAATTAATAGGTCAGATGCTTGGTGGACGAGACCACAGTACAGTGATACACGGCTATGAGAAGATTAAAAATGATTTAAAAGGAAATCCTGAGCTTTCAGCTTCACTTGATATTATAACCAAGAAGCTTAATCCTCAGTAGTCCACACCTATCCACATAGTTATACCACAAATAACGGACTTATCCACATAGTTATCATCAGCTTAAATGTGATTATTAAGCCATTTTCTATAGTTATATACAAATCAACACTGCCTACTACTATTAATACTAAATTTATTATATATATATACATGCGAAAGGTTGGATTTTTATTCTATGAGATTAACTTTTGACAGGGATAAGCTTTTGAATGCATTATCAGTGGTATCAAGAGCAATACCTAGCAAAACTACAAACAGTATTCTTGAATGTGCTTTATTTGATGTTACAGATGAAAGTATAGTTTTAAGTGCAAATGATAATGAGCTTGGCATTGAAACTAAAGTCGAAGGTAAGGCACAAGGCTCGGGCAAGGCTGCTATTAATTTAAAACTTATACTGGACATAGTAAAAAAACTTGATTTTCCGGGGGAAAAGATAAATATAGAGGTTAATGAAGAAAATTTTATGACTGTTATATCTTCCGGGAAATCAATATTTAAGATACAGGCAAGAAATGGTGAAGAATTTAATTATCTTCCGGAAATCAATATAAACAACAGTGTAACAGTATCTCAATTTATCTTAAAGGAAGCAATAAGACAGACAGTTTTTGCAGCTAATATTAATGATACCAATAAAATGACCGGCGGAGAGCTGGTAGAGCTTCATGAGAATACTCTTAAGTTTGTAGCGCTGGACGGAGTTAGAGTGGCTATCAGAAATATAAGGCTTAATGAAGAATTTCCTGATGATAAATTTATAATTCCTGCAAGAAACTTAAATGAGATAGGCAGAAGTATAGAGGGAAATACTGAAAAGGAAATCACTGTATACTTTTCGGATAATCATGTGCTGTTTAGATATGATTCCACTTCTATTATTTCAAGAATTATTGCAGGCGATTATTTTGACTTAAAATATATGCTTACTTCAGATTATGAAACTAAAATAAGAGTCAGCCGGCTTTCACTGCTGAATTCTATAGACAGAGCTCTTGTATTTGTAAGAGAGAATAATCATAAGCCTCTTATTTTTGATATCAGTGACAGTATGCTAAAGCTCAAGATGGAATCTCCCTACGGAAGCATGAACGATGAAATTGAATGTGAAAAATCAGGCAATAATATTATGATAGCCTTTAATCCGAAGTATTTTATAGATGCTTTAAGGGTGGTAGATGATGAGATTGTAGACATATATATGACAAATTCAAGGTCCCCATGCTTTATAAGGGATATACAGCAGTCTTATATTTATATTGTACTGCCTGTAAACTTTATTGCTTAAATATATGATTAATTGCGGGGTAGCAAAATGGAAGAAGTCAAAATCCGAGATGATTTTATAAAGCTTGAACAGGCTATGAAGCTTTCAGGAGCATGTCTGAGCGGTTCCGAGGCTAAGTATGCCATACAGGGCGGGCAAGTGAAATTAAACGGTGAAGTACAGCTGCAAAGAGGTAAGAAATTAAGACATGGAGATGTCTTTAATTTTAATGGTCATGATTATAAAATCATTGGAACTTAAAAATTATAGAAATTACGATTATCTTGAGCTTGATTTCAACAAAAATGTGAATATTTTGTATGGCGACAATGCTCAGGGAAAGACAAATATCCTTGAAGCTATATATATGGCAGCTACGGCAAGGTCACACAGGGGCAGCAAGGACAGAGAAATAATTAATTTTAATGAAAATGAAGCACATATAAAGCTATTTCTTGAAAAAAAGCGGAGTCCTTTCAGACTTGACATGCATATTAAAAAAAATAAAGCCAAGGGAATAGCTGTTAATTCGGTGCCTGTAAAAAAGGCAAGTGAACTTTTCGGTATGGTAAAGATAGTTTTCTTTTCTCCCGAAGATCTGAGTCTGATAAAAAAGGGTCCTGCTGAGAGGCGAAGATTTGTGGATTTTGAACTTTGTCAACTTAATAAATTATATATAAATGCACTTATTAATTATAATAAAGCCCTTATGCAGAGAAACAGGCTGCTTAAGGATTATAATTTAAAAAGTGAGCTTATGGATATGCTTGATGTATGGGATATTCAGCTTGTAAGCTTTGGCAGGAGTATAATTGAGTTCAGAAGCAAATTTATAGACAGTTTAAATAAAATTATGCCTGAGATACATTATAACTTGACCGGAGAAAAGGAGCTGATAAAAATATGCTACGCAGGTAATACTGCTGCTGATGCTTTTGAGGGTACTCTTAAAAGGAGCCGAGAAACCGATATAAAGCTTAAAATGACAAATACGGGACCTCATAGAGATGATATAAATTTTTTAATAAGCAGCGGCAAGAATAAGTCAAGCAATAATTGGATTGACTTAAAGCTTTACGGCTCACAGGGACAGCAAAGAACAGTGGCGCTTTCACTTAAGCTTGCCGAGATAGACCTCGTAAATAAGATAAGCGGAAGCTATCCGATACTTTTACTTGATGATGTGCTTTCTGAGCTTGACCTAAATCGTCAAAAGAAGCTTATGTCTGCTATAAATCATATACAGACCGTAATTACCTGTACAGGAGTTGAAGATATAATAAAACAAAGCTTTAGAATAGATAAGCTCATAAGGATAAAGAATAACCATGCTTATGTGGAAAATATTAAGTAAAAAGGAGAAGCTATGACAGATATAAAATATACTGCCTCTAATATAGATATTCTGGATGGACTGGAAGCTGTAAGGCTGAGACCGGGTATGTATATATCCACAACTTCAATTAACGGACTGCACCATCTGGTGTATGAAATTGTGGATAACTCTGTGGATGAGGCTATAGCAGGCTACTGTGATGTGATTAATATTACCCTGAATCAGGACAATTCCATTACAGTAAAAGACAATGGCAGAGGCATTCCGATAGACCTACAGAAAAAAGCTAATAAATCTGCACTTGAAGTGGTATTTACTGTACTTCATGCCGGAGGAAAATTCGGAGGAGGGGGCTATAAGGTTTCCGGAGGACTTCATGGAGTTGGAGCTTCTGTAGTAAATGCTCTTTCTGAGTGGCTTGTAGTTAAAGTTTACCGGGAAGGAAAGATTTATCAGATGTCTTTTGAGCGCGGCAATGTTACACAAAAATTAACTGTAGTCGGTGACTGCGATCAGGAAACAAGTGGAACCGAGGTAACCTTCTTTCCTGACAGAAGTGTATTTGAGGAAACTATATTTGAATATGATACTTTAAAAAATAGATTTAGAGAAACAGCCTTTCTTACAAGGAATTTAAGAATTAATATAAAGGATGAGAGATTTGAAGAAAAACGAGAAAATTCCTTTCATTATGAGGGAGGACTAAATGAGTTTGTTACTTTTTTAAATAAAGAGAAAACTCCTTTTTATGATAAGGTCATATATTGCGAAGGTATAAGAGAAAATGTCAGTGTAGAGGTGGCAATGCAGCATAATGACTCCTATACTGAAAACATATTTTCATTTGTAAATAATATAAATACTCCTGCCGGAGGCACACATCTTACGGGCTTTAAAAATGCGATTACAAAAACTTTCAATGATTATATAAGAAAGAACAAGCTGATAAAGGACAGCGAGGAAAACCTGACTGGAGAGGATATAAGAGAGGGGCTTACCGCAGTTATTTCAATTAAAATTGAAAATCCGCAGTTTGACAGCCAGACTAAGCAAAAGCTTGGAAATTCTGAAGCCAGCATTGCAGTAAGCAGCATTATAAACGAGCAGCTGACCTATTTCATAGAGCAGAATCCTCAGATTGCAAAAAAGATATGTGATAAAGCTATAGGAGCTATGCATGCAAGGCTTGCGGCAAGAAAGGCAAGAGATATAACTAGAAGAAAATCGGCATTGGAGGGGCTTTCTCTGCCCGGCAAGCTTGCGGACTGCTCAAGCAAGAATGCAAGTGAATGTGAAATTTTTATAGTTGAGGGTGATTCTGCGGGAGGGTCCGCAAAAAATGCAAGAAAGAGAGATACACAGGCAATCCTTCCTTTAAGAGGCAAGATACTTAATGTTGAGAAGGCAAGACTTGATAAAATATATGCAAACAGTGAAATAAGGTCTATGATTACTGCTTTCGGCACGGGCATACAAGGGGATTTTGATATTGGAAAATTAAGGTATCATAAAATTATAATTATGACTGATGCCGATGTTGACGGTGCTCATATAGATACTCTGATGCTGACGTTTATCTACAGGTTTATGCCGGAGCTTATAAGGCAGGGACATGTATATTTGGCAAGACCGCCGCTGTATAAGCTTGAGAAGAATAAAAAAGTCTGGTATGCCTATAATGATGAAGAGCTTTCAAATATATTAAACGAGGTCGGCAGGGATAACAGCAATAAGATTCAAAGATATAAAGGACTTGGTGAAATGGATGAGGAGCAGCTTTGGGAAACTACTATGGACCCTGAAAGGAGGGTTTTGCTTAAGGTGGTGGCTGATGACGAAATAACCAGTGAAATTAATTTGACGTTTACTACTCTTATGGGTGATAAAGTTGAGCCAAGGAGAGAATTTATAGAAAAGAATGCTAAATTTGTTAAAAATTTAGATATATAACCAGGTAATTTATTTAGACAGAAGAAAATATTTGAAAAGGATAAGAAGACAGGCATGCTTCTTCTGTTTAATATTTTTTAAGATGTCTGCGCCTTTAATTAAGGCTTTTGGTGTTATTATATGGAATCTAATATCTTTGACAGGGTTGACGAGATTGATTTAAAGAAAACCATGGAAAATTCTTATATAGATTATGCGATGAGTGTAATTGTTTCAAGAGCACTTCCGGATGTGAGAGATGGTTTGAAGCCTGTGCAGAGGAGAGTTCTGTTTTCTATGATAGAGCTTAATAACAGTCCTGACAAACCTCATAGAAAATGTGCACGTATAGTTGGTGATACTATGGGTAAATATCATCCTCATGGTGATTCATCAATCTATGGAGCGCTTGTAAATATGGCTCAGAGCTGGTCTATGAGGTATCCTCTTGTTGACGGTCATGGAAACTTCGGCTCTGTAGACGGTGACGGTGCTGCTGCAATGAGATATACTGAAGCGAGGCTGAGCAAAATAGCTATGGAAATGCTTGCCGATATAGGAAAGGATACTGTAGATTTTATACCGAACTTTGATGAAACTGAAAAAGAACCTGCGGTACTTCCTTCAAGATTTCCTGACCTGCTGGTAAACGGAACTACCGGTATTGCGGTAGGTATGACTACAAACATTCCGCCACATAATCTTAGAGAGGTAATAGCTGCTGTTGATAAGATAATTGATGACAGAATAGCTGAGAAGGAAACTGGCTTAGAGGACGTACTTAGAATAATAAAAGGACCTGATTTTCCTACAGGTGCCATGATACTTGGGAACAGAGGGATTAAAGAAGCCTATAGGACCGGCAGAGGTAAAGTAAGAGTAAGGGGAATAAGCGAGATTGAAGCTATGCCTAACGGCAAGAGCCGGATAGTAATCAGTGAGCTTCCCTACCTTGTAAATAAAGCAAGGCTGATAGAAAAAATAGCTGAGCTTGTGAAGGATAAGAAAATTGATGGTATAACCGATTTAAGAGATGAATCAAACAGAGAAGGTATTCGTATTGTAGTAGAGCTTAGGAGAGATGCTAATGCAAATGTAGTATTAAACAGGCTCTATAAGCATACTCAGCTTCAGGACACATTTGGAATTATAATGCTTGCTCTGGTTGACAATCAGCCGAAAATCCTCAATATTCTTCAGATGCTTGAATTATATCTTAAGCACCAGGAGGAAGTAATTACCAGAAGGACAAGATACGATTTAAATAAGGCGGAGGAAAGAGCACATATCTTAGAAGGACTTTTAAAGGCTCTTGATTATATAGATGAAATAATAAAGCTTATCAGGTCGAGCCAAAATATAGCACAGGCAAGAGAGAGACTGATAGAAAGGTTCGACTTTTCCGAGGCTCAGGCTCAGGCTATAGGTGAGATGCGCCTTAGAGCACTTACAGGACTTGAAGGACATAAACTTGAAAATGAATATAATGAACTTGAAGTCAAGATAAAAGTCTATAGGGAAATACTCTCTGATAATAAAAAGCTGCTGAAGGTTATAAAAGAAGAAATAGACATTATAGCTGCTGATTTTGGAGATGAAAGAAAGACTGTATTCGGTCAGGACGACGAGTTTAGCGATGAGGACCTTATACCTGTAGAGGATACCGTGATTGCAATGACGAAGCTGGGATATATAAAAAGGATGAGTCCAGATAATTTTAAATCTCAGAATCGCGGAGGAAAAGGCATAAAGGCAATGCAAACTATAGATGAAGATTTTATAGAAGATATAATTATGACAAGTACACATAACGATATAAATTTCTTTACAAATCTTGGCAGAGTCTATAGAATAAAGGGATATAAAATACATGAAGCCAGCAGGACTTCAAGAGGCAATTCCATAGTAAATCTGCTTCAGCTCCAACCTGAAGAAAAAATAACTGCAATGATTCCAAATGAGAAAAATGAGCAGTTTAAATACTTTGTGATGGCGACCAGAAAGGGGATGATTAAAAAGACCCTTATTGCAGAATATGAGAACATAAGAACCAATGGTCTTGCCGCAATAGCTCTTAATGATGGCGATGAGCTTATAGAAGTAAAATCAACCAATGGAGATGACAATATAGTTTTAGTAACTAAAAAGGCAAAGTGCATAGTGTTCCATGAAAAAGAAATTAGAATTACAGGCAGAAAGGCCTTTGGAGTAAAGGGGATAAGGCTTGCTTCAGACGATGTAGTTATAGGAATGCAGATAAAGACACAGGGGGATACTTTGCTTGTTGTTTCAGAGTATGGTATGGGAAAAAGAACGAAGCTTAGTGAATTTAGGGGAACGCATAGAGGCACTCAAGGCTTAGCCTGCTATAAGCTTACTGAAAAGACGGGTGAATTAGTCGGAGCAAAGCTGGTTGATGATGATAGAGAGATATTTATTATTACAAATGAGGGAATTCTGATAAGAATTGAGGTAAGCGCTATTTCAAATATAGGCAGAGTAACTTCAGGTGTAAAGCTTATGAATGTGGACAGAGAATCAGGAGTTAAAGTAGCAGGAATTGCTAAGGTTAGAGAAAATACCAAGGAAGAGGATGCACAGAATTTAAATACATAAAGGAGAATTATAAGCATGCAGGCGGTTTTTAAGGCTATAAATGATTTATTCAGCTTTATAACACCATTATCAGACTTTTTATGGGATTTTCCTACCAATTTTGCATGGTATAAGAATATTCCCGTACTAGGCAATTTTTCATTCGCAATTATTTTATTAGTCGGTTCAGGCATTATATTCAGCTTTAAACTTGGCTTTGTTCAAGTTACAAATTTTAAAAAGGGCATTAAGGTAATGACTGAAAAAAGAACAATAAAAACCGGAATTTCGCCCTTGGCTTCTTTCTTTTTAAGCACAGCGATGAGAGTCGGGCCCGGAAATATTATAGGCGTTACCGGAGCGATAGCCACGGGAGGTCCGGGAGCGATATTCTGGATGTGGGTTTCAGCTTTTTTTGGTATGGCAACTGCATATATGGAGGGAGCTTTATCTCAGATATTTAAAGAAGAAAAAAAGAACGAATTTATAGGCGGACTGCCCTTTTATGGAAGAAAGCTTTTAGGGAATAAAGTTGGAGTAGGAATATTCCTTTCACTTTTATACATTTTCTATGCTTTATGCTGTCTGCCGGCACAGGGATTTAATGTAGTTTCTTCAATAGGGCGTATGGCGGAGATAGTAAGCAGCAGCAATATAGCCTCAGATTCTATGTTTTACTATATTATCGGTGCAATCATAATTATTTTTACTGCTGTTATAGTATTTGGAGGTATTAAAAAGGTTTCGAGTATAACCGATATGATGGTACCGGTGATGGCAGTGCTTTATGTTATAATTGTGCTGATACTTATAATTATCAATTTTAGAGAGGTTCCTTATTTTTTCAAAGCCGTATTTTCGGGAGCGTTTAAACCTGAGGCATTTTTTGGAGGAGTTTTCGGAACTGTACTTGCACAGGGAGTAAAAAGAGGGCTTATGTCAAATGAAGCCGGACAGGGTACTATTACAATGTCTGCGGCAACTGCTGAAACCAAGCATCCTTGTGAGCAGGGAATTATATCATCTATAGGAGTTTTTCTTGATACCATAGTTATATGTACTCTTACCGGCTTTGTGGTAATAATGGCTCATTGCTGGAGCGGAGAGCAGGCACAGGCATGGGCTGAGCTTGATAAGCTGCCTAAGTTTACAGAATCGATTGCACAGCTTACTCCCGGAACCGCATTTAATGCAGTTATGACTTTTCTTGTGACACTTTGCTTCTGTCTTTTTGCTTTTACCTGCCTTTTAGGCATGATAAGCTTTTCAGAAATAGCAGCAAATAGAATCAGTAAGGGAGCTGCATTTACAAACGTGGTTAGGGTAGTAGCTCTTTTTGTCGCAGCTTTCGGAATTTTATGCAATATAGCAGGACTTGAGCTTGGAAATCTCTGGGCTTTCTCAGACCTTGGAAACATACTGATAGTTTATTTTAACGTTCCTATAATCTATCTAGGTGCCAAATGTGTTATATTAGCGGATAAGCATTATAAGAAAAATGACGGCACACCTTTTACTTCCAAGATTGTGGAGAGAGGAGACTGCACTTATTGGGATGAAAGAGCAAAAAGCATGGAAGCCAAGCAGCTGAAGTAAAATAAACAGAAAATAGTAAAAGCGGTGATTCCTGATTTCCGTGAAGGAAGCGAGGGAGTACTGCTTTTTTATTTGAGGTAACTGTTTTACTCTAATTTAGTAAAAAACAAGCTAAAATTAGCTCTATAAAGGGAGGTAAGTCTTGATTTAGAAAAGAAAACAGCCAGCTACCCTGAAATATCAAATATTACCTTATAAAAGTGTTGTTTATACAATGAATTTATTTTAAATACTTGATATAGAAAATAAATTCTGCTATTATTTATATTAAAATATGGCATTTAATATATATGTTATATTTTATGATGCATATCTTTATATTTTCTATATTAAGGAGGACACTTTATATGAAAAAACTTTATTTGTGTTTCTGTTTTTTGTCAGCATTAGCTTTTAGCTTTTTTGCTTTTGGATTTAATTCAAATGCAGATGTCAAAAAATATGAAGAAGAAATTCAGACATCTCAGTTTTTGTCAAGACACTGGGACGAAAGTGAGCTTAAGGAAAGGTTTCAAAATTTTTTATCTGCAGTACAGAAGCAGGAAGGTATAGAAGACTATATAGTTCCAAACATTAATGAAGATGAAAAAGAAGCCATAAGGAATTTTTTCAGACCTTATGAGGCAAAGGAAATTACTTATGTATATACAAAGATGCATATTCTTAATCAAGTAGCTGGTACAGATGAATATAATGATCTGCGCGGAATACTTGAACTGAGCTTTCGTGTCAAGGAAGGAGCTAAAACTACTGAATATACCATATTTATGAATATGGCAAGACTTGGTGATGCCAATGGAATAAAATGGAAAATTTATAAAATCCTCTGGAATGATAAAGGCATTGATGTAAGTAATGTAAATATTATACAGCTTGATAGACCTAAAAGAGGTGAGCAGGTATGTATTATGACTACTGATGCCGGTGTTATAAAAATGAGGCTTTTTCCTGATAAAGCTCCTGTCGCTGTAAAAAACTGGATTGAGCTTTCAAATAACGGCTTTTATAATGGCACACCGTTTGCAAGAGTAATAAAGGATTTTGTAATACAGGGAGGTGCTCTGGACGGTTCAGGCGATGAATCAAAGTCAATATACAACGGTTTTTTTGAGGATGAGGTGCATAAGGGGCTTTATAATTTTAACGGTGCGCTCTGTCTTGGAAACAACGGTCCACATACAAATGGGAACCAGTTTTATATAGTTCAGAAAAAAACTGTAAATGAAGAAGTTTTTCCTAAGGCATCACTGCCGGTAAATGTGGAGGAAAAATACAAAGAGGTTGGCGGGCTGCCTGAGCTTGATGGAAGATATACTGTATTTGGTCAGGTTTATGAGGGAATGGATGTAGTTGAAAAAATCGCTGCTCAGGAAACCGATAAAAATGATGCACCGGTTGCAAATCCTGTAAAAATACAGAAAATTGAATTTCAAAGATATAGATAATGCTTTATACTTTTAAAGCAAAAGGTTTTAAAAGTAATTAAAACAAGTATTTTTTAGCTTTGTGCTTTATTTATTGAACAGCTATTTCCTTGCGTCAGATAATAGTTTTTTACTTAAAACAAAAATTTTTCTAAAAATGTTTAAAAGGGCAGTCAAAAATAATATAGATTAAAGAAAATTTTTAAAAATAAGATTGACAAACCCTAATAGAATCCTATATAATAACTACTGCCCTTGTTCCAAAGGGCAGTTTTGGAGAAATACTCAAGTTGGCCGAAGAGGCGCCCCTGCTAAGGGTGTAGGTCGGGTAACCGGCGCGAGGGTTCAAATCCCTCTTTCTCCGTTTAGAGTATTATTATGTTTTTATAAAGTGCTTGACATTATACATAAACCATGATATACTTCAAAAGTTGCTCCAAAAGAGCAAAACGCACCATGACAACCGAAGATTAAACAACACACA
>ERZ773005.619-NODE-619-length-25179-cov-17.925291_pt1 | contig 25179 bp, 19 predicted proteins | sample MGYA00580666_ERZ773005 | MGnify/ENA primary metagenome ERZ773005 (study PRJEB29015, sample SAMEA2737999) | human oral metagenome | biome: human oral; feature: human-associated habitat; material: dental | place: China | collected 2061 ...
CACACCGGCATAGCCGGTGGTTTATTGATTCACCTCGCTATCGCTCGGCGAATCCACTGCTAAAGCAGAACCAATAGAAAACTGCCACGATACGGTGGCAGTTTGAGCTTGTTTGAGCTTATAAGAACCGAAATAACTATTTCGCCGGTGTTGTGTATGGGTCAACTCCCTTGCAGATGCGGATTCTGTCAACTGCTGCAGCCTTGATCTCGCCGAAATTCTGTAGCTGCTCCTCGCCTCTGAGCACTCTGAGCGCACCTCCTGCAAGAGCTTCCATCTCGAACTCGCCCGGCATCATCTCAACCGGCGCAATCCAGCTTACCATCTCATCAATCCTGCCTGTGAGGAACTTGGAGTAAGCAACTCCGCCTGTGAGGATGATTCTATCAACCTTGCCGGATACCGGAGCTGCGAGCTTAGCTATATCCTTAGCTATGCCGTAAGCCATTCCTTCGTATACCGCCTTGGCATACTCGTTACCCGCGTCGATCATATTCTCGACCTCGATAGCATCTGTAGTACCGAGGTGTGCCTTGAGTCCGCCTGCGCCGTGGAACTTCTTCATTACAGTCTTGGCATCCTCATCTGTTGTAAAGCAGTAGTTAACAAGATCCTTGCAGCTAACTCCGCCGCCGCGCTCAGGCGAGAAGTTGCCCTCGTCGTCGTTAACGCAATCGATGTTAACACCGTTGTGGTACAGTCTAATTGAGCTTCCGCCACCCATGTGAGCGACGATAAATGTGCACTCGTCAAAAGGCTTTTTGAGCACCTCGTTAGCGCACTTGATAGCCATTGCTCTAGTGTTCAGAGTATGTCCAACCGTATATCTGGGAATCTCCGGAACGCCGGAAACTCTGGCGATTGGCTGCATCTCGTCTGTTCCGATTGCGTCGTAGATGCAAGCGGGGATTCCGAACTCCTGCTTGAGATTGAATGCGATCATGCTACCTAGCAGGGATGCGTGCTTAGCTGTATCATCCGGTCTAGTCAGATAGTCGATCATCTCCTGATCGATACCGATAGCTCCGTGCGGGCACGCGATGATATTGCCGCCTCTTGAGCATACTGCAGTCAGCGTGTTAACCCCGATGCCGTTGTTCTCGAGAGAGTTTCTAACCTTCTCATTGCGAAAATCGAACTGATCGAGGATATCGTCAAATTTAGCCATCTCCTCCTGGGTGTGCCTGATTGTCTCTTTGAAAACTTCCTGCGTATCGTCATAGACGGCAATCTTGCTTGATGTCGACCCTAGATTAAGTACAAGAATTCTCTCTTTACTCATGTATCCATCTCCCTTTCAAAATCATAATAAATACATTACCTAATGTTACGTCATGTAGTATATCACATTCGCATACCTTAATGTCAGTAACGATTGCGCTATGCAATTGGTAAAGACTCATATATTATAGCAAGCTGCGTCTTATTTAGAGCAGCATATCACCAATCGGTCAGCCTGCTATGTTTCGCCGTCATACTACTCTGCTCTTCACATCAAGATTGCCGATTTCAAGGTGGACGGATGTGATTATTTCTCGTCGCAGCACAGCTCTACTCTTCACATCTGAAATAAGAAACTGCCGACTCGAACATACCGAGCTCGAACTCGCCGGGTACGTTCTTGTACAGGCCCTTCCCTATTCTCTCGGAGTGTCCCATCTTGCCGAGAATCCTGCCATCCGGAGAAAGGATTCCTTCGATAGCCATGGTCGAACCGTTAGGATTGAACCGGATATCCATAGTTGGATTTCCTTCAAAATCCACGTACTGTGTCAGTATCTGCCCATTCTCGAGCATGGTGTCTATGTCGTTATCGTTAGCTATGAACCTGCCCTCCCCGTGTGAGATAGGAACAGTCAGAACCTGCCCGACACTTGCCCTTCTGAGCCAAGGAGATTTGGTCGAGCACACCTTAGTTCTAACGAGCTTGGACTGGTGTCTGCCGATATTGTTGAATGTCAGCGTTGGACTGTCTGACTGCTGCACTCCGATCTCTCCATATGGGAGCAGCCCCAGCTTGATCAATGCCTGGAACCCGTTGCAGATGCCGGCAACTAGACCGTCTCTCTCGTCGAGAAGCTTCATCAGTTCCTCGGAAATCTCCTCGTTGCGAAGGAACGAAGTGATAAATTTGCCGGAGCCGTCCGGCTCATCTGCACCCGAGAATCCGCCCGGCAGGAATAGCACCTGTGACTCGGAGAGCGATTTCGCGAAGTCCCTAACCGACTTCTTGAGGTGCTCACTTGTGAGATTGTTTACTACAAAAGTCTCTGCTTCTCCGCCGGCCTTCTCGACTGCTCCGGCTGTATCATATTCGCAGTTGGTACCCGGGAATACAGGGATGAGGAATTTAGGCTTAGCAACAGCATTGCGTGGTGCCGCATCGCTTCTGGTCCTGTATATCATGTCCGGAATGCTGACCTTCGGTGTCTCGATGTTACAGCTGTATACAGGTTCAAGCTTGCCCTCGTACAGATCGCACAGCGAGACAAGCCTTACGCGCCCCTTCTTGCTGCCGATTGATTCGCGAGCAACAGTCTTACCCAGCAGCTTCATGTCAGCCGTAAGCTCGATGTTTTGACCTGTCTCGATAATGAAGCTGCCGTAAGCATAACCGAACATCTCTCGCATCGAGATGTCCGCGTCAAACTCAAAACCGATATTATTGCCCATAGCCATCTTGAATACTGCCTCTGCAGGCCCGCCGAATCCGGGCGTATAGCATGCCGCAACCAGTCCGTTGTCTACGAGCTTCCTGACCATATTGAAGTTTCTGATGAGCGACTCTGCAGTTGGCAGCCCGTCCTCACCAAGCTCCGGTCTCAGCCATACGACCTCATGTCCTCGCCTCTTGAACTCCGGAGACACCACCTTGTCCAGCTCATCTGTGGTCACGGCAAATGAAATCAGCGTTGGCGGCACGTGGATATCCTCGAAGGTTCCGCTCATGGAATCCTTGCCTCCGATAGCTCCGATGCCCAGCTCCATCTGAGCTCTAAACGCCCCCAGGACTGCGCCGAAAGCCTTGCCCCATGCTTTGTCATTGTCTCCGAGCTTCTCGAAGTATTCCTGCAAGCTGAGATAGATGTGATCATAGCTTGCACCCGTCGCAATCAGCTTGGCCACGCTTTCAACAATTGCCAAATATGCGCCGTGATAAGGGCTTTGCTCTAAGATGTATGGGTTAAAGCCGTATGCCATCATGGACACAGTGCTGCACTCACCCTCAAGCATCGGAATCTTGTGCACCATCGCCTGAATAGGGGTTCTCTGGTTGATCCCACCGAAAGGCATCAGGACTGTGTTGGCTCCGATTGTAGAGTCAAACCTCTCGGACAGGCCTCTTTTAGAGCACATATTGAGGTCGGAGACGAGATCCTTCATGCCCTTCTCAAAGTCCCTCGGAATCTCCTTATCGTATCTGCGAGCACCCTCGATAACAGCGTCAGCCTCCTTCTCGGCGCCGTTAGTATCGAGGAACTCACGAGAAATATTCACAAGCTGTTGGCCTCTGAACGACATCGTGAGGTATGCCTCCTCAGTCACCCTTGCAACCTCTGTCGCCTCGAGGTTCTCACTCTCTGCCAGCTGTTTGAACTTCTCAGCATCCTCAGCAGCAACGACTACAGCCATTCTCTCCTGCGACTCGCTGATAGCGAGCTCCGTGCCGTCCAGCCCATCGTACTTCTTAGGAATGTTGTCAAGATTTACATCCAGTCCGTCTGCCAATTCTCCGACAGCGACGGATACACCGCCTGCGCCGAAGTCATTGCAGCGCTTTACGAGGGTAGTCGCTTCCGGATTTCTGAACAGTCTCTGAATCTTTCGCTCCTCGGGAGCGTTGCCCTTCTGCACCTCGGCTCCGCACGTCTCCAGCGACTCCAAGCTGTGCGATTTGGACGAGCCGGTCGCTCCGCCGATTCCGTCTCTGCCGGTTCTGCCGCCTAGCAGAATAACCACATCGCCGGCAGCCGGTCTCTCGCGTCTGATGTTAGAAGCCGGAGCAGCGGCAACAACTGCACCTACCTCCATTCTTTTAGCCACATATCCCTCGTGGTACACTTCGTCCACGAGACCGGTCGTAAGTCCGATCTGGTTGCCGTATGAGCTATATCCGTTGGCAGCAATAGTTGTAATCTTCTTTTGCGAGAGCTTGCCCTCTCTGGTCTCCGACACAGGGGTGAGCGGATTGCCTGAACCTGTCACGCGCATAGCAGCGTATACATAGCCTCTGCCCGAAAGCGGATCGCGGATAGCTCCGCCGATGCAGGTTGCGGCTCCTCCAAAAGGCTCGATCTCAGTCGGATGATTATGTGTCTCATTCTTGAACAGCAGCACCCAATCCTGATCCTCACCGTCAATATTCGCCTTAAAATCAACTGTGCATGCGTTAATCTCTTCCGACTCCACGACATCCACCAGCTTGCCGTTCTCCTTGAGTGCCTTGACCGCGATGGTTGCAACATTCATAAGGCTGATTGGCTTGTGCACGCCCAGCTGCTTGCGCAGCTCCTGATACTCACTGAAGGTCTTGTTGATAGTCTCATCCTTAAATACAACGCCTCTGATAGTCGTGTTGAAGGTCGTGTGACGGCAGTGGTCTGACCAATACGTATCTATAACCTTGATTTCTGCCACGCTTGGATCTCTGTCCAGCCCCTTGAAGTACTCGCGACACATCTTGAGGTCCTCGATATCCATAGCGAGCGAATTTGCCACTAGATATGTCTCGAGGTCTGCGTCTGTGAAATTGATGAAGTTCTTGACTGTAGCCACCGGCGCCGGATCCGGATATTTGGATCGGAGTGTTGCCGGCACGCCAAGCGCAGCCTCTCTCGACTCAACCGGGTTAATCAGATACTCCTTGATCTTCTCGAGCTCATCGTTAGACAGCTCGCCCTCGAGGATGTAGATGACAGCAGACTTTACAGTCGGTGTCTCGTCGGGTGCTATGAACTGCAAGCACTCCTCAGCTGAGCTTGCCCTCTGGTCGAACTGTCCGGGCAGATACTCAACTGCGATTACCTGCTGCTTACGGAAATCCATATCTGTACAGCTGGTGTCCGTAGGCGGCTCCGAGAAAATCGTCTCCCCGGCCTCGAGGAATGCTTCGTCTGATAGATCCTCGATCAGGTACCTGTTGATTACTCTAATGTCAGTCAGATTCACAATCTGCAGGCTCTCCTTAAACTCCTTGATGAGCTCCTTCGCCCTGTTCGCGAATTCCGGCTTCTTCTCTACGTATAAAGCTTTGACCATGCCATTACTCCTCGTATAATATGTTTTACCGACACATCTTCTTATGAAATGTGTCATACAATAACTTGTTCAACCTTGGATGTCCTGATGGTAAAATGTCTTTAGCGGGCATCTTACAAAAGGTATGTCTATTACTGTCTAACGATTGTCTGAAATATCTGAAATATACGATTGCTGCGCTGATTACCGCCACGCCGCGGAGGCCGGGAACGCTCCGGCAACTGCGGACGATGTGGCGATATGCAGTCTGCTGAATTCATGATTTCACTTGAGCGCCTCGAGGGCTTTGGTTCCGATATCCTTCCTGAAATACATGTTATCGAAGTGAACTTCCTCGAGCTTTGCATATGCCTTATCTATGGCCTCTCCCAGAGTTTCCGCAGTCTCGACCACGCCGAGGACTCTGCCGCCGCTGGTCACCTGCTTGCCGTCTACGAGCTTACTGCCTGCGATGTAAATATGCTCGTGCTCATCCGGAAGCGTGATTTCAAACCCTTTTTCATAAGCAACCGGATATCCGTCGGACGCTGCCACAACGCAGCAGGCTGCTTCATCTCTGAATGTGAAATCGACATCTGCGAGCGTTCCGTCTGTAGTCGCTCTCATTATCTCCAGCAGATCACCGTCCAACAGAGGCAGCACTACCTGAGTTTCCGGATCGCCGAATCTGCTGTTATACTCAATTACCTTAGGCCCATCCTCGGTAATCATCAGGCCGAAATACAGGCAGCCCTTGAACACTCTGCCTTCCTCAGCCATAGCTTTGATCGTAGGCAGGAATATCTTGGTCATACACTCCTCGGCAATCTCCGGTGTGTAATACGGATTAGGTGCTACAGTGCCCATTCCCCCGGTATTGAGCCCCTTGTCACCGTCCTGTGCACGCTTGTGATCCATGGATGAAACCATCGGCCTTACTACCTTGCCGTCTGTGAACGATAGGACGCTTACCTCAGGTCCATCCAGGAATTCCTCGATAACGACCGTGTCGCCGCTGGCACCGAATTTTTTGTCTTCCATGATTGTGCGAAGTCCGACTCTAGCCTCATCACGAGTTTCGGCGATTATCACGCCCTTGCCGAGTGCCAGCCCATCCGCCTTGATAACAGTCGGGATCGGGCAAGTCTCAATGTATTTCAGAGCTGCATCCATATCGTCGAAAATCTCATACGATGCAGTCGGAATTCCATATTTCTTCATGAGCCGTTTGGAAAAAGCCTTGCTCCCCTCTATGAGAGCCGCCGCCTTGTCAGGCCCAAAGCAAGGTATGCCCTTCTCCTCGAGCATGTCAACCAGACCGAGCACCAGCGGATCGTCGGGAGCAACCACGACATAGTTGATTTTTTTCTCAACCGCAAAGTCAACAATAGCGTCAAGCTCCTTTGCTCCGATAGCTATACACTCCGCATCCTCCGCGATTCCGCCGTTACCCGGCAGCGCGTAGATATGCGATACCCCCTTGCTGTGCTTGAGAGCCTTGATAATAGCGTGCTCTCTGCCTCCTCCGCCAATTACTGCAATATCCATTATCCTCTCCTTGCAACTATCTCTGCCGCAACCTTCTCGACTGCCGCAGGCAGCAGCTTCCACTCAGCATCCTCCATGACCCTGCGCTGCAGAATTTCCGGAGTGTCGCCTTCTTGGACCTCAACTGCGCGCTGAGCGATTATCTTGCCGCCATCCGTAATCTCGTTTACAAAATGAACTGTCGCCCCGGTGACCTTTACGCCATAATCGAGTGCCGCTTCGTGCACGTGCAGCCCGTAAAATCCTTCTCCGCAGAACGAAGGGATAAGCGATGGATGCACATTGATGATTCTATCAGGGTATCGGCTGACAAAAGCCTCGCTAAGTATACGCAGGAATCCCGCGAGTACGATGATATCTATCTCGTTCTCTTCGAGCAGTGATACCAGCTTCTGTTCGAAATTGTCCTTCTCGATATATGTATGCTTAATTCCCACTCTCTCCGCCCTGGCCAGTCCGCCGGCGCTCCCACACGACGACACTACCAGCGCGAGCTCAGCATGTGGCAGCTCGCCAGCCTGTGACCTGTCTATGATAGCCTGCAGGTTGGTGCCACCGCCCGATATTAGAACTGCAACTTTTGCGCACTTGCTCATTCTCTCGTCTCCGTCTGTGTGAATTGTTAAATCTAATATTTCTATCCAGGTATTTGCTAATATGCTTTTATGCGGTTAGAAGTCTTTACATCCCCTATATGGCCATATCGAGCGCATTAGCATTAAGCGTCGCTTAATCTTCGATTCCGTCGATGATCTCGCGCGATAACTCCGTCTACTTCGTTATCGGTGCCGGACTAACCTTCGATTCCGTCGATGATCACGCCTTCGTCGCCCTTAACAATCTCCCCGATGACATAAGCCTTATCTCCGGCGCCACGTATGATCTCGAGAGCCCTCTCGCTGTCCTCGCGAGACACAACTACCGTCATGCCGATGCCCATGTTGTAGGTATTGAACATGTCACGCTCCGGGATGCTGCCTGTCTCAGCCAGAACCTTGAAGATCTCCGGTGTCTCCAGCTTGCTCTTATCTATCCTGGCCGTCATTCCCTTCGGAAGCGCTCTGGGGATATTCTCGTAGAAGCCGCCGCCGGTGATGTGCATTACAGCATGCGGTACCATCTCCTTGAACAGCTCTGTCATAGACCTTACATAAATCCTGGTAGGCTCCAGCAGCGCTTCACCGAGAGATCTGCCGCCCAGATCACCCCTCTTCACGGAGAGATCGATGTTCTCGACGTCGAAAACCTTCCTGACGAGCGAATATCCATTTGAATGAATGCCCGACGATGCAATTCCGATGACAACATCGCCCTCACCCACCTTCTCGATATCGATAACCTTACTTTTATCCACGATTCCTACTGCAAATCCGGCCAGGTCGTACTCATCCTCCGGATAGAAGCCCGGCATCTCCGCAGTCTCGCCGCCAATCAGACAACACTCTGATTGAACGCAGCCGTCCGCAACACCCTTGACTATGGATGCGATTTTCTCCGGCACGTTTTTGCCGCAAGCAATGTAGTCCAGGAAGAACAGCGGCTTTGCCCCGACGCAGATGATGTCGTTGACACACATCGCCACGCAGTCGATACCTACAGTGTCATGCTTATCCTGCAGGAATGCAAGCTTGAGCTTGGTTCCCACTCCGTCAGTTCCGCTGACTAGAATAGGTTCGGACATGCCTGTCAGATCAGGCTGCAGCAACCCGCCAAATCCTCCAACCGGTGCTGTATTACCGAACTTCATGGTCTTGCCCACGTGCTCCTTCATCAGCTCAACAGCTCTATATCCGCTAGTGATATCTACTCCCGCTTCCTTGTAGCTCTCGCTCCGGCTCTTCATCTCAGTTCTCCTCTTTCTTCCTATCGCTTAGCTTAATCTCGAACTTAAACTTTCCTGTGACAGCTCTCCCTGCCGGGTACTCACCCCCAAAGCAAGCGCTGCAGTACCCCTTGCCCGGCTCGCTGCCAATCATCTCATGCAATCTGTCCATCTTGAGGAATCCAATCGAGTCGCATCCGATGAGCGTGCAAATCTCATTCTCGGTGTGATTAGCTGCTATGAGCTGTGACTTATCCGACACGTCGGTTCCGTAGTAGCATTCGTCAACAAACGGTGGAGCTGTAAGCATCAGATGAACCTCCTTGGCTCCTGCATTTCTGAGTTTCTCGACTATGTTTCTCGAAGTCGTACCTCTTACGATAGAATCGTCAATCATGACAACTCTCTTCCCCCGGACAGATTCCTCTATGACGTTAAGCTTGATATTTACAAGCTTCTCGCGCTGCGCCTGTCCCGGTGCAATAAACGTACGACCGATGTACTTGTTCTTGACAAAGCCCATGCCGTAAGGGATACCCGCCTGCTTCGAATATCCAACTGCGGCGTCGAGACCCGAATCAGGAACTCCTATCACAATGTCGGCCTCTACCGGGTAGTCGATTGCGAGCGCACGGCCGGCTTCAACTCTAGCGCGATGAACGCTGATCCCGTCAATCTTGGAGTCCGGTCTCGCGAAGTAGATGTACTCGAATATGCAGATTGACTTTGGCTTCTGGTTGCAGTGCTCCTTGATGCTGCGGATGCCGTCATGATTAAAAATCACAATCTCCCCCGGCTCGATATCTCTTACGAACTTCGCTCCCACAGCATCCAGCGCACATGATTCTGAAGCGATTACATATCTGCCGTCCTCTGTCAGCCCATAGCAGAGAGGTCTGAAGCCTCTGTCGTCGCGAACTGCGATAAGCTTGTTGGGAGACATAACGCAAAGTGAATATGCTCCCTTAAGCTTATTCATAGCTGCATTAATCGCCTCCTCTACGCTGTTTGAACGCAGTCTCTCCTTGGTGATGAGATACGCGATTACCTCCGTGTCGCTCGTGGTCTGAAAGATAGAGCCCTTGAGTTCCAGCTCCTGTCTCAGCTCTGCGGAATTTACTATGTTGCCGTTATGTGCGACGGCCATGCTTCCCTTGATGTGATTGACAACGATTGGCTGAGCATTTGCACGCTCATTCTTGCCTGTAGTTCCGTAGCGCACATGACCGATAGCCATGCCGCCCTGCCCGAGAGCCTCAAGCTCACGAGTGCTGAACACGTCATTGACTAAACCGAGATCCTTGTGGCTCGAAAACACACCATCATCATTGACCACTATTCCGCAGCTCTCCTGTCCGCGGTGCTGCAGTGAATATAGGCCGTAGTACACTGTCCTGCCAATCTCATATGTCTCCCTGGGAGAGAAAACACCTACAACTCCGCATTCTTCTCTTAACTCACTCATACTGTTCCTAACCTTAATATCCATCTGTGCAGTATCTGCTGATTAGATTAACTACATACTTAATTGAACTTAGCGCTTATTGCTGCATCCTTCTCGATTACGTCATTGCGAGCCTTGTTTCTCTCTTCCCAAAGACTTGCCCTCAGTTTCTCATCTGAAACCGCCAGGATCTCGGCGGCAAAGATCGCCGCATTCCTGGCACCGTCAATTGCAATCGACGCAACCGGTATTCCCGGCGGCATTTGAACCGTGGACAGGAGCGCATCCATGCCGTCCAGTGAGGATGCCTTGATCGGGATCCCCACTACCGGCAGAACTGTGTTCGCTGCGAGCACTCCACCGAGATGTGCCGCCTTACCTGCAGCCGAAATGATAACGCCAAAGCCATTTCTTTCTGCAGCCTTTGCAAATCCAATAGCTTCATCCGGTGTTCTATGTGCCGAGTACACGTGAACCTCAGTTGGAATCTCATATTTCTTCAGCTCTTCAATGCATTTTTCAACGATTGGCAGATCGCTGTCGCTACCCATTATTACTGCAACTTTCTTCATAATTATCTATCGGCCTCCGTCCTTAAACACTGTACAAATGCACGCGCATCAACACGTAATTGTTGTCAAAAGCTTGTAATTTAAATTTATCATATGAGCTGCTATTGTCAACAAAAAGGGTTATCAAAACCCGTATTTTAATGCGGCATTTATATAAATTTGTGCGGATTTCGGAGATTTTTCCGAAGTATACTTTGACCTGATCTTATACGTGTTCGGTTTTTGTGCACTTTTAAGTATTTCCATTATGATCAACTTTTCCCTCGTTTGTGTACATGCTACATACGTTTTTATATCGGCCCCACTTGGTGAGTATCTCGCCGCTCTGATGCAACTGTAATAGGCTGACTCAACAATCACTTGTTGTGTCAGCCTATTCATATCCGATATTTTTGCTGCGATATTGCAGCTGCCGCTATTACATCCTGCCATCGGTAAGCAAACGGCTATGAACAACGTGAAAATGCGTTCATCATGTAATACCTCTGTGATCACTGACCGACTCTGGGGACGAGCACTCTTGCCTTGAACAGATCCCCGTCAATTCCCAGTCTGATATCTCCATTCATCATATGCATGAGGTCGCGTGCAATGGCGAGACCAAGCCCGCTGCCCTCAGTGTTTCGGGATTTATCTCCGCGCTTGAATCTCTCCATCAGTTCGTCCGGATCGATATCCAGCGCATCCTTTGACACATTGCTGATCTCCAGAGCCGCGAATTTGCCCATCTCGCGCACCTTGACATAAGCTCTGGTGCCGGGGAGGCTGTATTTGCTGACGTTTGTCAACAGGTTCTCGATTACGCGCCACAGCATCTTACCGTCGGCGTTGACAAATACGTGCTCCTGATTATTTTCAAAATGCACCTCGATATTGCTCGACACGAGCAGGTCGCTGAGCTCACCGATAGCCTGCTGTGCAACTCCGTTGAGATCGATTACTTCTATGTTGATAGGCATCGCTCCGCTGGAAGCCTTGGTGGCTTCAAAGAGGTCTCCGCTGAGTTTCTGCAGTCTCTTGGTCTTCTGTTCGATAATCTCAAGATATGACATAGCATCAGGGCTGTCGAGTCCCTGCAGCTTGAGCAGGTCGATGTAGGTCACCATAGAGGTGAGCGGAGTCTTGAGGTCATGCGACACGTTGGATATGAGTTCGTTGCGGAGACGCTGGCTGCGAAGCTCATTTTCAAGAGCGATTTCCTCGGCCTTAGCTATATCGTTGATGTCTCCGGCTAGCCTCTCAAACTCTCCCTTATGTCTGACCACCACCTTCTGATTGAAATCACCGTCCTTGATAGCGCGTATCCCGCTGCGCACCATGGCATAGTCATTGTAACACCTCGGAACATAGACTATAGCAATCAACAGAGCGATTATTGCCCACCAGTGCCATATGAGCGTAGGCAGAAGCAGCAATGCAAATCCCAGATAGAGCTTCTTGATGGTTACGTCCTTAGATATAATTGCGTTGTGAATTGAGATGAGAATCTTGCCAACAATTGAACGCTCGAATAAATCGTTGTTTTTAATATTCTTAACAAGCGACTGAAGCAGTATAATCGCACAGAATATGAACAACGTCATGGCAGCTATGGTTGCAAAGCCCTCCACCCACTCGGGTTTGAACTCGTAGACTCTGCCCATTACCTCAAAGGTCTTGTCTCTGAATTCCTGAGTTACTACTTGTCCTTTGGCGATAGTCTTAAGTATCCGCTCCAGTGTTGCGCCCGAGGACAGATATCTGAAATACATGTTCTCCGCCATGATGATTCCGACACCTAGCGCAAATATCGCCAGCAGTCGAAGCTCGGGAAATACACGATCGAGGAGGTTAAGCTTGACCTTGCCCTTCTCAGTGTATTTGCCGGAAAAATACACCACAAATACGAGCCCCGCCAGTGCCAGCGCAACAAACACGAGCAGCAATATAAAATTCGTCGTGAGGATGCTGACTATCCTCTTCTTATCGACGAGTCCGTTGAAGTCGTCGCTCGTATATGCCTCATATACGAGGATTCGATTTGCAGCCATGATGAGCAGCACGGTGCTGACCGTAGCTAATACCACGGCAACTTTTGACTTAAGTCCGCGGAACTCATCCGTCACGACCTGTTGCTTCATTAGTTATCTCCTTCAAGCTTATATCCGGTACCCCAGACAACCTTGATGTATCTGGGATCCTTGGGATTGATTTCTATCTTCTCTCTTATATGCCTTATATGTACGGCCACAGTATTTTCCGGATTATACGCCGGTTCATCCCACACAGCTTCGTAAATTTGTCCCATCGAAAACACTCTGTTTGGATTTTCCGCAAAAAGCTTCAGTATTCCAAATTCTGTAGCTGTAAGCATAACATCTCTCCCGTCAACTGTTACCTTCTTGCTGTTGTCATCAATTACAAGTCCTCCCACTCTGTAAATACCCTCTTCTGAAGGTTCCGCAGCACTTCCGAACTGAGTGTATCTGCGGAGCTGTGACTTGACACGCGCGATGAGTTCCATGGGATTGAACGGCTTTGTCACATAATCATCTGCTCCGATATTCAGCCCGATAATCTTATCGTAGTCTTCAGACTTGGCAGACAGCATGATAATCGGAATATCCTTCTCATTTCTAATCATCTGTGTAGCCTGTATCCCGTCGAGCTTAGGCATCATCACATCCATGATGGCGAGCTTCACATCCTCACTGCGAACAATGCTCAGAGCCTCAAAACCGTCATATGCCTTGATTACCTCAAAGCCTTCATTATTCAAATATATCTCTATCGCCCTTGCAATCTCTTTATCGTCATCGCAAACCAGAATTTTCACTGCAACTCCTCCTTAATATAGTGTCCTTACGAATAGAAGTATATATCATTTAACAAAAGAAATTCGATGATATTTATTATAATTTCTTTAACGAGTAAATACTTTCTCCTTCATTTGATGTTTATATTACCGTAGACCATCACATATGAAAGAACTGTCGTCATAAAAAACAAAAAGTTTTGCCAAAAAATCGAGTTTGATTATCATCTTAACGCTCCTTCATATCACCTTATGATTTTTTGGTGTTCACCTTTATCGTGATTTTTCTGCACGTCTTCCCGGCAGTGGGAAGAGAAACGAAGCGACGATCAAAACGGGTAGGAAAGCGCTCGCCGCGGCGCCCATGATGAAACTCAATATTCCGAATAAAGCAACTTTTGCTTTTCTGTTATTCATGCTATACTGCCTATGAATTTTTTCTGAATTCCCTCACTTTATCTGACAGTTCCTGCAGCTCGTTCTTGTCAAGCTCAGTCAGATGTTCCAGCTTGTCCAGAAATTCCGTTGCGGTTATTTTTTCCCTGCGGGTGATGACTTCCAAATAGTGGCTGACGATGACTCCGGAGAGAATGGCAATCCAGATGATTTCATACAAGGTCATGTAGACGGTCAGCAGCCTACTCAACGCGGTGCTTACCGTGATATCGCCAAAACCGATGGTCGTGCATGATACGAAGGTGTACCACATGGCCTGACCATATGTGCATATGCCCGGTTCGCGGATCATGATGATCAGCGAGACGATAAAAAAGCTGACGAAAAAGCCGAAGGTTATCTTCTCGGCACGACATCTTTTAACGATAGACCAGAATAGTCTGAATTTCTTCATTCTCTATCCTCCCTGAAATCAAAAATAATTTACTGCAATTATATCAGATTTTCGCGGAAGCGCTCTGCAATAATACTGCTGAAAAGAATGTAATCGGTGCTTTATACTAAGCTGTAGAACTCACTTCAGAAACTGTGAAGAATTAAAAACGGAAATGGAAAAATTTATTAAATACTGCAATGAGCATATGATAAAAGAAGGGTCGGAATGAATGAGTCCGCCCCGAGACAGACTCCATCTTCCGGCCGCATAAAAAACGAGACGACCGGCGTCGCCTCGTAAAAAATTCCGGAATGGCAGGCTCTCATGCACCACCGCCATTTGCATACATATTGTCGCAGTATTCCGATTCTCCTGCGATTCTCCGCCTACTTGTAATCCTCATTGTCGCTCTTCTTGCTGGCGATGTTGAGCCCAATCCACAGAGCAAGGGCAACTAAGGTGAATACAATAAGGGCGCGGAAGTTTGAATCATACTTGCCGCCTGCTGCCTCGAGCAGCTTGGCTGAAATTATCGGTCCGATAATAGCCGCCGGAATCAGCGAGAAGTTGGCAATACTGAAGTTAGTGGCAAAATACTTAGCTCCAAAGGCCTTATTGACGTACGCTGATGTGATCGTTGGAGTTCCTCCGTACGACAATCCTACGAAGATAAGTCCGATCACAACAAGGATGAGCGAGTGGCTCACTCCCCCTGCAATGAGCAAGGCACCTGCGATAATCATGAAGATGTTGTTTACAATAGATGAAGTCTTACGTCCAAACCTATCAAAGTTGTTGCCTGCAACAATTCTGCCTGCTCCGTTAAATAGCGAAACGATCATACCGAGAACTGCCGAACCGCCGTAAGCAACTGAGATATTCGCAGCACTGTTGATTACCATAAGGCCGGCCGAGTTGAGGGCGATAGCCCAGAGGAAAAAGATCCAAAATCTCGAAGTCTTCATCATTTCCGCCGAGGTATAGTGATGTGTGTTGTCATCAGCTGCGGCAGTCTTGCTCGCACCTGCTGTCGGTACTTCCGGAGCCTTGATGATAATCGCAGCTACGAGCAGCACAACGAAGATTGCGATTGCGAGCAGCTTAAATGTAGAGAATATACCAATGCCGGCGATGAACTTGGTTACAACGCTTCCGAGAGCCAGCCCGCCCAGGCCGAAGCCCATAAGCATGATTCCGGAGGCGAGACCGACCTTATCCGGGAACCACTTGGTGATAGTAGTGATTACAGCATTATACCCTATACCTACGCCGCCTCCGCCAAATATACCGTAGAATATGTAGAGCTTCATAAGGCTGCCGGATGCATCTGCCGGGTTAAGAGTAGATACCATGAAGAATCCTACAAGCAACAGCACTGCTGCGATGAGTATTCTCACCTTAACTCCAAACTTCTTGCCAAGCTGTCCGCCGATGAGTCCGCCCAAGCAAAACATAATCATCGAGATTGTGAAGGTCATAGACATCTGCGCGACTGTCCATGTCTTGAACACCTCGCTGAAAGGTGCTCTGAATAGCGACCATGCGTAAATCAGACCGAGGAATAGCGTCGAAATAGTAGCCACCCCGAGATACAACCATCTTTTGTTGTTCATTTCTTAAACCACCTGTCCTTACCTAGTAACGCCGTCATTCCACCGTCGCGACGCATAAAATCATGATAATACTCCAATTCGAGCACTAATGCGCTAAATGATAACACTTTTTGAGTCTATTTTCTAGCAGCATTCTCATATTCAGCATATAACTACAGCACTATATCTCCAGCGCTGCCCTGATATGCCTGTATGCGAAGTCCACTGTACTGCCGACTTCTTCGTAGGCAAACGCTTCAAGAGTGGTAATTGTGCACCCCTCATCAGCAAGCGTCTGCATAGCCGCCTCCATGGGCTCCTTCTGTTTAGACGCACAGCAATCCTTGATTACCTGTACATCGTACCCCTTGGCCATAAGACTCTTGGCAGTCTGCATTATGCTTATGTGCGCTTCCAGTCCGGCCAGCACAATCCTGTTGCCCTTGTGCGATTGAAGCAGAGCCTCCAGGTCAGGCGAAGTCGTGCAATCGAAGTCAACCTTATCTATCTTCTCTTCATAGCTACGCAGCTCGTTTTTGAGTTCTCCTGCAACCGGCTCCGAATCGTATCCGTACTGCTCAGTTAACAGCGTTGGCAGTTCAAGTATATTCAAGCATCTTGCCAGCTTCAGCACATTGTTCATGAACCTCTCACTTTTCCTCATCTCCGGAATCATGTGTTTTTGCACATCCATGATTATACACAAGGTTCTGTCGGAGCTGAGTCCGCGGAGCTTGGCCAGCATACCGCTGTCTACGCGGTTCACTCTGTATGGCGTAACTGTTGCGTAGCCATCCGCAAGAGCATAGAGATCTGTATAAACAGGTGCAGCACTTCCGTCTGTGACGTCGGCCCTGTACCTATATTCACCGTTAATGTGCGAGGGATCTACTGCATTCGATGAAAGCTCAATGACACCTGCATTAGTCGCCGGAGAATTGCTGCCATTAGCTTCGTTCATGCCGTCCGTTTCATGAACGGCCTTCACAAAGGTGTTATCGAATCCGATTCCACCTGCCTCAGTGTACCTTGTCCCCTTAATCTGCCACTTGGGCAGGTCAGGCGAGTTCACGTTGAGGATTATTCCTTGAGGCAGCTGCTTGGCTACCTCAAGCAGCTCCGGCAGCATCTCGCAGATGTATTCAAAATGTGTCGCGCTGTGACTGGTCACCGATAGTGCAAGTGCTTTATATCCATTCAAAGCACCCTCGTTGGCAATTGCAAAGGTACCCGAATAATTGATATCTGTGCCTGCATTCCCACCGTGATTGATGCCGCCGATTACATAATCCGGCTCAATTCCTTCAGCTCTCAGCATATCTATACCGAATTTTGCACAGTCCGCAGGCGTACCTGTGAGAGCAATCGCCCTTTCAGCTCCCTCCAGCTCAATCTCGCGCGCAGTCACTAGACCGCTCAGAGTTATAGCCTGCCCGTGTCCACTGCACTGCGAATCAGGCGCTACAACATACACCTCCGCCATGTGAGACAGAAAGCGTACCAGCGTACGAAGTCCAAACGATTCTATTCCGTCGTCGTTGCCAACTAATATTCTATTCATTGAGATACCTCATTCCCTTCTTTATATTTCCTACATACATCTTGATAAGCAGCCTCAGCAGCGGTTCCGAAACCCTATAGAAATAGAAATACAGAACCTGCTCCTCCTCCGTGCAGAGATCCGAAACGGGATTCATCATGAGTCCCACGTTTTTTGCCAGCTGACAGAGCTGCTCCGCCGGCACAGGAAGCATAATCCTAAGCATGACCGCCAGTCCCGACTTGGAATCTATGGCTTCAATCAAACCATCGCCATATTCCTTGAACATCTCCATCGTGGTATGGAGCTTCTCGGCGTTACGCTTCCTGCATTTCTTGATGTGCCTGTGATAGTACCCATCCTCCATGTAGAGAGCAAGGCAGATCTGCTCCGCCTTGGAACATGTCTGTGCGTAACGACTCTTGATTCTGTTAAACACCTCCACAAGCTCATGCGGCAGCAACATATAGCTAATCTTGATTGATGCAAAAAGCGTTGATGAGAAGGAGCCGAGGTACACGACTCTTCCCGACCTGTCGAGGCCCTGCAAAGCCGGAATAGGCTTGCCGAAATATCTGAGCTCGCTGTCGTAGTCATCTTCCAATATATAGCTGTCGTTGTCCTCCGCCCATTTTATCAGCTCATATCTCCTGCCTATCGGCATTACTGCACCTGACGGGAACTGATTTGAAGGATTGACGTACACGAGACTTCTCATATTGACGGGCAAACGCTCAATCGTGATGCCGTTCTCACGAACGGGAATATTGGAAAGGCTTACCCCTTCATCCTTAAATATCTCGCGAACCGGTCCATATCCCGGAAATTCCATCGCTGCGTTGCTGATGCCGAGCTCTCTCAGTATTCGAATGAGATGCGTGGCAAGCTGCTGCGAGCCGGCGCCTATCACTACCTGCTCCGGCGAGCATTTTACACCGCGGCCTGCGTAAAGGTATTTGGCAATCTCATAGCGGAGAGCCGCTTCTCCCTGTACGTCCGCTTCAGTCTGCAGCGCATACGCATACTCGTTAAACACTTTGCTCATGCATTTCTTCCACTTGGAGAACTCAAAGCTCTCCTCATCATATATAAGCGATCTCTCCTTGGCAGTCTTGCTGCTCTCCGGCGGCAGCAGTTCATCCAACGTGAGCTCATCCCCGGCCTCGCCGGCGCCTACGGCACCCGAAATGTCGTCGCTCACATAGTAGCCTGACTTGGGGCGACTCTCAATGTAGCCCTCGACCAACAGCTGGTTATATGCGGTCTCAACCGTTGTCACGCTGATATCGTTGGCCTTTGCAAGACCGCGTAGCGAGGGCAGCTTCATGCCGGCCTCAAACTCCCCGGAAAGAATTCTCGCCTTAATCTGATCAAAAATCTGTATATATAGATTTTGGCTATTATTATCTTCAAAATCGAAAATAATGCTTCTCATCGTGCAATTTCCCCTATCTGTATTCTAAAAATTTACAGTAATTGTACATTTTCATGGCTGCAATATATTGCTATTATAATACTCGCCAGTTTGCTACACAATGATTAAATTTAAATCACATCGGATTATGGAGGCAGAAATGATAGACAGCAAAACGGAATCCGGCAGGGTTAACAAGCTTGATAGATCCAGCAAGACCATGCTTTTAGTCACTACAGCGATGATGACAGCAATGGTCATGATTGCTACCACTTTTTTTAAACTTCCCAACGCCATGGGTTACATCCACCTAGGTGACGGGTTCGTGTTACTTTCAGCCATCGTGCTGCCCAGAAAGTGCGCCTGCTTCGCCGGAGGTGTTGGCGCAGCGCTTGCTGACATTTATGGCGGGTACGCTGTCTGGGCCCCTTGGACGCTTGTCATCAAGGCTATAATGGTTATAATCGTACAGATCGCATTTGGATATGCGATGAATAAGATGCTGCAAGGCAGGCGCTTAGCCGGAATTGCAGGGTTGCCGCTTGTCGAGCTCTTCGCCTACGCGATTTCAGTCGTTTGGACCGTTGCCGGCTACTATGTAGCGCAAGGCGTAATTTACGGCAACTGGGTAGCTCCAATTGCCGACATGCCGGGCAATGTTCTACAAGCGGTGGTCGGAGCAGTCATAGCAATTGCCGTATCAACCGCGCTAAGCCGGACATCCTGGGGCAAGCGCTTTTTCTACAGGCGATCTATGCAGTAGGTGCAAGCTTTGAGGATTGCTGCTGTTATCGCGCGACTCATCTCGACAGGCGATCTATGCAGTAGGTGCAAGCTCCAAGCTATTAATACAAGCTCGGGATTATTGATGCAGACTCAAAATTATTAACATTAACGCAAAATGAGATTGTTGACGCAGGGTCACAGCTAAAAAAATCGATTGGCGACATATGCAGAATGCGTATTTCGGCATCATACAGTTCTCTGTATTTTCAGATCCTGTGTCTATATGCCCGTGCCTGCTCTACGCTTACACTAAGCTATAGGTTGCAAATATCAGATAAATAGCCTGCGTCAGATTGCACACATCAGAAAATACAAGGGGGATTTTAATGGACTACAAGAGAATACTTTCAATTCAGGATATATCGTGCGTCGGACAGTGCTCGCTCACTGTAGCGCTGCCGATCCTGTCGGCCTGCGGTCATGAGACCGCAATCCTGCCGGCAGCCGTGCTATCCAATCACACCGGAGGATTCAAAGGGTTCACGTGCCACGACCTTACGAGCGACATTCCGGGAATTCTCGAACAGTGGGAGATCGAAGGGATTGCATTTGACGGAGCCTACACGGGATATCTGGGCAGCAGCGAGCAGATTGCCTATGTAAAGGATATATTTGACAGGCTCGTATCACCGGACGGATTGCGCGTTGTCGATCCGGCTATGGCCGACTCAGGGGCTCTGTATCCCGCCTTCGACATGGACTTTGTAGAAGTCATGAAGTCTCTCGTCGCAGCAGCTGATATTGCGCTGCCTAATATAACGGAAGCTTCGTTGCTCACCGGCATCGAATACAGAGAACATTACGATAGGTCTTATGCAAATGCGCTTATCGACGGCATCCACGCGCTCGGCACAGGGACGGTAATCATGACAGGTGTCAGCTACGATGACACAACTACCGGCATCCTAGTCTCCGACGAAAAAGGATGTCAATATATAATGCATGAAAAGCTGCCGGTTTCTTGCCACGGCACCGGCGATGTGTTCGCATCCGCTTTTGTAGGCGCATATCTGGCGGGAAAGGGCAAGTCCGAGGCAGCAAAAATCGCCGGAGAATACGTACTCAGCTGCATCAGGAACACAATTGATGACCAGGAACACTGGTACGGTGTCAAGTTCGAGCCAATGCTCGGCGAACTCATTACGGCTATCCGCAGATAGATATATATGATAATATGACAGAGACAACAACTATGAAGGAGTCTCTAAATGAACGACAAGATAGCAGGTAAGTTCCGCGGCACCGGAATCAAGGCCGGACTTATGTACGGTATGGCAGAGTTCTACGGCGGAGGCGCTTTTGTTATTATCAACACCTTTTTTCTGGTGTTCCTGACAAAAGCTCTGGGAATCCCGGCTGCACTGGCCGGCGCTATTCCGATGGTCGGCAAGGTATGGGATGCAGTTACCGACCCGGTGATGGGCAACATTACAGACCGGACGGTGTCGCGTTTCGGGGCAAAGCGCCTCTATATATTGGTAGGCGGTGTCGTTTCGGCTATTTCGTTTATGATGCTGTGGACAACCATCCCTTCCGGGAACACAACCATGCTGTTCATCTATTACATAGTGATGTACTGCTTGTTTTCCACAGGCTTCACGATTATCATGGTACCTTACAACGGGTTGCTGCCTGATATGATCGACAGCTATACTGTCCGAGCAAAATTCTCCAGCATAAGGATGATCTGGTCGACAATCGGCGCTATCGCTGCCGGCATGATTCCAACTCTGCTTATCAAGGACACACTGAATACCGGCATGTACCTCAAGGTCGCTATCCTGTTTGGATTTATGTTCGGATTTTCGGCGATTGTGACATTTGCGGGCACGTGGGAAAAGCTCAAGAATCCGGTTCGCACAAGGCTTGCGGATAGCTTCTCCGAGGCTGCTTCGGTCTTCAAGAGCCGCTCATTTAGAATATTTATCGGAATATACCTGTCGGGCCAGTGTGCGATGGACTTCGTGTCCGGTATGGCTATTTATTATGTGGATGAAGTGCTCAACGGCTATGGCAGCGGATATCTGATCATGCTCATGGGCGTGCTGATGGTATCACAGCTGCTCGGAATGTTAGTGTTCACGCCTATAATGACCAGGACATCCAAGCGCACCACCATCCTAATCGGTGCACCCATCAGAATTGTTTCAACACTGGGATTACTCGCCTTCTCCTACGAGGGCGCGCCTATCATCCCTATTCTGGCGCTCGCCGCAGGCATCGGTATTGGCAACGCGGCAACGCTCACGAGCATCTTCGCTATCCTCGCTGATATGGCGGATGTCGATGAGCTCATCACCTCGACCAGCCGCCCGGGCATAGTGTCAGGCATGGCGACATTCGCAAGGAAGATTTCCGCAGGACTTTCGGTCTGGATTATCGGTATACTGCTGTCTCTGGTCGGTTATGACGCTAAGCTCGCGCAGAGCGGTGTCAGACAGGCACTATTCACGCAGCGGGGAATTGCGATGATTTTCATAATTATTCCGGTCGTACTCGTAGCATTTCTGCTGCTATTTGGTTACATCTTCCCTATCACAAACAAAGAATTCACTGTAGTCAAGCAGGACATCGCCAGAAGGCGCGGTGAGGATGACAGCGTGGCAACAGATGAGGAGAAGCGCATACTCGAGAAGGCTACGGGCTTTGCATACGAGGATTTGTGGAAGAAATCCAACGAACACAGGATTCATAATCATAAATAAACGCGTTTAAGAGAGCGCAAATTCAAGGCAGCTTGAATTTGCGCCTTTGCTGTATATGTGGTGTAATATATCACATGGAGGATATCATGAATAAATTAGCTGAAGCATTAAATATCTCAGACAGAACATGTCCGCAGGTATGGGCCCACCGCGGCGCAAGCGGTTACTGCCCCGAGAACACGCTGCCTGCATTCCTGAAGGCGCACGAGCTCGGCGCTGACGGCATAGAGCTTGATGTGCAGATGAGCAGCGACGGCGAGCTCGTAGTCTGCCATGACGAAAAGGCGGATAGGACATCAAACGGTAGCGGCTGGATCAAGGACATGACGCTTGCAGAGCTCAGGTCTCTGGATTTCTCCGGCGGCCGTGCGGAATTCGCCGGAGTCACTATTCCTACTATGCGTGAAGTATTTGAACTGATTGCCACTACCGATATGATTATCAATGTTGAGCTCAAGACAGGCATCATTTTCTACCCGGACATGGCTGAAAAGCTGTTGCAGCTCGCCGCGGAATGTGGTTGTGAAGACCGGGTTCTGTACTCTTCGTTCAACCATTATACAATCACTCACATGCGCGAGCTGAATCCGGATGCCAAGCTCGGTTTCCTGTATGCGGACGGCACGATAGGCATGCCCGACTATGCTGTGAGATATGGAGTGCAAGCATTACATCCTGCACTCTACAACATTCAGTTTCCCGGCTTCATAGAGGAGTGCAAGCGCAAGGGTCTTGCGGTCAACGTCTGGACCGTTAATGAGGAGGAGCACATGAAGCTGGCCGTTAGCGCCGGCGTCGACGCTATAATAACCAATTATCCGGATAAAGCACTGGCAGTAATTGAGAAGCAATATGAGCATTAAAAAGAAAAATAAAGATATGCATAATCCCCCCCTCATACTGAAGCCGGACTCAATGAAGCAATTTGATTTCCCTCCCGGGGTCAGGATGCTGGGCGAAGACGACTATGCGGATCACATGGCAGGTGCCAACAAGGAGTGGCGTAACAAATACGTACAACCGGGAGATTTTACTGCTGTAGACGGATTGAAGCTCTGGTATTATCACGCAGTTCAGCCATCAGGGGAGCACCCGAAGGGATGTGTCGTAATTCTGCATGGCTACTGCGGATTCTGGGGCAAATTCCACGAGATGTCGGAATACTATTGGCAGGGCGGATACGAGGTATTCTTCCTCGAGCAGCGAGGGCATGGATATTCCGGAAGAGAGATTGATATGGCAGACATGGTTCATGTACGCGATTTTGCCGACTATGTTAGCGACCTGCTTATATTCATGGATGAGATAGTTAACCCGGTCACAGCCGATCTGAAGCACATCATGTACGCTCATTCTATGGGCGGAGCTGTCGGCGCGCTCTTTCTGGAGCAGCATCCGGGATATTTTGATGCAGCTGTGCTCAGCACCCCGATGTTTGCAATTGACACAGGCACTACACCCAAGTCGCTGCTCTATCTGCTGAGAGCCAAGATCCAGCTGCTTCACCAAGCCGAAGAGCCATTCCCCGGCGGCAAGCCCTGGACCGGTAGGAACGTATTCAGTACAAGCAGCACCATGTCGCAAGCCCGCTACCTCTACATATTCAATCAGCGATTGGCAGACACCCACTATCAGACGAATCGTCTTTCGAACGGATGGGGTGCTGCGAGCCTCCGAGCTATGTCACAGCTGCATAGGCAGGCGAGCAATATCAACATACCAATCCTGATGTTCAATGCCGGCAATGACTCATTACTGTCACCTGCGGGACATTACAGCTTTGCGAAGAAGGTCTCACACATTGAGTTCTATATCTATGAGGATTCGAAGCACGAGATATTTAATGCTGCCGACAATATCAGGTGGGACTACTATTCCAGAATATTCAAATTTATTGATGATAATTGATTAACCTCTCAATCATCAATCAAAAGCAGCTACTTGAAAGCTATGCCAGAAAAAACGGCTTTGTAACCAGCTATCACTATACCGATGACGGAGTACGCGAAACAACCTTTGATTAACTATTTACCAGAGAAAAAAGCTTGAATTTCTGAGGAGTGAAAAATAAATGGAGAATCTAATTGAATTTTTGAAAGTATGCAAAAAACAAAGAATACTGTGAAGTAAAAATAGGGTGTGATGAAACTTAAATAAAATGAAATGATAAGCGAGAAAAAAAGGGGATAGATTATGAAATTAGATTGTTTACAAGATGAACCAAAACTTATTTTGACATATCCTCATAAGTCTAAATTTAATATGATAGGTTGTTTATCTATGATATCTTCATTTTTTATTATTATGTCGATACTGAATCATCTTAAAAGTTATAAAAGTGATTTTACAGATAAATTTATTATTGCAACAGTGCTGATTTGCATTCCACTCCTTATTTTTTTTATGGGATATTATCTCTTCATAAATGCAGTAAAATTAGAACTTTATGAAAATAATGTTATTAAATATTATACCTATGGAAGCAGAGGGCATAGCATATTGCTTTTTGAATTTAAACTCGAAGATATAGAACAAATAAAAATCAAAAAACTCCCGTTTAATTGTTCAAAGCTGACCATAAAAATCAGGAATCCTGTTTTTTACGGTTTCCATGAGAAGAAACTAAATAAGCTGATGAATGCAATTATCATCACAGATAGAAAAAGCTCGGGATTTTTTATGCAACAGATGGAACAATTCCAAGCCTGATAGCACATAGCGTACTGTGTTCTCGGTTCTTGGGCTTTAAAAATTGCCCTATCTTTATGTCTCAAAACATGTTAGTATATTGACATAATGTATAAATAATAATACAAATCTATATTCATCTAATTGAGAGCTTAAAAAACAATCTTAGAGAAAGGACATTTCACATGAAGAATCTGACAAGAT
>ERZ773005.620-NODE-620-length-25157-cov-9.745518_pt1 | contig 25157 bp, 22 predicted proteins | sample MGYA00580666_ERZ773005 | MGnify/ENA primary metagenome ERZ773005 (study PRJEB29015, sample SAMEA2737999) | human oral metagenome | biome: human oral; feature: human-associated habitat; material: dental | place: China | collected 2061 ...
TCGGTCCCGACCCGCTCGCCCGCGCCCGCAGCCTCGCCGGATGCGGGTTGACCCGAGGGGAGGAGGCCGACCGCGCGGGGGGCGACTTTTCGTCCCGCGTGCGCCCCCTTGACGGCATGTGGGTGCATTCGTGCGAGGGGGAGCGCCTCGCGCTCGGCATCGTGTCAATCGGCTTGGACGCCCGGGCGAACATCCTGGCCAACGAATCCTCGCTGACCTTCGGTCCGCTGGCCTACGGCTACGGTGCCTTCGCCGCCCTGGCCTCGCACACCCCGACGCGGGTGTGTGCGACCGTGGACGGCCACGAGCGGGACATGAGCGGTTGGATCGCGTCCGTGTCCAACTCCGGCCGCTTCGGCGGAGGCATCACTTTGGTCGGTGCTTCCAATATGAGCGACGGCGTCCTCGAAGTGTGCCACGTCGGCTCCCTGCCCCTCTTCCGTGCCCTGCCCGTCCTGGCAAGCATCGTGGCGGGACGAGCGAAGAACCACCCGGCGGTGGAGGTCACCAGCGCCACGGCCGTGTCGTTCTCGGAACCTGCGGGAGTCGTCGCGATGGCCGACGGTGACCGGATCGCGACCGTTCCCTTCACCGTGGAGGCTGCTCCCGGCGTCGTCTCGGTCCTCGTGTGACGTCGCGCTCGGGCCGTGCCTGCCCGGGTGCTCGTTCCCGTAGAATTGAGCCATGAGTCCTGTCTCCGGCTTCTACGCCTTTGCTAAGGGTGTTTTGACACCCCTCATGACGCCCTGGGTGACCTTCACCGTGACCGGCGAGGAGAACTTGCCTTCCGAGGGAGGCTATCTCCTCGTCTCCAACCACCTGTCGAACGTCGATCCGCTGTGCCTGTGCTGGTACTTCATGAAACGGGACACGGCTGTGCGCTTCCTGGCGAAAAAATCGATGTTCTCCGTGCCCGTCTTCGGGTGGATCATCGCGGGAATGGGCCTGATTCCCGTCAACCGCGACTCGGATCCGGCGGCCGTCCTGGCGCCCGCGCGCGCCGCGTTGGAGGGCGGCGAGGTCGTTGGAATCTACCCGGAGGGAACCCTCACCCGCGACCCGGAGGAGTGGCCGATGCAGTTCAAGTCGGGTGCGGCGCGCCTCGCCTTGGATACCGGCGTTCCCGTCATTCCGCTCTCCCAGTGGGGAGCGCAAGAGATCATGTCTGCCTACAACTCCAAGAAGATCGACATGCGTCCGGGTCGACCCCTGTCCTATCACTTCGGGGCCCCCGTCGACCTGTCCGATCTGATCGGCCCTCAAGGGTCGGCCGACCACGAGGCCGTGAACGAAGGGACTCGGCGCATCAGCGAGGCGGTGCGGGCCGGGGTGGGGCAGCTGCGGGGTATGAGCGCCCCCGAGACCCCCTGGGATCCCGCAACCCAGGCGGGCCCGTGGTGGGAATGGGAACAGGCCAGGCGTGCGAAGAAAGCAAGGAAGGCGAAGAAACGACACTAGTCGCGGATGTCGAGGACCGGGCGCAGGGGGATGCGAGGACAACGATCTGGAGTCTGCGGCACGAGGATGCGTCGAACGCTTCTCTGGAAGAGTCCTTCTCTCCTCGTGGTGTGGCCCCCACTCCCATCCGAGTAGAATGGGCGGGACAGGGAGGTCTCGATGAGCATGTCAACGGCAGCGGTACTGGGAACAGGGGCATGGGGAACAACGTTCGCCCAGGTCCTCGCCGACGCGGGATTGTCGGTCACCGTGTGGGGGCGCAACCCCGACACTGTCGCGTTCATCAATGGCCACGAGAACCCAACGTACCTGCCGGGTATCACCCTCTCGGATCGCATTGATGCGACCTCGGACATCGCCCAGGCCGTGGCGGGGCGACGCCTGATCGTCGTTGCCGTTCCCGTCAGCGCGGTGCGCCCCACCCTGGAGGCCGCCCGCGCCTCCTTTGCGGACGATGTCGCGGTCCTGTCTCTGGCGAAGGGCCTTGAACTGGGATCGCTCAAGAGGGTGGATGAGATTATCGCTGAGGCCGCCTGCCTCCCGCCTGAGCGCATCGCGGTCCTGTCGGGTCCCAACCTGTCGCGCGAGATTGCCGAGCGCCACCCCACCGCGACGGTGGTCGCGGCCAGCGACGTGGAGCTGGCCAAGGACATCGCTCGGACCTGCCACAACTCCTACTTCCGCCCCTACGTGTCGGCTGACGTGGTGGGAACGGAGATGGCGGGGGCAACCAAGAACGTCATCGCCGTGGCGATCGGCGCCGCCGAGGGGATGGGACTGGGCATCAACACCCGCTCGACCCTCATCACCCGTGGCCTGGCGGAGATGACCCGCCTGGGTATCGCCCTCGGCGCAGATGCCTCGACTTTCGCCGGCCTGTCCGGGATCGGTGACCTCGTGGCCACCTGCTCCTCGCGGCTGTCGCGCAACTTCTCGCTCGGGCACCGCCTCGGCTCCGGTATGCCACTGGCCGAGGCCCTGGCGCTGTCCCCAGGGGTGGCGGAGGGCGTTGCCTCTGCCGCGCCCATCCTGAAAGTCGCCGAGTCTGTCGGCGTGGATATGCCCATCACGGGCGCCGTCGTCGAGGTTGTCGAGGGGCGCGCCAGCATCGAAGACATGGGGCGGATGCTGCTCGCGCGCCCACAGAAGATGGACGGCTGGAAGATCGAGCTGGTGTAGGCCCGACCCGTGAGTGCGAGGGATGCATTTGACGGTAGTCTTGGAACCATGACTGTGAACTCTCGTCCCCGCGTCCTCATCGTGTTTGGTGGGCGCTCCTCCGAGCATGAAGTATCCTGCGCGACGGCGGCCGGCATCCTCACCGCCATCGACCGGACCAAGTGGGACGTGATCCCGCTGGGAATCACGCGCGACGGCCAGTGGGTGCGCGTCGCCGACGACCCGTCCGCCCTGGCCTTTCGCGACGGGAAGGGCCAGTCCGTCACCGCGGGCGCGACCCGCGTGGCGCTGACCCCGGGGGAGGGCAATCTCGTTGAGCTCTCCTACGACGGCGATCCGGATTCGGCCGCCTCTCGCGTCATCGGGGTCGAAGACCTCGGCCACGTCGACATCGTCTTCCCGCTGCTGCACGGCCCCTACGGGGAAGACGGCACCATTCAGGGGCTTTTCGAGATGGCGGGCGTGCGATACGTTGGGTGCGGCGTGACCTCTTCCGCGATCTCGATGGACAAGCACCTCACGAAGACCGTCCTGGCCGCCGCCGGCATTGACGTGGGACGATGGGAGCTGGTGACCGCCCGCCAGTGGGAGTCCGATCCCGGCGCGTGTGTCGAGCGCATCGAGCGCCTCGGCTTTCCGGTCTTCGTCAAGCCCTGCCGCGCGGGTTCTTCCGTCGGAATCTCGCGCGTTACTTGCCGCGAGGACCTGCCGACGGCCATCAAGGAGGCCGCGAACCACGATCCGCGCGTCATCGTCGAGGCCTCGGTGAGCGGCCGCGAGATCGAGTGCGGCGTCCTCGGCGCTCGACCCGACTGGAGCAGCGGCACCGCGCCGCTGGGAGAGATCGTCGTTCCCGAGGGGGAATTCTACGACTACGACCACAAGTACGTCGATGACGTCGTTGGCCTGTCTTGCCCAGCCGAGGTGTCTGCCGCCTACGCCCAGCGCATCCGCGAAACAGCCTGGCGGGCGTTCGACGCGCTTGAGTGCGAGGGCCTGGCCCGCGTCGACTTCTTCCTGGACGAGGCCACCGACACGGTCATCATCAACGAGGTCAACACGATGCCCGGATTCACCCCCATTTCGATGTACCCGCAGATGTGGGCCGCGGCCGGGCTGAACTACTCTGACCTGCTCAGCGAACTACTCACCGAGGCCTCCACCCGTCCGCTCGGCCTCCGTTAGGCCCCGCCCGCCCTCTTTCAATCCCGTACCACGACACAAAGGACACCCATGCCGACACACCCGAAGGTCACCTTGGTCACCTGCAAGGCACAGCCCACCCTGTTCCATGGCGAGGAGGGGCTGCCCGATGAGCTGGCGGCGCGCGGTTGCGACCCCCAGGTCAAGGTCTGGAACGACCCGGATGTCGACTGGTCGGATGCGGGAATGATCGTCGTGCGCTCCGTGTCCGACTACGCCCAGGATCGCCGTGCCTTCCTGGAGTGGACCCGGTCCCTGCGCCGCGTGCAAAACTCCTGCGATGTCCTGGATTGGAACAGCGACAAGCACTACCTCAAGGAGCTCGCAGCCCTGGGGATGCCCACGATCCCGACGAATTGGCTCGAACCCGCCCAGAACCTATCCAAGCACCAGATCCACACGCGCTTCCCGGCCTTCGGCGAGTTCGTGGTCAAGCCGGCGGTGTCCTCTGGCGTGCGCGATATCGGCCGCTACACGACGGTGGATACGCGCCAGCGCCAGGCCGCGATGCGTCAGGTGCAGGGGCTCCTCGGAGAGGGGCGCTCGGTGATGATTCAGCGCTACGTCGAGGAGATCGACCTGCACGGCGAGATTTCCCTCGTGTTCTTCAACGGCTTGGTGTCCCACGCGGTTGAAAAGAGGGCTGCGCTCCATCCGTCGTCGATCACCGACCCCACCGTTCACGAGGCCGTCGTCACCGCAGAGCCGGCAGACTCCGTGGCGTGGAAGTGGGGCGAGGAGATCCGCCAGGTCTTGCACTCCTACGTTCGCTCGCGCCTGGGGCACGATGAGCAGTTCCTGTTCAATCGGGTCGACCTCGTCCCCGACGGTAAGGGTTCCTTCCTCGTCATGGAGGTGTCGCTGGTGGATGCGGACCTGTACCTGGGGGCGACCCCGAGCGCGCTGGGTAACTTCGCGGATGCCATCTCGGCTCGCGCGCACTGGTGATGCACCCCACCGTTGCGGGGTAGTGCTCGAGTTTTCAAGCGCGCGCGGGTAGTGCTAAGCTCTTCCCGTTGCCTTCAGGGCGACCACGGTGGCTGTAGTTCAGTTGGTAGAGCACCTGGTTGTGGTCCAGGACGTCGCGGGTTCGAGTCCCGTCAGCCACCCCCGCAGACCCCGGCACTTTCGGTGCCGGGGTCATCGCTTTTCCAGTATGCTGGAGGCACCTGGATATGACCGGACAAAGGAGTTGTCATGCCTTCAGTGATCGCCTACGGATGCGACGACGCGACCACTCGCTTTCGCCCCCTGCGCATCGATATCCGCGAGCCGGGGGAGGGGGAGATCTACTTCGACGTCGCCTACGCGGGTATCTGCCACTCCGACATCCATAGCGCGCGAGGCGAGTGGGGTCCCGTCCACTATCCGCTCGTGCCCGGACACGAGTTCGTCGGCACCGTCGCCAAGATCGGACCCGGCGTCACGGGGTTTGCGGTGGGGGATCGCGTGGGCGTGGGGTGCATGGTCGGTTCCTGTCGCTCCTGCGAGATGTGCGAGGCGGGCCACGAGCAGTGGTGCACCTCGACGCCGGGCACCCTGTGGACCTACCGCGCAGACGCCGAGGGCAACCCGACGACCGGCGGCTACTCGCGGGGCTTCACCGTGCGCGAGGACTTCGCTTTGCATATCCCCGAGGATCTCGACTTCGCGGCCTGCGCGCCCCTCCTGTGCGCTGGCATCACTACCTACTCGCCTCTGAAACACTACGAGGTTGGCCCGTCCTCTCGCGTGGCCATTCTCGGCATGGGCGGGCTGGGACACGTGGGTGTTCAGATCGCGGCCGCCATGGGCGCCGACGTCTCCGTCATCTCCCACGGGCGCTCCAAGGAGGCCGACGCCCGCCGATTCGGCGCCTCGCACTTCTATCCGACCGGCGAGGAGGGCGTCCTTGAGTCTCTGCGCGGTTCCTTCGACCTGATCCTGTGCACCGTGAGCGCCGAGGGCTTGGACTACGCCGCGTACATGGCGGCCCTGCGTCCCTACGGTGTCTTCGTGGATGTGGGATTGCCCTCCGAGCCCGTCTCCCTGCCCCTGCGAGCCTTCGTCAACGGCGGCAAGTCCTTCGCCGGCTCCCAGATTGGCGGGATCGCCGAAACGCAGGAGATGCTCGACTTCTGTGCCGCCCACGGCGTCATCCCGCAGGTGGAGATGATCACGGGCGAGGACATCACGCGGGCCTACGACGACGTCGTCGCCTCACGGGTGCGCTACCGCTACGTCATCGACACCTCGACCTTCCCCGAGAGCGCGTGAGGGGAGAGAGATTCCTCGCGGAACGGGGAAAGCCCCGGGCCTCAGCCCGGGGCTTTCCCACCTGGAGCGGATGACGGGAATCGAACCCGCGTGATCTGCTTGGAAGGCAGAGGCTCTACCATTGAGCTACATCCGCGTACCCCCGAAGGGGACAGAATGATCCTAGCGGGTATTGTCCACGTCCGCGACATTTAGGCGCCGCTCCCGTATGATGGAGGATCGGACCGCCGGTCCCGCGGGGTGTAGCGCAGCTTGGTAGCGCATCTGCTTTGGGAGCAGAGGGTCGCAGGTTCAAATCCTGTCACCCCGACCGGGGCGGCCTCGTGCCGCCGCATGAATGGAACGTGGGGGAGGGAACGTGCCGTCCTATCGCACGGTCATGACGATCACCACCGTCCTGCCCGGCAGACGTCCTGAGGAGGTCGAGCACCGTGCCCGGTCCGTCGCCCACCTCGAAGCCTGGGACATCGCCATCGTCTCCGCGCAGCCTCGCGTCACCGCTCGCTTCACGGCGAGCGACGAGGAAGAGGCGCGCGCCATCCACGAGCGGATCCTTCGGGCGGTGACAGAGGTCGCGGACGTTCCCCGCTCGCGCCTGGCGGCAGTGATCGCGGGCCGCTCCCGTTACCTGACCCCGTGGGCGTCCCGCGACAGTTGAGGCCGCCAACCCGCTCGTGTGGTGTTGGACACCGTGTTTGTGTGTTTAGGGGTGCAGATGCCCACTTACGCGCGGCGAATAAGGACATTGCGAGGGTCCTGGCGTACACTAGGCGAGTTGTTATGCGCCCGGGAGCGGGCGTTCCCCAATTCTTAAGACTACGGAGCGTACGCACGTGAAGAGCACCGTTGAAACCCTTGAGCCCACCAAGGTTCGTCTGACCGTTGAGGTTCCCTACGAGGAGCTGAAGTCCGAGATGGACAAGGCGTACAAGGAGATCGCCGGACAGGTGAACATCCCCGGCTTCCGTAAGGGCCACGTGCCTCCGCGCATCATCGACCAGCGCTTCGGCCGCGCCGCCGTCATCGAGCAGGTCGTCAACCAGGTTCTCCCTGGCCACTACTCGGATGCCGTCAACCAGAACGATCTGCGTCCCCTGGCCCAGCCCGAGGTCGACGTCACCGAGATCCCGGCCGTGACCGGCCCGCAGGGCGGCCAGCTCGTCTTCACCGCCGAGGTCGCCGTGGTGCCCGCCTTTGAGCTGCCCGACATCGACGACTCCCTCGTCGTCGAGGTCGAACCCACCGAGGTCACCGACGAGGACGTGGAGAAGGAGCTCGACGACCTGCGCAGCCGCTTCGCCACACTCAAGACCATCAACCGCAAGGCCAAGACCGGTGACTTCGCGACGATCGACCTGGTTGCCACGATCGACGGCAAGGAGGTCGACTCGGCCTCCGACGTCTCCTACGAGATCGGCTCCGGCTCGATGCTTGACGGGCAGGACACCGCCCTGCGCGGCACCAAGGCCGGCGAAGAGGTGTCCTTCACCTCCAAGCTCAAGGGCGGGGACCACGAGGGCGAGGAGGCCGAGGTGACGATCACCGTCAAGGCCATGAAGGCCCGTGAACTGCCCAAGGCCGACGACGACTTCGCCCAGATGGTCTCCGAGTTCGACACGATCGAGGAGCTGACCGAGGACCTGAAGAAGCAGGCCGCCAGCAACAAGGAATCCAAGCAGGCCCTGGCTGCGCGCGATGCCCTCATCGACGTGCTCCTCGACAAGGTCGAGATCATCCTTCCCGAGTCGGCGGTCGACCACCAGGTCGAGCACCGCGTCGGCGAGGACGCCAAGCCGAAGGCCAAGAAGGAGGCCCGCGCGGCCGTCGAGAAGGAGATCCGCACCGAGCTGCTCTCCGAGGCTCTGGCCAAGAAGTTCGACGTGCAGGTGTCCCAGCAGGAGCTCATCGACTACGCGATCCAGATGTCGCAGAACTTCGGCGTCGACATCAACCAGCTCTTCTCCTCCCCCCAGCAGATGGCCAACGTCGTTGCCGACCTCGGCCGCTCGAAGGCCCTCATCGAGGCCCTCAAGCTCGTGAGCGTCAAGGACACGAACGGGCAGGACGTTGACCTGTCGAAGTTCTTCGGCACCGACCCCGCCAGTGAAGAGGGTGCCGAGATCGTCACCGATTCCGCCGACGACAAGGAGTGAGCGCGAGGCGTTGCCGCGCGTAGCAACCAGCGAACTCCCGGGGAGGGGGCGGGGCGGTGGCCCCGCCCCCTCCCGCGCATGTGCCGACAGCGAAACGGTGGCCCGGCGCGTGCGTGGCGCACCCGCCAGCGGGTACGGTGGACACCAATGGGGCCGTCTGGGCCCGCGAACAGACGAGGAGGTACGCGTGAGCGTGCACAATGCCGGAGCTGCCGGCGAGGGGTCGCAGCTGGGACTGGGGGACGCGGTCTTTCAGCGCCTGCTCAAGGAACGCATCATCTGGCTGGGCGGCGAGGTCCGCGACGAGAATGCGAATACGATCTGCGCGCAGCTGCTGCTGCTGGCGGCGGAGGACCCGGACCGCGACATCTACCTGTACATCAACTCGCCCGGCGGGTCGGTGACTGCGGGCATGGCCATCTACGACACCATGCAGTACGTCAAGCCCGACGTCGTGACGGTCGGCATGGGCATGGCCGCGTCGATGGCGCAGTTCCTGCTGACGGCGGGCGCCCCCGGCAAGCGCTACATCACGCCCCACACCCGCGTTCTTCTGCACCAGCCCCTCGGCGGTGCCGGCGGATCCGCGACGGAGATTCGCATCAACGCTGATCTCATCCTCGGGATGAAGAAGGAACTCGCTTCGATCACGGCGGCGCGCACGGGCAAGACCGTCGAGCAGGTGGAGGCCGACGGCGACCGCGACCACTGGTTCAGCGCCGCCGAGGCGCTCGAGTACGGGTTCGTCGACCGCGTGATCAACAGCCCCGACGAGATCGGAACGCGAGGAGAGAACCGATGAGCACCCAGCCCTATTTCGAGGCGGTCGCCCGCCAGATGCCGCAGGCGCGCTACGTGCTTCCGGACTTCGAGGAGCGCACGGCCTACGGTTTCCGCCGTCAGAACCCCTACACCAAGCTCTTCGAGGACCGCATCGTGTTTCTCGGGGTGCAGGTGGACGACGCGAGCGCCGACGATGTGATGGCCCAGCTGCTGGTCCTGGAGTCCCAGGACCCCGATTCGCTGATCACCATGTACATCAACAGCCCTGGCGGGTCGTTCACGGCGCTCACCGCGATCTACGACACGATGCAGTACATCAAGCCGCAGATCCAGACGGTGTGCCTGGGCCAGGCAGCGTCGGCTGCGGCCGTCCTCCTCGCGGCCGGTTCGCCCGGCAAGCGCCTCGCGCTGCCCAACGCGCGTGTCCTCATCCACCAGCCCGCGATGGAGGGCATGCAGGGCCAGGCCTCGGACATTCAGATTGTGGCCGACGAGATCGACCGCATGCGCGCCTGGCTGGAAGACACCATCTCGAAGCACTCGGGCAAGCCCGTCGAGCAGGTGCGTCGCGACATTGAGCGTGACAAGATCCTCACCGCTCCCCAGGCTGCGGAGTACGGTCTGATTGACCAGGTGCTCGAGTCCCGCAAGGCCCTCTGAGTCGGCTGAATCTGACCGGGCCGTGGCCACCTGGCGCCCGTGGGTGTGAAGGTGGCGCGGCCTCGTCATATCAGCGAATACCGGTGTTTCGTTATCGGGTGAACATTTTGTAACAATGCGCGTGCCTCGCTGGATTTCTTGCAGATGTGCACTAGGTTATTTCCTAGCAAGCGCGCACGCGCATCCGACCGAACGGATAACCGTTCAACCCCCTGGGAGGTCTCGTGGCCCGTCTGACTGATGGTGCGGAGCTGCTCAAGTGCTCTTTCTGTGGAAAGAGTCAGAAGCAGGTGCGCAAGCTCATTGGAGGATCCGGTGCGTACATCTGCGATGAGTGCATCGAGCTGTGCAACGAGATCATCGAGGAGGAGCTGGGCGCCCAGCAGGTGACCTCGTCCGCGACCCCGCTTCCCAAGCCGCGCGAGATCAACGAGTTTCTCAACACGTGGGTGATCGGCCAGGACCGGGCCAAGCGTGCTTTGTCGGTGGCGGTCTACAACCACTACAAGCGCGTGCGTTCGCGCGATGCGGGAAACGCCGAGGACATGCTCGGCACGAAGTCCAACATCTTGCTCCTGGGGCCCACGGGAACCGGTAAGACCCACCTGGCGCGCTGCCTGGCGCGCCTGCTGGATGTTCCCTTCGCGATCGTAGATGCCACCGCTCTGACCGAGGCCGGCTACGTGGGCGAGGACGTGGAGAATATCCTCCTGCGCCTCATCCAGGAGGCCGACGGCGATATCAAGAAGGCGGAGAAGGGCATTATCTACGTCGACGAGATCGACAAGATTGGCCGCAAGGCGGAGAACGCGTCTATCACCCGCGACGTGTCGGGCGAGGGCGTGCAGCAGGCACTTCTGAAGATCATCGAGGGCACGGTCGCGTCGGTTCCGCCCACCGGTGGGCGCAAGCATCCGCACCAGCAGTTCCTGGAGATCGACACCTCCGGGATTCTGTTCATCGCCGCCGGCGCTTTCGCGGGCATCGAGGACATCGTCAAGGCCCGCCTGGGTCGGCGCTCCACGGGCTTCGGCTCAGAATTGAAGAGCGCCTCGGAAATGGGTGATCTCTACGAGGCCGTCAGCGCCGAGGACCTGCATAAGTTCGGCATGATTCCCGAGTTCATCGGCCGACTGCCCATCCTGACCTCGACGAAGGAACTCACCGAGGAGGACCTCGTGCGAGTCCTCACGGAGCCGTCGAACTCTCTCGTGCGCCAGTACCAGCACCTCTTTGACCTGGACGGTATCGACCTGGAGTTCACCCACGAGGCGCTCCTGGCGATTGCGGCGCGCGCGAACGAACGCAAGACGGGCGCGCGAGGCCTGTCCTCGATCATGGAGGCGACCCTCTCGGACCTCATGTTCGACCTGCCGAGTCGAGACGATGTTGCCCGCGTGGTCATCACCCGCGACCTGGTGGAGGGCGTCGGAGCCGCCGAGCTCTACCCGGAGCGTTCTTCGGAAGGCAAACGCAGCGCCTGAGTCCTCCCGGTAGACTGGGAAGCAGTCGGGGAGAGCGAGGTAGGCATGGACCAGCGTGAGGACGCGCGGGCGGCGGCGCGCGCCGATCGGGGTGTGGAGGGAGTTCCCGCCGAGCTCGCCGACGCGCGCGCAACGATCGATAACATCGATGCCGCTCTCATCCACATTCTTGCCGAGCGATTCCGCTGCACCCAGCGCGTCGGGCACATCAAGGCACGGCTGAACCTCCCGCCGGCGGACCCCGCGCGCGAGGCTCGCCAGGTTGAGCGCCTGAGAGCGCTGGCACTCTCCTCGGGCCTTGACCCCGACTTCGCTGAGAAGTTCCTGGGCTTCATGGTGCGCGAGGTGATCCGCCACCACGAGGACATCAAGGCCGAGTACGACGAGGGTGCCGCCCTCTGATCAGGGCATCTTCACTGACCCGAGTTAGTTTGGCGAGGCGCAGGCTCCCTCTTCGTCGAAAGAACCGCTAATTGTCTGATGAAACTCTGCGCGGCTTCCCCGATAGTTTTCAGGTAGCTTCCAGCCTCGTGGTCTGTAATCTATCCAGGCAGTGAGAACCACAGCCCCGAGCAGTCCATAAGGAGTTTCGATGAAGAATCGCGCGCACGTGCGCGGCCTGGCCATTATCGCCATCACCCTGGCGGCGGCCCTCAGCGCATGCGGATCGACCTCGTCCACGACGAGCGGCCAGAAGAACAACCCGTCGGCGTCGTCCTCGAACGCGGCGAGCCAGGATGCGAACCTGATTTTCGCCCAGTGCATGCGGGAAAAGGGCTTCGACGTGCCCGACACCGGTCTGACCCCCGACAACGCGAAGGACACGTCCGCAGGATTTAACGCTGCCGTCAACGAGTGCATGGCAAAGACCGATGGCCTCACGGGGCAGGATGACCTGACGAAGGACCCGGCCGCGCGCGACGCTCTCGTCAAGGGAGCCCAGTGCCTGCGCGACCTCGGCTACAACGTGAAGGACCCGGAGCCGGGCAAGGGCGTGGACATCCAGGACGTTCCGCAGGATGCCCTCAACAAGTGCTTCGGCAACCCGGGAGGTAGCAAGTGACCGTTGCTCGTTCCTCGCGCCTCGTGGCCGCCCTCGCCATGGTTGCCGTCGGCGCTGTGACGCTGTCGGCGTGCTCCGGGGGCAGCGCCGACGCGCAGACCCCCCAGTCTTTCGACGGTGCGACCGCAACCATCACCCGCGGCGACCTGTCGGGCGAGACCGCCGTCCAGGGAAACCTGCACTACGCGGACTCCTACGACCTCAAAAGCGCCTTCACCGGAGTGATCACGGCACTGCCGACGCCCGGCACGACCCTCGAGCAGGGGTCGCACGTGTACACCGTCGCGGGCAACAGCGCCTACCTGCTGCACGGCGCCACCCCCGCGTGGCGCGACTTCTCTGAGGGAATGAGCGACGGCGCTGACGTCAAGCAGCTGGAGACCGCCCTGTCCGAGCTCGGCTACTTCCAGGCCACCCCCAACGAGCACTTCGACTGGAACACGATCGCGGCGATCAAGCGCTGGCAGAAGGCCCTCGGGCTCACGCAGGACGGCACCCTCCCCCTGGGCACCGTGCTCTTTGCCCCCGAGGACGTGCGGGTTGGCGCCCTGAAGTCCCGCGTCGGAGACACCGCGACGCCCGAGACCGAGCTCTTTGCGGCCTCGTCCTCGCGCCAGGTCATCTCCGCCAACCTCAAGCTCTCTGACCAGAGCCTGGGAGTCGTCGGTACCAAGGTCACGATTCGCCTCCCGGGCGCTGCCTCGACCACGACCGGGACGATTACGTCGGTGGAGCCGCCCCGGGACAAGCCCGGCGAGGAGGGCACCAAGGAGAAATCGAAGGAAAGCAGCGGTGAACGCATCATCCCGATCACCGTCACCCCCGATGACACCGAGGCCCTGGAGGGAACTCAGGAGGCGTCCGTCTCGCTGGGAATCACCTCGCAGACGCGCACGAATGTGCTCTCGGTGCCCCTGGGCGCTCTCGTTGCCCTGACCACCGACCAGTTCGGCGTTGAGGTTGTTGATGACAACGGTCAGGTGCGCCGCGTACCCGTCACCGTCGGCCTGTTCGCGGGCGACCGCGTCGAGATCAGCGGCGAGGGACTCGCCGAAGGCCAGCGCGTGGTGGTGCCCAACAGATGAGTCACATCCTGCAATTGACCGACGTGCACCGGTCCTTCGGCAGTCCGCCCGTGCACGCTTGCAACGGAGTGTCCCTGAGCGTTGACGAGGGCGAGTTCGTCGCCATCGTGGGCCCGTCCGGCTCCGGCAAGTCCACCCTGCTCAACCTGATTGGGACCCTGGACAGGCCCAGCTCGGGCACCGTGAGCATCAGCGGCATGGACGTGTCGTCCCTAAGCGACACCGACCTGTCGGGGGTGCGCTCGAACCTGATCGGCTTCGTCTTCCAGCAGTTCCACCTCACGCAGGGAGTTCCCGCCATCGATAATGTGGCCGACGGCCTGCTCTACCGGGGAGTGCCCCGGGCCCGCAGGCGCGAGGCGGCACGCGAGGCGCTGACCCGCGTGGGACTCGGACACCGCATGGACCACAAGCCGCACCAGATGTCGGGCGGTGAACGTCAGCGTGTCGCCATCGCCAGGGCCATCATCGGGCACCCCGCCCTGCTGCTGGCCGACGAACCGACCGGCAACCTCGACTCGCGTTCGGGCGCGTCCATCGTCGCCCTGCTGCGTGAGCTCAACGAGGCAGGCACCACGATCATCGTGATCACCCACGACAACGAACTGGCGGCGTCTCTGCCGCGGCAGATCGCCATCCGTGACGGACAACTTGTATCGGACTCAGCGCACCCGGGAGGTAAGCCATGACGAGTAAGAAAAGCTCGCGCACCGCGCGCTCCAGCTTGCGTGCCAGCGACATCGGCCGCCTGGGCCTGACCGGCCTGCGCTCGCGTCCCATGCGAGCCGTCCTGTCCGCCCTGGGTATCGCCATCGGTATCGCCGCGATGGTCGGCGTCGTCGGGGTCTCCTCCTCCTCGCAGGCCCGCCTGCAGGAACAGCTGCGCGCGTTGGGCACGAACATGCTCACGGCGCGCAGCGGGGCAGACCTGTCGGGCACGGACCTCGTGCTGCCGGAGGACTCGGTGGGCAGGACCCGGATGATTCCGGGCGTCACCTCCGCGGCCTCCACGTCGACCCTGACGGGAGTGTCCGTCTACCGCTCGCGCCTGTCCGACCCGAACGCGACCGGTGGAACCCTCACGATGGCCGCCGACACGAATCTCCTCGACGTGGTCTCGGGCACGATGAAGAGCGGAGTGTGGCTCAACGATGCGACGGCCCACTACCCGGGTGTTGTCCTCGGGTCTAAGGCCGCCCAGCTCCTGGGCGTGGTCGAACCCGGCACCCAGGTGTGGCTCGGGGGAACGTCCTTCACAGTCCTGGGCATCATGAACCACCTGCCCCTCGCCGAGGAGCTCGACAACGCCGCGCTGATCGGCATTCCCGCCGCCAAGGCGCAGTTCGGCAAGGGATCGACGCCCACCGCGATCTACGAGCGCTCCGAGGAGTCCCAAGTGGAGACCGTGCGTTCGCTCCTGGGGCCCACGCTCGCCCCTCAGGGATCCACGGGCCTGAAGGTGTCGCGCCCCTCGGACGCGCTGGCGGCGCAGAACGCGGCCGATCAGACGCTGACGACGCTGCTCGCCGGTGTCGGCTCGATCGCCCTCCTCGTCGGCGGCATCGGCGTGGCCAACACGATGATCATCTCCGTTCTGGAACGACGCAAGGAAATCGGTTTGCGCCGGTCCCTGGGGGCTAAGCGCTCCCACATCACGGTTCAGTTCCTGGCCGAAGCGCTGATCCTGTCCTTCCTCGGTGGCGTCGCCGGCTGCCTCATCGGCGCCGGTGTCACCTGGGGCATGTGTCTGGCCTACGGCTGGCCTCCCACCCTCCACTGGTGGGTGATCGCCGCGGGCCTGGGCGCCACTCTCCTCATCGGCGCCGTCGCGGGCCTCTACCCCGCAATCCGAGCGGCACGCACGCCGCCCACCGCGGCTCTGGCCTCCCAGTAGGGCCGAGCCTGCAACGACAAGGCCGTGGCCGTCTCGCACCTCTCCGCTCGGGGGGTAGGCGAGACGGCCACGGCCATATGCGCGGCTAGTGCTGGACGGGTCCTCCGTACAGCTCGTCAATGACGGAGGCGAGGCGGGCCGTGGCCTCGGCGCGCTTGACCTTCAGGGAGGGGGTGAGCAGGCCGTTGGCCTCCGTGAAGTCGGTGGACAGGACCTTGATCTTGCGGATCGACTCGGCCCGCGACACGTGCTCGTTCGCCGAGGCTACCGCCTTTTCCAGTGAGGCGAGGACCTCGACGTTGGAGGAGGCCTCGGCCACGCTCATGGGAGGCAGGGAGTGCGCGGCGAGCCAGTCGGGCAGCATCTCGGCGTCCAGGGTGATGAGGGCTGCGACGAAGGGCCTCTGGTCTCCCACGACGAGGACCTGGGAGATGAGGGGGTGGGAGCGCATCGGGTTCTCCAGGGACGCGGGGGCCACGTTCTTGCCTCCGGCCGTGACGATGATGTCCTTGGCACGCCCCGTGATGGACACGTAGCCGTCGCGGTCCAGGGATCCCAGGTCGCCGGTGCGGAACCATCCGTCGTCGGTGAAACAGGCGGCCGTGGCGCCCGGGTCGTTGTTGTAGCCCTGGAAGACGCTGGGCCCCTTGAGGAGGATCTCACCGTCGTCGCTGATCTTGAAAGACATGGGCGGCAGCGCGGGGCCGACGGTGCCGATCTTGGACAGGCGGGGGGTGTTGACGGAGACGGGGCCGACCGTTTCGGTCAGCCCGTAGCCCTCCAGCACGGGGATGCCGATGCCCCGGTAGAAGTGGGCGAGCCAGGTCGCCAGGGGAGCGCCCCCGGAGATGATGTAGTCGGCGTTGCCGCCCACGAGGCGGATGATCTGCTGGTAGACGAGCTTGTCGGCCAGGGCGTGCTGGGCCTTCAGGGATGCGGAGGGGCCCTCGTCGGTGTCCAGGGCGCGCGAGTAGGCGATCGCGACCTTGGCCGCCCAACGGAACACCTTGCGCTTGGGGCCGCGCGACTTCGTGTCGGCGGAGTTGTAGATCTTCTCCAGGACGCGCGGCACGACCAGGAGGTAGCTGGGCCGGAACGAGGCCAGGTCGGGCAGGAGGTTCTTGATGTTGGGGGCGTGGCCCATGACGCCGTTGCCGCTGATCTGGAAGACCTGCAGGAAGCGGGCGAACACGTGGGCGAGGGGCAGGAAGAGGAGGAGACGCGAGGTGGTGCCTGCCGCGATCTCGGGCATCCACGCGTGGGCGTTGAGGCACAGGTTCGTGAAGTTCTCGTGGGACAGGACCGTGCCCTTGGGGGTGCCCGTCGTGCCCGAGGTGTACACGATGGTGGAGATGTCGTCCTTGGTGAGGGCCTCGGAGCGGGCGACAACTTGGTCGCGGGGCGTGGTGGCGCCCTCGGCGATGAGGGTGTCGATGGCCTCGGAGTCCAGGGAGAGCACCTCCGTGTTGACCCTTCCTTCGCGTTCGGCTGCGGTGCGCACGATCTCCGCCATGGACACCGTCTCGGTGACGACCAGGTCGACGTCGGCGTCGGTGAGGACGTGGGCGACCTGGTCGATGGAGCTGGTCTCGTAGATGGGGACGGGGATGAGGGCGGCGGCCCAGCACGCGAAGTCCAGGAGCGTCCACTCGTAGCGGGTGCGGCTCATGATGGCGACGCGGCCTCCGGGCTGCAGGCCACGGGCGATGAGGCCGGCGGCCACGGACTGGACCTCGTCGTAGAACTCGCGTGCCGTCACCGGCCGCCACGTGTCGCCCATCCCCACCTTGCGTAGGATGAGGGGGCGGGTGGCCCCGCGCTGGACGCGCTCCTTGAGGAGGCGCGGAATCGTCGTGTGCTCGTCCACTCGCACGAGGACGGGCGCGTGCCATTCCAGCGCCCCGGTGGTCGTCTCGGTCGGCGTTGTCTTTTCGTCGTTGGACGAGGCCGGGGTGTTGGTCGTGGACATGCCTGCTCCCTGGAGTGTCGGCGGGAACACCACGAAGCCTGTGAGGCCGTGGCGTCGTTGCTGCTACCCGCTATCCTACGCTCCCGTAGGGTGGGGGAGGGGATCCGTCTTTAGGGGTGGCTTCTAGCCCGTTGGCTGGCGCTCTCCCAGACATCTGGCTGTCAGTCTCGGCGCTGGAATGACTCGAGGGCTTGTACGAGTGCTTCTTCGAGTGTCAGCCGGGACTGGCGTGTGGAGAGAATCGAAAGAATAACAACACTGTCGCCGGTCACGAGGAAAGCGATCAGGAGGGTCTTGCGGAATCCGATGATCCGCATGCCCGGGTGATGCAGTGAGAAAGCCTGGCCTCGCAGCGGAAAGTGGGGGAGCTGCTCGATGTAATCCGTGAGAGCCCGCATGTAGTTGCGGGCCGTCACTTCGGAACCGCTCACGGACGCGATGGACTGTCGAAGTTCTCTGAACTGTTGCCGAGCCTGGCGGGTCACGACCAGGTGACAGCGTTGCTCGCTCATGTCAGGCCCAGCTCAGTGCGGAGTGCATCGAGCGTGTAGACCTCGTCGGGGTGTTCCTCGTAATCGCGAACGGCCTGAGCGAGGTCCTCTTGTAGCCAGCGGTCGAGCTCGTTGCGCGTCCGTCGGTCGCGGCGTTCCTCAAGGGCCTCCATCGCCTCCTCGTAGAAGGCGGGGGAGACCAAGACTGCGCGAGTCTGTGCGCCGCGCGAGCGAAGCTCGACGGGTTCGACTTGGGCGGCAGCGATGTAGTGGGCCTGGTTCTGGCGAAACTCGGAGAGCGTAGCGGTTGACATGTACTAATTGTACAAGTTGTTAGGACGTTGTGCGTCGGATGCAAGGCTAACGCGGCTCTTCAGAGTTGAGTGTGGGTGGTCGGGTGTTGGTCGGGGGTTGCGGGTAGAGGTCGAGGTCCTTGATGATGAGCGGACTTCTACCCCCGCTGTCGTCAAGGACCTCGACAATGTCTCACCCTACCTGCTGCTGCTCTGTGTCGCTTGATCGTTGTGATCGGTGTGATCTGCTCGTCGACTTGGAGGGCTTCCATCTGATCGCTGTCGCTCGACGTGCCTGTGGTCTGGTTCTCGACATAGAGTCCTGCGATCGCTTTGCTGGCTGCCCTGGATGCGTGGTGGTCGCACGAGGCAACTGGCGTGCGGTGGTGGAGGTGATCGACGCGCCTTGGGCTGGGGTCCCGGCGCGAATCCGGTGGCGCAATACTGCGCTGGATGTGCCGCGAACGCACCTGCCAGATCGCGACCTTCATCGAGCAGAACCACTCGTAGTGTGCTCCCCGAGCGCGTCTAGGGATGCGGGCGATCCGCTGGGCGATTGGTCTACTGCGCTTCGAGGGAGCCACCATCGCTGGCCTGGCCCGACAACTGGCAACTACGTGGAATACCGTGTGGTCCCATGTCAAGCCGTGCCTGCACGCCGCCTCTGATGACCCCACCCGTTTCGCAGGGGTGCAGGTGCTGGGGGTCGATGAGAGGCGTGTGGCACCACCAGGACCGACGCCGCCGGGGCCCACGTGAGCTCACCGGCATCGTGGACCACTCGCGGGAAGGATCACCCCACGGCCCGCTTGCTGGACCTGGTCCCAGGAAGGTCCGCCGCCGTGTACAAGAACTGGCTGGCCGAGCGCGGCGAAGACTTCCGCGCGGGGGTGCGAATCGCGACGCTGGATCCCTTCCAGGGACAGCAAGAACGCCATTGCTTGGTCTGCTCCAAGACGCCACCAGCGTGCTCGATGCCTTTCACATCGTCACGCTCGCCGGTGACGCTCTCGATGAGGTACGCCGTCGCGTCCAGCAAGACACGACCGGACACCGCGGACGTACAGGCGATCCCCTCTACCAAATCCGGCTTCTTTTGCGCGCCTCACGCACGCAGGCTCACCCCACGCCAAGCAGGAATGACTCCGCGCAGCCTTCACGGCAGATGAGGCACACATCAGTGTGGAAATCGCCTACCACTGCGCCCAGCAAGTCCAAGATGTCTTCCACCAAGCCACACCCGCCCAAGGCCGACGCCTGGCCGCACACCTCGTCGAGAGCCTACCAACGTGTCCCATCCCCGAAATCGCCCGACTGGGCCGAACCCTACGCAAATGGAAGGACGCACTCGACGCCTACTTCGACACCGGCGGAACAAGCAGCGGACCCACCGAAGCCATCAACGGAATCATCGAACTGGGCAGACGCACCACCAGCGGCTACCCCAACCCCACCAACTACCAACTCCGCACGCTCCTCACCACCGCAGGCCAAGACGCATCCCCCACACCCAACTATGAAGAGGCTGGATTCTAGGGGTGGTTGCAACACGGGTTATGCTCTGAGTAGCAGCTCAAGTCGCTGCTTGGGTGTGTCCCAGTTGAGCGTTTTGCGTGGACGGTCGTTAAGCTGGTCGGCGATGGCGTCCAGGTCTGCTTCGGTCAGGAGTGACAGATCGGTTCCTTTGGGCATGTATTGGCGTAGGAGTCCGTTTGTGTTCTCGTTGGTACCGCGCCTCCAGGGCGAGTGTGGGTCGCAGAAGTACACGTCAAGGCCCAGCTGTGAGCCGATCTTGCGGTGTTGGGCCAGCTCGCTTCCCTGGTCCCAGGTCAGTGACAGGCGCAAGGAATGGGGCACGTGCGCGAGCTTGTCGATGATGGCATCTTGGACGTCAGTAGCTGTATGTCTATTGGGTAAGTAGAGCAGCAGCGTGTACCGGGTCGAGCGTTCCACGAGCGTGCCGACCGCGGATTGTCCTTTGGCTCCGATGATTAAGTCGCCTTCCCAGTGTCCAGGGAGCGCCCGGTCTTCCACGCTGGCGGGCCGTTCGCTGATCATCACCATGGGGTCCTTGAATCGTGGTCGTGCCTGGCGAGAGTATGCGGCTGGGCGCCTGCGAGCGCGCCCTTGGCGCATGAGGGAAGCGATCTCTTTGCGGAGTGTGCCTTTGGCTTGGATGAAGATGGACTGGTAGATCGTTTCCACGCACGGGTTCATGCTCTGACTTGTGCGGGAAACGCATGCGCAAGTATGCGCAAATCTGTTCTGGGCTCCATCTGAGCTGAAGCTTGTCCCAGATGATGCCCCACAAGCGAGGATTGGCGCATTTGCGCGCTTTAGGGGGCTTGAGGCGCTTGCCTGCTCGCATGTGAGCGATGTAGGGGTTGTAGCACGTGGATGTAATCCCATTACGCTGCAGCTCCCGGCTCACAGCCCGGGGCGAACGTCCTAACTGTCGAGCGATGTCACGAATAGAGAGCCCTTCAACGCGCCATCCGAAGATGAGCATGCGTTCCTTGAGCGACAAGAACCGTTTACTGATCCGATGCGGTTGGCATTTCATGTACAGACGGTACCAATGGGCCTGCGGAGCGATACTGGCTCGCTCACACCGTCCACTTGAGCGAGTCCGGCCATTACGCCAGACCTTGCCTGTCCGCTTCGAGACCCCAACAGCATGAGCTGCCTGCGTGACGTTCAAACCATCAGCAAGAGCCCGCACATACTCCCGATGCCGAGCCTGACACGCCTCACGACGGGAGGGGTACTCAACCCCCTGAAAAACACAACCAACACCAGCCACAACGAACTCCTTCACCAAGATCCGTTGCAACCGCCACTAGAACCTAGAGTTGTATGTAATTAGTGTGGACGTGAATAGAAATCCCAAATGATGAACTGTCTCTATGCTGTGCGCTTGTAAAGATGAGGGTTAGTGGAATGGGCGTGTGGCCAAAGTCGTTAGTTCCTTCTGCGATCTACACTTTATGTTAAGCATTTTTGGAGAGTGTGTAAGTCGTTTGCTGGTCGAAGTGCTGTGGTTTGGTGTTAAGTGTCAGTATGTAGAGACAGGTAGCAGTCCCCGTGTTTGCTTGTGTTGTGTAGAGTAGGTGTGTATGCGTCTGTCATTTGCGTTCCTCTGAAAACTTGTAGTATTCTGCGCTTGGTAACTCATGTCGATGGAGCAGTGAGAAAGGTGTTGTTTGACGTGGTGAATGTTGAAAGCCCTAGTCTAATCGGTTATGCGATTCTAAAGGCGTCGTTTGATGATCAAAAGCAGAACTATCTTGATAACTTTGAGAAATTTATCTTAGCGGCCTTGCGTCGTAATGATGGTAAGCCGGTTAGTGCTGAATCGCTATCCGACATTGTTAGAGATGTGTTTGGAATAGTGATTCCTGGGCAAGTGGTGCGGCGTATTGGAAAGCGTGCGGCTAAAAAAGACCTTCTTATCAAAGATAATAATGGTAACTTTCTGCGCTTAACGCATAAGGGTGCTCAAAGCATTCCGGATTTGGAGGGTGATATTGCGAAATATAGGCGTATGGAGACTGTTTTAGTGGCCAGGTTGCAGAAGTCTGTTCGTTCGTTGTGTAAAGCTGATTCTGAAATGGATCGTGTGGATTGGAAGAAGGAGCTAAAGCAATATATTGAGCAAAATTCAATCGGAATTATTAGAGAATGGCGTAACTCTACTGGTGGTTATTGTGGTGAAAGTGCTGAATTTGCATTAAGTCTGGAAGAGCGAATCAAATATCTCTTATCAAATTTCGTGGCCCAGATCTATCATGATGATCTTGAGTTGTTTCAGTCATTGGTCAATTTGACGCAAGGGATTATGCTTGCCACTTTGTTGGATAGTGGTTCTGAGGAGCAGATGCCAAAGCTGGATCAGCTATCAGTTGCGCTAGATACGCCAATCATTCTTGATTCCCTGGGCTTGCATGGCGAGGAGGCTCGCGTTGCGGCTGCAGATGTGTTGGAGATGTTGTCTCGTTTTGATGTGTGTGTATTTGTATTTCGTGAAACGTTGAGTGAAGTTAATCGGGTGCTTTCTAATGTAGAGCATTCATTGTCTGGATTCCGGTCTAGTGATCGGCCTTCAAAGGTGCTATCTCAAGCGATTGAGAAATCGTGGAAGCCTTCAGATGTTGTTGTATTTAGAGATAGTATTGAAGATAAGTTGAAAGATCTTCAGATTCAGGTTCGTAATAAGCCAGATTATGTGCGTGAATTTTGTCTCGATGAACAAATTCTTGAAGACTGTATCGACGATTTTGTCGGGTATAAGCAGCGTCCGTCGCTTGTTCATGACGTGGATGCTCTTAGTGCTGTGCATAGACTTAGATCTGGTGCTGCTAGTACCTCTATGGAGCGGGCGCGCTGTCTTTTCGTCACGACGAATGGAAACTTAGTGAGAGCCTCTGAGCAGTTTGCGCGCGACAATCACTATGCATATCAGCTTGCTGTAAGTTTTGAGTACCTTGCCACCCGGCTATGGCTGCGCGCCCCCGGAAGTGCTAACAATATTCCAAAGGATCTCCTGGTTGCTGCTGCATATGCAGGTCTCCGTCCTCCTGAGTGGGTGTGGGATAAGGTGTTGCATAACATTGATGAGTGTGTTCGTGATGGCTTAATCGGTACTAAAGAATCGCTCTCTCTGCGTTTGTATTCTGACACAGGTGATCTGTATATGAAGCAGATCATTTCTGGTGAGGAAGTTCAGGGCAAACAGTTTGTTGTAGATGTGTTGGCTGACTATGTTGAAGAAAAGACGCAGCCATTTCAGGCTGAGAATAAGAGACTTCTGGAAGAGAAGGAACAGATAGTCGAAGCTAAAGATAGTGAAATTCGTTCGCTGCGCGATCGTTTGGATCAAGGTGCTGTTAAGGCTTCGATGTCTGATTCTATGTTGGCGGATAAGCAAAGTGAGATTGAATCTCTGTCTGCGGGAAATCGTGAACTTGAAGATAAGGTCCATAGTCTGGATTTAGAATCTAAGCGTTCAGTTATTGATGCGAAGGTTGAAGCCTATTCGAACGTTGCTAGATTTGTGATCTTTGCTCTTTTTGTGATCGGTTTGGTATTTTTAGTCAAATCTATATTCCAAGGTGCGCAAAATTGGCGGGATGGGATTGTTGTGGTGATCATTAATATCCCCGGATTAGTTGAGCTATTTTGCCGTCATATGTTGAAGAATAGTGTAATTTCAAAGCTCATTCGTTGGGTAGTGTCGCGATGAGTTCTGAGGGTCGCCAGCATCCCTAGATGCGTGTTTTGCGTAGTAGGGCCTCTTTCGTCGGTTTTTTGCTCACGCGCTGCCGTTAGCGGCATTTTTGGACCGCGCTGGGGGCCGCCCGTGGTGTTCCACGGGCGGCCCCCCAGCAGCTAGGCGATCAGCCCTTGCGCTTCGCGGGAGCCTCGCCCAGCTCGAAGGACTCGACGACGGCCTCGGTTGCCTCGGCGTCGTCGGAGGCGGCAACGGTCAGGGCGCCCACGGCCTTCGACGCGGCCTCCAGGTCACCCTTCACGGACTCCAGGGCCTCCACCTGAGCCTGCGGGGCGCGCACCGTCACCGCCAGGAACGGCGTACGCGGCGACACCTTCGCCTCAGACTTCACGCGGCGCAGCGCGATCAGAGCAGACGACGCGGCCTCAAGCACCGAGGAATCACCCTCCACGCCCGCCAGGTCGGACGCGACCGGCCACGGCGCCGTGTGGACGCTGCCCTCGCGGTACCAGCTCCACACCTCCTCCGTCACATAGGGGAGGAACGGGGCCAGCAGGCGCACCACGTTGTCAATGACGATCGCCAGCGCCGCACGCGCCGACGCCGCTGAGGCCTCGTCCCACGCGCCATCGCGGTTGTAGGCGCGCTCCTTCACCAGCTCCAGGTAGTCGTCGCAGAACGTCCAGAAGAACGACTCGGTCACCTCCAGGGCGCGCGAGTGCTCGTAGGCCGCCAGCGCCGCCGACGCCTCGTCAATGACCCGGGAGAGTGTTGCCACGACCGCGCGATCCAGCGGCACCGTCACCAGCGCAGGATCCAGGTCGATCGCCGCGCCCTCGCCGCCCATCGTGAGCGCGAACTTCGAGGCGTTCAGCACCTTGATCGCCAGGCGGCGGCCAATCTTCATCTGCTGCTCGTCGAACGCCGCGTCCAAGCCCAGGCGAGCCGACGCGGCCCAGTAACGCACCGCGTCCGAACCGTACTTCTCCAAGATGCCCATGGGGGTCACGACGTTGCCCTTGGACTTGCTCATCTTCTTGTGGTCCGAATCCAGGATCCAGCCCGACAATCCCGCGTGCTTCCACGGGAGCGCCCCGAACTCCAGGTCCGCGCGCACCACGGTGGAGAACAGCCACGTGCGAATGATGTCCTGGCCCTGCGGGCGCAGATCCATCGGATACGTGCGAGCGAACAGGTCCTCATCGTCCAGCCAGCCGCACGCCAGCTGCGGGGACAGCGAGGACGTGGCCCACGTGTCCATGATGTCCAGTTCGCCCACGAAGCCGCCGGCCACGCCGCGCTGCTCCTCCGCGAACCCCTCCGGCACGTCCGTCGACGGGTCGACGGGCAGAGCGGCCTCGGAGGGGGTGATGATGTCGTCGTAGTTGACCTGGCCGTCCGCGTCCACGCGGTACCACAGCGGGAAGGGCACGCCGAAGAAGCGCTGACGGGACACCAGCCAGTCGCCCTTCAGGCCCTTGACCCAGTTCTCGTAGCGCACGCGCATGAAGTCGGGGTGGAACTCCAGCTCGCGACCCCGCCCGATGAGCTCCTCGTTCAGGTCCGAGCCCGAGGCCGGGTTCGTCCACGCGCGGCCACCGTTGCGGATGTACCACTGGCGCGAGGTCACGATCTCCAGGGGCTTGTCGCCCTTCTCGAAGAAGTTCGTCTGACGCATCGTCTTCGTCGGCTCGCCCTTCAGCTCGCCCGAGGAGCGCAGGGCCGCCACCAGGGCCTCGCGCGCGGAGAACGTCGTCTTGCCCGTGATCTCGGCAAAGGCCTCGCGGCCCGCATCGGTCGTGATCCACTCGGGGATCTCGGTGACGATGCGGCCGTCCTTGCGCAGGATCGCGCGCAGCGGCAGCTCCAGGTCGCGCCACCAGTCGATGTCGGTCGTGTCGCCGAAGGTGCAGCACATGGCGATGCCGGCGCCCTTGTCCATCTCCGCCTCGGGGT
>ERZ773005.621-NODE-621-length-25125-cov-10.546829_pt1 | contig 25125 bp, 22 predicted proteins | sample MGYA00580666_ERZ773005 | MGnify/ENA primary metagenome ERZ773005 (study PRJEB29015, sample SAMEA2737999) | human oral metagenome | biome: human oral; feature: human-associated habitat; material: dental | place: China | collected 2061 ...
ATGGCGACACCGTAGAGGTGGATGTGAACCCGGATGTTGCAATGGACGGTCTGTCAGTGACCTCCAAGCGTGACGACTAAATCATCACGGCGCAAAATAGAATGCTAAGGTGCAGCGGGAGCGTAAATTACGCTCCCGCTGCACCTTTCTTCATGGAAATAGTCTCTCCAGAGCTAGAACGCTATTTATTTCCTCGTACGCTCGGAATAACGTTCTGAGTATGTTACTACTGAAACGACGGCAAGCGAACCGTTATTAAAGCCATAAGGAGGCTACCAGTGATCGACCATTTCGGCATCAACGTCAAAGATATTGAAGCAAATAAAGCATTTTATGAGGCAGTGCTGGCGCCGCTGGGCTATGCTAAGACGATAGATGAAGAGCCATATGGCATGGGTTTTAGCAACCTAGACCGCACGCAGCACACGGGAATGTTTTGGCTTGGGAAAGGTGAGCCCTCCTCACCGCTGCATTTCGCTTTTACTGCGCCATCGCGGGCGGCGGTAGATGCATTCTACGAAGCAGGTTTGGCAACGGGAGGGCAGGATCATATCGCGCCAAGTGTGCATGCTGACTATCACCCGAACTACTATGCCGCCTTTCTTATCGACCCTAACGGGCATAAGATCGAAGCGGTATGCCATAAAGCGCCATAGAGGCATACAGTAGGGTATATTACTGGCTCTAATTCCTCTCCAATTGATGCGTCGCTGCTGAACGAGAACGCACTATTACCTTTGCACATAACTACTCCCCGGAATACAAGGCTGGCGCAGCAGCTATTATCCCCTCAAACGCTTGGGAATCAGCCCTTACTTCTTGCGATTCTGATAGAAATCCTTCTCGAATTTGCGTGCCCAGTCCGCAATGAGCCGGTAGGTGTCGGAGCACAGCTCTAGGGTTGCCTTCGCCTCTATCATCTGGTCGTCGATGGATGCGGCAGCCTGTTCCAGCCGATCTGCCCACTCGCTGTAGGTATCGGCGATAGACTGCAACAGCTCGTGCCCCATCTTCTCGTCCACCATGCGGATATTCGCGATGACGGAGACAAAGTTGAAGTCTACGCGCGCCGGGCTGGAGGCAATATCGTAGAGAAGCTCATGAAGACGTTCCTTGCCTTCGAGAGTAATGGAGTAGACCGTGCGCTCAGGCATAGCACTGTCTTTGACGGTGGTGCTCTCCACGTACCCCTGCTTGTAGAGTTGCACCAGGTTGCGGTATACGGAGGGTGAGCTGATGCGCGCCCAACTGCGCACTCCGCGCTGGTCCATCATTTTGTTCATTTCGTAGGCGCTCATCGGGTGCTCATGCAGAGCCCCCAGGATCATAGCGTCGATAGTTGGGGTTGCCATGATGCTTCCTTTCACTATTGCTGTTGCTAATAATACTATCAGTAATACTAATCTTGCATATAGGATTTTGTGATCAAGAGAACCCAGGCAGGGGAGTAGGTTGCCCGTCCCTAACTGGGGGAGAGAAACATCCCCGACATACACTAGACACATGGAAAAATGGACCGATACGCAGAACTTCGCAGACGCGGGCGAGAAAAGCACACTCATCGCCTCCGCGCATCGCGCCGCCATTCGCTCCATTGAACGAGTCGTCACCGAAACCGTCACCCCACACGACCCTCTATACGCTGCCGAGGGCATCGAAAAAATGCTCCGCATCGGCGGCGTTTTGGCGCTTACCGGCGCCGGGGTCAGCACCGAATCCGGCATTCCCGACTACCGCGGACCCTCCGGATCGCTCTTAGACCACCGGCCCATGACCTACCAAGAATTCCGTTACGACGACGCCGCCCGACAACGCTACTGGGCTCGATCTTATGTCGGGTGGAGGCGCATGCGCCGCGCATCCCCGAATCGAGCCCACTATGCGCTCGCCGAACTTGAGCATGCGGGTGCGGTGAACGGCCTGATTACCCAAAATGTTGATGGTCTGCACGTGAGTGCCGGAAGCAAGAATGTGCTGGCGCTGCACGGCGATCTATCCTCAATTCTGTGCCTGGACTGCGGAATGCGCGAGTCGCGTGAGAGCCTGGATGTCCGTCTGGATGCGGCAAATCCCGGGTATCTGGAACGCCTTGAAAGTACCGAATTGCAGGTTAATCCTGACGGCGATGTTGAGCTCGACAACGACTATATTCGCAGCTTCCAGATGGTGGGGTGCACGGTCTGCGGCTCGATGAAACTCAAACCGGATGTTGTCTATTTTGGTGAATCCGTGCCCGCCGACCGGAAGGCTCGCCAGCAGCAGATGCTCGCGGATTCTTCGGGTGTACTGGTGGTGGGTTCCTCGGTCGCGGTTATGAGCAGCTACAAGATTGTGCTTGATGCCCTGCGCGCGGATAAACCCGTGGCGGTTATGAATGGTGGCCCCGGGCGTGCGGATGCGCGCGTCACCTATTTGTGGCGCACGGGCGTGGGGGAGGCGCTGGAAGAAATGCTGGACCGCCTCGATATCTAATCTGCTAATCCGCAGGCTGCTCAAAAGAAAAAAGCGTTGGAAATCCCGATTTTCACTATCAAGAGTATTTTCTAGATAGAACTTAAGGTGCCTGAAATAACATTAAAGTTAAAACCTCAAGATGATATTTAAAGTTTATGGGAATAGTACATCTATCAAAAATACCTGTGTTAATAATTTCTCTTTAAAAAATCCGTTCAACCGCGTCATAGAGGCGAAGACAGAGTTTTGAGAGAGTAGTATATAAAGCATGAGAACTAAAAAAATTGCTACTTTCGGTGCCGTTGCAGCTCTGAGCTGCGGATTGGTAGGCGGTTTTACTACCATTCCGGCAGCATTTGCCACTAATTCCCTTCCTGGTAATTCTGTATCTACTTCTGTTCCGGGAAATTCGGAACACTCCCACAGTGATGAAGCTAAGATTTCTTTCCCCAATGAATGGAAAGAAGGTCAGGAATTGACCTTCCAAGGTTCCGGCTATAAGACCAAAGACGGTTCTGCTGGTTCCACTCTGGTACTTAAGGACCATGAAGGTTCCATTGTGGGTACCTATGATGCAGATGCGCAGGGCTATGTCTCCGGCAACATCAAGTGGAATGCTGCCTATGCAGAACGTGACTATGTTGAAATTACCGTTCTGACTGGCAAAAAGGCTGGCGATGTGCGGCGCAGCGAGACTGTAAAGGTCAAGGTCGTTGCTTCTGAGAAGAGTGGTTCTCTTCCCGGTGAAGGTGGCCAGGGCGGTATGGGTGCCGTAGGTGGCGGCAGCACTCCCACATCTACGCCGACCGTGACTCCCTCATCGACTCCTGAAGCAACCACTCCTGCTTCAACTCCGAGTGCATCCACCACTGCTGAGGCTGCAAGCACCCCATCTGCTGCCGCAACCGAGACCGCTCAGGTGACCAACGGTTCTGAAACCCACCAGTTTGCAACCTGCGAAGAGGCTAAAGAAGCAGGTTTCAAGGACATTAAGCGCGGCGACGCTGCATACTCTGAGAAGCTCGACAGCGATCATGACGGCGTAGCTTGCGAAAGCAACGGCGGCAATGGCGAGCAGGGTAGCGCATCCAACGGTAACGGCGGTGCAGGTTACGTCTCGGATAACAACGGCGGCTCCAATAACGCTTCTTCGAACAGCAACGGCAAGCTGGCTAACACCGGTGCAAACGGTGCTCTGACCGTAGCAGGTCTGGGTATGGTTGCTCTGGGCGTGGGCGGTGCAACCGTAGCTGCTCTGCGTAAGCGCAAGCGTGCCTAAAGATTAGATGATCAAGTCCTCGGGGCGGCTCTAGAAGCTGCCGGAGGCTACATAGAATCCCTCGTTCCTCATGATTGAGGAGCGGGGGATTTTGCTGTTTAAACCTCAAAATCTAGGAAGAGAGTTTCCACAAAAAGCTGCCAATAGCCGCCCTCCGTAGCAAGACCCCGCACGGCAGTAATAACGATCGAAAAGCGTACCAATCAGGATTTGCATAGGAGACGGATCTAAGTCAGAATGTGCCTTTTTGCGCATCCCCTAGATAGGCGCTACACACCCCGTATATGCAAATTCTGCATTTTTATGAGCATGCCACCACATTTTGACAGTACTGAGTCTCGTTCTTCACCCTTTATTCCCTGCAATCGCGGGGAACTTTTAGATATGCACGAAATACATAACTACAAGTTAAGACAGACACAGGAAGAACACAGGAACGGGCGCGAACCTAGAAATACAAGAACAAAACGGAATGGAGAGTCCAATGGATATTTTGATGATGGGACTGGCAGACCTAGTAGCAATTGGCACGCTCTGCACCCTGTACATGATTCGTCATAAGACCCGTGAACTCATGATTTCATATGCGGTTATTAACGCCGGTGTTTTCACCGTAACGGTTGCTTTGGCACATGCCGGAAGCACCGCAGGCGCTATGGGTCTAGGACTCTTCGGTGTTCTCTCCATTATCCGCCTGCGGTCTACCTCCCTAAGCCAGCGTGAGGTCGGGTACTACTTCGTATCTCTCGCCTTAGGTCTGATCTCCGGCGTGCGACTTGACCCGCCATATATCGCCTTCATCCTCATGGCGGTTCTGGTCGGAATCATTGCGGTACTGGATTCATCGATCTTTGAGGCGAAAAACCAGCCGCGCACTCAAACAGTCACGGTGGATCGCGCTATCAGCGACGAAGGAACCCTGAAAGCCTATTTGGAATCGCGCCTCGGGTACGAGGTCGTCTCCGCTAAGATTCTGGAGCTTGACCTGCTCAACGACACCACGCAGGTGACCATCACCTACAAAGAGCTTCCCCAACTCCAAGAACACCTTAACGCGAATTACGAATACTACGCTTCCTAGGCTTTATCTCGCGGATATCGCCTAAAACTACACCTAAAAACTCACAAGTTGAAAGGACCTATCATGAGTCCCCAAGCACCTCAGCCGTACACCCCGTTTCAGGGTGGCGCCGCACAGACTTTGGAATCTACGCACACCCCTGCGGTAGATAATATTCCGTCTTCTCACCGAAGCGGGCACCGAGAGGAAAGTACCATGTCTATCGTGCCAACCTATTGGCAGAGCATCAGCCTTGATGAACTCAACGAAAAGGCTGCTATGCAGACCCGTGTGGACCGCAAATACATTGTGGATGCAGACTATGCGGCATCTATCCTAGCTGAACTTCCCGCCGACGAGGCGGCCGTCCTAGAAATCGACGGTCAGCGTGAATTCGCCTATGACTCTGTATACTTCGACACCCCTGACCTGGTGAGCTATAAGGCTTCCGCCATCGGCAGTCGTAACCGGTTCAAGGTACGTACTCGCAGCTATCTGGATTCTGACCTGAGCTTCTTGGAAGTCAAGACTGAAGGGGCTCGTGAATTTACGGTCAAGGAACGTATTCCGTACTCTATCGAAAACCGTGACATGCTCACCGCAGAAGGCAAGGAATATGTAGCTACTGCGCTTGAGCAGCTGACGGATGCGTCTGTAGATGACCTGGAGCCGGTTGTTCGTACCGGGTACCGTCGTACGACTGTATATTTGCCCCAGTCCGAGCAGAATCCGGTGGATTCTCGCCTCACGATTGATACTTCGCTCACCTGGACTCCGCTTTCAGAAAGCGCGCTCATGTACACCGCAGACGGTGGTGAAGGGCCAACCAAGTATCAGGTCGGTACCGAATATACTGCACCCGGTACGGTGATTATCGAAACGAAATCCGGCAGTGCACCTTCGGTCGCTGATAAGTATCTGTGGCGCGCGGGCATCCGACCCGTCAAAATTTCTAAGTTTGCTACGGGTATGGCTGCACTGAATCCTCAGCTGCCGGCGAACAAGTGGAAGCGCACGATTCAACGTTGGATGCAGCTTGAACCTGCCGCTTAGAACTAGACCCTGAGCGGGTAACGTCTTAGAACGCGGCACAAGAAAGGGTGGGGTGTTCCAGAGGCTCACCGTGTTAGGGCATTCTGGAAACCCCACCCTCTCGCGTAGGATGGTTGAGGCAATCTTTACCGAGACACTTAATCCCTACAGACGAGGAACTCCGTTCGAGATGTTCAAAAACCGGTTTACATCTGTTCTTACATGCGCCTTTGCAGCATCGCTGGCACTTGCCGGATGTGCGATTAGCGGGAACCCTGATAACTCCAAAGCCACTGTGACCGCACAGGAACAAGGGAAGGAACTTAAATCTGGCGTATACACCTCGAATACCAAAAATGGTGAAAAGATTAATGCGCAAACTCACTTTACGCAAGAAGACGTGACCTGGAACCAGGATGCTGTTCTTCCGCTCAATCTGGCAGATCCTACCGCAACCGATGGGGTTAGCGAACAAAACGGCACGATTACGATTACGAAGGGGGGAACCTACCGTATGTCTGGCGACTATACGGGGCAAGTGAAGGTTCAAGCCCCTAAGACAGATAAAGTTCAGCTCATTCTTGACGGCGTTAATATCACGAATGAGATCGGACCTGCTATTAACGTTGCCTCTGCCGACGAAGCCGTCATCTACACGTCTCGGGGCAGCACCAATAACCTCAGCGATGGTCCCGAGTATGCAGTCCAGGGCAAAAAAGAGGCAGATTCTACGATCTATTCAACCGCTAACCTAACCCTTGCGGGCGATGGAACGCTGAACGTCGCCGGTAAATTTGACGAGACGGTGCACACCACTAAAGGACTGGTTGTTGCCGGCGGTGCCCTCAACGTTAATTCTTCGAAGACCGGGCTTAAAGGCAAGGACTACGTGGATATTCAGGGCGGGACCCTGCGTATTGAAGCCGCAAAAGACGCGATTAAAGCCACCAACACCGAAAAACAAGGCCTTGGATGGGCGCGCGTGGCTGGCGGTGACACTGTTCTTCGTGCTGGTGACGACGGCATCAAGGCGCTGCGCACTCTTGAGATTCTGGACGGGAAGCTCACCATCGAAGGGTCTGAAGAAGGGCTTGAAGGGCAATACGTCAATATTCATGGCGGCAATACGCTCATCAACAGCAATAATGACGGCGTGAATGCCTCGCTCAAGGACCAGCTGCCTAATGATCAAGAGTATGAGGATCAGAAGGAAGACAGCGACCAGCCGGATGCCAGCCCCGTACCCTTGGGTGGTGCCCGCGATACCACAGAGGTTATTGATACCGTGATCAACATGACCGGTGGAAATGTAACCCTCAACGTGGGTGCCGACGGCATGGACTCTAACGGACACGAGTTCTACACAGGAGGCGAGTTGCTAATCAACGGTCCTCAAGACGATGCCAATGACCCTATTGATCCAAATGGTGACATTACTGTAAGTAACGACGCCAGGATCTCATTTGGCGGCGGTGGTGTAGAGCTTTTCAAGCGCCCAATCGACGACTCCACAAATGGGTATCTGCGAATTGCAGATAACGATACTTTCCCACAAGGGCAGTCTGTTCAGGCAGTAGATTCTGCCGGACAAGTCGTTGCAAACTACCGGGTGATTACTCCGGGTGTTAAACAAGTATTTTTCTCGAATCCCTCTATCGTGAAGGGTCAAGAATATACTCTTTACCTAGCACCCACGCTGGTGGATCCGAAGACCACCACCCTTGCACCTGGTGCCGTTGAACGTGGAACTTTCACGGCATCAACCCCTGATCTGTAAAACATAACGAGAGGAGAAAATCCTATTCCAACCTTTAGCCTGCGCAGGATAAAACCATCACACAAAACTCCGGCGCGGGTGGCGGTGCACGCCACAAATATGCATCAGAAAATCCAATTTCTATCACACGACACATACATCAGGAGCCTGCAGGAACCCGTGAATTTGATGCGGCTGGTACCCGTTACCCCGTAGAATTCGGATGTAAACCCTGAAAATACTCACAAACTGCTCAAACAGTGTAGATAGAAAGTGATTCTTTCCCCATGAATAAAAAAATACTGACTTCGGCAACCTCGGTAACTTTGCTCGCGGCACTTGCGCTCACCGGATGCTCAACTACAAGCAACGCCCTCGCCTCTGGCACGACGGCGGCGGATAGCTCAGTCGGTACGACTGCGACAACATCCTCGGCAACCGCCACTGATACTGCCGCCAGTGACTCGTCATTCTCGACCAACGTAAAGAGCGGCGAAAAACTCGACGTCGATACTCACTATTCGGAACAGGATCTCAGCTGGGACACTTCCTCCGAAACCGCGATTGACCTGTCAAACCCCACCGCAACGGACGGCGTTACCGTTGAAGATGACACCTTGACCATCACGAAGGCTGGCACGTACAAACTCTCCGGCGAATACCAAGGGCAGATCAAGGTTGAAACCGCTGACAGCGACGCGGTTCGGCTCGTTCTCGATAACGCAAACATCACGAATTCCAGCGGTGCCGCGCTGAACGTGGTAAACGCTGACGAGGTTATTCTTTACAGCGCATCCGGCACCACCAATACGATAAGCGACGGCGCAGACTACACCGCTACCGGGGAAAATGATCCGGATGCCGTGGTCTATTCCAAGGCCGACCTGACGATCGCGGGTGAAGGCACCCTGAAGGTGAGCGGCAACCACGAAGACGGTATTCACACGACTGATGGCCTTGTGATTGCCAGCGGTACTCTTGAGGTCAATGCGGCGAACACCGGTATCAAGGGCAAGGATTATGTGGATATCCTAGGTGGCACTATTAACGTGACCGCGCAGCAGGACGGCATCAAATCCACTAACGATACCGACGAGGGGAAGGGCTGGACCCGCCTGAGCAACGGTACCGTGACCGTGAATGCGGGCGATGACGGTTTCAAAGCCTCTCGGGTCGTCGAAATTTCCGGGGGCTCCCTGACGGTTGAACAGTCCGATGAAGGCATTGAGGCACAGTACATCAATGTCTCTGGCGGCAATGTAAACGTCACGAGCGCGGATGACGGCATGAATGCCTCGCTGAAGACAAGCGATTCTGAAAGCACGGATTCATCCGCGAACACCTCTGATACTGCCAATCAGCAGAAGAACAACCAGCAGCAGGGCAGCCTGCCAGGTGGGCAGCAGAACGGAACCTCCAATCAACAACAGCAGGGGACGGGTCAGCCTCCGCAAGGACAACCTCCTGCGATGTCTGGGTCCTCGCAGGACGGTACGTCTCAGAACGGAACTTCAGGCACTGCTCAGCAGCAGAACAACACCCAGAACCAAGGCAACCAGAACATGGGGCAGCCTCCGGCAATGCCCGGCGGTAACGCCCAGGACGGCACGTCTCAGAATGGAACTACAGGTACCGGTCAGCAGGGGATGGGCCAGCCCCCGCAGGGTGGTATGCCCGGTGGTGGCGGCGGAACCTTTGAGGTTATCGATGCTGCAATCAACGTGAGCGGCGGTCACGTTACCGTCAATGCTGAAGGCGATGGCATTGATTCGAACGGTGTCACAACTCTTTCTGGAGGAACGCTGATAGTGAACGGCCCCAGTCAAGGCGGTAACGCTGCGCTGGATACCAACGGCGACTTGCTCCTCAACGGTGCCACGGTTCTCAGCGGCAGCACGGCAGATATGTTCGAGGCTCCCTCCACCAACTCGACGAGCGGCTACCTGAAACTGACCAATAGTTCCGGATTTGAGCAAGGATCCACGGTTCAAGTAGCGGATTCATCTGGTAAGGTGGTGGCTAACTATAAAGTCACCAAGTCGAATGTGCAGTTGGTTCTCGTCTCTAGCTCATCGATCGTCAAGGGTCAGAGTTACACGGTGTACACTACAACATCGGCTGTGGACTCCAACGCAGCGTCGTTGGCATCCGGTGCGACCGAGCTAGGTAGCTTTACAGCCAGCTAGTGCGGGTTGTTCCCAGGGACTTGGGGATAAAATCTTTGAGTCTCGGGCTTGTAGAGATGGGTTGCTACGCGCGGCTCTTATAGAAGGCTCCTACAAAGGTTTGGGCTCCACATCAGCGTATAATGCGCGAGGTGGAGCCCAAACCTTATGCATAATTCGCCAGAGTTCAGGCGAAGAAACTGAAGATTCGATAGATTTTCTGAGCATGAATCTGTCAATCAACAAGACATTGAGGGGTAAAACAAGGTACCCTAGAACATAGGAAAGACTAGAGAGCGATCCGTGGGTTATGCGCGCCTTGGGTGTGGTGGCTGCGGACATGAGGAAAGAGGGGGTCACGCCATGGGGCGCGGCCGTCAGAAGGCTAAGGCAACACGGCAGGCTCGGGAGATGAAGTACTTCAGCCCCGAAACCGACTACAGTGCACTTGAGCGCGAGCTCAACGCTAAGAACACTAAATCCTCCGAATCATCTTCTCGTCGCTATGATGATGAGGATGATTACTCGGCATACGCGGAGAAATATGCCAAATATGATGATGAGGTGTAGCGGCAGAGCCTAGCGTTACGCTCATACGCGAACCGGCTTAAGCACCCTGCAGGGTGACTTGGGCCGGTTTTTGTATACTCTGCGGGCGTGCTTGAGCGGTCTACGGGTTTTCATGTTGGCTTGTTTGCGCATCTGCTGATGCTGGCGTGGCATCCTGCGGTGTGGATACGATAGTGTCACCTACGAAAATGTACAATACCCGAATAAGACCTGTGCCCACCCGGATATTCCTGCCAATGAAATCGCGGCCGCGGGAATTGTCCTCGGTTACCGCAGTGATGACAAGGTGAATTCGCATCGCAGCCCCCGCTCCGGCGGTCGTGGGGATTTTAACGATCACATAAGGAGAGAATGATGGGAACTAAAGATGACATTGTGCGCATAGCCACCGACTATATCCAAAGGAACGGCGTCAGCGGTTTCAGTTACGCAGATATAGCGCGCAAAATGAACATCAAAAAACCCAGCATTCACTACTATTTCCCTGTGAAATCCGATCTCGTGCGTGCAGCCTTCGAAAAGTACAGCGCAGACTTTTTTGAGACGCTACGCCAGGGCGTGGATGCGGCACACAGCCTCCGCGAAGAACTCGAAGTCTATATGAGGCCCTACCGTGCGAACCTGGAACAGGGCTATAAACTCTGTCTCTGCTCAATGCTGGCGCTGGAATCCCTAAAGCAGAGCGCACCCGATCACGATGCTGAAGAGAGCAAGAAGACGGCGAAACGGGGAACGCATATCAATGCCACGTTCGTGCCCCTGCGCGCCCAGGCTGAAAACCGTGAGCCTGCCGATATTAACACCGCAGATTTTCAGACTAAGAATATTCGCTGGCTCGCCGAGCGTTTTGAGCACGCCGGGTACGACCCCGAGCACGCGCAGACAGAGGCGGAGTCCTTATTCTGCACGGTGCAGGGCGCGCAGCTGATAGCACGCTCCGCACAGAGTCTTGACCTCTTTGACTCCGTCACCAAGCGGCACCTCGATAACCTCACCGGCGCATAAGCGCATATCACGTAGAGTCGACAGGCTTATTTTGCGAGTTATTGCGCATCGGGCGACTTAAATAACCGCGAAATAGAAATCGGACTAAAACGGTCTGGCATCTAATGCATCAAGCTGTGTGGAGTATATGCACATGGTGAGACGATCTCCGGAAATGAATACTCATACATAGCTAAAACATAGCTTCTTCATGTTTTAAAACGAGAAATGCCACGCATTCTAGAATCATGAAGAACGAAAATACTACCGCAACACTGCCAGTCGAACAGGTCGAAGAGACTTCTGAAACATCCCAGAAACCTAAGAAAAAGAAAGTAACTAGGCGCGTTCTCTTAGGAGGTGGCTTCGGTACCCTTGCCGTCGCAGGTGTTGGTGCTGGCTGGGCATATAATCGTTATCTTGCCGAGCATACGCAGATTGACGATACCGTAGCCTATGAAAAATCACAACAAGCAAAGAATAATAATTCGTCATCTGACGGTGCCTCAAGTCCCAGCGAACTCACCAACGTTAAGGTTACCTCTGATGGTCTGAGCGCCAGCGAAGGCTCTATTACCATTACCAAATCCACCGAAGGAAGCGGCAACAACGCGGTCGTTTCCTTTGCCGCCGAGATCAAACTCAACGCCATGACCCTGCTGCGCGGAGCCTTCGCCAACAACAAATTCGGGCAAAACATTATCGACACGCCTTCCAATATCGCCGCGCAACACAACGGCATCTGGGCGATTAACGGCGACTACTACGGGTTCCGTGACACCGGCATCGTCATTCGCAACGGTGTGGCATACCGCGATTCCGGCGCCCGTGAAGGGCTCGCGTTCTACCAAGACGGCTCCGTCAAACTCTACGACGAAACCGGCACGAACGCGCAGCAGCTCCTCAACGAAGGCGTCTGGAATACGCTTTCCTTCGGGCCGGCACTCGTGCGGGACTCAGAGGTTGTCAGCGGCATCGACCAGGTTGAGGTCGATACCAACTTCGGCAACCACTCCATTCAAGGCAACCAGCCGCGTACCGGCGTGGGCGTGCTCGGTCAGAACCACCTCGTATTTATCGTGGTCGATGGGCGTTCCGACGGTTATTCGCGCGGAGTCACCATGCCCGAATTCGCCTATATGTTCAAGGAAATCGGATGCGTAAGCGCCTATAATCTAGACGGCGGCGGATCCTCGGTGATGGTCTTCAACAACCAGCTAGTCAATAAACCGATGGGCGGCACCAAAGAACGCGGAACCAGCGATATTCTGTACATCGCCGGGAGCGCATCATGATAATCCTGATACCCGCCTATAAACCGGATGAATCTCTCGTGCGGTTAGCGCAGCAGATTACAGAATTGGATGCGCACGCCGAAATCCTGGTGGTCGATGACGGCTCGGGAAGCACCTACGTGCCGATCTTTACCGAGTTGGCGATTCGGGGCGTCACGATTATTACTCACCCTGCAAACCGTGGAAAAGGCGCGGCCCTGCGCACCGGGCTGGCGTGGGCACGGGCGCATCGGCCCGATCACATTGTGGTAACGGCGGATGCTGACGGGCAGCATTTACCCCGCGATATTCTGCGAGTGGGCGCTAAAACCGAGCGAATGGCGAGCATTGGTACACGTGCCCTCGTGCTGGGGGTACGCATCCTGCCGGATACTCGCGCCGAGTTCACCGAGCCCACCGTTCCTCTGCGTTCCCGGTTGGGTAATGCACTTACTGTTGGGTTCTTCACGCTGGCGACGGGCACTCGCATTGCCGACACCCAGACGGGGCTCCGCGGGTTTACCACACAGATGATTGATTGGGCTCTCAGCCTGCGCGGCGATAAATATGAATACGAGTTTTCAATGCTGCTTCGTGCCAGCCGGGCCGGGGTGGAGCTTATTGAGCTGCCCATCGTGAAAGTATATGAGCCGGGGAACCCGAGCAGTCATTTCCGCCCGATCCGCGATTCCGCACGAATCTACGCGCCGCTGTTGGGATTCTTAGTATCTTCCTGCACTGGGTTTATCGTGGATGCGCTCGCCCTCTTTGCCCTCGTAGGCGCGAGTTTTGCCCTGCTCCCGGCGATTGTGCTGGCGCGCATTATCTCGGCGCTGACGAATTTCAGTATTAACCGTATGCTCATGAACGACGGTGCCGATCGCCCCTCGCGCGCGGTGTCTCTGGGGCGCTATGCGATTTTAGCGGTGGGGATTTTGCTTGCAAATGCCACGCTGATGGAGGTTCTCACCGCTTTCGGGGTCGTGCTCATCGTGGCGAAGATCCTGACCGAGCTGACCTTGATTCCCCTCAGTTTCGCGGTGCAGCGTCGGTGGGTCTTTCTGCCAGCACCGCCTCCGCAGATTAAGGAGCAAAACGAGCGCTCACGCGAGCTTGCCACGCATTCTTTGTAGAACATCCTGCGGCGTAGGTCTCTCCCTATAAAAGGCTCATTATTCAAATAATGAGTCTTTTATAGGGAGGGGGAACATAGATTACTTAGTCAGAAGCCGGGGCCATTTCCGAAAGTTTAGGCAGTGTGCGAAGACTTCTTTGTGAGAGCATCAGGATCAAAGCCAAAACCATAAACGATCCGTAAAAGAGAACCGTTCTGGAAATCCCCCACTGCACATACATGATGCCAGCAAGCAATGCCGCCACAGGAGCTAGAAGCATATTCGGGATGCCCTGCGCCGAATGTACACGTCCTATCATGTCTACCGGAGTCGAAGCATTGATATACGCGACGATACTGGAATTGAAGGCAGGAAGCGGCACTCCCGAAATAAGCATCAGCGCACAGGTTATCCAAAAATAGTCGTGGGTGAACGCCGCTGTCATGTAGCATATGACCATCATCCCGACCGCCAGCACACCCAATGTTCCTAAGGCGAAACGCTCCGTCATCCACCCGACTGTTAGGGACCCTAAGAGCACTCCGGCACCAAAAACACAGGCAAAAATACCGATACTGTAGGCCGCAATACCCTGTTCCGCGTAATAATAGATGAAGACGAGTGGCAGTCCTGTTGCGGCAAAGTTCGCGCAGCAGGCTACAGATGCGATCGCTACAAGAACACGGTTCTTCACAACATACATGAGCCCTTGGGCAAGGTCGGCAAAAAATCCGGTAGATTGTGTATCGATGACAGTATCGGACACCGTAGTTTCACTGCCTGCCTGCCGGTGCTTACGCTCGGCATGCACAACAGTAGATGAACTAGGTGCTGCCAGAAAAGCTGTGAAATTGACAAACGCGTGCACGCAAGCGGTCAGAATCAAAGAAGTGGAGGCGAGTAGACCCGCTAACGGGCTGCCAATTAGGTTTGCGGCAGATTCTCGTGTTTCTCCTAATCCAGAGGCGTACCCGAGCTGTTTGGTAGGCACCACCCGTGCGATAATAGCCTGCTCGCTGGGGTAATCGAACGATGATGCCAGTGCCATCACGCACAGGATGCCTATCAGAATTGGAACAGAACCGACGTTTGCGAGAACACACAGGGTTAGGACTATCCAGGTGATGCACTGCCCCATGCATGAAAGCGTAAGAGTGTATGTGGGCTTATATCTGTCGACAATAACTCCAGTCAGGAAGCTCGCCAGTATGCGTGTTACACCTGTAGCAAAGAGGGCAAGACTCGCGTTTTCGGGGGAGCCGGTGAGGAACAGCATGATTAGGGGAACACTTATATAAGACATAGCGTCTGACAGCTGGTTCGCACCTATCGCGAATACTGTGCGTCTCAAAGGGATATTTGCCCGCAAAAGGCTGTGTTTACTCATGGGGTTCTCCAGATATTCAAGGTTGTGAGGCTACTATGCCTCATAGCAGCGCAGCACCGCATCATGCCTCATAGCCGCTACATATTGTGCAGAGCAGACAGGCACGATGCGGTTATTGCCCTCATCAATTACTCAAATAAAAACCCCGTGTGTTGAGCATGGATGAGATTTGTATGATGTCCTATATCATAGACATGCATCACACATAAAGTAAAATTTTATGTAGACTTAAAATTGCACATATTTTCTCTATTTCACTTCTTACTAAAAAGGCTCTTGATGTATATCAAGAGCCTTTTTATGTGTTATCCGTCAGGGGCTTTTAGTAGCGGTAGCCTACGTTATAGTAGCCGTAGCCGCGGTAGCTGTTACCCCAGCCGTAGGAGTACGATGCCCACCACGGATGCCCTGAACGGTGCATCCACGAGGTGTTGTGCCAGCTTCCACGGTGTCCGCGGTAGTATCCCCAACCGCCCCAAGAACCGTATCCGTAATCCCAGCGGTTCCATGCACCGTATCCCGACCAGGGATCGTACCAGGGGCTGGGGGAGTAGTAGCCTTGACCCGGGTAATCGTACCAGTACCACCATGAAGGAGGCGCTGGCTTATAAGACTCCGAAGGCGCGGGCGTGGGTTTCTTGGTTTCCACAGGAGCCGGACTCGGCTTAGGAGTCTCAACCGGTGCGGGCTTGGTAGGCTTCGGCGAAGGTTTGGGCTTGATCGGCAGAACCGGCAGCTGTTCCTCATACGGAGGCAGCGTGGGCAGCGGCTTCGACGGAGGGGGCGCAATCGGGCGTACAGGCTTGCTCGGCGCAGGCGTTGGGGTAGGTGTGGGCGCAGGCTCAGGCTTTGAGGTTTCAACCGGTGCCGGAGTAGAGCTGTCGGACGGAGCAGGCTCAGGCTTAGAAGGTTCGGACGGAGCAGGCTGAGTCGGTGCAGGGCTCGGCTGTTTCTCCGATTCTACGAGCTCATCGACCTTATCCATCGCCTTAGCCGCATCTATAATGCCGGCGCCGCAATAGTCACGATCGCAGGTGATCGGGTTAGCGGTGGATTTCAGAATATCCAGAGCCTTCTCGTAGCTCAGGTTCGGGTATTTTGACCGCATGATGGCAATCGCGCCCGCAACGTGAGGAGCCGCCATCGAGGTACCCTCATATTCGGCGTAATCTTCCTTCTCGGGAACAGTCTTGCCTTTATTCACCAGCGAAAGAACGCCCACACCCGACTGCCTAAAATCGCCGCCGGGGGCGCTGACGGCAACGGTCGAGCCGTAGTTAGAGTAGGGTGCACGTGAATTTCCAGGGTTGCTTGCGCCCACGTTAATCACGCCGTCACAGCTGCCGGGAATCTGAGCCGAAGCATTCTGATTTGAGTTTCCGGCGGAGGTTACGATGATGCTGCCGCGCTTATTCACGGACTCGATGGCACGGTTGTAGGTGCGCGAGCATTTCCCGGCACCGCCCAAAGACATGTTGATAACCTGTGCGGGGTGCTGGTTCGCGGGTACACCCCTCACGGACCCACCGGATGCCCAGATCATCCCATCGATAATGTCTGAATCGTAGCCGCCGCAGGCACCCAGAACGCGCACCGGCACGATCTTGGCCTTCGGGGCTACCCCGGCAATACCGATGTTGTTGTTGCCGACGGCCGCTATAGTCCCCGCAACATGGGTGCCGTGCCAGGTTGAATTGGTGGCTTTTGCCCCAGAACCGCACTGCCCTTCAGTGGTCCAGTCGCCTTCATCCTGGGGGTTGTTATCGCGTCCGTTGCCATCGCGCGCCGCGGAGGCATCCGACACGAAATCGTAGCCGGGCAGCACATTCTCGTTTAGGTCTGAATGCTTGGTAACGCCGGTATCGATCACGGCAACGGTCACCTGGTGATCCCCTGCGTGCTTCAGCGCATAATCGGCTTTGATGGCGGTGAAACCCCACAGGCGTGACATCTTAGGATCGTTGAAATCGACCTTGTCCGAGCCGGGGAGGCTACCGGTGGGCTGGCGTTTGAGATCGGGCTCGACCGAGTCTACCTGCGGGTTCTCGGCGAGCGTCTGCATATACTGCTTTGCCTGCTGCGCATTCAGCGGCTTTGACAGAGAGATAACCGAATCATTCTGTGCGGTATCACGCACATAGGTGGTTTTAACGCCAAGGAGCTCGTCTAGCGAATTTACGCTCTTCTCGATGCCCTGGTAGAGTTCGGGCACAAACTCGGAATATTCGCCAGATTCCAGCCCTGCGATATCGAGGTCATTCTTGGCCTGGTCGGCATAGTTGATGATAAAGCGGTCATAACCCTGTTCCTGCTGATGCGCCGAGGTAGCAGCCAGAATATCCTCAGCCTGTGCGGATGCGGGAACTCCGGTCTTCGTTGATACCGGTGATGCGGGTGCGGCGTGAGCGGACGGTGCGCAGAGCCCCACCATCAGGGATGCGATACCCGCCACGCTCAGCGCCGCCATGCGGGTCCGCTTCACCGTAGGGTGTTCGATGAGTGACATGAAATGTCCTATGTTCAGTTATGTGTGAGTGAATATATGTGATGGCGAATTTGTGATTGAACTCGTCATCAAAAAATAGAATATAGGGCGTTTTGAAAAAGTGCATCTTGAAAGTATTTCAACTCAAAATATTTTTATATATTTCGCACTAAAATATATTTACACATAAAGTTTTAATATTAAAATATTGGTGAAATCCTTGATTTTACAAGGCAGAACCAAGGTCTAATTTATTCTCCCAGGGAAAATAATAATGTATTTAATATACATCACACTATTTGATGTGCGAGATTTAAGGTCTTGAAATACTTTAAAGTTTTCTGCAAGTGCAAGATGATAGGTAGCCAAGTATTGAGTAAAGATTTAAAGCTTGCGCAAAATTAGCACTATTGCCTAATAAGATCGCCGCAACAGCACACAAAACGCGAGCAGATGATTCGTTAAAAATCATCCGCTCGCGTTTTATAGATATAGGGCAGGGCGCTACAGCGTAAAACCCTGTCAGAGCGCAGGCTAGACCGCGTAACTGCCGTAAAGCCGCACTGCGCCTCCATCAACGCCCTTGGCACCCTGCACATAGTCAGGGTTATTCAGATCGGGGTCGCCAGCCTTCACCACATCCCCCATAATCCAGGATGAAATACCGCGCTCATTCAGGCGACTTACCGCAGCATCCGCTACAGCAGGATCAACAATCGCAATCATGCCCACACCTAGGTTCAGGGTGCGCTCCAAGTCGGCGAGTGGAACTTGACCGAGCGAACCGATAAGCGAGAAAATCGCGGGAATCTGCCAGGTTGAACGATCCACACGGCCCTCCAAACCCTGAGGCAAAACACGCGCCAGATTAGCGGCGAGACCGCCTCCGGTCACATGCGAGAACCCACGAATACCGTGACCGGTCTGCCCATCAGTACCATTGACCGGGAACGCTGCCGCCAAATCCAGACAATCCGCCGCATACACGCGAGTAGGCTCTAAAAGCTCTTCGCCCAAAGTACGGCCGAGCTCGTCCACCTGACGATCCAAGCCCCAGCCCGCCACATCGATCACCTTGCGCACCAGCGAGTACCCGTTCGAGTGAATACCCGAAGAGGCCATACCGATCAGCACATCGCCCTCGCGCACGCGATCGGGGCCGAGCAGTTCATCGGCCTCCACCAGACCGGTTGCGGCACCGGCAACGTCGTACTCATGTTCAGCCAAAAGCCCCGGATGCTCCGCCGTTTCGCCGCCCACCAGCGCGGTACCGGCAGCCTTGCAAGCTCCGGCAATACCCCGCACAATATCGGCAATACGCTCGGGAACGACCTTGCCTGTAGCAATATAGTCGGTCATGAAAAGAGGCTTCGCGCCGCACACCACAATATCGTCCACGACCATACCCACCAGGTCGTAGCCAATCGTGTCATGAATATCGAGCGCCTGCGCGATAGCAACCTTCGTGCCCACACCATCCGTAGAAGTCGCCAAATAGGGCTTGCGATATGAGGACAAAGCCGAGAGGTCATACAGCCCGGCAAAACCGCCCACGCCGCCGACCACCGAAGCGTTGTGAGTCGCCTTCACCGCATCCTTCATCAGCTCGACGGCGCGGTCGCCCGCCTCAACATCAACGCCAGCGCTTGCATAGGTTACAGAGGTGCTGTTTTCGCTCATGGGTTTATTAGTCCTTCGGGGTTATAGGGCGTGAATTAACGTGTGCGGGAACCAAGTCTTCCTCGGTCAAAAGCGCTTCAAGATCGGCATCGGGACCGGGGTTGCACATGCCCGGTGCCGGTTGTTGAGCTTCCTGAACAGACTCGACGGATGCGGATGCGCCAGAGTTAGCCTGCGCCTGAACCACTGGAAGCGCTGCGGTATCGAACTTGTTCTCCAGGGTATCGGTACCGGTGCGGGTTTCAATGGAGACAGCCTCCGCATGCTCGGGCTTGCTTGGTACCGGGCGCTCAACGGTCACCTCCGCCGCCTTGCCGGCGAGCGGTCCGCCCTTGCCGTCTTCGGCATCGAAGAGCGACTTGCCGCGGCGCTCCTCCGCGGGGAGCTCAATCGGGTATTTGCCGGTGAAGCAGGCCGTGCACATGTTTTTCGCGGGCTGCTCGGTTGCCGCCATCATGCCGTCTTCCGAGATAAAACCGAGCGAATCGGCACCGAGAGAAGCGCAAATTTCGTCCACCGAAAGACCGTTTGCGATCAGCTCTGCGCGTGAGGCGAAGTCGATACCGTAGAAACAGGGCCATTTCACGGGTGGGGAAGAAATACGCACGTGAACTTCTTTCGCCCCGGCCTCACGAAGCATGCGTACTAGGGCTCGCTGGGTGTTGCCGCGCACGATCGAATCGTCAATGACAATCAGGCGCTTGCCTGCAACCACGGATTTGAGTGGGTTCAGCTTGAGCCGAATACCCAACTGGCGAATGGTCTGTGAAGGCTGAATGAAGGTACGCCCCACATAGGCGTTCTTGACTAGGCCGTTACCGTAGGGAATGCCGGACTGTTCGGCGTAGCCGATGGCCGCAGGGACGCCGGATTCTGGCGTGGGCATCACCAAATCTGCTTCGACCTGGTGTTCACGGGCGAGTTGGCGACCCATTTCCACGCGGGATTCGTAGACAGAGCGCCCCGCAATCGTGGTATCCGGGCGGGCCAGGTAGACGTATTCGAAGACGCATCCGGCGGGTTTTGCCTCAGCAAAACGGTGTGAACGCAAGCCATTTTCGTCGATCGTAATAAGTTCGCCGGGTTCAACCTCGCGCACAAAAGATGCACCCACAATATCGAGTGCCGCAGTCTCGGAGGCAACCACCCAGCCCCGCTCCAAACGCCCCAACACCAGTGGGCGAACGCCCTGTGGGTCACGCGCCGCATAGAGAGTCTGCTCGTCTATGAACGTGAGGCAGAATGCGCCGCGCAGGGTGGGCAGCAGATCGAGAACGGCTTCTTCTAGAGAATCAAAATCGTGCTCGGCTAAAAGCGCGGTTACCAGTGCGGTATCGGTCGTATTGCCCTGTGCCAGCTCACCAAACGCCGGGGGCTTGCCGCCGTTCTTTTGCAGCAGCTTATCGTAAAGATCTGCCGAGTTCGTCAGGTTTCCGTTATGCGCCAGGCAGAGCGTGCCGTGCGGGGTGGTGCCCAGAGTCGGCTGAGCGTTCGCCCAATGGGATGCGCCGGTTGTGGAGTAGCGCGCATGCCCGATAGCGTGTTCGCCCGGCATGGAACTGAGCGTGGCCTCATCAAAAACCTGAGACACCAGCCCCATGTCTTTATACACGTGGATGCGCTTGCCGTTGCTCGTTGCGATACCGGCGGATTCCTGCCCGCGATGCTGCAGTGCATACAGGCCGTAGTAGGTTAGTTTTGCCACGTCCTCACCGGGAGCCCAGACACCAAATACGCCGCAGGCGTCCTTGGGTCCGTGGTCTATCGGATCGAGATCGTGAGTGAGTTTTCCGTCAGGACGAATCAATTCACATCTTTTCGACGTTGGGACTGCGGGAAAGTCTTGTCTGCGCGCGGGTGTGTGAGCCGCCGGGCAGCTGTACCCTCGGGGGAGTACACAGACATTTCTAGTCTACCCTCTTTCACGCCACTCTGTGGTGTACGCTACGAAATTTAACGCCCGCAGGGGTGATGAATATGTCACGTGTGGCTGCGCCAAGCGTTTTAGGATGCGCCGCTCGCTTCTATTCATCCTCTTCTTTGGATTCTGGCTCAACCTGCGCCGTTACGGACTTTTTGAGGGAGCGGCGGTCAAGCCACAGGGCCACGAGGGCGCCCAACGCCACACCGACGGCACCGTAAATGACCGCGATAACACCGAACACCGATGTTTCAGAATATGACGGATCGCCTGGACCCACGATCACCGAAATAAACGCCGCAATAAGCCCGATGATGAGCCCCAGCATCATGAAAGCTACTACCGACGGGGCACGGCGAACCCGCACCTGTGAGTACTCGATTTCGGTTTCAGGGGATGTATCAGCTTCGGGCGTGGGGGAATCTGGCTCCGAAGAATCAGAGTGGGAATTAGAAGGTGTGTGTGCGCTACTCATGTCTTCAAGTCTATCTTTTGGGGTGAATCCTGCCTAATGATTCTTGGCGACGGCGGGGTGCGGAAAACGCGGCTGAAGGAATGCCGTCTGCCAGAGCGTGGACGATCGCCCTGAGCTGTGTGTTAGGGAGTAGTCGTTAAAAGTCGTGCTTCATATTCAAGAGCCGATATTGCAAGTTGAGCGATTCGCTTGAGCTCATCAGAAGTTGCGCCGTCACGTGCCTGTTGGCTCATGCCTTGTAAGGTGGCGGCGGTAAATCGTGCCATATCTTCTGAAACATCATCGCGCGAAGACATCAGACGAATATTGTCGTTCCTCATGCTGGCGAGCCTTTGCGCAACATGTTCATGGGCAGAGGTGACCGAAACCGCCGCGCTAATGACAAGACACCCGCCAGGGTATTGCTTTGAAGGGTAATGCTCAGCGGCTTCCAAAAGAATGCGCCTGAGCATAGCCAGTCCGTCTTTTTCTTCAGCCATAGCGGAGGACATGAAAGAGCCATAAGTGGAGTTGTAATGATCTACTACAGAGAAAAACAGGTCTTCTTTAGACCCATATGCTTTATATAAGCTTGGGGCTTTGATACCCATGGCGCGGGTCAGCTCTGCCATGGAAGACCCTTCATATCCATGTGCCCAGAACACTATCATTGCTGCTTCAAGGGCATCTTCTAAGTGAAACTTTCGCCCCTGCCCGGGTTTGCCGCTCATTGGTGTACCTCCCTGTCTACTATTCTAGTGGCGTATGTGCGGCTCCTTCGGGCAATGCGGCTGGGATTCAGCTGGTAAGGGATGTTCTAGGTATGAGATATGCCTCAGTTTGCGACTATTCTTGTAATGAGCGTTAAATGAATGAAAGTATAGTGTGTATGAATAACATCAACCCTCAGAAAGTCGCAGTTGTAACAGGTGCCAGCCGCGGGATCGGTCGAGCGATTGCTATCCGCCTTGCACAAGATGGTTTTGCCGTTGGAGTTCATTACGGCTCGCACAGTGCCGCCGCTGCTCAAACGGTTTCCGCTATAGAGGAGCAGGGTGGAAAAGCATACGCGTTCAGCTCAGATCTGGCGGTGCCCGATATAGGAACCCAATTTTGGGAAGCGCACGATACTGCAGCCCTAGAAGCCGGTATTGACCCTGCGAGCATTGCAGTTCTGGTGAATAACGCCGGTATTACCTTACGCGGAACGATTGAAAACTTTAGCCAAGACGATTTTCTGCTTCAGCAGACCATCAACGTTAACGCTCCCTACTTCATTGTTCGAGAGGCATTACCCCGTATGGGTGAGGGTGGAAGGATTATCAACATTTCGTCCGGCGTAACGCGTATAGCTTTCCCAGAAATTATTGGGTACGCCCTCACGAAAGGTGCTATTGATGCCTTCACGCTTACTCTCGCGCAGCACCTAGGCTCACGGGGCATTACGGTGAATGCGGTGGCACCTGGTGTTGTGGATACTGACATCAACGCCGACTGGCTGCGAGGTAATCAAGAAGCTATTGACGGCGTAACAGCAGATGTTGCTCTAGGTCGTCTTGGGCAGCCCGAAGATATTGCGAAAGTGGTTAGCTTTCTGGCCTCAGAAGACGGGGGATGGGTGACCGGTCAGGTTATTGACGCTACCGGCGGCACGCATCTCTAAAAGGAGAAAATACGTGTTGGCGCATGACTTTTGGCGACGGCGGGGTGCGGAAAACGCGGCTGAAGGAGTGCTACCTGCTCTAGGGCGTGCGCGATAAGACTTGAGGTGCCGTTGTCAGGTAGCTCGGCGCCTAGAACAACGGGAAGTAGCGGGATAGATTGCTGCGTTCGCCGCTGGCGGTCAGCAGTCCGGATGCGCTCGCATCGTCCCAGATCAGGGCACCGGCAGCCAGCGCACACCAGATAAATCCGCTCGTTTCGACTACACTCGGCGGCGTGCCGCGGGTATGGCGAGGCCCGGCAATACATTGGGTAACTCCGTAGGGCGGAACCCGAACCTCCACGCTATTGCCGGGGGCGAGCGTGGCGAGCTCTTCAAGGGCGTACCGCACGGCGGTAGCGCGCGCACCGCGCGGCAGGCGAGCGAACGATTGTTCTATATCGGCTCGATTTTCCTGATCGGCAAGCGGTTTTTCATCGGAAAGTGCAGAGGCAAAAACCTGTCTAACCTGTGCAAAGGCCGCCGCGCCGTCAGCCTCCGAAACTCGACGGCGCACACTCACGCGCTCTCACCCACCAGCGGTTCTAAATCCGCGCCAGGAACCCAGCCTCCAACCTCGCGGGGCGCATTATCCTGCACACCGCCAATCACGGGGCGAGTCACCTGCGGAAGAAGCTGCTGCACCTGTTCGGAAGGCAGATGCCCTGTAGCTTCCAGAGCCCACAGCGCTACCGGGTAGGCGGCACGGGTTGCACCGTCGGAAATCTTCACGACCACAGACGCGCCAGAACGCAGACCCACACACAGTACCCCGGCGGCGCCGCTCTTGACGACCGCATCCAGCTGCTCACTCAGTACTGTGTCGGGCATACCGGGGGCCTGGATCAGTTCGGGGTAATCCACCATCGCGGTCGCTACGGTTGAGGCGCGCGCATCCGCATCCATATTGCGAATCGCCGTGCCGAGCGTCGAATAGGCACGCGCCAGACCCAGAGCTGAGACTGCCGCGACGGGGGCACCGCATCCGTCAATACCCGATGTGCCCACAGGCTCGCCCGTAAAACTCGCGATCTCCTCAGCAATCATGCGCTGCAGCGGGTGCTCGGGGTCGCAGTAATCCTTCATCGTCCACTGGCGCGAATCCGGGTCTATAACCGAGCGGTCCAGCTGCGCGGCACACGCCCACAGAAACCCGGCATGCTTACCCGAACACGGATGCGCAAGCGGGGTTTTCGCCAAATCCGCGCGTACCATCTGTTCGTGCGCGTGCGCATCAGCGGGGTAGGCGGTGGGGCAGAGCAGCGCGGTCGCATCAACACCGGCGCCCTGAAGCACGTCTTGAACCGCGCGCATCTGCTCGAATGTTCCCTGATGCGACCCGCACGCGATCGCCACCTGCGCGCCACGCAGCGGCGCCCCCGATTTGAGCGTGCCGATAGCCTGCAGCGGTTTGAGTGCCGAGCGGGCAAAGAATGGCTGGCTCATGTCTCCGAGGGCAAGATCGGTGGTGCCTTCGGGGGAGAGCACCACCACAATACCGTGGTGGGTCGTCTCGATCAGGTCGTTACGAGTCTGAAATACGAGTTCGGCGTCTGTGAGGGAAAGCTGAGGAGAAGTCATATACCCACAATAATAGTGCTAAAAATAGAAATTCTAGCGGATAGAATCACATAAGCGCGATGATGGCTGCCGTACCGCCAAAAATAATGCCGGGCGCATTCGCAATCACGATGGGCCAGTCTTTCTTCTCGCGCCACACACCGTATGCCACCCACAGCGTGCAGTTAATGCCGGCAACGAGTGGCTGAATCCAGTCGCCCTTATGACCATTGATATTGCCGATAAT